>Ga0172380_10000737_pt1 | contig 60113 bp, 92 predicted proteins | sample Leawe162metaG_FD_119747 | JGI IMG/M metagenome (GOLD analysis project Ga0172380, IMG submission 119747) | Leachate microbial communities from a municipal landfill in Southern Ontario, Canada - Leachate well 162 metaG | ecosystem: Engineered > Solid waste > Landfill > Unclassified | place... | reverse complement strand
TACTTCCAGTTCGGCTGGATCGTGAGGCTGTTGCTCTTCAGCTTGCACGCCATGTTGCTCACGTACAGCTTTCCGGTGTTGTAACTGCGTCCTGTGCTGATGATGTACTTCCGGAAGCTGCGGAGCTTCCGATCCAGCGGTGTGCCGGTGTACCACGCAAATCGCATCTTGTACTCCTAGGGGTGCATGCGCCTATTTTTGGGTGAGTGTCCAACAAAATGCAGTTTTCAACTAGTTAGCTGAAGACTTTCCGGCTCTTTTTACAGGTCCAGGACCCCCCGGATCCGGTTTTTGGCCCCGTGCCCAAGCGTAACTGATTTCGGGGACGACGTGTTCGGGCTCCCCAGTCCTCCCGCCAGCGCCAGCTCTCGTACGTAAACGGCAACGGGCAGGCCTGCGAGCCTCGCCCCGTCCCGCAAAACTGCGTGTTCTTTGACGTTTAAGCTTATCAATATTGAAAGTGCGCGCACGGTTTCGGGGTTCGCGGCACGCCCAGGACGTTTCTTCGCGGGGGCTGGAGGTACAACTACGCTCTTTGTGACTGCGCAATTCATGTCCCCACGCGAATCCGCCTCGAAGTGCCCCACCTCATACCCATGTTGGGCCGCGAAGTTGGCCGCGGCTTCGCACCACTCCGAGGGGGCGCAATCCGTCTCAAAGTCTGGAACGTTAGGTCCCTGGCGCAATATGATGCGAAGTCGCTTGTTCTTACCTTGGGTGACTCTCAACATGTACATGATTTGTTAGCCTCCTTGGTCATCTTGTTAACCTGACACTTTACTTCCCGCTATGCTTATACAACGCGTTTTTTCTTTCACCCCCCTCTAACGGGTTGCTTTACTATCTTGGATCCAGTTCCATGCCGTGCTATCGAAGAATCTATTATACATCGGCATGGTAGGATATGAAACTAAAAAAAGCACACCCCGGGTTATATGAAAGTCCAGGTTGGCCCATGAAGTCATATCGGCTGTGGCAGCGGGTTCGCGGTCTCCTGCTCCAAACACTGTGTACAAGGCCTGATAGTTTTTGTATGCTTTTTTGTTGTTTCCGATCGGGCAGTGATCGGTTCTGCTAGACTTTCAAGGGGTGCTTTTAGTAAAGTGCTTTACTTTACATCTGAAAGTGACGTATAATTGCTGTATTGTACATCCTTATATAGGTTTTATGGAGGATTTTTTTTATTTTAATATTATTAAGGTTGTACCGTTCCGCCCCGCGGGGGTGATTTCTACCCCCTGCGTGACGGCGTGTTTTTACTAAATGTCGAAATTCTTCCGAGGATGTACAATATGAGTACAAACTGCACAATTTCCACGAGGGCCCTATTATAAATCGGCGTTTTTGACCCTGTTTTTATCGTGCCAATGATAGAAGCTCCATTTCGCCTCCTAAATGACACCCCTTGTCATTTATGCAGGTTTTTGTATAATCACCATGCAACCGACCAAAAGGAGAAATGCCAAAAGTACCATAGAAACTAAGTAATCAATATTGTGCAGTTCATACTCATATTGTGATCCCGCTTAAAAAAAAAGTCTATTTTCTTCCCCACTTTCCCCAGCTATCGATCCCGCCGAATCCGCCTACACCCTTGTCAAAACATGGCAGGGGGTCCTGTGAGAAGGAGGCTTGACGGGGCCGGTGCACCGTGCTGTAGGCGGGGGCATCGTGGAACAAATCGTCCCAATCGCGGCGCTCCTGCTGGTACTCAACTTCACGTGCTGGCTTGAAATCTTCGGGGACGCCCTTAGCTTCCAACCGCCCTAGGGCAGCCCTTGCTGCGGCCCGCTCCCCCTCGGTAGCGCCCCCATCCACTAATGCCTGGACTTTACGGCGCTTTTCGTAGTAGTTAGACATGTGATAAAAAGCCTCTGTGCGCAATTGCCCCACGGTCGCGCAGCACGATACAAGAATAACATCCCCCAGGAGATCCCCATGGCAAGACCGAAGAAGCCCACCATTGTGCAGGAAGTGGAAGATCTCGCGGAATACGGAGAGCCCGAGGCGGAAGACCTCCGCGGGTTCGACGAAGAGCCCGAGAGCGTACCGCCCATGTACCAGCGCCCTGCCCCCTTCATGGCAGGGGCCCACGATTTGCCTCCAGGGTACCGCCTGCGCATCCAACGGCGTACGGACGTGGGGAGACTCGAAGAGTTGGGCGAGATGCCCGCAGCGGCCACGCCCGACGAGGTAACGGCACGGATCGGAGCCCCTGGCTTCTACATGTTGATGCTGGTCGATGACATCGGCCGACCGTTGGAGAAGACCGTACGGGAATACAACATCGCCAAGGATCACCCCTTCTTCCTGGCGCAACGCCAACACGCACAAGCACCGGGGGTCGCCCCCGGGGCGCCCTACGGCGCGCCTCCAACGGCAGGGGGCATGCCCGACTCTCCCGCCACCATGTTGTTGTTGGAGACTTTGAAGAACGAGCTCGCGGAACTGCGGAAGTCCAACGCCATCACGGAGGCGCGCATGGCGGCGATGCAAAAGCAGGTAGCAGACGAGCGGATGCAATTGGCCGAGGAGCGCGTCAAAGCAGCGCAAGCCACCATCAAGACCACGGTGGACCTCCAGGAAGTGGTGCTGGAGAAGCACACCAAGCAGCAGGAACAGGCACAGCATCAGCTGGTACTGATCATGCAGACACAAGCGGAACTGATGGAGAAGCGTCACGAGATCGCGATGAAGGAAGCCGACGCCAAAGCCAAGCGGGATCGGGACGAAGCCGAAGATCGACGCCGGAGGGATCGGGAAGATGCCAAGGAACGTGTGGCAGCCGCAGAAGCCGCGGCCCTTGCACAGTGGAACCGGGAAGAAGCCGCGCGGGCGCGGGAGTCCGAATTCAACCGCGCGATCTTGGCCGCGTCCAAAAGTGGCGGGGGCATGCAGGACATGGTCCAGTTGGTTCAAGTGATGAACGAGCTCAAGCCCCAGCTTCAAACGTTAGGGGGGCATGAGAAACCCGTGGCAGAAGGTCCGTGGGCACAGCTCGCCACCATTGCGACCGCCCTTGTACCGGCGTGGTTCGAGAATCAGGCCAAGGTCCAGCAGACCGCGATCCAGGCCCAGGTGCAAATGCGCCAGCTTCAAATGCAGCAGGCGATGCAAGAGAATGACGACGAGGAAGAGGAGGACGAGGGGGAAGAGGAAACCGAGACCGACGAACCGCTCGATCCCAAAACCGTGCGCACGACCGCCGAGCCCGCGCCAAAGGCGGAACCTCCGCGTGAGAAGAAGCCCCTCGTCGATCGCATCGCCGAGCGTACGATGAACCTGCCCGAGGAGGTACAGACCGAGGGCCCCGCTTCCGCTCAAGCCCTGATGCAGGCGCTCCTGCCCATCCCTCCGGATCAGTGGCCTGCCACGATCCAAGCCGAAGCCGGGAAGTACCCGCACCTGTTCCCGTACCTCCGCGCCCTGAAGTTGCCCACGGTCCTAGAATCCTTGGGGATCCCCCAAGCCGGCATTGATCAAATCGTGGCCGCGGCGCGCGAGATGCTGCCGGCGTCCATCACCGAGGAGCCCGCATGAACTTCCGCATCCAAGATGTGTTCACCCGAGACTTTTGGGCCGGCGTGTGGAACCGGCAAGAGCTGTCCGAACACGTAGTCAAAGCGTATCTGCTCGACGACGATCCGAACCGGCGCATTGCGTCCTTGGTCTACCACCTCGGACGAAGCACCTCGAAGTACTCGTGGGCGTTGCGCGCCAGCGGAGGCATGATCGAGGCGGCCAAGCGTTGGCAGGTGAAGGCAAACCGAGACGGGGCGCGCTTCGCGTCGGACGCGTTCGCGAACCTCACCGTGGAACAAGCCCTCGCGGGGATCCCTGTGGAGCTCGCGATCCTCGGCATGCCCGTCATCCTGCCCGAAGTACTGGACATCGCGGCCCTGCAGGCACCCATCATGCCCGGGTTTGCAGGACTTGCGCTCGAGCCGCACCTGCACATCCGAATGGAAACCCGGCGGCACAACCGCGATCTGAAGTTTGCCGTGCCCCTCGGGTACCAGCGCGTGAGCTTCACGCGGGAAGATTCGACGCACACCGCCACGGTCGTGGTGGGGGATGCTGTCGTCGATCTGCCCCCCGGGAAGCAGTTGGATGTGGTCTTTCAAGATGGAACTTTTCACGTCGACACTTTCATGGAGGCTACCTTATGAACACGCACCCCTCGCCCCAACCCGCCCTCCCGGGCCATTCCCAGCTGAGCTTCGGGCTCGACGATCTCACCGAGGGCGAGAAGGCCATGCTCGTCTCCACGGGGAAGGTCCCCGGGGAATACGTGGTGATCTTGGCATCGCCGGCACAAATCGGCGTGAAGCTCTCGCCCGACGGACGGCAGTTCCTCACCACATGGGGAGCCATCTACCCCACAGAGCTCTTCCAGGTGAAGATGGGCGGCCTCGTCGATGCGTCAGGACGCCCGACCACCGACATCACGCCGATCTTCGGGTTCGCGCCCTCGATCCGGCTGTACGTGAGGTTTGACGCGCTAGCACCCGATCTCCAACTGGCCTGGGCACGGCGCAAAGATCCGACGCCCGAGGGCGAGCCAACGGAAGAAGCATGAGCATCGGGCATTCTTATGGGAAAGATGGGTACTGCCAGAACTCCGGGTGTGATCATCACCGTGAGGATGCCGACTATGGAATGTGCCCGATCAGCGACGATCCTAAGGTTGACATCGGGGATGCACTCCTCAAGATCGGCGGTCTAGGTTTGTCCTGGTTGGCAGAACAACTAAGAGAGAAGAAGCGATGATCACCGAGCTTGTACATCGTGGCGTGTACCGGATCCGAGGCAGCAAGTACCTCACCCTAGGCGTATGGGACGAGGGGCTTCGGGGATTCATCGGACCGCGATTTGACGAGCTCGGGCAGTGGCGGATGTTGCTCGAGATGGGCGCCCCCAAGATCGAGGGGGACTACCTGCACCCCCTGCCGGACAGTTTGAACATGTCGCTGCGCAAAGAATCCGAACTGTTCCGGTACTTCATGAAGTTACCCGAGGGCCAAGTCCTTCTGGAGGAGTGGCGCGCCTCGTTGCAGGATCTCGGACTTGACTAGACCAGCTGGGCGGTACATCGAAATTCTGCTACGCTCGGGGAATGAATACCCGACCCTACCAAGCTTCGTTCCGCCCTGCCGGAGCTGAACCGGTTCCGCCGGATCAGTGGCAGCCCACGCTGTACCACATCGCCGACTGGCACATGCGGAACGATCGCCGCAAGCTGGATTGGTTGAAGGAGTTCGCGGGAGAGCACGCGCGGAACCCCGAAATGCGCGCGTGGGTGATCCATGAGGTGCTGCGCGATGTACCGTCCATGGATCACAAGGGCCAAGCGGCTGCAATCCTGCGGTGGGTGCAAGACAACGTCAAGTACATCAATGAGCGTGACGAACAACTTCAATCGCCCCTGTACACACTGAAAGTGCGATTCGGAGATTGCCTGCCCGAAGATACGCTGCTACTGACGAGCGAGCACAAGCTAGTGCCCATCGCTCACGTAGAAGCGGGCATGAAGATTTGGGGCAGAGATCGTTGGTCTGAAGTGCAAGCGGTAGTCGAGAAGGGGCCCCTGGAAGTCACGACGCTTCAACTAAACAATGGCATGTCCTTCCAGGCCACCGCGGGCCACAAAGTTTACGTAGATTCCTGCAAGCGTCATGGTCCGCACTGCCGCAGCACCAATAAATGGTGCAAAGATCGAGAATTTGTGCGTTTGAAGGTTTCAGAGCTCGAAGTGGGGGATATCCTGCTGCAGCCGGAAAGCATCGAATACGGGGAGGAAGAGTTCGACGCCAAGAGAGCCAAGGTGGAAGGGTACTACTTGGCAGATGGGTGGCTTAGGTTTGGAGGAAAAGCGTGGGAGTCTAAAGCTTACGGGATTTGCATCGCGGGAAAAGATGGGCATCCCAAGGAGTGGCAGAAAGCCATCATTGAAGAGCTGTGCCATGATTTGGGCGTACCCACGCTGATGCACGATCGATGGATCGAGATCAAATCACCTACGTGGGCGAAAGAGCTCATGGAGTGTGGCCATGGCGCGGCCAACAAGCAGGTGAGATCTCTCGGGTGGAACCGCGAGGCCGCGCAAGCACTCTTAAGTGGGCTGCTTGCGGACGCGGGGAAAAATACCAACGGCGGAGTGACATACTCCACCACATCCAAGAAGTTAGCACTACAATTCAGAATACTGCAGCGCATGCAGGGCGCGGCGTGCAGCGAGCGCTGTTTGCTTGAGCACGGGGGCTTAGGGCAAAATCCGATCTATCGGGTAATTCCAAGGGTGGAGCGCACTGATGGTAAACAGTCGAAGCGGTGCGCGATCAAAGCCATCGTAAGAGACGGAACAACGGTTCCTTGCTACGACATTCAAACCGACGATCACTATGTGTACCTACCCGAGGCCGACGTTGTAGTTTCAAACTGCGACGATCTAAGTATCCTGATCTACACCATGGCCGCATCGATCGGCCTGCCGGTGAAGTTCGTTCTCGGCGGATTCGATCGCAAAACCAAGCGCGCTACCACGTGGACGGATGACGGCGGACACGTGCCGCGCTCCATGGAAGCGAATCACATCTTCTGTGCGATGGGGTGGCCAGTGGGCAGGCCAACCACGTGGCGGGTGGCCGAGGGATCCATGAAGCTGCCTCTTGGGAAAGCCGCTCCGGTTTACGGAGACGCGTCCGACGAAAGCACCGGATGGAAGATTCCTTGGAACGATATCATCTTGGGCGTGGCGCAAGGCGTGATCACGGGCCTCATTCTACAGTTTGCATTGTCGCGTCGGGAAGAGCACACTAGACGGAAGCGCTGATCCAGGAGCGACCATGTTACCGCACACCATCGAATACGTCGAGAAAGCGTACCGGCAGAGCAATTTGTGGAGTGATCGCCAAGAATGGAAGTATCACACCCAGGGGTTACGCGCGGCCCAAGCGCGAGACCCGAAGCTCGCGGAAGCGCTCAAGATCAGCGCACAGCTCATGAAGACGCGCATGGACATCCAAGATCCGAACCGTGCGACCGATGCCAACCGGCACTTCATGGAGCGCAAGCAGGATCTCACGATCCAGAAGTTTGAGGCAGCTTTAGACTGCATGAACCGCGGCACGCCCGAGGTGGCGCTGGGTTGGATTTACGCGGCGGGATGCGTCCTCGCCGGACACTTACCACTTCTCCACTGATCAGGGGGCCTACATGTTTGGACGATTCGGAAGCTCGGAGCAAAAAGGGGGGAACCTCGGGTGCTCCTCGGATTACGGGTGCCCAGATCCGTCACCGGCGTACGGCAGTGTGGGATCCTACGGGTTCACCGCGCAGGAACGCCTTACCCAGGCTTTCGTGAGCGGAGGGCAGAAGATCCAAGCGCAGTCACAAGCGCGGGCGCAGTCGCGTAAATGCGTGGCGCCGCAGAAGTCACGCACCGGCTGGGCCCAGTACCAAGCCGGGAGGAAGCGCTTCAACGCCGCAGGGCGAAGCATCCAGACGTTGGCCTACGATAACACGTTCGAGTACTTCCCCGGAGGCATGGCGATCCGCCAGTCGGATTACACCAAAGCGCTGGGGTACTGGACCTCGGGGCGGAAGCAGCTCGCCAAAGCACTGTATGTAGCGCGATCCCCCAAGTACATGCCCGACAACTATGGGCAGCGGGAAGCGGACTACAAGGCATGCGTCGCGGCCAACGCCGCGGCCGGCGTCACCACCGACGTGGTACCCACCGCCCAGGACTATGAAGCTTCCGGTGCACCCAGCGCGCCTACCGCCTTCGTCGATCCGGGCTTCATGACCGGGGATGAAGCCTTTGGCGGGGAAGAGATCGTGGAGAGCGGCGACGGTGTGAGCGCGGAAGAGGGTTTCGAATGGTCCACTGGCAAGATCATCGCCGGACTCGTGGGCCTCGTCGCCCTCATCGGGGGTGCCTCCTACTTCGTCATGCAGGGGGAGAAGAAGGACGAGAAGAAGAAGTCCAACCCTTACGTGAAGCTGAACCGGAAACATAAGGCGAAGCGTCGAGGCAAGCGCAGCAAGCGTAGTGCAGCATGAGCTACGGCTACGTCGACATCACCCCGGCGTCGGCTCCTGCCACCGCATGGCCCGCGGTGACGGGGGTGGTCGCGCGTGGGTACCCGAACCGTGCTCTTGCCACCTTGATCGGGGCGAGGGTGAAAGACGGGGATGGAGCGGTGTACGAAGTGCTCGGGCCCCAGAAGATCCGCTGGTACAAGCCGGAAGAAAACGCACAGCCGGCAACCCGGGGACCTACCTCGAGCCAAGGACAACAAGCTCCTGCGGAAGAAAAGAAGAAAGTCAAGTTTGATGCAGAGCTTGCGACTCAAATCCTGCAGTTCGTCACATCGAACACGCCCGCCGTGATCGGCGCCGTGAAGGACGTGATCGCGTCTACAGAGTCGCTTGCCTCCTTGAAGAAGAAGCTCGCACAACAGCAACAGCTGCTTGCAGGCACCAAGGATCCGGTGAAGCGCGCAGGTATCCAAGCCGTGATCGACACGATCAAGGCCAAGATCCAGATCTACGAACAGCAGGGCGCTGGGCTCAACGAGATCATCGGGGGTTCCGGCTCCTCGACGGGGCTCGAAGAGGAATCGGCCTTCCCCACGTGGCTGCCGTTTGCCGGGCTCGGGCTCGGGATCGGCGTCCTGGCGTTGTGGTACTTCACGCAAAACAAGCAGGCACAGGTGTTCACATGATCGGCAAGTCTCAAACGTTCGGCACACGCGCCGCGTACGGATCCGCGTACGGCGGCTACACGAGCCAAGGGCTGTTCGGCCAAGGTCCTACCTCGCGCGGACGTGCCGGGTTGTGGATCGATGGGAAGTACTTCCACTGTTACCTGGAACCCTCCGTCCAAAAACGTATGACGTGCTGGGACAATGCGATCGCGCGCGCTGAGAAGATGATCAAGAAGGGGTTCAAGAACCCTTGGAAGAAGACCAAGGCGAAGAACTGGAAGAAGTGGGTGGCCGGTGCGAAAGAGCTCCGGAAGAAGACGAAGAAGAAGCTCGAAGAGAAGATCGCGAAAGAGCTCGCCGAATCCGGAGGGAGCGCCATCCCCATCGTGGACGCGGGCAGCATTCCGGAACTTTCTTCCGGCGCAGAACTTCCGCCCATCACGCCCGAGATGGAGCAAGATCTCGTGGATGACGCCTCCGATACCAGCATCAGCTCGGCCCTCGGCGTCACCGAAGAGAATCAAATGTACGTGTACGGGGGGATCGCCCTCGGGATTGCGGCCCTCATCGGCACCGTGCTCTACACCCGGAAACCGGCGACCAAGCCCCAAGGGATGATCACATGATCGGCACGCTCGGCGATGCTTCCGCCTCCACGGACAGCACGAAATTCTGGATCGATACGGCACTCGACGTGTACCAACGCGTGGGCTCCGACACCGCGGCCCTGCGGTACGAAAAAGCCAAAGCGGAGCTCCAGCGTTTGCTCACGGGCAACGGCAGCTTGAAAGAGATCGGCACCGCAAGAGCGGCACTGCTCGCCGCCGAGCGGGATCTCCAATTGGAGGCGGAAGCGCTCCGCAGCCAACGCGAATGGGCTACTCTGGGCAAGTGGACCTTGGTGGCCGGCGTGGGCGTACTGCTCGCGATCTCCGTGTTCATCCTCTCAAAGGCGGGCAAATGATCAGTGCTTGGGGCTACGCCAACGCATCCGAAGCGTCCGAATCCGCTCTCATCAAGGACGGTTGGTTAGAGTTGCGTGGAACGGTGCCCTCGGGGTTCAAAGCCGTGGCGCTGGATTCCAAAGCGGGGCGCGCCATCCTTGGTGAGCTCGGAAGCCTTACTTCGTCCAATTTTGCCAAAGGGGGCATCCTGTTCCGCGGCCGCGGGGGGTACGCCTACTGGTTCAAAAAAGGCCGGGGCGCTCCCTTTACCGACTTTGATCAGCTGTACTTGAAAGCAGGCGCTCACTCGAAGTTGTGGCCTGGAGAGCAAACAGCGCCGTCGGTGGAGCCAAAGCAGCACCTAGGTCCTGCCGTATCCGATTGGGTTCCGATGCCTGAAGTGAACCTTCCGGTTCCAGGAGTGAACAAAGAGGAAGTGAGCTGGTGGGATGCGCCGAAGATCGCCGCCGTTGGCGGAGCGGCCTTCTTGCTACTGACCATCGGCGGTTATGCTCTGATCCAAAGCCGGAGGACTTACTAATGTCGACCACCGCCGTGATTCTCGGAGGCATGGCGATGACCGCGTGGTTGCAGCGCCAGCGCGCGGCCGAAAAGAAGGCCGACGTGGCACTCAAGCAAGACGTGGCCGCTCTCGCGGACGTGTCCTCGCCCCAAGCTCAGGTGGTGGTGGCCGAGGCAGAAGCCCAAGGCGATCCGCGCTCCGCGCAAGAGATCGTGTCCGAAGCGCGCATGAATTTGTGGAAGCTCGGGCGGAAAGCTTACTTGTACTCGGCCTATGCACAATCTTCCGGACGTCTCGCCTACGCTCAAGGGAACTTCCCCCCGGGGGAGCGCTGGCAGCTCGAGGAAGCGCTGTACCACGCCGGCACACAAAAACCGTTCGCCGCACCTCCTTATGGTGCCGCTTCCGACTGGTTGCCGTGGAATCTCATTCCATCGGTGTTGACGGCTCCTGTGAGGATCGCGGAAGACGCGGCGAAAAGCGTCACCATGGGGTGGTTCAACACCCCAAACGGTCCGGTGCAGCTGCCCGTGGCGCAGTACAACCCCGCCGCAACGGATGAGCCCCTGGTTGAGCCGCCGCCTAGGCCGGAAGAAAACGCCTGGGTTTTCCCCGTGGTATTAGGCGGCGGGCTCCTCGCTGCAGGACTTGGAATCGCCTGGCTCTTGAGTCAGCCGAAAGGATCGAAGGCGGTGATCACATGATCGGGCTTTTAGGCGCAGGGCAGACGTACCCCGAGTTCATGTCCGCGTACAACGGCGTACGGGAAGATCTGTACGCGTACGCCGCGGAAGAAGTCGAGAAGGCGAAAACCACGCCCTTGAAGAGCATCAACGCCGAGGTGGTACCGGCGGAAATGGTGGCGTCATCCACCAACGTCCAAGGGGCCAAGCTCAAAGCCGCGTACTGGTTGGCCAAAGCGGCGCGCCTCGCTTCCACCAAAGGCAACAACACCGGAGCGCAGGGCTTGCTGGCCCACGCGGAAACCTTCCTAAAGGAGGGCGAACCTGGCATTGTGTCCAACGTGTGGTACTCCGTCACCAAGTTTAGCGAGTCCACCAAGGACATCAGCGACGTGTTCTACAAGGCGGCCACGCTCACGAACAGCGGCGGCGTGAAGAACGTGACCGAAGTTTTGACTACCTTGTCAGGTACCGGTGCCATCCAGGATCAGGTGGATTCGGACATCCACTGGTACGATTACCTCACCGGCGGCATTGTCCGGAAGCAGTACAAGGGCCTCGTATGGACCGTGGGCATCGTAGGAACCCTGGCGATCTTCACCGTCGTGGGGCTCGCCTACTTCAACCGGCAGAAGCTCGGCAAAGCGGCTGCCGCGGCGTTGATCTGATGGCCGGCGGGGAGCGGCTGCCGAAAGATCCGATCCAGAATTACACGGATGCGCACTGGGGCCTCGCTCCGACCAAGAAGATCACGATCGACGATGATCTGTTGCCGGAACACTTGGTGGAGATCGGCAAACTGCTCTCGATCAAGTTGCTGCGCGGACAGAACATCGAGTTTGGTCCACGGTGCCGTCTCGCCTACACCCCTTCCGCACCCACGCGGTTGTACTGCGTGCTGTCCAAGGTGACGAAGCGCCGCCTGCAACAAACTCCGTGGAACCATGAAGGGGTGAACCTGCGAGACTTGGCCAAGCACATCGGCGGCTACCAAGCCACGCACCGCATGCCCTACCCCAACCTCCAAGTGCTGCCCCTTGGGATCGTGCACAACGCGCTGTACCGAACCGAGAAAGGGAAGTATCTGCCGGACATCCCCTCCGACGGCAGAAGTGCATACATCCACAAACATGGCGATGTGGAAGAAGCACCCTGGGGGGACGGCATCCGTCCCGCTCTCGCCCTCGACGCCTTAGGAAACCTCTGGTTTGCCGGTGGAGATTATCGCGTGCTTCGCGGCGGAATCTCCGGTTAGATCCTAGTCTTTTCTAGAGCTCACTTCATCTACCACTGGTGCAGGATCGCGTAGTGGTACAGGTAGCCGAACGCCAGCGCCCAACTGGCGCGATAGGCGGGGCGCCACAAGGCAGCGATGTTCTCCGTGTTGGTCGGTTTTACCTTCTCCTCCTTCTTTGGGAAGAACAACCGAAAGAGCATGTACAGACCCAGCATGTACCACGCATGTACCGGTTCAAGGCTCACGTCCAAGGGCACTACGAACCATTGCCACAGGTAGAAGGCCGCGATGATCTGCAGCACGACCCCTGCCGGAATGCCGATAAGCAAGGAGGCGGCCGCCGAACAACCCTCGCGCACGCTCACTTCTTTTTTTGCCCCTTCCTCTAAGGTGCTCATTCTTTCTCGGGCTCCACGTCCTTGGCCCGCTCGATCTTTTCTCGGACCGCCTCACGGACGAAGTCCGATTCCTTCATGTCCAGTCGAGCGGCAGCCAACCGTACCGACTTGTGCGCGGCGCGAGAAACACGCGCCGTGATCCGCTTGTTCAATTTTACCGGTTCGCTCATTTTGCCTCCTACTTCCACACCTTAAATCCTAAAGGTCCAAAGGGCAACAGGGCAACCTGTGCTTTTGTCACACAAAAAAAAGCACGAAGCTTGCACGCTTTTGCTTGGTCGTGTGAAATGCACTGGAGAGGTGCTCACATGGCCCGTCCCCTTGGCGCAATCATCGTCAACCCGGCAAAGAAGAATCCCCTGGCTGTGCGCGTCAATTCTGGCGCGAAGAAAAAGCGCAAAACGCGCTCCAAGGCCCGGAAGAATTCCCTGGCCGTTCGTCGCAACAGTTTGGCCGTCAAGGTCAACCGCAAGCGACGCAGCGCGCGCAAGACCAAGTCCAACCGCGCCCGTGCCCGGAAGAACCCTTATGTGAAGTTGAACCGTGCGAAGGGCCGTAGCCGCGCGCGGAAGAATCCATACACCCGCCTGCGCTTCAACCGGAAGAACCCGGTCGACGCAACGATGCAGAAGGCATCGAAGCAGATCGGATCCATTCCGGTCGTCGGAGGCTTCCTCCTCGGCACCGTGAGCTTGGTGATTCCGGCAGCATTGGGCGCCGTGTCCGTGGAGCCGACCATGCGGTTGGCCTCGGTCATCGGTGACAAGTTTCCGCAGCTGCAAACCTCCTGGTTCTACCCGCTCGTCGGGTTGGGCCTCGCGGGCATCATCAAGGCTGGATCGTCCATGGTGGACAGCAAAGATCTCAAGAGTGCTCTCGACAAGTTGGCCGTGGCGGTTGCCGCTGGCGGCGGTGCCGTTGGCTACTACAAGTACCGCACCGGCACCGACGTCTCCGTGAAGACGGAGATGGGGCTTCTGGCCATGGCTTCGGGAGATCTCGAAGAAGATCTGGGGTCCGAATACGGCGACGGGGCGTACAGCCGTGTTGTCCCTTTAGACGGCCGGGCAGGGTAGCGTACGGAGCCGTCCTTTACGGGCGGTGAAACTTCTTTTTTCACACTTCACAGGAGATAGACCATGTCCTTCGGAATGCCCGGGTATCCCAGCGTTCGTCAGACCGCCCGTCAGACGCAAGTTCCAATGGAACTTCCAAAACAACTGATCCGGCTCTATGAGTCCAGTTTTTGGTCCACCCGCGCGTACCCGCAAGGTACCGTGCTGGCCAACCGCAACGATTCCACGTTCAGCGTGAATCAGGGCGGATCGGGTCAGGGCTTCGCGTTCTTGAGCTTCCCCGAGACAAATATGCAGGAGGCCGGTCGTATCCCCTCGGGTTTGAGCTTCGACTGCCGCGGCATCGCGTGCCAGCCGTTGACCTATGCCGGCGCCAACACCCCTGCCGGAACCGTTCAGCCGCTGATCGGTGACGACGCTCGAAACGTGGTTGACAACCTCGGTCTGCAGTGGAAGTTCCAGAACACCCAGCTCGACATTTCGACCGCTAACCTGATCGGTCAGGGCGGTGGGTTGTTCGGCATGACCGCCGACACCGGTGCCGCCGACGGTACCTCCGGTTCGCGCGTGTTCATCAACAACGGCAACGGCCAGATCTGGTTGTACGGAGAAGGCATCGCGATGCCACCGGGCACCAGCGTCAACGTCCAGTTGATCTGGTCGCAGTTTGCCATTGCCGTCATGGGTGGTGCGCAAGGCTACCAGCTCGGCATCAAGATTTTCATGGTTGGCAAGGTCCAAGCGGCCCTTCCGATCGCATAAGCCACGCCCTCTTCCGTACTCCAGGAGCTCACAATGTCCAAACGGCTGGCTCCCGCGTTGCGGGAGGGCGTTCCTTGGCCCTCGCCCGAAAACGGGGAGGGACCTCTTCTCGATCCGTTCCGCCTCGGCCAATCGGCGGGTGCGCCCGAGATCTACTACAAGCAGACGTTTGTAGGCGAGTCCCAACCCTGGTTGGAATACTCGACGCAGAACAACATCGGATTCATGAACCGGCAGTATGTGGCGTCGCTTTCGGGCGGAGCTATCAACGTGCCGGTACCGGTCGCCGTCAACGTGGACGTGCCCATCGTGATCTACGAGCTCGTCGGCGCTGCCGTCATGCTCAACAACACCGCCATGGTGATCAATCCGCTGGATGCGTTCCTCGTGCAGTTTGTCCGCCCCGCGGGCGACTTTCTCACCAATGCGCCGGCTCTGGGCTCTGCCGTTGTGGGTACCGCAGGGTTCCCGATGAAGGTAGGCTTGAGCGGTTGGACGCTGAACCAAAGCGGCACTATGAACGTGATCATCACGCCTCGGGTTGCTGGAATCCGCGTCGATATCGTCGTCAAGGCCGTGTGCATCCAGGGCGGCGTCAACTTCGGCTGATCCCTTCTGCCGAGGTTTTCGAGCGCCGATCGTTTCGGCGCTCTTTTTGTTTCAGCTTTCACCTTTAGGAGTAAACGAACATGGGATCCAACAACTTTGACGGCCCGATCATCCTCGATCAAGACGATACTTACCTCGGTTTCGGCCGAGCCCCCAACACCGAAGTCTCCACGCGAAGCCGAGTCCTTTGGAATCTGGTCGATCCAAACGGGGTACGATCGGCCATCATCGGCTCGATCTGTCTCTCCCCTGTGGGAACCTGGGAAAACACCGACGGTGCAACCGCCTGGTCTTTGCTCTCGAGCGGGGGCCCTGGCGGCGGATGGACCGACGACGGCGTCAATGTTCGGCTGACCACGGCAGGCGATACCGTCTCCGTGGGAACGGCCGTAGCCGTACCCTCCCGCAAGTTTACCGTGGTCAACACCGGCGTCGCGCTCGGCTCCCGCGTGGTGGGTCTCGCCGGAACCGACAACGCGCTTGACCTGTTCGTTACCGCCGAGGCGAACGCACGGTGGAGCTCGGATGTGTCCGGTAACTTCGCCTGGGGTCCAGGTGGAGCAACACCGCTCGATACCCAACTGCAGCGCGTCGATCCGGGCGTCCTGCAGTTGACCAACCCCGGCGTTCTTGGTAACGCGGCGCTTCAGTTCGACGATGGCCAAAACGCCGCCGTTTCTGCCGCAGGCACCGGGCGCTTGCGCTACGCGGTCCCCGGGAACCAGTTTGAAGTGTCCTTGAACGGCGCCGCTTATGTGGCGCTGGCCACGGCCGCAGTGGCCGGCGGTTGGACCGACTCGGGCGCCTTCGTGCAGCTCACGACCTCCACAGATCAGGTCACGGTCGGCGGGGTTGCCGCCGTAGTGGGGCGCAAGGTCGAAATTCTCACCACCGGTGCCAACCAGGGGTTGCGCGTCACGCCAACCGCAGCCGGTGACAACGTGGTCGACGCGTTGGTTTCCGGGGAGGCGAACGCCTCTTGGCAGGTTCTCGGACGCGGTGAAACCCTCTGGGGTGCCGGTGGAGCCGGTGCACTCGACACGCGCCTGCGACGTACGGCCGCATCGACCCTCACCTTGGACGATGGCGCTGCGGGCGCCGCGATCCTGCTCCCGGGAGCCGACGGTGTCGGTGACATCGGAGCCAACGGCCAGCGGTGGAACTTGGTCCGCGCCGTCACGATCACGTCGGGCGCTTACCTCGAGGAGGAGGTGTTCGCCGAAGAGTCCTTGGGCCTGGAAGACTTGCTGGCCGTGCTAGAAGCCGAGCTGGCGCCAGGATCGACCCCGATCCCCGGGGGCGGCACTGCGCGCCACTTGGCTCGAATCGTGATGCTTACCGCTCGGGCCGTTCTGGCCTCACGGGAGTAATTCATGGCGATCACCCTAGGCACCTTCGAAACCATTGACGCTATTGCGCTCCCGCCGCTTTCTGGGGCGGGGACCGTGCGAATCGTGTTTGATGTCGCTGACAACACCCTCAAGGTGTCGCAGAACGGGGGTGCCTACGTCCCAATAGCTACCGGAGCCTCGTCTCCGTGGATAGAAGCTGCGGGTAACGTCAGCCTCGTGCTGGCAACCAACACGGTCTCCGTGGGGACATCCACAGCACCCGCCGCAGGTACCGAAATGTCGGTGCAGGCGGACGTGGCTCCGTCCGTCGGCCCTCCATCGGTTGTGGCGTCGTTGTCAGTAGACGCTCACGTCACGCCGGGCATTGTAACCCCGCTTACCGGAGTTGGTGTGGGTTACCGGATCGAAAACACCGCGGGGACGATGACCGAGATCGCGCGCTTCGGCGCGGTGATCACCGACGTTACGCTTGGCGCAGAGTCCGCCTCTATGGGCATCTTTGCTATGGAGGCAGGGGCTCAATTCCTCTGTACCACCATCGGGCCCGGCGATCTGTCCCTGAAGGATCCGGGAGGGGAGGATCGCATCCAGTTTAGGACGGATTTGGGCGGCACCTCTCCAAGCATACGCATGGGCGGCGGTGGAGCCCCTACCGATTGGGAGATCCAGCGGATTGGCGTAGGCGTCGTTGCGCTGAACGGAAGTACTTTCAATGCCCCGCTCAACTCCTCGATCACCTTTGGAGTATCGGACAAACTCTGGTCGTTTATCCACGATGGAACCACATTATTCGCTACAAGCGCGGCGGACACCACGCCAGCGGCGACCACGAGCCCTCTCCAGCTGGCGACAGGCCCCGCACGAAACGGCGGGGTGGGGGCGCCTCCGAATTCGGGCGCTATCTCGATTTCTACGGGCGGTACGACGAACACCGGCGGAGGGGTCTCCGGGAACACCGGAGCCATAGCCCTGGGCACGGGCGATGCACTGATCGGAACAGGCGCCTCCTCGGGCAATTCGGGTAACTTCGCCCTGCTTACTGGGGACTCTAGCACAGGAGACTCGGGCGATATCGCTCTTAGCACGGGCACTGCCGGGGGAACCCGCGGATCCATCACGCATGATGCGCTCGCTGTGACCTTCAGCGAAGGTTCCCTCACCAACTTGGCCGTAGGCAACAAAGACGTAGCGGACGGCATCATCAATGCCGTTTTCCGGGTGTCGAAAACGTACGTGGGGAATGCGAACACTACATTTACCCTGCCCGCTCGCGCGGGGGGGTGGCGGGTCGTCAACGCCTGGATCAACGCAGGTGGGGCCGGGGGCACTTGCCAAGTCTTGCGGGACTCGGACGCGACGGCGATCACCGACGCCATGATCGAGGGCGGAGCGAATACCCTCACCTACGCGGCGACCGTAGATCTCGCACCTACCATAGCTTCGGGCGCCTTGGTGCGACTGACGGGTAGCGCCGCAGCTTCGGGCGGTACGGCTTTTTTGGACATTGAACCTTTGTAATAGGTGGCGCACATGGCGATCACGATCACCGATTTCGAAAACATTGGCGCCATCGCACTGCCGGCGCTCTCTGCCGCGGCGAACGTTCGAATCGTCGTGGACGCGGCAGACAACACCCTGAAGGCATCCACGAACGGCGGCGCTTATCTGCCGTTTGCGTTCGGCGCTAGCACCAGCCCCTGGGACGAAGCCGCCGGGAATGTCCGGCTCGTTACCTCCGGGAACACGGTATCGGTGGGCACCACCACGGCTCCCCCTGCCGGTACAAAGATGTCGGTCCTGGCCGATGTCGCGCCTTCTGTGGGGCCGCCCTCTGTCGTGAGCGTTTTAACGCTCGACGGCAACGTGACTGGGGTAACCACGGCCTTCACGGGTGTGGCTCTCTCTTTCCGCGCGGAGAATACCGCGGGAACAATGACATCGCTCGTCCAATTCGGAGCGGTCTACCAGGACGTTACCCTAGGAGCCGAGACCGCGAGTGTGGGCATGTTTACCCTTTACCAGGGAACCGCAGGGCTTTGCATGTCCATGGGTCCCGATGGCATCGGGGTACAGGACGTTACCGGGGGAGGCTCCAACCCCCAGATACAGCTCAGTCCCGACATCGGCGGAACGTTCCCCGAAATCACTTTGGGATCAGGAGCGGGCATATCGGATTGGAGTTTACAGCGCCTCTCTGCGGGTGTCGCTGGCATAGCCGCCTCGGCTCTACAGTTCGGCGGCAGCACCCTTGCAACCGATGATAACGTTCAGATCGTGAATTCAGGCGGTCAGTTCCGGATTCACGGCCTAGTCGCCACGGGCGCGGCATTGACGGCCAGCGTCCCGTTCCAAATCGTGACCGGTGATCGGATCGTCAACGCCGCCGCTGCAGGCGCGAATTCCGGAAACATTGACATTGCCACGGGCCTCACCAACAGCACCAACGCCGGGGGGACGGGTGGGGCCTCGGGTAGCGTCACCCTTGGTTCCGGTAACGCGAACAGCACCCTAGGCACCTCGGGAGGTACGGGAACGGTCGCCGTGTTTTCGGGGGATTCCGTTGACGCCGGATCGGGTAGCGTGTTTTTCCGATCGGGCGCTGCCGGCACCCTTTCCGGATCCGTGCTCATCAGTACCGGAACTCCCGGAACCGGAAACTCCGGGGATATCACCCTTACCGTAGCGAACATCACCGGGGCCGCCGCCGCTTCCGGAGGCATCACCGGGACTACCGGCAATGCTACCGCCTCGGGCGGCGTGGGTAGCTCGGGCACTACCGGAGGCATTTTCTGGGCTACCGGAACCTCCACGTTTGATTCCGCGGGTGCGAGCGGTACCGCTGGAAACACAGGCAGCGTCGAGATTGTTACGGGCAATTCCGAAGGGGTGGACGCCACGGACGCCGCAGGCACCACGGGTGATATCCTCCTGACAACGGGCGATTCAATCACGACGGGAACCGCGGCGGCGTTGAGTGATGTTACCGGGGACATTCAAGCATCAACCGGAAGCTCCACCACATCCGACACCGGAGCTATCACCCTCACCACAGGGGATTCCGGTGGTACGGATAACAAGAGCAGTCTCACGGGTGACATCCGACTGACCACCGGGGATTCCAATACGATCATCAATGGAAACGGTGGAAACTCGGGTGTAATCAGTTTAACGACAGGGAGCACTGCGGCTGTGCACGCCGCCGCCAGTGCGGGAGACTCGGGCGGTATTCTCCTTCAAACGGGCAACTCCGCTGCGGGGACAGGCACCGCTTCGGGTGCGAGCGGCGCTATCGACATCGCCACGGGGACAACGGAAGACCAAGCGTCGGGTTCCGTGAGCATCGTGACCGGCGGCACTACCGCAGCGGCCGGATCCGGCGACATCGTTTTGCAGATCGGTACTGCGCCGTCCAATCGGGGCACGATCCAGTTCCAAGCAGACGTCTTAGAGCTCCAGGATAACGCGTTCCAGATCACATTGAACGACGCACAGGCGGCAGCTCTTTCCATCGGCTCTACGGGATTGCTCAACGCGCTGGTGTTCACTACCACCAACAGCGCGGAGCGCGTAACGGCAAATGCCCAGTTCCAAGCGGCTGCGGCATTCTACCTGAACGTGACTTCGATCACGTTCGCAGATTCGCCCTACACCATCCTTGCCACGGACAATTGCATTTCGGGCGATCCGGCCGCGGGGAACATCGTAGCGAATCTGCCCTCGGCCGCCGCTAACCCAAACCGGGTCATTGTGGTAAGTAACTCGGTCACTTCCGGCAACACCGTAGCTCCTACACCGACAGGTGGAGATACGATTGACGGGGGCGGGGCCGGATCGCTCACCTCCAACCAGACGGTGACCCTGATAGCGCTCCCAGGTACGACCAACTGGAAGATCATCGGATCCACATGAGCATTACCCTTACCGATTTTGAAACCATCGGCGCTATCGCCCTTCCTGCCCTGTCGGCGGCGGGCACGGTCCGCATTGTTTACGATACCGCCGACAACACGCTCAAAGCGTCGTCCAACGGAGGCGCCTACGTCCCTTTTGCGCTGGGCGCTTCGTCTCCTTGGATAGAAGCTGCGGGCAACGTCAGCCTCGTGGCGGCCGCTAACACGGTCTCCGTGGGTACTTCTACGGCTCCTCCCCTAGGTACGGAGATGTCGGTACAAGGGTCGGTAGCTCCTTCAGCCGGTCCCCCCTCGGTGGTGGTGTCCTTGTCGGTGGACGGTGCCGTGACGGGACCGGTCACGCCTTTCACCGGAACCGGCATTTCCTTCCGCGTCACTGACCTAACCCCTGCCCTCAAAGAGATCGCCCGCTTTGGCGCCATCTACACGGACGTCACGCTTGGTGCAGAGTCCGCAGGCATGGGCGCCTTCTGCACCTACTTGGGCGCAGCTCCCGCGCTCTGCGTCACCTTGGGCCCGGATGGGCTCGGGGTGTATGACGTGACAGCCCCAGAAGCCCAGATCTCACTACACCCGGACATCGGGGGCACGCAGCCTTCCATCCAGCTGGGCGCGGGTGCAGGGGCCACCGACTGGAAGATCGAGCGCACCGGTAACAACCACGCCACGATCGGTGGTCTGTTCTTCCTCGCTTCTCTTGGCGCTTTCCGCACTCCCGTCAACTTCGGGATGTCGCCCTACGCGGTGGGGATCGACGTCTGCTTCATGTTGGGAGATCCCACCGGAGGCAACATCCTGATCAACCTGCCCCCCGCTTCGGCAAGTGCGGGTCGGATCTTGGTGATCATCCATGACAACAACTCGCCCAACACGATTTCGGCCGTGCCTGATGGCGCAGGGCCCGACACCATCGACTTGGCCCTTGGTAACTTGGTGCTGATGTCCCAGCAGGTGGCGTGGCTCATCTCGGACGGCACCACCAACTGGAAGATCATCTAATGGCGTACCAGCTTCCGCCCTTCGGCTATCGACCTTACAATACGTTTTTGAACGCGTTGACGGACGTGTACGTCGACCCAACAGGGGACGATCGCAATCCAGGTACCCCTGCCCAGCCGGTGCAAACGTGGCGCGGAGCTCAAGCGCGGATCGCAGAAGCTCCTGCGGGCATCGTCAATGTGCACTGGGCCAACGGATCATATGCTCTCCCCCCCGTTCTCGCGGGAATCAGCTATCAAAACCACACCGGGAACCTGATCAACCAGCTGGACGGCACCGTTACCACGGTAATCGTGGCGGACGATGAAGAAGGCGTGATCGTCGACGTGGCCGGCCCCGCGGTGGCAGCAGACGATCTCCGCGGGCACGTGATCAACTACCCGAACTCAGGCAACCGGATCGGCGTATGCTACCGAAACGACGTCACCGCCCTGGGAGTTACCCGGATCTACCTGACGCAGTCGCCGCTGCTGTCCAACTTGAACGGTCCCGTGGTCGCGCCCATTCCCGGCGATGTAATCCAGCTGTTCCAGTTGGGTGCCACCTTCACGATGGCCGCGGAAACGGCGATCCTCGCCGGGACGTCCAGCTCTTTCACCAACATTGCTTGGACGGGTCCCGCGACCACGCGAACGCTGTACCTCTTGGCGACCGACAAGCCCAACTTTGTAGGCTGCACCTTCTCTTCGATGCGCCAAGTGCGCACGGGAACGGCCGGCCGCGCCCACTTGGATGCGTGCTACATCGCGACCACGGGCCTCGATTCTGCCGGTGGCATGCTTGCCGCGAGCAACGGTGGCACGCTGCTCCTGCAGCGCGGAACCGTCGTGGACGGCGTGAACGCCATCGCGGGCACAACCAATTACATCGCAGCGATGCAGGGCGGATCCCTCGCGTTCCGGAACCTGTGCGCCTTCCGCGGGCTGGAAGACGCGATCCGCATTGTGGGAGCGCGTCTGCTTGTCGACGGTACACTCGGGGCGGAAGACGGCATTTTCTTCGAAAACGCTTCCGGAGCGGGAGCCTCGAACGCCGGCAGCGCCCTCGCGGTGGATCGCACCGAAGCGTTCGCTACCGGCCTGGGGAGTCAGTGCGTAGCCCCCAACTTCCATGGGGAGGTGACGGGCGCTCACGCGGTGGTCACCAACAGCGATGCGGTGGTGCTGTGCGGAATGACCAGCACCCTCATCACGTCCACGGTGCCCATGGCCGTCAGTGCCGACGATGGGGCCACCACCACCGCGTGGAACTTCCGCGGCGGCGCCATTTATGGCGGCGTGCCTGCACGTCCTCCACGGAGGGCAGAAGTCAGCGGCCCGGTAGCCGTTGCAGGGCCCTATACAGCGTCCGCCGGAGACTTCTTGAGCATCGACCCCTCCAGCGGTACGGTGGTCATCGACATGCCGCTGACGGCGGATATCGTCGTTGGCGACAACATTATCATGGCCAATACTACGAACAGCGCCGTGGCCTTCACGGTCGACGGCAATGGCAACAACGTGGCGGAAGTGCAGGTAGCCCCCGGTACGTACGCAGCCACCACAACACTTCAAAATCCGGGTTTGGTCGTTACCTACGCGTGGAACGGTACGAATTGGGTGGGGTACTAACATGGCAGCCAACGCACTTTTGACCTACAGTAGCCTGCGCGGGTGCAGCTATGCCGTCACCAGCAACACCCAAGCGTCGATCGGCATCGGGGCTTGCCTGGACTCCGCGGGGCTCGCCGCTGTTCGTGTGGCCTCCGCGATCCCTCTCGACATCACCGCAGCGGGCGCCGGTGGCCTCGATACGGGAAGTGAGGCGATCTCCACCTACTACTATCCCTATGTGATCTGGGGCACGGCTGGCGTCAACGGCGTGCTTTCCGCCAGCAGCACCACGCCCACACTGCCGCCTGGGTACACGTATTTCCGCCGCGTAGGCAGCGTGTACAACAACGTGTCGGGTAACCTCGTTCAGGGGACTTCTTACGGAGACTCCGACCGTATATTTAAGTACGCGGGGGGCGGCCTAGGTTCGGGCGCGGTTTCGATTGCTACCGGGAGCATCGCCTGCGCAGCACTCTGGCCTCCGACGGCCTACCACCTATTAGGGGGCATCTCTGTCGATATTGGCGTGATGGCCGCGGGGAATTTTGGCTACTATACCGTCGCGATGAATAGCGGTTTCCTATGGACCATCGGGATCCAGGTGGATGCTACTTCCGCCGGCATGATCCGGCAGTTTCGAGCACCTAGCGACCTGATCGTTAATCCCGGGGGGACGCGCCTTCTGACAATCACGCAGACGGGAGGAACGGGCTCCGCTAACTTCAATGTGGGGGCCTATGGCTTTCGGGAGTATTTGTAATGTTTGCCTGCATTGAAAAAAGCTCTGGGAAGATCGTCGGCTTTCACATCGAAGGCATCTTCGGCATGGATTACTTCCTCGCCGATCCGTCTGCATTCGAGATCGTCGAGGTTGAGGATTCGGGAGATCTCTCCTCGGACTATGACGCGACGATCGCGGATGGTGCCGTGGTCCGCACGCCCAAAGTGCGCCCAGTCGATCGCGTGGCGGTCCTGGAAGCCGAATTGGCCGCTGTCAAGCTCAAACAAGCCGAGCACGACACCAAGCTGATCGAGCTCGACACCAAAGTGGAAGCCGTCGAAGCGAAGCCCTAGACGACGGTGCACCCCGGGATTAGAGTTCGCGCGGAGGTTCCATGAAAACCCACGATGCCCCCACTCCTGCTTCCGCTACTGTAGATGCTCCCATCCTGCCCGCAACGGTCGAAGAAGTGGACCTTCTCAAGTTCCGTCTTTCCCTCGAGAAAGAGCAACGCACCGCGCAAGCAGTCCAGCTGGTGAAGCACGCCGTGAAGGAAGCCGAACAGGCGTTTGAGCTCGCGAAAAAGGAACGCGTCGACGCCTCGGACGCACTGCAGAAGAAGTACAGCATCACGCCGGCCGACTCGATCGACGGCGCTACCGGTGCGATCCACCGCGGGGCGGTGAGCTAGTCCGGTTTCACCCACTGGACAAGGCCGAGTTGCACTAGTGTCTCCTTGGCTTTGTTCAATTCTTCGATGCGCTTCGTCACTTCCGATACTCGGGAAGGCATGAGCGGTTCGGGACGAGCGACGGAAGCCTTAGGCCCGCGATGGATGGCGATGATGCTCACCTTGTGCAGGGTAATGTGCAAAGCGGCCATCTCGTCGCGCATGGTCTCGATCGTGAGCGTGGCGATGGCCCTCACCGCTTCGATGTCGTCGGATTCCCGCATGGCGGCCAGTTTGCTGTCCAGGTGAGCACACCGGAAACCTACGGATTTTTCAAGGAGGGGGCCCACTTCCGGATCCTTCAAATGCTCTTTTGGGAACCAAGGCATGGATCCTCCACTGGTTTAGTATAAAGGAGGGGTTAGGCGTGGGCTTCGTCCTATGATACAAAAAGCAGACGGAGGCTATCAATGCGCGCGAATCTTCCCTACATCCCGCCGCACTGGATCAAAAAGTCCGGCACCGATCCGCGGGAATACTGGGCGAACGCGGAGGGATCAAACCCGAAGAACGCGACTGATCGCGCCTATTATGCGGACAATGCCCGGCAGGTGTTGTTTGCGCCCCCCGCCGCTTACGATCCCTTGTGGCTGGGGGATCAAACCCGAGTCGCGCAGCGCGGGCTTTGGGGAACCTCCGTGCTCGATCTCCGTCCCGATCTGATGGGGTCGATGGGCCCAACCCCTTCCGCTACGCCCGTCCGTGGGGGGCAGAGCTTCGGCGGTGGCGTTCCGGTGGCCGTGCTGTTCGAGTTCACGACGCTGCCGCAGTTCATGAACGTGTTTGTGCTCGATTTCGTGCATTTGACCAATCCTTCCCCCAACAGTTTGGTGCGCGTCAACAACGTGCAGGACGTTTCCGCCGACTTCTACGATGGGATGCCGCCCACCGCACCCAGCCCCTTCCATGTGCTGCTTCGCCTGTACCCGCCCGACGGGTGCCGGTACTGGCAGGGGCTTGTCGTGTTCGACGTGCTCGAGCGCAATGTGGCGCCAGAGCTGCCGACCATTACGGTCACTGCGACGGCGTACTAATGCCGTTTCCAGGAGGCGCCGACGTCGGGGGGGAACACCGGTTGAGTACCGCGGGGTGCTCACAGGAAGATCTGCTCACCGATCCGCTGCTCACACCCCAAACTCCTTGGTTGCGTACCGTAGGCATGAGCCGGGGATCAGTCGTGGTCACCCAGATCGGCGGGGCTGCTCCCGGAAGCGTGGTGGTCCGCGTGGCCGCTCGACGGGTGGACGTGGGCCGGGGGATCATCAACGTGGCGATCGGCGCCATCGGGGTACCGCAGATCGTGACCTTCCCCTTCGTGGGACAGGCGATCGCAGTTTTCGGGGGCACGTGGCCCGCCGGAGCGCAGTTCGACGTGGTAATGTACGCCACAGGGGGAAGCTGATGGGGTACGCAGGATCGGCCGATGTCGGCGGAAAGCATCGTCCCTCGACGGCGACGGATTCCATCCAGGAGTCCACCGAATTTGGTGTGGGCGGAGATCCGTACGATACGCAGGAACTGCGCGTGATCGGGCTTTCTCGGCTCACCGTCTCGGTGGTGCAGCGCAATGGAGCCCCCGCCTCCTTTGAGATCTGGTACCGGATCCGTGACACGGGTGTGCCGCGCTTGCTGGCCACGGTCGCGATCGGCGCCATTGTCGTTCCGGAAACCGTGAATTTCCACATTGCCTACCGCACCGTTTTTGTGCGAGTACCACGCAACGTGGGGCAGCAGTATGACATTTCCATCTACGCCTCGGGGATGAGCTGATGGCCGATACCGACGAAGTCAAGGCGCGGGTGTTCACGCATCCGATACCCAACCAACAACACTACGGGGAGATCCCGCAGTTTTCGATGGCGCTGGGCTGGGTCGACGTTCAAGCACGCCGCGTGCCTTGGTGGGCCTGGGGCCTGCTCGGCTACGCCCTCGGATCCGGTTTGGCCGGTACCGCGTGGCAGTATCTCTCCCAGGACAGTAAGAAAACCAAGACCTAGATTCACCTTTTCCCGGAGACTCCCCATGAGTGGCATCACTTCTTTTTCAGGTTCAGTAGCTGTAAACCCAGACGCTAGCGTCGCTTCGGGCTACGCCTTCATCGCGTACGCGCTGACCGCGGACATCCGGCTCAACGTCGGAACGCTGGTCAACGGTGGCTTTGCAGGCCTCGAAGGCCAGGCCGTGACCGGTGGAACCTCGGGCGCTACCGCAGTTCTGGCCCAGTTCGAAAACGTGGCCGGCATCGTGTTCGTGGCCCTCGATCAGGTGGTCGGCACCTTCCAGAGCGGTGAAACCCTCGCCATCGGCGGTCTCACGCGCGGTACCACCACATCGGCGCCCCTCGCCCTCACGGATGCACGTCGCGCCAAAGGTGCGGGTCCTTGCATCCTGTACTTCGCGGGCAACCCGAACGGCGTACAGGAAGCGCCTTTGGGCTCCTTGTCCCTCGACACCGCTGGCGCCACGGGCCCCTTCCGCAACACCGACGGGGGAACCGCGTGGGTAACGGTCGTCTGACAGCGTCGGATCTCACGCCGGAACGGCTCCAAGCGGCATGCCGTCGCTTGGGGTACGCTTTTTTCGAGCGTGGGGCCTACAACCTCAACCTCATTGCGGTGCGGTCCTCCACCCGAGTGGCCAACCGCTTCGACGATTGGATCACGCACACATACCGGGAATCCGAGCAGGGACCGCTGCAAACGGATGTCTTCTCCGGCACCACGGATCCGGGCCTGTACTGGCTCCAGCATCCGGGACGTGCCGAGGGCACCGCGATCTTGGCCGCCCAGCAGGTGCGGGGATCGCACCGGATCGGCCTGCACAAGGGGTATCCGGCGTTGGTGCAATGCCAGCCGATGCTGTACTACCGGGACAACAACCGGGACGGCACCCTGGATCTTGCCGGGAAGCTGTACCGTGGCATCATCGGCGCCAACATTCACCGCGCCAACAAGGACAAAGAGAGCCCCCTTGTGGAGAAGTGGTCCGCGGCGTGCGTGGTGTTCTCCAACCCCACCGCTTACGCCAAGCACTGGGACCTCGTGCAGAAGTCCCGTGTGTTGCACGGCGAGTGCTTCACCCTGACGATCTTGGACGAATCCCAACTGTAGGGGTGATTTGTGGGTTTTCAAGAGCAAATGGTGGCGCTGGTTCAGCAGGCCTCGGTGCCGGTGTCGCGCCTGCCCAACGCCTGGATCATCCTCGAAGAGTTCGACAAAGCGGGGTATGACGTCAATCTGGCGATCGCGGCCGTGATCAACGCGATAAAGGAGTCCGGGCTCAACGAGAAGGCCGATACCGGAGACGGGGGGCATTCCTGGGGGCTGTTCCAGATCAACGACGTGCAGGGCAAGCGTTTCAACCCCAACGTGTCCGACACGATCGCCTACACCAACCGGAAGGATCCGCGGCAGGCCACCCAGTGGATCATCGCGGAGATGAAGCGCCATTGGAAGCAAACTTCCACCCCGAGTAAGCGGTCTGGAGAGTCCTATTCGGGCGAATCTTTGGGATCCGTGTACGCACGTAAGGGCTCAATTGCCGAGTTAACCCGTGCTTTTGCCGCCTTTGTCGAGCGTCCCGAAAAAGTAGTCACGGACAGCGCCTCCCGGATGGCGCTCGCAAGGAAGATTTTCGGGGACACGCGACTGCAAAATGCAGTACAAAATGGCCACATTGAAAGCCCGATACAGGGAAATATGCCGCTTTGGTGGTGGCTTCCTATTGGCGCGGGTGCGCTCGGGTTGCTATTCCTCGTCTTGTCGTCCACGAGAAAATCCCGTATGCTGCTGACTTAGGGGGCACCGATGGCCATTGTTTACTACGCACGCGCGCGACTTGGCGGTCTAAAAGGACCGAAGCGCGCCGAGCTTGGACCGTTCGACAAGTTCGAAGTGGCGAAAAGTCAGGCGCAACACCTCACCACCATGGTAGGTCCAGGCGTCACCGTCACGGTAGAGCCCTCCGGTTCTTCGCGCAAAAAGAACCCCAAGAAGAAGGCTCCCGCGAAGAGGAAGGCCGCTCCGAAGAAGAACATCGCGCGGAAAGCCACCGCCAAGAAGGCCGCTCCTAAAAAGAGGACCGTCAAGAAGGCAGCGCCGAAGCGGAAAGCGGCTCCGAAGAAGAAAGCGGCTCCGAAGAAGCGCGTCGTTAAGGCCAAAACCAACACCGCGAAGCGCCGAGCTCCGGCCAAGCGTCGCGTTGCCGCCAAGAAGAATACCGTCCGGGCCAAAGCTCCCGCGCGTAAGAACGTCGCGAAGAAGCGCGCTCCTGCTAAAAAAAAAGTAGCCGCAAAGCCTCGCGCTAAGAAGAACAACGCCGCCTTGGTCGCGGTAGGGCGCAAAGCGCTGAAGAAAGCCGCACCCTACGCCAAACGGGCAGCGGCAGCCGCTTCGCCTCACGTGAAGAAAGCCGCTCGAGCGGCAGAAGCGTACGCCCTTGAAACGGCGTCCGCACAACTGCAACGCGCCTTGACGAAAGCCAAGGGCAACCGAGGTGGCCGATGATTCGTACATGGGGAGGTTCTGATCAGAGCGGTGGGGGCGGATCGAGCGGCGGCGGGTTCAGCGTCGGCAATTTCACCGACATCATCGGAGGGATCGCGGGCCTTGCTCAGGTGGGCGCTGGCATCGCCGACATTGCTACGCGTACGAAGCTTGAAAAGTTGGCTTTGGCCGCGGAAGCGGAACGCACCAAGCAGGCGCAAGCGTTGGCACTCGCCGAGCAGCACCGAGCGGCGGGCGCCGCTTCTTCGGCGAGCGCTCTCGCGAAGTCGGCTCCGCAGGAAGAGAAGGCTTCTGGCACGTCGCCTTTGTTGATCATCGGCGGGATGGGGTTGCTTGGAGCGCTCGCCTTCGTACTGTTGCAGCCGAAGAAGCCCGGCACTTCGGCTCCGGTGTACACCTAAGGGGGTCCGGTGGCGCAGACCCCTGCTCAAATGCGCGCGCGCTGGCTCACGGAGCCCCGCAAGCGCAAACCCATGTTCACGGGGATCTTGTCCCCAGAAGATGGCTACATCGATTTTGCGTTGGGCGGAACGCCCGTGGTTCCACAGCTCGTGGACGCGGACAACGCCGCCACGATTCGGGCGGGCATCATGGCCTTCAACGCGGCCAACCTCCCCGTCCCCGCTGTAGGCGATGCGGATACGGTAGCGCACCGCGAAGCCGCCGCCAAAAAGATGCGTGCCGCCGTGGACAAGGCCAAACTAGCACCGCTCGCGTGGGCGTACCGCGTGCTGCTCACCATGGCATTCGTCGAGCCGTTGCTGGCCGGGCGCAGCCTCGGGGCGGCCATCGCGGGGTTGTTTGGCCCGATCGGCGCCGTCGTCGGCGTCGCCATGAACACCCACGGCGTGATCATCGGCTACCGCGCCAAGAAGGCAGCCGAGCCCTACGCCGTCCTTGCGCAAACGTGGGAAAAGGACTTCCAGCGCCAACGCGACGCGGCCAAGAAAGAATACGACGCGTGGTTGCTTCAATCGTTGGCGGTCCAAACCTCCACGCAGGAAAAGCAACGCGCCGCGATCGAGAAGGCCGTAGGAGCTCAAGCGCAGACGGCGGCCACCACGCAAAAGTGGGTGATCCGCGGCCTCGCTGGCGCCGGATTGTTGGTGTCGGTACTCGTGTTCGCTACACTGGGGGGTAGACGTGGAAATTAAACCAGGGGCGGGATTGCTCATTGTGGGGGGCATGGCTGGATTGGGCCTTCTTCTCGACTGGCAGATCCGGAAGAAGCTCACGGACGCATCCAGCAGTAAACGGGCTCTGCCCCTAGGTTATGGAGTTAAGTTTTTCTTCCTGGATCCGGAGTATGCACTTAACGTCCTAGGGGTGATAGAAACTCCCGTAGGAACCCTGGGCCGGTAGGCAGGAGGCAGCCGTGGCACTTCGGCCTGAAGACCTGATCCCGGGCACGTGGCTTCGGTACAAGAAGGACGGACTTCGTCCCATGGGCGATATGGTTCAGCTCGTGGATGAGGAAGAAAAGTTCGTGGGAAAACGCTCCATTCCTGGGTGGAATGTCCTGCGTAGAGGCGGAACAGAACCGGATTTCATCCCCACGGCCACGTTGCTACACGAGGGCTCCGGGTACAGCTTCGGAGGGCGAGATCCCGAAGTAGAAGCTTTCAAAGACAAACACGGAAAGGTGAACCCCATGCGACGCAATCCCCACGATCAAGGCCATGAGCCCCGGTACCCGAGCTCCCAGGTTTCATACGAAACCTGCGGCGAGACCTTCGACAACCGCCGAGAAGCGATCGCCCACGCATCCGCCCACGGCGGCATTGTGACCCAAATCACCGTGGACGCCGATGGGGATGAATGGGTGGAACAACTGGGCGAGTTCGGGCCTCGAAAGAACCCCGCGGGATCACGGTCCAGCGTCACGGCAGCCCCGCGGTACGCGTGGGATCTGAACTCGGACGGGGTACGATTGAACCCCCGAGGCGCTTCCGAAGTGCAGAGCCTTGTGTTCAGCAGCACCGTGTTCACGAAGTCTCAAGCCCTCGCGTGGGCGTTAGAGCACGGGTACAAAGCTGACAAGGCCGATGTGAAGGCGAACACGATCCGCATCCGTCAAGCGGATCCGGAGCTCTTCCAACCGGATTCCTTCTTCACCAAGGCCCTGATGCCCGGCGTGCTGATGGTGGGAGCGGTTCGCCGATGAGCAAAGAATCCAAGAAAGGCTGGGGTTTGGGCTGGAAGGTAGCGGCGGGCATCGGAGGCTTCATCGCCCTGGACTTGGCGGTGGTGGCGGCCCGTGGCGCCCTGGGCCTGCATACCGAGGGCATCTTCTACTTCCCCGGATTGGGAATGCTTGCTTCTTGGTCGGATTTGAAGCGGAAGTTCCTGCCCAAGTCGGCGCAGCAGATCGCCTACGAGGAAAGGCGCGCCGCCACCCGGGCGGAAACCCTTGCAAGGCAGCAAGCGGGACAACCGCTGCCCAAACGGCAGCCGAAGTTCAATCCTACCGTGCCGTGGGCCGCCATGACCCCTGAAGAGCGCACGCGGACCCTTATGGAAGCGGCGTACTAGTCGATCCGCATAGGCATGAGGATCGCGCGGCCCTTGGATCCTTCGAACAAGGACGCGTGTAGGCCCGAAGTTCCGGGAGCGGTGAACACCTGCGTATCGCTCCCGCCGACGAGCTCGCACAAGATCACAAAGTACAACGCATGGAAGGCGATGCGCGGCACCCCCTGGCCCGAGAAGATCACGTGGTTGCTCGTGCCCGAAAGGATCCAGTTTGGCGAGTGGACATCCGGCACCGAGATGGGGAATACCTCTTGGGTAGATTGCTCCAGGGTTTGACTGAAGAGGGCGCGCATGTCGATCTTCTGGGCCGACGAGTCTTGGTAGGCGCTGTGGTTCAGCTCCTCCCCCTCGATCGCCCAATGCCCATTGCTCCACCAGTGGGATCCCTTCACGGCGTATTGGCTCACCAACCGGCGATCTCCGGCTCCGAGGAGGATCCCCAAGAAGGACACATTTTTGAGATCGTTCACGCCCAACCATTCGGCTTTCACCTGCTGTAGGTACTTCCTTGCCGGCGCCCGAAGAGGCTGCAGCAAACGCAGGGCTTCTTCCATGCCGCTTACTTGGATCTGCGGCACCTTCAGCGCTTTGTACGTTTCATCGGGATCGTTCAGGAAGGCTTGCGGATCTTCGCGCAACGCGGCGACTTCCATCAACCGTGCCGCGATGAGCTTAGCCAAGTTCAAGGGGGAATCGGGTGCGATGGAATTCCCCAAGCTGTAGCCGTTGGGGCCTGTTCCCCTGATCTCCCACTTCTTCACGATCGGTCCGGGGTTCTCCCGAAGGTACAGCCGCGCCGCTACTTGGTTCGAGTCGACGTAGACCAGCTGCACCTGGATCTGCTTCTTCCGGTTGTACGTCGCAGCTTTCCCGAAACGGATCTCCAGGTTCTCTTCGGGTTCGGTGGTCTCGTACACTGGATCGTACACATCGCCCTCGCCTTCCTGCCTCGCGGCATACCGAGACACCGGGGCTACGGACGGAGCTTGGTGCCAGTCGGGCAGCTTCCCCCGTTGGTAGGCTTTGCGCAGCTGCCCCAACCCGTCTTCCAGCGCTTCTACGGCTTTGGCCACGGGGTGATCCGCGGCCACCTTGATCCGCGGACGCTTGCCCTCGATCGTCGGGCGGTACTCGTAGAAGTCCCCCTCCTCGGTGTGCTTCGGGCCTTGCAGGGGTAGGCCCCTCGGATTGTGACGCGTCATGGTTTCTTCTCCTGAAGTTGGTTCTATCATTGCACACCGGATGTCTTCTATCGTGGCCGCATAAATTCCGAACCGGTCGATCTCTTTCTGCGCTTTCCTCCGCACGATCAGGATTTCGCGATGCTCGGGGCACCCAAGTTTGCCCCCATGCCAAGGGCCATCCCATCCCCATCCAGGAGCACCATCATCTTCTGTGGGGGCCACGCACCCGTGGTATTCGCATGTGTGGGGGCTCATGGTTTTACTCCAAGCAGCACGGCGGTGGGATCGTAGAGGCGGGAGCTCCGGAGCCCCTTCTCACCCACAAAAGAGTCCTTGGACACGAGTTTGAGCGCGTAGAGCAGTGCCTCCACTTCATGGGGGTGCACGCCGGTGCCGGACTTGATCTCGTGATCTTTCAAGGTGTACCAACACACGGAGTAGCCGATCCATGGAACAGCATCGCCAAGATCCCCCGCCCAACCTTCTCGGTATTCTCGCTCCACAGACACGTACCATCCTGGTGACGCTTGCCGAACCAGTTGGAGCAGGCACAGCACCGTGACCGGATCCGAGAAGTCAGGAATGGTGGTGGACCAGTTCGCCTCTTGGCGTCGGAGCATAAGGCCCGGCAACCAACGAAACGCGGATCGGCTTAGGGCTTCCGTGCCCCACGCGTCCAACTGTTCTTGAGAGGGAAAGGCGCTCATCACGTCACCTCCACAGGAGATCCCACCTGGAAGAGCGCGTGCCCTCCATAGGGAGTGCTTCTCAAAAGGGTCACCTCACATTGGAACGTGGTTTGGCTCAACGTGCGATCGAAGGTTGCCCATCGCAGCGCTGTGCTGGTGATGGCTTCTTCCAGTTCGTCCCGATGTTGGAACAGGGGATTTGTCGACAGCCATCCCGGAGTGGACCGGATCCGATCGGTGTTGGGTAGTTTACCACCGTAGGTCCATACCACTTGGATGTGGTCTCCCATGTTTGTCAGCGTAAACTCTAGCTTATGCGTCTTCATGCTTTTGCTCCTGGGTTGAGCAGATACTAACCCCATGCATTCGCCATGGTCAAGCGACTTTTTTCTAGGCACAGGGGATTTACCCCGTGATAGACTTTCTTGGTTGACAATTGCTCGGCAAATGCAATACGGTGTGTCCATCGGAGGGCGCCGCAATGGCCAACACGGATTTCTGGGGAGTGCGCGACGAGGGACCGGGCTCAGGTGTGACTTGGGTGCGTGCGCCGAGCGTGACGCACGTCGTGGAAAGCCAAGAAGGCGCGGGAGTGTACGCGTTCGTCGGCAGCGTACCCGTCCTGTGCCCTGGTGAATTGTCGGGGGCGGTGCAGCGCTTTGGTCTGCTGATGCTTCCGGGGAACTACGCGGGCGTGCTGCCCGACCGTGTGGCGGCGGTCGCGGATCAGGACGCTCCCCCTGGAAGGTGTTGGGTGCACATGCAGGATGGAACCAAACTTCCCGTGGAAGCCCCGCCGGAAGAAGTGCTGCGCCTGCTGGCGGAATTCGACCGCCCCCGCGTTTTCCTCGACAAGGACCGATTCAACATCGACATGAAGGAGACCCCCCAATGAGTGACGAGACCAAAGAGCACGTGATCTACCAAGTGAGTGCGGCCATCAACGGCAAAGTCGTGGGCATCGCGGTACTGCGGCCCGAGGATCAGGAACCCCATGTGTTCATCGGGTCTTCCGCCGAAGCCGATGCGGACGAAGTGGTCAGCGCGTACCGGGAGCTCCACGCGGAGGAGTCCACGCGCATTCACCCCCAAGTATCCCGCGTGAGCGTGGCCACACCCGCCGTGGAAGTGTTCACGATGCTGCGCCGGAAAGTCCTACGCCTGCGCGAAGCCGATCAAGCGGTGTACACCCCCGGCGTTGACGGTGCGGAGTGAGTACGATCTGGTGGGGGAGGCTGTTTGGTGACCTTGTGGTTTGGGTCGTCGTCCTCCATTTGGCCGTGCTGGCGGGGATGGTGATCGAGGAGCGGGGTCACCAGTGCCCTCCCTGCACCTGCGAGTCGCTGCCATGAGCGAGTTTGTACGTTGGGAAATAACACAAACCTTGATCGATATTGTTCCTTCTTACCCTTACCCGAGAGATCTTACGATGAGCGCCGAAGCCACATGGACCCCTGCCGAGGTGTTGAGCTTACGTACCCGGTTGTGCCTGGATGAGGTTGATTTCGCGGCCGTGATGGGTGTGGATTCCCGGACCGTTCACCGATGGGAGACGGGCGAAGCAGCTCCGCAGGGCGCCAGCGTGGCGCTGCTGTCGGGCACCCTAGAAGCGCTCGATCGGTTCGTCGAGCAGGAAGACCGGATCCGCAAGTACCTACGGAGATGCGCCGACATGGGTGGATTGGCCTACGCATGGATGCGTTTACTGGAGGGTGTGCGATGAGCGAACTTACAAAGTGCAAACCGTGCAAAGCGTGCATGGTCGACGCCATGGTGTACGGCGTCGCCATGGTGGATGGGCCCCTGCGGTACCGCGTGCTGTGCAGCGGCTGCCCGGCGGGGGGGCCCATCCTAGAGACGTCGGAAGATGCCGCGAAAGCCTGGAACGTGGAGCAACAAGTGGTGGAAGGACCCCTAGACCTATGGAAGACTCTATGGCCTCCCTCGGACGGAGACCTGTGGGATCTGCTCGAACACGGATGGAAGTTGGTTCGCAAGAAGAGCACCGCGGATGTCATGGCGTGGCACACCATCTATGGCGGCATGGTCGGAATGGTCCGGTGGTCGGACACCGAGCTTGAAGGAAAGCCCGCGGCGATCAGCGCGTGGGTGGAAGGGTCAAACCCCGTAATTACCCCCACCATCCAAGAGGCGATGGATCTGGTGGTGTCGAAGCTGAAAGAGCGGGGCTACACCGTCCTGCCTCCGAAGTTCGCGCCATGAACGCTTCCAAGTACTTCATCGGCTGGAAGGGCTCCGCTTTCCACTTCAAAACCCCAAGCGGAGCCAAGATCGTTCTCACAGGGGGAAAGATCGGCATTACCAATCACTTGAAAACGCAACTTCCCGCGTGGTACAGCGTCGCGGTTTTTGAAGGCCGCGGCGATCTCGCCGCTGACATCCAGCGTGAAGCTGAAGCCTTGGGGATATCGCTGTGATGGCGCAGCCCGCGCTGCTCGCGTGCAAAACGTGCAAAGGAACTCCGTGGTTGTATCAGCCCGGAACTTTAGTCTGGGGCCAGGGCCCGTTTGTCTATATGTGCCGTTCTTGCCCTAATCAAGTGAGCGACACCTACGCATCCGCGGAAGATGCCACCTTAGGCTGGAATGCGCTGCAGCTTGGAATCAGCGCCACTTTTGTAGGTAAACCCATGGACACACCCTCCCAGTTCCCTCCTCGTCTTGCGAGCCAGATCCAAGAATTCGAGAAAGCGAAAGCTTCCTTTGACGCATGGTCCATGAAGGCTGTTCGGTGGATGAAGCGGACGCAGAAGACCTTGACGCCGGCGGATGCGCCCCCCGGATGGATCGTCAACCGCGCGGACAACGTGCTGGTGTTCGGGTTCGGCGGCCACATCGGCAAGTTCAGCACTCTGGACACGCAGAAGATCCTGCTGTCCAACTGCGCCGGACGTACCCTTGGCCACGTGTACCTGGACTATGAAGAGCAATGGATGTGGATGCCCGTCAACTACAGCGGTCCTTTCATCCCCCTAGATGACAAGGAGTTGTGGAACATCGTGGACGAAGCCCTGATCCGGTGTTGCCCATGAACGATCTTGAACTGTGGAACCTGCTCCACCGAGGGCAGAAGATCATCAAGCGGGTGGACTCACCGGGCTATCCCCGATGGGAAACGGCATTGGGCCATCAACCTGCTTCCGTGTGCCCAGGGCCCGCGGGCGATGGATGGTACGTGGTGGTGGTCTACCACTCCGGAGAGATCCTGCCGCGACGTAGCTTCCCTCTCGAAGAAGCCATCCAAGAAGCGGAAAGAATTCTTGCCAAGGACGGATGGGTGTTGGCGAAAGAGGAGCCAGAGCTTCCGCCAGAGCTTGAGCCCCAGTACACTTTCGTCCCCATGCCCGCGGGTGCGCATCCTTGTGAGCGCTGCCCGGATGCGCCCCTCAGAGCCTTGTTGGGGGCGCCCGAGTCTTACGTGGCGGGTCGGTATTGCCTGATGTGCACCCAGTGCTTGTATAGCGCGTGCTGGGCGCCCAACTTGGAAGAGGCGGTGGAGTCCTGGAACTTCTTGGTGGATCGCCGCGCAGCCCGAGGTAAGCCATGATCTCCAGTGAACGTTTGAAACAAGCCCTAATGAAATCGGAAGCAGAGGCAGACGCCCGGCGTCAGTATGCACAGATCCTCGACGTTCACATCGAGCGGGTTCTGCAACTGGCCGCATCCAATGGCGTAATATTCCGTCTAGAATACAGCGCCTACATCCCGAACTATCATCAGTGTATCATGCACGATCGCTGCCTGTTCCTCCGACGCCGATCTTCCGGGCTGGTGCTCAAAGTTCAGCAGGGGCACGGCCTAGGCACGGGTAGGGAGAAGGCGTGGCCCATTCCGTTAGGCACTACCGATGAGGAAATCCTGGAATGCCTGACCCAAGCGATCCAGCTGAAGTTCCGATGGTACCACCAGCTTGGATTTTTGGGGTGACCTTATGAACCGTAAGAAGCAGAAGAAACAGGCGTGGCAGAGGGTTCTGCAATCCTACCGCAAGCGTTTGAGGGCATTCAAGCGCATTCCTACTGAGCCGCGGCTCCAACTCGTGGCCGATTGGTTGTGCGGGCGCGTTCCAGGCCCTATGCCCCGGGCGAACCGATGACCCCGCAACGCCAGCAACGCCTCGATCAGATCTTGGACATCTTCCGGGAGGAGCTTACCCGACCGCCCCAGAACCGCCTGCAGAATGCCAACGGCGGGGTGACCTCGCGGGAGATCTCGGACAGGTTGGGCTTGCCCTACGCGACCGCGGCGAACGAGCTCCAATCCTTGCAGAAGCAGGGGATCATCCGAGTGCATCAAGAACCCGTAGGACCGCATTACGATCGAACGCTGCTCAAAGCGTGGAGACTTAACCCATGAACGAAAACGAATTCGGATGGTTGCTGCAGTACGTCTGCTGCAACGAGGGCTGCCAAGTGCAAAGGGTGGAGGTGTACCAGTCTGCTCCCGACTTCGATCCGGATGCGCCCTGGCCTGCTTTCACCTGCACTTGTGGCACTCCCCTGGGCCGGTACGATTTCTGGCCCTCCTACTGCGGCCTCAATGGTACCCACGCTATCGAAGAGGTGATCGAACGCCTCAACGTCTACTTGGACCTCCGCAACCGCAAGGCGACACCATGAACGTGCTTGGTTACAGCCGAGTGTCGACGTTGGAGCAGGCCAACACGGGCGTGAGCCTGGCGGCACAGCGCCAGGCGCTAGACCGATACGCGGACTACCACGGATGGGCCGAGGTGCAGCACTTCGTGGATGCCGGCGTGAGCGCGGGCAAACCCATGAGCAAGCGGCCCGAGGGTGCGCGGATGCTTGCGGCGTTGAAGCCCGGGGATGTGGTGATGGCCGTGAAGCTCGATCGAATGTTCCGATCGGCGATCGACTGCTTGACGACGCTTCAGCATTGGAAGAAGAGCAAAGTGGCATTGCACTTTGTGGATTTCGGCGGGCAGAGTGTGGACACCACATCGGCCGCCGGAGGGTTCTTCGCCACCATGTTGGCGGGTGTCGCGGAGATGGAGCGCACCATGGTGTCGGATCGCGTGAGATCCGCGCTCAAGCACAAGAAAGGCAAGGGGGAACTCGTAGGGGCTGTGCCCTACGGGCGCTGCGTCGCCGAGGATGGGAAAACGCTCCTGCAGGATCCGCAGGAGCAGATAGCAGTGCTGCGCATGGTCGCGCTGCGCGAAGAGGGCTTGTCCTACGCCAAGATCGCCGCTCGCCTGCAGGAAGATCCCGGTCTGCGGGAGCTCGCTCGAGGGAAGTACTGGCATGCCCAAACCGTGTACCGTGTGCTGAAGGAGCTGGGGTAAAGTTGCCCTTCATCTACAAGAGAGTAAACTGTTACCGAGGTGCGTATGCTTTCTACAGGTTGTGACGGCGGTTTCCACATCATTTGGGCCAACGCAGGATCTCCGCAGGCCGTCACCAACGTGTTCACTCAATCCACGCTCCCCGAGCCCGAGCTGTTTTACCGATCGGATACGCTGGGCTGGGACAAAGCGATCCTCATCGCGAATGTGACCGACATTGGCGCGCCGGGCATTACCAACCTGTTGATCCGCGTGACGCGGTACTACCGAAATTCGACCGGGTCAGGTTTGAGCTTCCCGGCAGGCTACGTGCCCATCGTCGACGCTACCATCATCACCCTTCCGTTCGCCGCAACCGGACTTGCCACGGCCATGATCGACCTCAACGGTGCCCAGCGCGTATCCGTCGAAGTGGCCTCCACCGTGCTATCCGCGGGGGCTCTCGCCGCCGTGGGCTTCGATCGGTTCTGCCTCGGCAAGCCCCCACAGTAGTGCGTGGGGTGCATCGACGGGGAAAGCGCGGTACACTTGCCAAAACAAGGGGTACCGTATGAGCTCTGACGACATCGCCAAACTGCTGATCGCCCAAAGCGAGCGCGCCATGAAATCCAACTCCGAAGAGCGCAAAGAGCAAACGCGGGAGTTTTCCAAAGCCCTTCACGGCCTGCGTACCGAGCTCCGGGTACTGATGCTGACGGCCATCGTGATACTCGGCGGCGTCGCTGGAGTTAGTCTGAACTTGGAAGCCCTCGGCATCGAAGCTCACGCCCGAGGCTCCCAACTCCCCGCCCCAACGATCCTTCTTCCTGGAGACACCGATGCCCCGCGCTAAAACGTCCATCCCCATTTTTACGATTCTGGTCCTCGTGATCCACGCGGTGCAAACCGCGGTCAAGCAGATCAAGCTGGCGACGGCGCTCGACTCCCCCGGCGGACGGAAGATCACCCTCGCGGAAGCCGGGCAGATCGCGGCGGCCATTTCGGCACAAGTCCACGAAGATCTCGTGAAGCACCTTCCAGGGAAAGACCTCGAAGATGTTTGATCCCAACCCCGAAAGCATCCCGCCGGATCCGGAATTTGACGAGCGCTATGCCACCGAGGAGATCGAGCTTGAATCCCTCACCTGGGAAGCGTTCGCGGCTGAACAGCGCTGGCGCGATCGCGTAGAGGGAGAGTTCCGCGAGATTTAGCTCTCACAATCTTCCCATTCCCACAAATCCACATCGGGGCACTCGTCATCCGGTGCCTTCTCACACCCACAACCGAACCCGCAGCTGTTGCAGTTGGACCCCCCGCCCAGCTTGAACACGTCGGGCTCGGATTGGAGGCGGTCTTGCAGCGCTTTGATAGCGCTACGCACATAAAGTAGGGCGCGGGTGCAGTCTTCCGCCACCGCGTTGTCCACGCAGCTCCGGGAGCCCACCGCGATCAAAGCGCTCCACACGTCCTCGAGACGCACCAGATCGGTCCGCGCGTAATTGTGCCGCGCCCACTTCAGCAAACGAATGTCGTCATCGGATAGGACCTTCATGCGCATTTCTCCTGGGGGAGTTCAGACACCCATTCTTCGCCCAAGGTCATCCACAGCTCCCCGACCTGCAGCCCGAACTGCCATTGATCCAGCTGTGGGTGATCCACCAGCCATGCAAAACGCCCCGCGTGGTACACGATCACGTCTCCCACGTTGCAGCAATCCACAAAGTACGGGTGGCACGTCAGCACAAGCGTTCCGCCTTCCTGCCCTCTGAGCCCATCGTACATGTCTTGCATTTCGCGGGGATGACGGAACACTCCCGGATGCCACACCAAGCCCAAGGGGATCTCCCGCCCCGACTTCACGATCAGATCCACCAAGGGGTGGAGATCCCGCGCAAACTTCTCTTTCCAATCCGCGAAGCGGTTCCGCATTTCTTGGATGTCGCCAACAACAACGGTGATCATTCGTCCTCCTTGGGTGGGGCTTCGCCGAGCGCACGGAAAATCGCGTTGAATACGTCAGATATGTTCAAATGGTCTTTTCTGGGGTTAGGGCACATGTCTACGTCCAAGGGGATGGATCGCAGGCGCTTGCATTTGGGGTTCGAGCAGGTACCGTCCTCCTTCCACGAGTGGCAGTGTTCAGATCCTGGGCTTTTTGCAGTGTCCACGTTCAATCCTCCTTGTCGGGCGCGTCGTCGAGGGTTCCTAGCGCCACCAGGAAATCGTCTAAGTTTTCGATGTATCCGTTGGGCAGATTCGCTAGCTCGAAAGCTGCGCCTACCCACTCGGCATAGGCGTCGCCGTTGTCCGATTCCTTCCAAGTGTCGGACCGATCTTCGTAGTAGTCCGCCATTTCCTGGTGGAAGCCCGATGCCCATTGTGTCGTCTCTGCGCGCAGGGCCTCGATCCGCTCTTCGAGAGCTTCCTTCTCGGCTTGTGCCGCTTTCACCTTCTCGATCATTTGATCCCTAAACTGGATGTCTTTCTTGGATAGCTTTCTCACGGCTTCACCTCCTTGTCTGCCCAACGGCTCAAGAGTCCTTGGTTCGGCTTTCGCGCTGGAAGTCCCATGCGGGTGTTCCAGTTGGCAATGGCCGCTTTGCGCATGAGCTCGCGATCTTGGCGCCTGCCCGAGTACACGATCACCGTCGCAAGACCCGTCCTGGTGCACTCGTCACACTGGACCCGAGCGCGCACCGCGGTGACGTGAACCGAGGGTTCAGACGCGCAGAAGGGGCACGGCAGGGGGATCATGGTTCCTCCGCGTTGATAAATTGGTTGGCGTCCAACCACTTTTGCACCCTCTGTAGTGCTTCTTCCCTCGTGGAGTAGGGCATGGGGGCGCCGTGCTCAAACCGTACGATCCAGGGTCCGTCAACGCTTCCGCTATGGGCGTGCACCGAGGCCAAAAACTGGTAAAACCCCCTCCACTCCACGTACAAAGATTGATCAGTCACTCGGTACAAGCGCGTCAGCCGCGAACCCAGAGCCCACAATTCTTGATTGTTCATGGTTCCTCCTCCCTGGATGGCGTTTTGGCGTCGAGGCCCCTAACGATAGAAAGCATGCCCTCGCATACGACGTTGTACCGATCCGCCTGCTGCACCATTTGATCCAGCAATGCCACCAAATGCCCTTCCGACTTGGTTAATGTTAGCTGACGCAAGACGAAGATCGCTTCCTTTACACGGACGTGATCCGCTTTATCCCTCCCCATACGGTCATCTAGCAACCTGATGTGATCATCCTTCAACATGGTTCCTCCTCCAAAGTGACGTCGATGTATCCGCGTTCTTCCAGCCATCGATCCAGAAATTGGACCGCGGCCTGCTGGCCTTCAGGGGTAAGGGGGAATTGCTCCCGCCCGTCACCCGTGGTGACAATCCACCCGTGGTAGTCCTCGCACCAGTGGACGCTCTCGAGGTACAACGTTGCGATGTTGTGCCCCACAAAGTTCAAGCAGGTGGTTCGAGTAGAACTAAATCCTACAACCCGGACGTACAGCTTTTGCAGGCGTTGGTGCTCGTTCCACAGCTCTCGATCCCTTGGTGTCCCTACAAGCATGGCTCACTTCCACTCGGGTAGGGGGTGGAGGGTGTTGTAGGTCTCGGACCATTCGCGGCAAGCCCGGAGTTCTTCTTGCTTTCGCACAGCTGCCCATTCTTGCGCGCGTACGCGGTGACGCTTGCCTTCTGCGGCGTGAGCGGTGCAGACTGCAAACTGCATATGTGTGCCCATCCCCGTGGATACCGCCCAGCACACCCACCCTTCGGGAACAAGGTAGCTGTCGAAATCGGGGATCATCTCCTCCTCTGCCGTGCACCCCGGGTAGGAACATCGGGCCATCATCGCGGCACCTCAGCCACGTGTTGAACCCGCACCACGTCGACGGGAAGGGGGAAGGTCTGTAGCCACGCCTTAAACCCTTCGACAAGCATCTCCGGGGTTATCTCCGGTCTCAAGCCTTCCGTCGGTACCGACACCACCATTTCGAATGTCATCCCGGATCCTTCAGCGCCCATGGTTCGCCTCCGCGTCCCGCAGAAGCCACTGCAGGATCTCGGCTTCTTCCCGATCGCTTACCGGCCACTCGCAAGGGCCATCAACACCAGGAAAGCACAGTTTTCTCTCGTCCACTTTGATGTAGTAAGCATACCCCTGATAGGTAAACGCTTGGTCCAGGGTATCGGCAGCCTCTTCCATCGCGTCCCACAAGGCGGCGATGTTAGGAGATTTTCCTCGCTCTGACGCTATTTTTTCCCAGTTTTTCATCCTTCCCCCTTGAGTTTTTCGTTGAATTCATCAATGGTTTTTTGTAATGCGTCAAGATCGAACTGTGTTTCCCCGTTTTGTAGGACGTATAGGAAGGACTTGTTTTGAACCTGCCCCACCACCAACCAGCGATCGGGCTCCACCAGTGCCGCAACTGTGGACGAGGGGTAGGTTTTACGGATGTATTGCTCTAGCAAGCGCCCTAAGACCCATTGACGGTTTTCGGGTGGGGCGTCGTTCAGTTGCTGCAGTGTGCCTCCGCACTCCTGCAGTACTTGCTCCGCCTCGCTCATCGTACTGCCTTCTCGCTGGCGGCGGTTCGGCTCTTGACTTCGGTGGCTGCGTCCGGCAGGGCTTCGGCGAGCATGAACACGTTCCCGCTGGCTTGGGCGGTGGCGAGTTGCGCCCCCATCTTGGCGTACGCGGCGATGATCGGCAGGCCGTACTGCAGGAGCGCGGTCATGTTTCGCGTGAGGTTCGCATCGGTGGCGTACTTGCATGCGAGGGCTACGTGCTTCGATCCGGGGATGGCTTCGCCGTAGTTGGTCGCTAAGTAGTGAACGATCAACGGGGTGAGGGTCTTGATAAACTCCTCGGCCATCGGGTGCTTGGCGAACTCGGGGTAAGCCTCTCCCATAAGGGCTTTGATCTGATCGAGGGCTACCCGCTCGGCTTCACCCGCGGCGGATACAAGGGCGGAATTCTTCAAGGATTCAAGAAGCATGTCCTTCGTGCTGGGCACGATGGGGGTCTCGGCCTCGGTCTTGTCTTCGGTGATCATGGTCTTCCTCTCCGGGTTGTGTTGTTCTTGTTCTTGTTCAATTTCTGAAATCCAGTCACCTTCTCCGCGAAGGTGCTTCATCCAATGCTCGTGGAGCTCTTCCACCGAAGCCCCGTCGAAGCAGTACCGGCCGATGGAAAGCTCGTACTTGCTGAACTCCCACTGAACAAAGGCGGACTGGGGATGGTGAGCCTCGATCTGCTGCACTACCCACCGATCCCCTTTCTCCAGGAGCACATCTCGGATGTCGAGTTTAGCGGGCAGGTACCGGTCAGAGGAGAATCCTCGGGCGTAAAACTCACCTGCCATGGATCGTACAAAGCACAGAGGCTCGCGCGGGAGGGATTTAATCCATTGGGTAAAAGCATTCGAAGCCGCGTCCATTTCAACTCCTTGGGGTGTGATCTCGAAATCTTGAGCGAAGGGAGACAAGATAGGACCGTCGAAGGCGTCGAGCTCGGGATCTGGAGTGGGGGCGCCCTCTTCTTGCGCGCGCAATTCTCTCTCCTTGGTCTCGAGATGATCCGCGGGGACGTTGGGCGCTAGCAGGTAGCCGTCCGCGCTCACCAAGTTCCACCCAGAGCTTAGCGCGAGGGGGATCCACCGCAGCACCTTGAATCCGTGATCGAGGGCCCACTGGGTGTTGCGCTCGTCGGTTTCTCCAAGGGGTGCATGCCTCCCCGAGGGGTACCACAGCTTGCCCTCCCTCCAAATCGCGTACTTCATCCCAAGCCTCTTTCGTTCAAAAAGCCATTGATAAGCTATCTTGCTGTACTCTTCATCCGTGTGCGCAAACTCGTACCAGTCTCCGGGCGACTTCACACGATGCACTTGATCCGTCCGCATCCTAAGGAAGAGACTCGATCCCTCGGGGTAACGCCGAGGATCAGGAACCGTGCCCTGAAACGGATCGTAAACCGGCTCTCCGTTTACCCACAGCTGGTGGTGCTCCCAATCCCAGAGCACCAATGCAGGTGGCTCCACTGAAGGGGTTTCGTTTGCACTCATGGGGTGAGGCAATACGCAACGGTGAGCAATGTGATCACCAGCAAGAAGGAGAAGGAGTCGAGGGCGTCATTCCACCGGTTCATGATTCTTCTCCGACTCGTCCAAGATCTGCTCAATCTTCAATGCGGTGGCGAGCTTGCAGGTGAGGAAGTTGGACACTTCCCACCGGCTGTACTGCTGTGCGGTCACCCGAAGCTTGCGGGCCACCTCGGCCTGCGAAAGCTTCAATGCGACACGCCGCGTTTTGAATTCATGCGGATTCACAGTGAAGCCCCTTCCTCTTCCGAAGATTCTTCCCCTTCTTCCTCTTCATGATCAAGCGTATCCATGTACCGGCTTTCAAAACCGTATTTCACGCATACTTTTTCCAAAAGTACCGCACCATAATCGTGGTATTCACCTAAAAGTTCTGCCGAAAGTTCGTCGTCTTCCAGGAGCCAGAGCCACGCACTGAACTTCTGCACCGATCGCATCGCACTGATACCGCGCTGGTCCAGCACTTTGTCCCATGCGAAGCCCATGTAGTGCCGCATGCTTTCCAAGATGAAGTTGCGATCGTCCAGGGGAATGGGTCGGGTGCGGTTCGTCGGAGGACCGAAACCGGAGAAGTCTCCCAAGGCTACTTCCCAAGTTTCTTTGGTTGCCCTCCCTTTAAGCAGAAGATCCGCGTGCTCAAAGTCCAAATAGTCCAGGTAAATATCCGCTGAAAAGTCAAAGATGTTGCTTCCAGCTGCCTTTACACGTTCCACCACTTGTTCCTGGGTGCGCATCGTTCGCTCCGGTTCGGGTTTCTTGCTGACCTTCCCACTGTATGACGCACCAAAAACGTTGTCAACAAAAATGTTTATTGCTGCGCCACGATTAGACGAAGTTGCCATTCTTCCAAGGTCCCTTCCACGTGGATGTGCCCGCTCCGCGTTTCGAAGATGCACACTGGACTGTGGTGGCCTTCTCGCGGGGATGTGCGAATGTGCAGCGCCCCCACCTGACGCACCAAAATGAGGTGCGCGACGTTGAGCAGTTGAGGCGCACCCTCGTGCTCCACTACTTTAGGGTCCGCTGTGGTTTGCAGGGGTTGAAACCGAATAAACCCGCGTGGCAGGGACATCACACGAGGCGTTGCCGGTTCTTTTGAAACTTCTGCCTCGGGGTTCTTCTTCGGCAGGGGGACACGGTACACTTCTTCGCTCATTGCAGGGCCCATCCGGTTTTGGGGCAGGAAGATACGCGCTGGATGCTCGACACTTGAGAAGGCCGGCCGTCTTTCTGCCACAGGGCCACGGACTTACCCGCGGCGAGTGCCTTCTGTACGATCTCGGCGGTGGCTTTGCCTACATGGCGCCCAGGCACAATGAAGCAGTGGAAGCGTGCATCGCCCCCCATGATCGTGCCAGTGGCCACGGCCGAGGGCCAACCTCGGAACCCGCCTAGCGCTCGAGCGTTGGCGTTGAAATCGTCGCGGCCCGCGATCACTTGCGTTCCGCCGCCAGGCAGTTTCTTGTCCAACCAGGCTTGGTAGAACTGCACATGATCGTCGATCTCTCCGTCTTCCATGGCGTAAGGGTGGGCGAAAAAGTAGCGTTTCATGGGTGTTAGCTCCAGCAAGAACGGATTTCAGGTTTTCCAGTAAAGCCCACTTCCATGCCTGGAAGTTTGCGCGTCATCAGCTCGCCTACGCGCGCGGCTACGCGCTCGGCTTGGTCTTCCGGTACCTCGAGCAGCACGGAATCATAATTTTGCTGTATCAACCCCGTGCATCGACGAATGTCGTGCGGGATTTCTTTCACGAGATCGAGGGTGATCTCATTCATCAGCGCGGCTTCCACGGAGAGGATCGGGTAGTTCACCACATCCGTGACTTTCTGATCGAGGAAGTACCGGCGTCGGCCGTGGATCGGATCGGCTAGGAACCCTTGCTTACGCCACAACGCTTCCTCCCGCTCCCAGGACTTTTGCCACTCGGGTTCCTTCGTCATCCACGTGTCACGGATCGTTTCGACCTCCCCGTAGGTAGTACCGCCAAACGGCAGGCTACCGTCATCGCCGGGAGTGGCCGTGATCTCCGAGTAGATGGTTTGAGTCGATCCACCGTAGGCTCCGGCGTACCGTACGGTTTTGGCGGTGCTGCGGTAGTTCTTGGCAAGCCCATACCACTTGCCCTTCCCGTTCTCCGTGGGCCATGTGCCGTGGGGGCTCTTCATGAAGGCGTTCCCAAACAGCAGTTCGGCGAAGAACTCGTGTGGTCCCATTTGGTGCCCGCGATGAAAACGGGGCTTTCCTAAGAATGCCTCTTGCAACGAGGGGATCTTCCACACGCTAGCAATGATGCGGAGGTGGATCGCGTCTTGATCGCAGTCGATGAACTTGTACCCCGGGCGTGCGGCGAACACGTTACGCAGTTCCGCGGTCACATTCGCCATGTTCGGCGTGTCACTGGCCAAACGGCCAACAAGGGTACCGTGCGCTTTCCAATTGGAATGCACCCTCCGGGTATCTTGACGGAGCTTGCACCGATCGTTGGAAAATTCGGGTTTTAAGCTGTGCACAAAACTTTGGTTCTTCACGCTGCGGCGGTACATCCGGAGCGCGTGGACGAAGTCCTGCTGCGCTTTTGTGAGGCGTCGATCGGAAAGGTAGGACCGCAGGATGGTATCTCCGGTCGAGCGCTCCTCGGCTTCCGTGAACAGATCCTTCGGGGAAACGTTGTTCGCAAGTGGCAGATCCCACGCGTTGAACAGCACATCCGCCACCTGATCCCGGGAATTCAGGTTGATCGAGGCGCGGAAGTCGCACGCCTGCAACGCCTTGTGGGCTTCCCCCTCCCAGCGCACCTTCTCCGACTGCAGCCGGATCGCGTGGGCCGTGCGCACCTCCTGATCGACGGGCATGCCCACCTCGTGCATGTACCGGCACACCTCCTGCATGCCGTGCTCGACTTCCCACAGGCTGCGGAACCCGGGGTGTAGCGGTTTGAGCGCTCCGATGGATCGGATCTGGTGATGGAGCTCCGGATAAATACGGGCGTTGATCGCCGTGTCTCGCCCGCAATACCCCCAAAGCTCCTTGTCGGTTTTGGCCTTGACGGCGGTGTGCCCCTGCTTCCAACTCGGGGCATCCGTGAGGATGGACGCTACGAAGTCAAGACCGTGCCGGTGCTCCGAGTGGGCGATGTGGTGGGCCAACAAGGTATCGAACAAGTTCACCCACGCGATCGCTTCTTCCTTCCGACGTCGGGCTTCGGCGTCCAGCACGAGAGCATCGTAGCTCCCGAAGTTGTGCCCGATCTTGCGTTTGGTCGGATCCTCGAAGAAGGTGCGGATGCACTGCCAGATCTCGCGGAGCTCGTGCTTCGGGTAGAACGCGTGCCCGCCGTCCACGCTGGCAAACGGTACGATGAGGCTAAAGGAGGACTTGCCGTCGGCCTCCACGGGGGAGAATCCGATGCAGCGGATCCGATCGTCCAAGGGATCGAAGATCGGATCCCCGTTGGTCTTCCACCGCGTGGCCACGGTTTCGATGTCCACCACGATCTCATCGTACGTGTCGAAGAACCGCTGCAATTTCTCTACGGTGGGCTTAGCGAACTTGCGGGGCTCGTCCCACTGCAGGGTTCCGCTGAAGTACCGGAGTGCCTTGCCGAAATCCTTGTAGAAGATGGGACGGTACCGTTGCTGGATCTGCACCAGCCGGGGACTCACCGTCGGAAGCACCTTGATCGTCTCGCCCTCTTCCGTCGTCTCGGCGAGAGCGCCGCGCACCTCGAAGATGCTGGCGCGGGACTGCAATACCACGCGGGTGGCGAGCGCCCCCACGGGGATGACACCGGAATAAGCGCGTAACTCCCTACGGAGCCTCGGGGCGCACGCCTGTTCCGGTGTCAAGAGGTTGGGATCGGACTTGCGCGCTTTCGCCACCTGCCGGTCGATCTTCTTCAGCTCCCCGCGGCAAGCCACCGCGTGGGTAATGTCGAAGTCGAGGCGGCGTGCTCCTGCTTGCCGCATGGCGGCGGAAAGCTCGATCGCGTCCGATCCGGCAAAGGCGCGCCCGTGCTTCTCGTCATCTTGTGAGGGAGAATCCCCCACAATCAGGATGTCCGATCCGTGCTTTTCAGTGCGGATGAACTTCTGTCCCTGAAGGGGACAACGATCGCACAGGGCGCCCTTCGGTTTCATGCGGCGTCGAACTCATCGCCGAAGTCGCCCTTCGGGGCTTTCTTCGGAGCGGTCTTGCCCTTTGGAGGAGTACCGTTGGCCTTGGCCTTCACGGGCTTGGCCTGCACCACTTCCTCTTCTTCCTCTTCCTCTTCTTCCTCTTCAGACTCGTCTTCGTCTTCTGCGAAGTCTTCCTCGTCTTCGTCGATCGGTGCGGCCTTCTTGGCCGAGAGTGCGGTTTCCTGGCCCAGGGCGGAGAGAGCTACGGATCCGGCTTCAGGGGTCAGCCACACCACGCGGTTGTACTCCTTGCCGTTGCTCTCCTCGTAGGACAGCTGGATCACGCCGGTTTTGTTCAAGAAGGATTCTCGCACGTTGAATGCCTTCTTTCCGCTCAACGCTTTGGCCTTGTCTTCCGACATGCCGAAGCACACGAGCGCCGACTTCAGCCGAGCGATCGCGGCCTTGTTGGCTTTGCCCTCGGTGGAATCGTCGAACACCTGCGACTTCGGAAGGTTGAGATCGGAGTCCATTTGGGCTCCGGCGCTCTCGCCCCCAATGACGGCGAACTGCACGCGAATGCAGGGCGCAGCCGCCGAGCCGCGGGTCACGGTTCCGCCCGCGCCCGAGGCTTTGATCTTGTAGATCCCCGCGGGCAGCTTCACAAAGTTGCCGCTCGGATCGATGTTCTGGCCAAAATGAATGTTTACTACCGCGTCCATGGTTGCTCCTACACACAAGGGCCCGTTGGTGAATTCCTCGGGGCTCGATTTGGGCATTTGCCCCGTTCACTCGTACAAATTGATGATCTTCCAGCCGTCGCACGTCTGCATTTCGTCCGACGGTTCGAGCGTCGTGGTCAGTACCACCTGCTGGGGGCATTCGCGGATGTGCATCATCACATCGATCAGATAGTTCTCGTCCATCGCGCGATCTTCCGGCACCAGGATCGAATCCTCGTCCCCGAGGGCGGCGCCCCACGCGAGGAGTGCCCGCACCCACTCGGCCCCGGACAACCCGAAGCGCAGTTGCTCCCCGTCCCGCACGCCGAACCGGAAGGGGTTCAGGTTCACTTCGAGCCCAGGGAATACCACATTCAAACGCTCTTGAACCGTGGCCAAGGACTTTGCGACGCGGGCTTGAATCGCGGCATCCACCTCTTTCAACAGGTCTTTGGCTCGGAGTGCTTGCTGCCATTCAGCGAGGTTCCGCTCCCTATCCCGCTTGGCATTGCGTAACGCTTGCACTTCTGCGAGGGCTTGATCGGCGTCGGCTTCGGTGCAACCCTCGGCGTACAGCGGAGGAAGGCCCTCGGCCAACTTGATCAAGCGCTCCTCTCCGTTCTTCAGCCGGCCTTCCAGATCTTTGGCTACGGCCCTGGCCGTGTCCAGCTTGCCGCGCGCTTCGGCCCACTCCCGTTGACCGTTCATCCACTTGTCGTGGTTCACGTAGTAGGTTTTTGCCAATTCCACGAGGTTCGATGCGGGTTGTTTACACACCGTGCAGGTTTCCGATCCCTTCGTCTCGTGGAACTGGTGGATGAAGCGGTAGGCGTGAAGCCGGCGCACCATGTCGGCGGTGGTGCCGGTGCCCTCGGCTTTGAGCTCGGCGAGCACCGCCCGCGCCTGTTGGAGCTCTTCCTGCCATCGGCTCATGGCGTCGCGCAGGTGCCCGAACTCGCGTGCACGCTCCACCTTTGCATACGTATCCTCTGCCTTTTCTAGCGCTTCTTCCGTGAATTCGGGGATGTTGACGCGGCACGCGGCGACCTTGCGCAGCGACTCCCGGAGCTCGAGCGGATCCGTGTGCGGATAGTCGGACAAGGCGGCCCACGTTTCGGTGGCCAGCTTCAGCTTTCCGCCGACCGCGTCAAGGATGTGGCGCTGTGCTTTCTCGGGGGAACCCGTCAGCATCTCGCGCAGGGCGCGGAGCGGGAGCACCGTTTTCGGATCGGGGCGTACGCCGTTGTGCCCCTTCTTGACGGTCTTTCCCCGCGTGATCTTGCACTGGGTGGTCTTCTTGTCGCGGTAGACCACTTCGGCGGTGAGCGATTGCCCACCCCCGAGCGCCAGCAGGGTATCCCCGTCGGACACCAGCGGACGGCCGGCCACGTCCGAGACGGTACCGGTGAGGGCGAGCTCGATCGCTTGAACGATGGCGCTCTTCCCGCTGGCGGAAGGACCGCAGATCAGGGTTTTAGGGCCCAGCCGGTAAGAGCGCATCGGGCCTTTGATGTCGGTTGTCACTTTGAGGATCATGAGTGGGCCCATTCCAGGAGTTCAAGTGCGGTAATGTTCAAGAGGCGGGCGGTAGCGGTGGTGTCCCAGCACACGCTGCAATGGGCCGGTGCAGGCTTTTCTCCTTCGTACTTTTCGGGCTCATCACAAAAAGATATGGCCCGCAGTACGGCCGATTTGGTCAGGTAGTGATCGGGTCCCTGCGTGCTCTGAAATTTCCGATAAGGCAGGGCCTTGTCCCTGCTTGCGGCACTAAACAAGTGGGCAATAGCCCGTTCAATGGCGGTGCGCGCTTCTTGATCGTCCTGCGGGAGATCGGAAAGAGATACCCCCACTGAATAGTTGTTGCCTAGGTGGAACAAGACCCCCGCACCGTCACGGCTCACTACAAAGACGCAGTAACCTGTGGTGTTCTCCACGATGATCGTGGAAGTTCCAACGATGCGCAGCTTCACCCGAGGGTCGGATTCGGCCCACTGGTTCAACCACGCCTGCACCCGGGCGAGCACCGCATGGCCAAGCTCTTCCTCGACCTTCCAACGTTCGGGCATGTCGAGTATTTCGTTCAACTTTTCTGGAAGTTCCATGGATTCTCCTCACAGCTCATAGAGAGCGGCGTGTTGTTGTTTTTGAAATTCGAAGCGGTCGCGGCCGTCGCGGAGGGCCCAGCGCACATGCTTGGGGTGTCGGCCCTTGTCGGTCAGCCCTTTCATGAAGAGGGCGAACACCTCGGGGAAGGATTCGCCGGCGTGCAGCCGAGCGCAGACCTTGTCGGCGATGCCGTCTTGCCAGCCGAGCTCCGGATGCCGCGCGAGCTCGAACCCCGCGAGGAGCAGCCCTTCACGTAGGTTCATGGGCGAGATCTCACCAAACACGTGGTGTCTGTCCTTTTGGAACCACATCGGGTTCCCCGCCAGCCCGTGGTACACGCCGGGCCACGGTTTGCGCCCGTCTTCCAGGCCTACGCGCAAAACGGTGTGGGCCACGTGGGGGATGGAGCGGACCAGGGCACGGGTCGGCATCGAGGGCCCGCCGTGGAGATAGTTGCTGTCCTTGTCCGTCTCGGGTGGGGTGCGGTGCGCGTTGCACAACACCAGCATTCCCAAGTCCAAGCACACGGTTTTGAACTTCACGATCGAATCTTGGACGGCGCCCCACAGATCCCATCCTTTGTACTTGTCGCTCAACTTTGACTTTTGGTTTTCAGCCAAAAGCGAAAGATCGTCCACCACAATTTTAGTTTTTCGAGACTTCTTCGCAGCACGAGCATGTTCCACCGCCTGATCAAGGTCTTGGCAAGGTTTGATGTCAATGAGAATGTGGCCCACGGATCGGGCACTTTTCATCGCCCCGGGCAGGGCAAGGAATTGGGCGTCGGGGAAGGACAAGATGGCATCGGTGGTTTTGCCGGTGCCGCTGTCTCCGTACACAATAATAAACGGGGGTTCCGACCAAGAACCCGTTGGAAAGGCCATAATTACTCCGTGGCTAACATTAGCCGTTGTGTTCTCGCGGCGCAAGTGCCCGCTGACGATTTATCTTCCGCGGCAGGAATCGAAGTGATCGCACTTGCCGTACCTGTCCCAGCAGACTTCCGAGTGGAACCGCTTGGGCATTGGCTTGCCCTGCAGTCGGTTCCATTCGTCGCCGGCGGTGCGGATCGCATACTCGAAATCCGCGAGCACTTGTGGGAGCACGGGGATCTCGGCGCGCTTGAAACGGAACCCCTTTTCGAAGCTCACTTGGTTCAAGATCACGCCGCCGAATTTTTTCCCAAAGCGTTGCCGTCCCAACCAGTGGTACCCTACGAATTGTGCGTCAATGGAAACCTGCTCGAACAGGGAAGATCCGCCCGAGTACCCCGAGCCCTTGTGGTCGATGATCCACACCTTGTCCTGGCGTTTCACAAGGAGATCGGCGCGTTGGCAGTACGGCACGGGGTATTCCCCAATGGCGTGAAGCGTGTGCTCGAGCGCCAGCACTTGATCGAAATCCGACTCTCCCCAGTAGGTGCAGTAAGCCCCGTACGCTTCCACCACAGGCCCGAGCCACGGACGGAACACAGGCTGATCCTCCGCGAGAGCGTGAGCGGCATCCTCGGGCGTCATCACTTCCCCCGCAGTGAGCGCTTCCCCATCCTGACGGAAATTCGGCAACCGGTTCCGCTTGGCGTAGTGATGTGCCAGCACGAGATGGAGCAGGATCCCCCGCGCTTGTGCGTCGCTGGGGGCTCCGCGGTTCCCCGCGGTGTAGTGCCGCGCCAAGGTGGGGCACTTGAGGAGCGCGCGCCAGAACGTGGTCCCGTGGGGGTTGGTGCTGGGGTTGAGCAATTTCATTGGAGCCACCCGGTCAATGCGGCGGCGCACAAGGGGGCTGAAAGTAGGAAAGCGAGTGCTATCCAGCTTACTCCTAGCACAAGCCCGCTGTACTTGGGTGAAGTAGCGTGCCCCACGCCCTGCAGAACCAACAGCGTGGTTCCTAAGAAAGCGACCAATAATCCAATAGCAAAGCTCAAAAGACTCATGCAGCACCTTGGACCAATGCCGCGTATTTCAACGCGGCGAGATAGGCGGAACGTTCTTGGCTGTACCCTTGGGCCTGGAACCCCTTCCGGCAGGTGCGGAAGTCAGCGAGATCTTCGGCGCTCAAGCGCGCGGTGACGGTTTGGGTCCAGGCTTTGCGTGTTTGGCGCTGGGCTTGGACGAGACCGCGGAACGCTTTGCCGATGGCGGCGCCCGTCTTGTATTGTTTGGAGCGTGCGATCACATACAGCGATTCCAGCAGTTGCTGCTGCTCCAGATCGATGAGGGAGCACACGCGGAACGTGAGCATGCCCGTGTAGTCCGGATCGATGCTTCCCGCTTTGGCCGCCACTTGGAAGGCGTAAGGATGAGGCAGGTCTTGCAGTGCGGCCGGTTTGCCGGCGTCGAAGTACACCTGCCGGAGCCGGACACCCCACTTGAGCCCGCAGTTGCCACACTCGGGGATGAAGTCAGCGCTTCCGCAAGCACATTGCGGTTTCTGCTCTTCCAGGTAGATCCGCGCGAGTTCGTGCCTCATGATGCTTCTTCCTCTTCGTAGGTGAGATCGAGATCTTCCGGGAGTGCGGACAAGTCCCACGTGGCGATGCGCTCGGTGAGGGCCGCCATACGGGCCTCCAATGTGGCGGTGTCCCGCAGGGTGTCCGTGAGACCGGCTAGCGCCGTGTCATTGTTCAAAGCGTCGACGGAGGGCAGTTTTTCAAGGATGATCTGCCGCAGCCGCTCGTCGATCGACCCCTCGGCGATCGGGTACTCAATGAGCGCCGTCTGCTGCATCCCGAGGCGGTACATGCGCCCCTCGAGTTGATCCACGTCGCCGGGGCGGTGCGGAATGAGCGGTACGAGGCAATGTGTGGTGTCCTGGAGGTTGAGCGATTCTCCAAAAGACTGGTAAGTCGCGACGAGTACGCCAGCGGTACACGCCATGTAGGCGGTTTGGATCTCGAACCGCTCTTCCATGGACTTGGCCCCGTGGCCTTCCCACACGGGAACGTCGAGCTTGGCCTTCGCAAGGGCTTTGCGCATCGCCGCGGCAGTTTCCTCCACGTCCACGATCCGGCCGGTGAACACGATCACTTTTCGGCGCGGAATGTCCGACTGCAACGTTTCCATCGCCCGTTCCACGATGAAGTTCCGCTTGGCCGCGCACGCCATCCAGATCTTGATCTCGGTGATGCGGTCCGTCACGGCTTGGGACACCGATCCGCGCTTCATGGCTTTGGCGAGGCTGCCCATCTCCTTCTTGAGCTCGCCGAGCCCGGAGACCCGGTTCTGGAATTCGAGGGGCACCACCGTGAACATCCGGCGCTTCTTGGGCAGCTGGGCATGGCTCACGGAGTAGGGGATCATGTGTACGAAGCTGGACATGCGGCGCTTGAGCTCGTCCACGTTGGTGGGCTTGCCGATCTCCCAGCCGCCGTAGAGCCCCGGGGTGGCGCCGCAGTAGCGCTTGAGGAAGTTGGTGGCGGTGAGACCCCAGGAGTGCGGTTGAATCAGGGTGAACTGCCCCCACAGATCGGAAAGGCGGTCCATCACAGGCGTGGCCGTGGTGCCGAGCCTTCGGGGTGTTGCACACGCGAGCTTGTACGCGCACGCGGACATGTTGTGCAGCTCTTCGGATCGTAGGGTACCGTCTTCTGCCGTGTGCCAAGACTTCCGTTTTGGAGCTTTACCCTTGTGAATTTCATCCCACACCACAGCGCTGGGCTTCAGGATCAGGAGCTCGCCCAAGATCTCCGTCAGCTGCTCCCAGCCGACCACGAGACATCGGGGCTTGCCTTCCTTCCGCATCCGACGGACGTAGTTTGTGATCGGCTCGTCCTTCTTGCGCACCGCGGAGGGTGGGCGCCACACGAAGGGATCCAGATCCGTGAACCGCCGGGTCTCCGATGCCCACTGAAGACGGGCGCCCCCTCGGGTCACCACCACCAGCGTGGATCCGGAGGGTAAGTCCGAAAGCGCCCACTCGAGCGCTACCAGCGTTTTACCGCTTCCTGGAGCCGACCAGATCAGCGCGGAGCCCGCGTCAACGGCGAAGTCGGCGGCTTCCTGTTGGAAGGGGTAGAGCGTCGCGTGGAGTTTCACCGGGAAGCCCGGCGTGCGAGCACGGCGAGAGCGCGATCGGAAAGGCGGTACTCTCCGCCCGAGTCCACATCGACCACTTCGAGGCGCGTCAACGTGGCAAGGGCTCGACGTAGGGAGGTGGGTTTCGCGGGGCGCCCACGGCTCAGATCGGGCGGCAGGATCCGAAAGATCTGGGCGGCGGTGAGGGACATCCCCCAACCGTGAGCCCCAGCAAGAACGATCAATATGGCTCTTTCTTCCAGCCGAGTGGCGGGAAGCCGGGTTCGAGGACGCATGAGACTCCTGCCCCGAGACTAGCGCGGGGCGGTAGGGCGAGGCAATGAAAAACGCGTGTTTTTTCTTTCCGGTGCACAAATAGTCTAATTGTCTAGGTTCACCCGTTGTGCACGGCACGATCTGGGGGCGCAACCTCTTGCGTAGAAAATTCTTTCCCAGATACTACCTGTGCAATTCGGCACAAGTGAAAAAGATCCAACTTCGCGTTTTTGGTTCCCGCGCTATACTGGGGATCCCTTCGGAGCATCTATGAAAGAGAAGGAAGTAAGTGACATTTTAGATACTTTGCCCGATGAAAGCCCGATTCGAAACTATTGCCGGTGGGCAGCACTGTGCACGGATGCGCCCATGGCCTACCATTTGGTGTGTGCCCTGTCCCTTTTGGGCGCCATCCAGCCGACGGAGGCGGGGCTCTATGCAGGCCAGCGGTACCTCGCTCCCCAGTGGGTGTTGATCGTCGGCGAGTCCGGCGAGTCTCGGAAGAGCGCCGCCATCGGGTGCGCCAAGGACGTGTTACGGGAAGTCGCCTTCGACCGCTTGAGCGGTGAGCCTGGATCGGCGCAGGGGCTCTACCGGGATCTGTCCGAGCACGAGGGCAAGCGGCTCATCGCATACACGGAGTTTGGTGCCTTCTTGGCAGATTCTCGGAAGAAGGGCGTGTGCGGTCCGATCCGTGAGGCGTACACGTCGATGTGGGACGGCCAGCAAACCGCGTTCAAGTTGGCCAAAGCGAAAGACGATCGGGTGATCGCTGCCCCACGGTTGAGCCTCTTGGCCGGATCCACCCCCGCCTACTTGGAAGCGCACACGGACTTCACCGACTGGGAAGGAGGCTTCCTCTCCCGTTGGATGATCGTGCACGCCAGCCGGGAGCGATCCATGCCCTTCCCTCTGGGGGACGATGTCCTCAAGGCCAGAGTGATGGAGCAGTTCGGCGCACTGGCTACATCGGCAAGCATGCCGGCGGTCGGAATGACGGGCAAGGCGTCCCGGCGCTACATCGGTTGGTTCAAGGATCTAGACTCGATCGGCCAGCAATCCAACATTGCGGGGCTCGCCAACCGAGCCCCCACGGTGGCGCTCAAGTGCGCCTTGGGTCACGCGTACGCGCACCGGATGGGACCTACTCAAATGGAAGGATGGAAGCTCGAACTTGCGGATGTGGAGTTCGGGATCACCTTGGCCGAGGCGCATTGCCGCGCCAGCAAGGCGGTACTGGCCGCCATCGGCGGTACTCCGTATGAGCGCCACTGCCGGCAGGTGGTGCGAGCGCTGCAGATCGAAGAGCTCTCTTTCGCCCAGTTGATGCGCCTCGTCTCCCCCGCGGTTCCCGTGAAACGCCTGCGCGAGATCTTGGAAGGACTCGTGGAGTCGGAGCAGATCGAATCCTGCATTCAAGGATCGAGCGAGACCTACCGGTTGGTGTCAACATGAGCCGTTTAGACATGCTGCTCATGATGCACGCAATGGCTCGCTTGAGCGGACTTTCGACTTATCCCAGCGGTCCTTCAAGGGTTCCTGTGAAGGAAGTTTTGGATCCTGAAGCTCGCCGTACGTTGCTGGAAGAGCGCGCCCAAGCAAAACGCGAGCGCAAAGCTGCGCAACGTCTCAAAAAGGTACGCCCCGCAACCACGACATTGTGACTGCAGGGCGGTGTGTTCTGAGCGTGATCAGTCTCGCACGGGCTTCTCCAGAGTGTCAAGGGTGAGGGTGGGCTGCTTTCGCGGGATTCCATTCTGGACCAGAACGTGGATTGATCTTGATCACCTCTTTCACGGCACGTGCTCCTCGAAGTACTTGGCCCAGGTACTCCATTGGGGCTCGGGGTACTTGAGCCGGAGCCAGCGCTTACGGCGTGCTTCGAAGTCTTTCTCCAAGTTCGACCGAACTTGCTTCCACGCGGAATGTTGGTTGTGGAAGGCTCGCACGAGGCTCGCGTGCTTGGGGCAGCCGTCGGGCCCCTCGGGCAGGGGGCTCCCGAGCGAGTCCCGCGCCCTTTCCCATCCTTCGGTGGTGTCATGCCCATGGTAGAGGTTCACGGAGGCGGTGCACCTCGGGTAGTCACACCTCACGCGGGCGTAGGGGTGCGGCCCCATGTCTGCCGGTAGGTACGGCGCGGGCGTGTTCGGATCGAAGGGGTCAAACGGCATGGCTCCCCCTGTGTCCAAGGATCGTATCGAACTCTTGGGTGAGGATGTCTTGGACTTGAACGCCTTCCTCGAATGTGGGGTTGTTGAATCCGATGCCGTAGATGCTGAACCTCACTTCCCCGGAGCGCTTGGCTCCATCGAGGCGGAACCCATCGGGGTAGATGTTCAGCGCATCGATCCGCCTTGCGGCTCGGATCAGTGCGGCTTCCTCCTCTTTGTCCAAGTAGGTGACTTGGACTTGGTGCTTGGGGTTCAGCGGAGGCTGCTCGGTGCTCATTCTTCCTCCCGCCGTAACAACCACTCGACATCCCCGGTCTGCGGATCCCGCAGTGCGATGTTGAGCAGTCGCAAGATGCTTGCCGCGAACGTTTGGGCTCGGTGCACGATCTCGCTTGGATTCTCGGCCATCATCAACGTGGAGCGCAGCGCACACGCCTGCGTGCGCGCCATGTCCAAACACACCTCTTCCACGGTACGGCCGATCATTCTTCTTCCTCTTCCGAATCGTCGTCGAAAGGGTCGTAGTCCTCGTCCAGATCGTCATCGTCTTCCCCCTCCTCACCGTCGATGCTCTCGTAGACGGAGACGATCTTGCGGACCTCGCGTACTTCTTCGGCATCGAGCCCGCTGCACTGTTCGATGTCGTTGGTTCCGGCCCAATCTTCGTGGTGATAGCCAACCGTGATCCGCCACAGCTTTCCGTCGGCCCGGAACACGATGTCGAGGGCGGTGCCGTGGTTGTTGGTGGTGTCGGAGCAGTCTACGATGTTCTCGCTCTCCCACTCTTCGGGGGACTCGTCGGGCTTCATGCCGATGTCGTGCAGTTCTTTCTGGGTGAAACGTCGGGTACTCATGGGTGTTCTCCTGGGGTTGTTGTTGGTTGTACGGTTACTCTTCGTCTTCGTCTTCGTCTTCGATGCCCATGTCTTGGTTGTAGCTACGCTCGTAGGGATCAGGCCCCTCGTCTCTCTTCTCCCCCGGATCTCCGAAGGTGCCATGCATGTACAGCGTGCCGAGGTGGAACTGGGCGAGCCAATCACGATTGAACTTCTCGGTGAGCGGTACGATCTGGCCCTTGGTCACGGGAGAGCAGGTCCGGATCACGATCGTGAGTTCTGGATTTCCACGACAGAACTCGTCCAAGTTTTGGAGCACTCCTCGGATGACGCGGGGAGGGTGGTTCCCGTCGACTCGATCGAAGAGGTGCACGTGCTCCGGGTACAGCTTGATCGTGTTCAGTATATAGGTGCCCCTCCAGAGGGAGGAGAATCCTTCTTGCCACGTGTAGTACCAGGGAAGATAGGAGCAGGAATCGGCCACCAGCACGCTCAAGCCCTTCGGCGGTTTCCAGCTATTCATTGTCTTCGTCCTCTTCTGCTGAATTGATGACGTGGTAGCGGCCCAACTTCCAGTTGGCCTGGATGACGAGGCGTTCCCAGCGGTGCGCGTTGATGCCGACGTCACTGCCGGGAAATTCGGGGAACAGCGGATCCCGTAGACTCAAGGGCTTGGCGGTCCACTGCCACCGCTCCCTCTGCAGGTCGGTGATCCCCCAGGGGAAGGGCTTCCTCGTTCGGGTGAGGCATTTCCACTGGTACTTGCGATCCCCCAGGACCTTTACGAGGTGGTGCCACGTGATCTGTGAGCGCCACGATCCCATGTCGATCCGGTCGAGGTCCAAGATGATCTTGGCGATCTCTTCCCCATAGGACCATTCCCAGGGGTTCACCACGTCCGGATCCAGGTCAAGCAGGGCGTCCCAGAAACCCGGAGCGACCTTGCGGTAGGACGGCAGGCTGATCTTTCTCACCCACTCCCGGGTCACCGTCAGGTCCCCATCGGGGCAACCGTGCATCCAGTACTCGAAGAACCGCGCGTACGCTTCCGCCACCTTGTCCGGCAGGAGCGTATCCACGTAGGCGCGGTACTCTTCCAAGCTCACTTGGGTTTTTAGCTCTCTTTTTGGCGGTTTGTCCACATAGGTCGCCTCGAACTCCTTCCACAAGTTCAGCGCGGCGCGTGCTTCGTACTTCCAGTTCGGCTGGATCGTGAGGCTGTTGCTCTTCAGCTTGCACGCCATGTTGCTCACGTACAGCTTTCCGGTGTTGTAACTGCGTCCTGTGCTGATGATGTACTTCCGGAAGCTGCGG
>Ga0172380_10000736_pt1 | contig 60116 bp, 78 predicted proteins | sample Leawe162metaG_FD_119747 | JGI IMG/M metagenome (GOLD analysis project Ga0172380, IMG submission 119747) | Leachate microbial communities from a municipal landfill in Southern Ontario, Canada - Leachate well 162 metaG | ecosystem: Engineered > Solid waste > Landfill > Unclassified | place... | reverse complement strand
CGGCAGCCAGAAGTCCGGCAGGTACCACCCGGCCGCTCCGAGGTCGTACCCTTCCTTCTCATACTCCCACTTGACCCCCAGGTGGTCGAAGAACACCGCCCATCGGGCCTCCAAACGGGAGCGGAACCGACATCCTGCGTACCTGGTCTCTATCGCCTTCAGGTCCCCGGCCATGCCCATCCCTCCCGTCAAACCTCGCCAGAACACAGAGCGACCCCAGCGGTTGTGGTACGCGTCCCGGTCAGGAGACCACGTGCCAGGGTTGCTGAGGTCGCAAACTGGTTGGAGTTGAGCTGGTTGTATCGTACCACAAAGCGCCCATAGCATGGGACCTGTCCTGACCGGGACGCGCACATCTTACCACCGACCTCCCGCATCGTCAAGCGCTCGCTGCCCATCAGTTGCCCTCCCCGGCTGTGCTCACCGTCTGCGCCCGCCGCTCTTCGGCCCGCTGCTTGCGCCGGGCTTGCTTGGCCTCGGCGGCCGTGCACTCGCCGTGCCCCGGCCCGCTGTGGACCTTGCGCCACGCGGCGAGCATACCCGCTCCGGTGACCGGGTCGGCTGTGCCGCGCATCGAGTCTCCGCATCGGCAGTAACGGGTGATGTTCACTCCGCGCCCTCGGCCGCGCCGGCCGTCTCCGCCAATTCCCACGTCCACGGGTCGTTGTGCGTCAGGCCGGGCTTGCTCTCGATGGGCACGCGCTGCCGGATGCGGAAGAGCGCGTTGCGCGCCTGCTCGTGGCTCCACGGTCCGCCCCTCAGGCGCTGCCGGATGTCGTGGATGGTCAGCGGCTCGGCTGCCGCGGTCAGGATGGTCTCGATCTGGGTCTCGATGCTGGTAGGCAATGCACAGGTCTCCCCGTCGTGGTTTGTCACGCTGCCTTCCCCCCTCTGCGCCCGAGCCGCCGCAGGACCCCCTGCACCAGCTCCTCCCGCTTGCGCAATACCTCGTAGATCACGTCATCCACCGTCCCCGCGCAGATCAGGTGCACGTACGTCACGTCCTGCGATTGCCCGGGGCGCATGATGCGCGCCCGCGTCTGCTGGTACGAGCCGGCGTTGAAGTACATCGCGTAGTAGACCTGGATCCTCGCCCGTGTGAAGTCATTGCCTTCGGCTCCGGCCTGGAGCTGGACGATCAGCACCGACGCCTCCCCGGCCTGCCAGGCCGATAGCTCATTGCGCCGGCCGCTCAGCTCCAGGTGCGTCCGCCCGGCCTTGTCGCACACCCGCGCAATCCCGTCGAGGTCCTCGTGGAAGCGCCCGAACACGACCAGCGGCTCCCCCGCGTCAAGGTCATCCAGCAGGTCCGCGAGGAGGCTGGCCTTGGCGTCGTGGATGTGCACGGTCTCCCCGGTCTCGCTGTCGATGGCGTAGCCCTGGACCACTTGCGCCAGTCTCAGAAGCTTCACATCTTCGTTGGCTGCCGTGACTTCTCCGGTACCAATTGCGGCGACAAGTTCCGCCTCCAGCTGCTGGTAGATCGCGCGGGCCTTGCCCTCCAATAGCCCGACCCTCTCCACGTCGCGCTCCGCCGGCAGATCCAGCACCTCGCGCGTCCTCACCCGGTACACCCATGGGTCGATGCGCGCAGCCAGCTCCTCCTCCCGCTGGTAGCGCTTCACCCGGTCCCGCAGATGTCGGAACTTCGGGCCCGACACAAATGTACTCACCGCCCGCTCGCCCAATATCCCGATCCACTCCTCCGCGGCCCGCCCCTCGATGGGCCCCTGCTGGCGCCGGAAGACAGCCCGCGGGCCGAAGCGATTCGTGGCCTCCGCCCGCACGGGGTCGGGCATCGGCACGGGTAGCGCATTGAGCTCCGCGAGGTCTCGGAGCCCCCACTTGCGGGTGCACCGCGCCCGGATGTCTTGCTCGTTGGTGACCGCGTAACGTTGCTTGAACTCTGCGAACGTCTCCGGGAACACACTAGGAGCAACGCTCCTAAATTGCGCCCACACGTCGAGCAGACCGTGTGGCATCGGCGTCCCCGTCAGGCCCAGCACGTGCTCCGCGCGCGAGCATATCCTCGCCGCCACGATAGACACCGCGCCCTCCGGCGCCTTGATCCTGTGCGCCTCGTCGAGCACTACGAGGTCCCAGTCCTGGCCTGTCAGAGCACTCGTCAGCGGGTCCCGGATGGTGGCTTCGTAGTTCAGGATTACCGCAACGCGTTCACCGTATACGTCCGCCGCGATGCCCGCCAGCTCGACCTGTGCCGCGCGCTTGGCGCCCGTGCCGGTGTCCAATGGGTAGGCCTGCCAGTCGCTCAGCCCGCAGGCGATCAGCTCCTTCGGCCATACCCGGATGACCGCTTTGGGGCACAGCACGAGGACCTTGCGGCAGTCCCAATGGTCGACCGCGAGCGAGAGCGCCGCCCGGGTCTTGCCCGCGCCCATTTCGAACCACAGCCCCCCGCGCCCGAGGGGTCCGAGCTGGTCGACGGCCGCCTGCTGGTGCGCCCAAAGTGGGATGCTCACTGCCCGTCCTCCCGCATTGCGGGCCGCGCCGGCCACTCGTAGATGCGCATGCCCCAGGCCATCGCCGACCCATGCTCATCGATGCTCCCATAGCTGCTCTGCCATCCCGGCAGCATGACCACAGCGTCACACCGGCGCAGTTGCTCGACCCCGTTGCGCAGGAACGTCTCGTCGGTCAGGCCCTGGTAGTGCTCCATCTCGTGGGTCATCGTGTGCGGGCAGATGACGTGGTACCCCTCCCGCAGGAGCTGTACAGCCACGTCCCTGGCCCTGGCCACGTTGGTTGCGACTGCGTCCGGCCCCTCGGCTCGATATGGTCCGGCGATGTAGACCAGCATTGCGCCCTCCGTTGGTGTGGTCAGTAGCCGCCGAAGACATCCTGCCCATCATCGGCTATCTGCTCCGCGACCCGCTCTATCCTGGCCGCGCGTTCTCGCAGCCTCTGCGCCACCAGCCGCTTCCCGAACTCGTTGGCCGCGGTCCACGAGCCTTCGAACTCCTGTTTGATATTGAGCGCCGGGCACTCCACCAGGTGGGTCCGCCCGCTGCCCGAGACCTCCACTGGGTACGGGTCTGGCTTGGTCGGCGGCGGTCGCTTGATGCCCAGCTTCTCACAGAGTCCCATTCTCGCTCACCTCCGTCTCAGCGCCACGCGCCGCAGCCTTCGCCAGCCAGTCCAGCATGATGCACTCGACCACCCGCTCCCGCGTCCTGCCGCCGGATAGGCACCGCGCGCACCCGCGATGCTCCCGCTCGTGTAGCGCGATGTCGGCCATTGCGCAGACGTAATACGGATGGTCCGCGATGCGCTCGGCCTGCATGCGCAGAGCCGTCTCTATCAGGCGCAGGTTGCCGGGCTGCGTCTCCAGCACGTCAGCGGCGATGGTGTCCTGCATCCAGCGCTGCAGAGCAGCCAGGGCCTCCGCTCCGCGCTCTGTCAGCGCGATCCCGCCGCCGTCGTCAGCCGCAAAGCCCTTGGCCTTGATGTCGTCAAGCACGCGTCTCCTGTCATCCTCTAGGGAGAGCATGCTCAGCCCGTGCCATAGGGCGTCCAGGTCGATTGCTCTGTACCAGGTGAGCTCAGGGACGGCTGCGGTCAGCGTCTCTGTGGGTGTCTGGGTCATGGCTGCACCGCCCTCTCAATCCGCGTCCACTCCGTCAGCCTGTGCGTCGCCCCGTCGCTCTGCACCGTCGGAGCCGTCACGGTCGCCTGACCGATGTGCGCCGGCATCGTCGACAGGCAGACCGCGATCGTGATGAGGATTACGAGGCCGGCCCCATACACGCAGATCACGAACAGCTCCGCGCCACCATGCCTCCGGCCGCTCTCCTGGCTCTGCTGTGTCATCGCGTCTGCTCCCCTCTCAGCGCGGCCCACAGGTTCCTGATGTACCACAGCAGCCCCCTGCGGGCCCATAGGTCGCAGCAGTACGTATCTGGCTCGTTTGCCCACCGCTGCAAGCACCGGCAGAAGTACGCCCAGGGAGTGGTCGACTCGCGGCGCACACAGTGAGCGCAGTTGAGGCAGATCCGCTCTTTGGTCGGCATGGCCTATCTCTCCCCTCTCCAGCACACTCGCACCAACTCGCGCGGCGTGCAGTTGACTGGCAGTCGCGCGGCCCTCGCGCCCGTCACATCGTAGTGGGGGTGTCTGGCGTGCACCTGGTACCACTCACGCCGCAGGCCAATCAATCTGGCAAACTCGTGTAGGCCCTCCGCCGGGCCGTTGGTGGCCAGGTGCACGCCGTCGAACATGATGCGCAGTCCGATCCCCACCGCGTAGTCCCGCCACCTGTAGCGCCCCGCACAACACGCCCCAGCCATCAGCCGCCACTCGTAGACGCGCTCGCACGTCGGGCACGTCCAGAGCCCATGCTCTGTCTGCCACCCCGCACCGGTGGGCTCTTGCCGCCTATGGCCTGCCGAGCGGAGGCACCGACCGCTTCCCCGTGGGTCCTCCGTACCGTCCAGCCACGGGACGCGCGCTCCGGGGCGCCCCGTGCGGTAGCAGGCTCGCACGTACCTCGACTCCCCGGATCCATAGGCGCGACACATACTCACCTCTCCCCTCTCGCTGCGACCGTCCCTCGCGCTACCACCCAGCCGTCGACCCCCGCCTGCCCTCGCCGCGGCCACCACACGTCCACCCACGTCCCGCCAAGCATCCGCGCCGTCCGGTCGTTGCTGGGCGATCCCGTGTCCAGCACCTGTCTCAGACCGCTCTGCGGCGTCCAGAGCCATGCGTACTGCGGCAGGCGGTTGCTGGCACAGGTCCGCATGCTGCACCGCTGGTCGTGGCCATCGTAGCGGCCCGATGGCTCGGTGCCGTAGTAGGCGGTAAGCACCAGCGCCCGCGGCCGTCCTCCGGTGGCGATGGCTGTGTACCCGGCGCGTTGCCAACAGGACAGGCTCCCATAGTCCCCGCGGAGCGCCTTGACCGCGCACCGCTGGCCAGGATCTGATGGTAGCTCTGGGGCCGCCGTTGGCAGCATGGAGGTCAGGGCGGCGAGGGCGAGGATGCTCACGCTGCCTCACCCTCCCCGTCCTCGTCGTCCTGCCCCGCCTCGGCGATCGCCGCCACCAACTGCTCCTCCCCGTACGCCATCCAGTACGTCGTGATCCCCGGCGCCCGTGGGTACATCGTCGGCAGCTCACCCTCCGGCACCGTCTCGGATGGCACCGCCGTCACCAGCGCCTGCACCCCCGACTCGTACACCATCCGCAGGAGGGGCCCCCGGTTGTGGCCATCGAGCTGGTCGGCCCCGTCGATGACGACGAAGTCAAAGCCCGTGATGCGCGCGAACGCGATCTGCAGCGCGCACCCCACCACGAACTGCTCCCCGCGCGACAGCAGCCGCGCCTCCCGCCGCCCACCCTTGTGGATGACGATGACGCGGAAGTCCTCGCCGGGCTCGGCGTCGATGGAGTAGTCCGAGAACGCCCCCAGGGACTCGTTGACCGCGTCGAGGATCTCGCCGATCTGCTCGCGCATCGCCTCCGCCTGCAGGCCTGCCGGCGCAAGCAGCCCCACCAACTCATCCAGCGCCGAGGCCTTGGTTTCTGCCGCCTCGAGCCCGGCCGTGGACTTGGCGTACGCGTCCACCGCTGCCTGCGCCTGCTCCGCTGCCCGCAGTGACGCTGCCGCCGACTGCATGGCCTCGTCGGCGTCCGTGAGCGCCGCTTGCAGCGCCTCGGTGTCTGGCGCCGGCGACTCGTCCAATGCCCGCTGCGCGACCTCGATGTCCTTCCCGGCCTGGGCCGCCGATCGCTCCAGGTCCCTCCTCCGCTGCACGTAGCCGGACCAGCTCGCCTCCGCCCGGTCCGCGGCCTGCGCCGCCGCCGTCGCCTTGGTCTCCGCGGCCTCCGCCGCGTTCTTGCTCCGCAGCGCCTCCGCCACCAGCTCGGAGATGGCCGTCTCCTGCTCCCGCAGCGCGGCGAGGTCCGCCCGCGCCTGAGCCAGCGCCGCCTCCCGCTCATCAGCCGTCAGCGGGCAGGCCAGCGTGGACAGCACCAGGCACGCCCCCTGGGTCGCAGACCCAAACCTGTCGATCTGCGGCTCCAGCGTGTTGATCTGGCCGCGCAGCCCAGACAGGGCCTCCCGCTGCGCCAGACACTCTGTGTCGGCCGCATTGACCGCCGCCTGCGCATCGGCCACAGCCTTGTGCGCTGCCTCCAGCTCCTTGTCGGTCGGCCTGGCCACCGTGGGCTTGGCGTAGGCCTCCAGCTCCTGCGCTGCCCGCATCTGGCGCGACGTCGCCTCCTGCGCCCGCGCCGCCGCTGCGTCGTGTGCCCTCTGCAGCGTCTCCGCCGCCTTGCTCGCGCTGGAGGCCTCCATGTAGGCCTTGCCCGCGTCCGTCGCCGCAGACCGCAGCGCGTCGAGGTTGCTCGGCGCCGTAGGCGCCTCCGCGGCCTGGGCCTTGAGCGTCGAGAGCGCCGCGTTGGCTGCTGTCCGCGCGTCGTAGGCGGCCTTGTGTAGCGTGGTCATGAGCTCACTGCCGGTCCGCAGCGTGGTCAACTCCTTGCCCAGGAGCGCCACCTGCTCTGCCGTCAGCCGCTCACGCACCCATGCCGCGTCGACATCGCCCCCGCCCGTGAGGGCAAACAGGATGTCCTGCTGCCGCTTGCCATCCAGCCGCAGGAACTCACCGGCCGAGAGCATGCAATCGGTCACCGCCGCCGGGGGCAGCACGTTGGCGATGGCCGCGCCCGCGGCCTTGACTCCCTTCTCGCCCCCGAACTCGACGGACGCGCCGCTGGCCTTGATCTTGCGGACGATGGCCCCGGAGTCGGTCTGCAACTCGATCTGCGCGGTGCCTTCTGCGTTGCGGATGAGGCCTGCCGCATCCGCCCCGGCGCGCGTGGTCCACTCGCACCATCCTCTTAGCGCGTAGCTGATGGCGCCCGCCAGCGTAGACTTCCCGGCCCCATTGTCCCCGAGCAGCATGGTCATCCGCTCGCCTAACGTGATCTCGACGTCTCGCAGCCCGCGGAGTCCACTCACCGTCAGCCTCTGGATGTGCACTCAGAACCCTCCCGTCATCTGTGTCTGTGCTGCCGCTGCCGGCTGCCGCTGCGCCCTGGGCTTGGCCGCCGATGCCGCCTTGGGTGCCGCCTGGGCTGCCTCCGGTGCCGGTGTCCCCTGTCCCTCTGCCGCCTGCGCCGCCTTGCGCTTCCGCAGCTCCAGCCCCGCATCGCGGATGGCCCGCAGCGTCATCAGCGCCTGCTCCGCCTGCGGCTCGGTGCAGGTCTCGAACGCACCGTCCGGCGCCCCGGCCGCCTTGAGCGCGTTGCGCAGAGATATCTCCACCTTCGCCCCTACCTCGCCCAGCTCGCCCAACAGCGCCTCGTACTCTGCCAACTGCTCGACGGTCGGGCAGGACCCGGCTTCCTCGGCTCCCTGCTCATCGCCCGCGCCCTGAGCATCCTCCGCCGGTCCATCGTCCTCCGGGAGCGCCTGCCAGATCTCCACCAGCCGCGTCAGGGCCTCGATGGCCGTGGTGGCCTGCTCGGTCGACAGGTCCGAGAACTTGTCCGCCTTGCCCGCCCCCCGGCAGACCGTGCGCTCCACCTGCGCCGCCGGCTTGCCGCACTTGCCTGCCTGCTCCAGCAATGCTGCCCACGCCGTACGCTGCCCGAGGTCGGCCGCGGGAGGCGCCTCCCCGGGATAGAGCCCCGCGGGCATGCTCTCGTCGGGCTCCACGACCGGGGGCAGGTCGAACTCCCCCTCGTCGGCCCCGAAGTCGTCCACTACCGGGGGGCCAGATGGCAATGCCGGGCGCGCCGCGGGGTGCAGTCCGGCCACAAGCTGCTGTCGCTCTCGCGCCGCGGCGGCGTGCAACTGCTTGGCGTCCTCCAGGCTCAGAGACGGGGGGATGAGGTTGAGGATGGCTTTGGTGACGGTCTTGCGCACCGTCGAGCCGTCCTTGTTGGTCGCCGTGTAGGGGATCACCGTGGGGACCCGCACGAGCCGGAACGGCACGCGCAGGATGTCGTCGGGGTTGCCGGTCACGTCGAGGATGCGCTGAAGCGCCATCTCGTAGGCGTTGTACACGTCGTTGATCCCGTACCAACTGCCGGTGTCAATCTGGTACACGCCCATGATGTTCACCCGCGGGAGGATGAGCATGAGGTTGCCCACCTCGGTGCACCGCTTCTCCGCGAAGTAGGGGCATGACTTGTACGCACAGGAGATCTCCTGGAACTCGCCAGTCGACGGGTCGAAGACTCCCGCCGTCTCCCCGTCCCCCCGGCAGAGCAAACGGTCCGTCCCGTAGCGCTTGAGCGCGACCGGGAACCACTCCGAGATATCGGGGCTCGGCACCATCACGTCGAGCTCTGTCGGCTCCGGGCCGTAGACCTCCGCCACCTCCGGGCACTCGCTCAGGTCGAAGTGGTTGAGGTCCGTGGGGAACTCGCGGTCGCCCTTCAACACTTTCCCGCCCAGGCCGATCTTTGCGATGCGCGGCAGCCGTGCCCGCCGGAAACCCTTAATCATGCTCGCCATCCGACTCAGCTCCTCAGGCCTGCCCGACCGGGCAGACCACGTGATAGTCGCAGTAGCTGCAGCCAAATCTGTTGCCGACGTTGGCCGGAAACTCCCCGGCCTTGATCCTCCGCGCGGTGGGCAGCACCGTGCTATGCATGACCACATCGAGGTACCTGTCCGTCCTGCTGGTGCGGACCACGCGCCGGGCGCTCACCGCTACGATCTCCAGCGCGTCCTCCCGCTGCCCGCTCTGCCGCAGCGCCCAGCTATAGAGCGAGAGCTGCAGGTCTGTGTCGAGCCCCCGGGGCATCTTGCCGGACTTGAGGTCCGACAGCACCGTCTGCCCGTCCTGGATGTACAGCCGATCCCACGTGCCCTGGAGCGTCAGGTCTTCCCCGGGGACCTCGCAGCGCCATCGCTCCTCAGTGGCGATGTCGTACTGCCCCCGCCGCCAGTCCAGGTACCACGGTATCCCGTCCATCGCCAGCACGCGCACCCGGTCCTCGGCGTCTGCTCGCCGGTCCTTGCGCGTCGAGGGCTTGGTCCGCGACCAGAGCTCGTAGAGCATGTCGCGCGCAGCCCGCCCGTCATCGACCCCCCAGCCGCGCGCGTGCGCCTCCCGCAAGACCTCGTGGGCGCAGGACCCCACCACCATCGCGGCCGACTTGGGCACCTCGGTTTTGTCCACATACTGGTATTCGTAGCTCTTGGGGCAGTTGAGGTATGTCTGCAGCTTGCTGGCGCCGAGGATGTCCGACTCGGTGTGGTAGCTGTGGAGTATCCTCTCCACGGCCTCGTCGATGACGGATGTCTGGCTCGCGGTGGTGGTCATGCTCTGCCCCCGTCGACGGCTGCCTTGCCCGCGTCGGTGACGCGCCAGAACCTGTGCTCGCCCCAGACCTCGCTGCGACTGATGCACAGCTCCACGAGTCCGCGGTCCCCGAGCGTCAGCAGGGCCTCGGTCTCGTGCTCCGCCCACAGGGCGTGGCTGATGCCCGTGGCACTCGCCAGCCGCATCAGCACCGCGCGCTCCACCCTCGTCAGCAGGCCCACAGCGCTCTGTACCCGGATGGCGCGGCAGATGGTCTCCATGTCCACCACCCAGGCCTGCCCCGCCACCCGCAGCGTCGCCACCATCGGCAGCACCGGCTGTTGCAGCGGCACCCTCTGCGCGCTCACGGCCAGGAACGTCTCGTCGATGCTGACTATCGCCTCACCTGACGACATGCTTGGCCCCCCATCTGACGAGGTCGCGGCCGATCACGGTGAGCGCCACGCCGTTGGGTCCGCCGCCCTCCACCCGCGGGGCGCCCGGGATGTACACGGTCTGCGCGTACGGCCGCAGGCAGGCCAGGTACCCAGCCAGGCCCGTGGCGCCCAGCTCCGTCTCCAGCTCCGTGATGGGCATCATCTCGTTGTTGCGGTAGATGAGCAGGAGGAGCTGCTGTTTGGCTGCAGACAGCTCCTCCCACTCCGCCAGAGTCGGCCTCCGCTCGATCGGCCTGGGCGAGAACCCGAGCGCCGCTGTGTGTGCGCTTGACAGTTGGGTCGCCATGGTCTATGCTCTCCCTCGTTCACAAGTCGCTTACGCCGTGCCCCGGCCCCGCGAGCTCCTAACCCGCGGGGTCTTCGTCTGTCCCGCCCCGTCTGCGAATGTCAGCCCCGCCACCTCCCGCACTACCGTCGCGTCCTGCTCCCCGAGACCGATCGTCGCGAGCCGCTCGATGCGCTCGCCGATCCTGCGCAGGAGGTCCCGCCTGACCGCCCGGCTGGTCTCCGGGTCCATTGCCTGCTTCCACAGCTCCCTAAGCGCCAATGCCGGGAACCGGAACTCAAGCAGCTCCCTCGCCGCCGCACGCAATAGCCTCGCCGCCTCCTCCGCGTCCGCCCCCGCGATGTACTCCGGCAGGTCGTCATACGCCCCGCCGCTGAGCTGAGCGAGCGTCAGGTCATCACCGTCTGCCAATGTCCTCACCTCCCCTCGCCTCGAGACTGTCGCAGTAGTCGAGCACGTCGTGCCCGTGCTGCCAAAGTCTGACCCTGTCGACGGCCCGCCGGAACCAGGGCATCTGCATCAGCAGCAGGTACAGCAGGCCCGGCGCCAGCAGCGTCATCGTGCACTCCCCGGCCAGCGTCCAGTTCATCGCCATCCCCTCTCAGTATCCGCCTCACCAGCAGGTACACGGCTATCGCCAGCAGGACGTCCCAGCCGTTGGCGGATGTCAGTTGCACGATGGCGCCCCCAGCGCATCAGGCTCCAGCCGCCCCGACAGCACTCCGCCCAGCGTCGCCACATCGCAGGCCATCCGCTTGCAGAGCGCCCGTGCCCGCGAGAGCTCGGCCTCCGTCCGCGCGAGCTTGCGCTCCAGGGCATCGATGCGCGTGGTGTACACGTCCTCGTCGGCCTCGAGGTGCTCAATGCGGAGCTCCAGGGCCCGGCAGTTGGTGCATGGCATTGGGTTGGGTTCCTTTCATGTCGGGCCCCGGGGCCGGGAGAGAGATGAGCCCCGGGGCCCTGTGTGTTTGGGCCCGCAGACTGCGCGGGCCCGGTGGGCGTACAGGTCGACGCGTCGTCTACATGGCTCGCGCACTCCCATCAATGTAGGGGTCCCGGCCCTCTGCCCGTGTTCTCGGCCGCCACCACTGCCGGCCGGGTGCGTCTCAGGGGCTGCGCTGCACCGGCCCCACGGGTGATCGAAAGAACCCGCCGGGGAGGACAGGGAGTGAGCCAACCTCCCCGGAGGACGCCATAGCAGCCCTGCTGATGCCCCGGTGCGTGGGGGAGGAGGTGGGCTGCGTTCGGCGATTGAGCAAGCCGCCCCGGGAGAGCGGCATCGCTGTCAATGGTCCGGCTCGACTCCCTCAGTCATCGCCGCGCAGGCCCTGTCCAGCACGTCGGGAGGTAGCGCCGCCCAGGCCTGCCGGAAGAGCCCGCGCAGGATCGCCTGCCCCTCGGGGGACTCGGCTGCCGGCAGCTCGACGGGCGGTGCCTGCTCGGTGGTGGTCATCGCGGCGCCGCCTGGAGCTCGGGCGCTGGCGCTTCCCGTCTGGTCTTGAGGTCAAGCACAGACTTCGCGGTGACGTAGCGTCCGCGTCCGGCCACGACCCACGTCTCCACGAGAGCGCCCTCTTCGAGCCAGCGGAGCACGGTCGCCGGGTTGACGTTGAGTTCCCGCGCCGCCTCCGCCGATGTGTACGCTACTACCGCCGACCCACTCATGTGTTGCCTCGCTCTACGCTCGTGTTGGGTGCTTGGGTAGTATAGGCCTACAGGTCTGTAGAGTCAATAGCCATTGCGCATTTTTCGCACTACATTTTCGGGCGGAGGAGTGGTAGAGTGTGGGCATGGGGATCGGACTACGGATCAGGAAGGCGCGGGTGGAGGCAGGCCTGGAGCAGTCGCAGCTCGCGGAGGCCGTTGGTGTGGCGTCGAATACCGTGTGGAGATGGGAATCGGGCCAATCATCGCCACGCGGAGACGTGATCGAAAGGGTGGCGACAGCGCTCGGCAAGTCCGTGGGCTGGCTCTACGGGGATGAGACACCGGATGCCGACCTCGCCACCGAGGCCCGCCTCCTCCGGGAGCGGCTGGAGCACCTGGAGCGGGCGGCACAGCCAGACGTCGAGCCGTCTGCAGTCCCCGTGGATGCCCTGCGCGCGCACGGGGTGGAGCTCACAGCGGCGGAGGTAGCCTGGCTGAGGAGCTATGACGGGGCGCCCTGCGAGACGCTGGAGGACGCCGTGGACCTGCTACTGCTGTGGAGGACCTGGGAGCTCAAGCGCCGGCTGAGGCAGATAGACTGAGGGGGAAGAGCGATGTCACGCAGAGTCGCCGTTGCATTGCTGGTCCTGATGTGCGCCGGGCTACAGACGGCAGAGGCCCAGAGGCGCCAGCAAACGCCGTGGCAGAAAGTCCAGTACGGGATGGATGGGCAGCAGGTCAAGCGCCTGCTGGGGCCGTACACGCTGGACTACGGCGTCCAGCAAGGCGTCGCTGGTCTCTTGCCGCCCACATCCAGCTATGGGTGGCACGTCGACGACCGGTCAAAGGGATTCGACCGCAGCCTGTACTTCCAGGTTACATTCAGCTATGACGCGCGCTCCCGTCGTTGGGGTGTGACTGACAAGCGCGTAGACTGGGTCTCGCCAAAGTGGAAGGGCTCACGGCTCTATGACCATTACGACGTGAGCGCAGAGTTCCGATAGACCACGCGAGGGGGTCCCACATGCCAGACAAGGAGAAGCCGAGCAAGCCCGAGAAGCCGAGCAAGCCCGAGCCAAAGCCGGCCGATGAACGGCCCGACGCCACAACCGACCGCGTCCGCGAATCTGTCGACGAGCGAGAGACGCGCAAGAAGGACGGCTAGCAGGTATGGGCACATAGGGCCAGTGCTATCGCCGGCAGCGCCATCGCCGCCACCGCAGCCAGGAACAGCCAGAGGGCGGCGTTGAGCCACTTGCCCTTGCGCAGCGCCAGCATCTTGACCTCCTCGCAGGCCTGGTGGAAGTACAGAGCGAAGTCGACCTCCGCGGTGTCCCCGCAGCTCTCCGCGAACTCCACAGCGCTCGGGATGCGCGGGGGCAAGGGCATGTCCGTGGACATGCGGGCCTTGAGCGCACAGGCCAGAGCTGCCACGGCCAGCACAATCGCCGGCAGGATGCATAGCGGGAGCCAACTGGGCTCCCTGGGAACCTGTGACGCAGCCACCACAGCGGCGATACCCGTCATGGCGCCCAGGTAGTTGACGACTCCGGAGGCCTTCTCATCGAGGATCCGTGCCGATGTCACCATGCGCTCGTAGTGAGCCTGTGCATACTTGATGACCCACCCATAGTCCACGGCATGCTGCAATGCGTGAGTCTTTGCAAACTCTCTTGCCTTGTCCTCTGGGGTCCAGCCATTGAGCGTTGCTTCCATCGTTGTCACCTACCTCGATGTATGTGGCCGACGCTACCATCATACCCCATAGGCACTACGACGGGTAGGCCGAATCGCCGGTCACCAGGAGCCCCCCAACCATGCCCGACACCCCCGACCCACTCGCCGGGCTCGATGGCCCGCCCGAGCTCCTCGCGCGCATCCGCAACCGCCTGGCCACCCAGCAGGCGACAGCCGACAGCGCGCCTGCCCCGGCCGTCGATGCGGGTACCAGGCCCAGCCAGCGCCACGCGGGGATCCACGCGCTGCTTGACCTCCTGGATGCCGCGGCTGCCAATGGCGAGCGCTCGGTGGACGTGACCGACGAGGACGGGCGCACTGTGCGGCTGGTCATCAGCAGGCTCGAGGAGGAGCGGCTGCGCACATACGGGCGCTCGGGGCCCGCGGTGGCGACCGTGCTCCAGGCGGTGGGCCTACTGATGCAGTGGCGAGCGTGGGATGCCGACGAGGCGGCGAGGCACGGGTGATGATCCACCCGCGCCTCGCGCTGTGCGTTGGCCTGTGGGGCCTGCTGGTCCGCTACTGCGAGCAGCTACTCCGGCGGCTGCGCGGGGCGCTCGGTCGGTGACGCCGGCGCCCTCCACGCCTCCACGTCGCTCCTCCGCACCAGCCTCCGGTTGCCATTCCTCTGCGCCACGGGCAGCCGTCCGAAACGCATGGCGCTGTCTACCGTCCCCCTCGCCGCCCCCGTGATCGTCACGATCTCCCCGATCGCGAGCAGGTCATCGCCGCCGCCGCTCGATGCCTCCTGCGCAGCCTCCAGGATCGTGCATAGCACCCCCCGCGAGGTGGAGTTAGTGGTCAGCAGGTCAATCCTGGCCCGGACGCGCTCATTGTCCTGCACACCAAGCAACTCGGCGAGCGCATCAAACACCTGGCGGCGCCCGGACTCATAGTAGCCAGTGTTGCGCTGCAGCGGCGTCTCCTCCGGCGGCATAGCTCGTCGCTCCTCGTGCCCTCTCGGGCTTGATCTACTGTCACCGCCCGCGGGCCCTCCACGTGGGAGGGCCACCGGGTAGCGGCGGGCTACAGCACCTCGTCGATGTCGACGATGATGCTCTCGCTGTCATCGTCGGTCGTCTCGTCGTACTCCTCCGGCTCGCCGTTGCCCTCGCGCCACTCGGGGCAGCGAGCCTGCCAGTCGTCCCACTCGTTGCGCGGGATGACCTGCAGCGTGTTTCCGACCGTGGCGTTAATCGCCACCCAATTGTCCACGTAGTACACCCGGAGCTCCTCCTGTCCGTCGTCGGCAGACTCGCCAACCGGCCGCTCCCAGCCGAGCAATTTGGCGAGCTTCTCGACGGCCCGGTGGTTCATATCGTCGATCTCTGTGCCCATGCCCTCGAACTCAGAGAACCACTCGGCGAGCTCATCCTGGTTGGTGACGAGGTACTGCTCCGCGTAACACGACGCGGTCAGCCCGGCTTCGAGGTTGCTGCCGATTGTGTCGCTCACATCTACCACTCCCCTTCGTTGTTGGTGCATCCCGGACGGGGCGGGTGCCCCGTTTCGCCTCGCGCCCGAGGCTCGTCAGCGGGCCTATACCGACACCATCCGCCCGTCGTCCGTGAACCGAACCCACCCCTCCTGCGCGTGCATCCCGTCGCCGGGCGACCACTGCGCCCCGTCGCTCAGTCTTCGCACGTACCCGCCGTGCCGGCTCACGGCGTTCTTGGCCTCCGCCTCGCTGTGGGATGTGAGCACCAACAGCGGCTCCGGGTACTGACCACCCAGCGCGTCGGTGTAGTGGTAGGCCTCGTAGGTCTCGGAGACGGCGGCCTCTACCTCGTCGGCGCACTCCTTGGCTGCGGCTTTGGCGTCGGCCTCGGATGCGGCGAAGCCCTGGCCGACGGTCTCGGCGTCCAGCTTTACGAACCAAGCCCACTTGCCTACCATCTCATCCACGTCTGCGTGGACCGGCGCAACGAACGACTCGAGCTTTGCCATCTGCGGCCTCCTCGCGCGTTGTGGTGGCGCGCCCCACAGGGTGGTTGGGCTATACGTGGCAGATGCCGAGGGCGCATGTGAATGTGCAGGTGCCCCACCCGTCGTCCTCGCCTTCGAATGTGCCCTCGTACGTGCCCAGGTTGGGGTTGAAGCCAACCGGGTACTCATGAGCGGGATATGGGTTGAGTGTGCCGAACGGGACCGCCAAGCGGCCATACCCGCCGTTGGGGATTGAGAAGTTGTAGCCCTGCCCGACAGGGACGCTATACACCATCATGGTGCAAGTCTCTACCAGCGTGTCGCATGCCATCTGTCTCACTCCTCGTGCCCTCTCGGGCTGTGGTCTGGGGCCCGGCTACTCACCGGGCCCCGGTTGGTGTCTGTCGGTTACGCCTTCGCCGCCGTCACGATTGCCGTCAGCTTGGCCGTCTCGTCTGCGGTTGCCGCGGCCCTGATGATGCGGAGCGGGTGCACGTCTCGGTTGTCGATCCACCAGGAGGCAGAGGTCTCGGCCTCGATGCGGTCGATGATCGCGTTGATGATCGCCCGGTACTCATCGGTCGCCTGCGGGTTCTCGTTGACCGCGACGCGGCCCTTCTGCAGCTCGGGGGCCATCGTCTCCCGTATCGTCGTCGCCCAGGCGATCTGCTTCTCGCTGCCTGTGAGCTCGGGGCGGCCGGCGGTCTGTGCGGCCTCGGCGGCCTGGGTATTGGCTGCGGCCTTCTCGGCGTCTGCCTTGGCCTGCCAGCAGGGGCGGCAGAGCTTGGTGGCCTCATACTCGGACTGTCTCTCGCGGCCTGCGTACGGTCCGCTGATGTTGACCGTCTCGCTGTGCCCGCAGCTCCTGGTGACCGTGGTCTTTGCCATCTGTCTCGCCTCCCGAGCGTATCGTACAGTACGTCTGTAATGTACGTATTGTACAGCACGGGGCATGGGGAGTCAAGCGAATCGGCGAAGAAATCTGCCCGCGAAGCAAAGTATTTTGCAGGCCCCAATGGGCGCTCCGGTCGACAGCGCCGGGGCCGATGGCGTACACTCCCGCGCGGGAGGTGGCTGCCTTGCTGGCCTACATCTACACACGGGTATCGTCGGAGGAGCAGGCGCGGGACGGGGTCTCGCTGGGCATGCAGGAGAGCGCCTGCCGCGAGCTGGTGGCCAGGCTCTACCCTGATGCCGCGGTGCGCACCTACTGCGACGACGGGTACTCTGCGGAGACCCTCCTGCGGCCCGCCTTGCAGGAGATGCTGGACGCGCTTGCGGAGGCGGACGTGCTGGTGATCTGGCGGCAGGACCGCCTGCTGCGCCACCCGCGGCACCTGGAGGGCATGATGGAGATGTGCGCTACGGCCGGGGTGCGCATCGTGAGCACTCAGGGGGAGGTGGCCTGGGGCAATGCGTCGGAGCGGGCCTTTACCAGGGTAAGGGCTGTCTTCTCCGGCCTGGAGGTGGAGCAGATGTCGGAGAGGATCTCCGCTGCCCTCGACCACATCGCCCACGAGGGGAGGCACCCGGGGGGCTGCCTCTACGGGTATCGGCGGGAGGGCGGGGCGTTGGTGGTCGTGGATGAGCAGGCGGCGATCGTGCGCGAGGTGTACGAGCGGTACGCGGCCGGGGAGAGCCTCGCGGGGATAGCGCTCTCGCTCACCGACCGGGAGGTGCCGCGGCGCCGAGGCGGCACCAACTGGGGGAACACGGCTGTCGACCGGATGCTCGCAAACCCCACCTACTGCGGTCGTGTGCCGTGGAAGGGTGACGTGGCCAGGGACGCAGCCGGCGCCCCGGTGCTCGGCACCCACCAGCCGCTTGTGCCGGTGGAGCTCTGGGAGCGAGTGCAGGCCCTGCGCCGCCAGCGTGGCCGCAACCACGGGCGCCACGCCAGGCACCTGAGCCCCATCTGCCGCTGTGGCTACTGCGGGGGACCGGTCTGCGCCCACCAGCGCAGCGTGCCCGGCGTGATACTCGACTGCTGCCTGCGCAAGCGGTCCCCGGTCGACCAGAGGCACCCCGGCATCGGCATCCGGGAGGACAAGCTGTCGGCGATGCTCTGGCGCCACACGGCGCGGCTGCTCACATCGGGGGACCTGCGGGACGCACTGGCGGAGCACAGGGCACAGGCGACGAGGGCGCAGCACGGGGCGGAGGCGATGCGGGCGGAGCTGGCAGACCTGGAGGCTCGCCGCCGCCGCAACCTCCAAGCCTACCAGGCGGGGGCTATCACGCTGGAGGACCTTGCGCAGCAAAACGCGCCGCTGGTAGCGCGCGATGCGGAGCTGAGGGCGCAGATGGCGGAGGGGGTCGGGGTGCCGGATGGCGTGGAGGAGCTGGGGGCATTGCGCCCGGGGGCGGCGCGGAGGTTGGTGGCATCGCTGCGGAAAGAGCCAGTCGAGGCGCAGCTCCTCTTCATCTCGCGGCTCTACGAGGCGGTAGAGATACACAGGGGCTATGTGCTGGTCCGCTATGCAGGAGGCGTGCTGGAGCCCGTGCGACTGGACTCGTCATGGGTCTGGCATGGGGAGGACTCGGTGCCCTGGTAGCGCCCGGATACGTCATAGCGCCCAAACCCGTCCCGGTTTGAGCGTAACACCGTATCCGGCCCGCTACGAGAACCAGCCGACCACGACCCACACCCCGATCGCTGCAAGCACGATGGCCGCCAGCGCCGCCGCCATACACCCCAGTTGCTGCCACTCGTAGCGGGTCATGGGTCAGCCCATTAGCGGCGCGGACAGGACGCCGACGTCAACGCTCAGGGCGCCCAGTCGGTGCTGGATGGCGGTCTGTATCGGCCGCGCGTCGCGCTGCGGCCCGTCTATCGTGGCCCACCAGCGGCCAAGCAAGCAGCCGTCCAGTGGGCGCCAGTCGACATCTGTGCCCGGCGGGAGCTCGGCCTCGAATGCGTCGGCCACGCGCTGCATGTCATCGGGGTAGATGCGGAGCGTGTCCGCAAGCTGCTTGGGCTCGTCGGTGGTGATGGTCATGGGCGTTGCTCCTGTGTCGTGGTACCACGGTCCTCCGTCTGTGGTCGTCACGGTCGGCGGTGGCAGTGCCTCGTCTCTGGCTCGCTCGGCGTCGGTGCGGGAGTCGAGGTAGTCGGCTGATGGTCGGCTCACTCTGCTGTCGCCTCCTGGAGGTCGAGTGCGGGCTGGTGGGCGCGGCGGGCCTGCTGCTTGGCATGGTCCGTCCTCGCCTCGGCGATGGTGCAATACTCAGCCTCACGCTCAATGAGCACCCAGTGCATCCCGCATTGTGTGGCCGCCACGCCGGTCGTGCCGCTGCCGCCGAACGGGTCCAGCACTACGCCTCCGCGCGGGCAGGCGAGGGTGCAGAGGAAGGCGAAGAGGGTGACGGGCTTGACAGTAGCGTGGTTATTGCCCCTCTCGCGGACAACCTCCTGAAATTCTCCTCCCTTGTTCCATCGGCCTTTGCCCTCGAAGCCAACGCCCTCGCACCCCGCGTTCTTCTCGCTCCGGCTGGGCTTGCTCACGCGCAGCACCCCGGCCGATAGCGCCGCGTCCAGCCACTCGTCGCTGATCCAGTGCTCGCGCGCCCATGCGTCGAGGTCCCCGTACTTGCTGTCATCGCCCAGGGCGCGGGCGGTGACGAGGAGGTTCGACGGGTAGCGGCCATCCTGTTTGCTCGTCTGGTATGCATGCTGTCTCTGCAGTAGTGGCACTGGCTCCGACCCGTTTTGGGACAGTTGCGAGCCTCCCCAGTGAGAGCCGCTTGCTTCTGGTCCTTCTGGCTCAAACGGTACCCTGCACTCCCCCACGTTGACCGCTCCTGTCCCCCACTTGAGCACGTTGCCCCGCGCGGGTCCCGGCTCGGCGGGCTTGGTGACCCAGAGGATCTGCTCCGAGCTTGGCTTGAGCGGCACGCTGCCCGAGTGCCAGCCGTCCCACGCGATGGCGTCGGGGGTGGCGGGGGATGTGATGGTGGCCGCAGGGTGGTCGTCGCCCGATCCTGTGCCCGCCGTTGACCCGTCATCGTAGCCCTGGCGTTCTACGGAGAACACTGCCTTCTCGCGTGGCGAAGCGTAGCGCGGGTCCGCCTTGGTCCCCACCTTCGCCCTCACCCCCGGCGCGTCGCCAAAGCGCGCCTGCAGGGCGGCGAGGAGGAGGGTGCCGGTGCCGGGATGGCCTGCCGCTGCCTCGTAGTTGTGCGGCCTCAGGTTGCCGCCCGCAATCTGCATCTCAGCACCATGGCTATTGGCACGCTTTACGTCGTATGCTGGTTCCGCACTGTACGCCCCATTCACCGCCGCGCTCGCGGCCTTGCGCACGTCGGCTCGCGTCACCTCGTCTGAGTACCCGGCCCGTAGTGCCCACGCCCGCCGCTTGCACTCTGGGCACTCAACCTTGCGCGCCGCGAAGCCCTTGTGCTTGTGCTCAAACGGGCACTCCGGGAGCATGGTGAGCGGCTGTCGCTTGACCCACGAGAGAAACGCGGCCTTGTCGAAGTCCTTGCCAACGTCCGTGCTCTTGGGGAATCCGCTCCAGTACACCCAGCTTAGTGCCGCGTGCTGAATGTCAAAGCCCACCTCGCGCAGGTCCGTGAGCAGGCCGAGGATGGTGTCTTGCCGTGAGCCTGCGCAGACGAAGCACGAGCCCTCCGGCTTGAGCACGCGGAGGACCTCTGCCCAGATGGCGCGGGCGGGAATCTCCTGATCCCACCCACGGGCCATGAACGCTATCCCGTACGGCGGGTCCGTAGCGCACAAGTCCACCGAGCAGTCCGGCAGCTCGCGCAGCACCTCCAGACAGTCACCCAGCGTCACCCGGTCCAGCCACCCACTCAGGTCTGCGCTCAGAACACCCACCCCCATATCGCCCGCACCCAGACCCACAGTCCGGTGAGCGCAGCGGCAGCGATGACGACCACGGCAGCTAGTGCGATGCCGACAGGGAGCGTCTCGTCGAGCTTGCGGCGCCATGCACTCATCACAGCTTCAACCTCCAGCCGTACCGCACATACCCTAAGACCTCGCGCTGCCCACCGTCCGTCGGCTGCGTGAGCGTGGCGCCGATGCGCAGCCCGTCGTCTGTCTGCCAGCGTTGGAAGCTGATGCTGGCGCCGATGGCCTCTTGCCCACCGACCGTGAGCAGGTCCGCGAAGGCCAGGTGCTCGCCCAACACGGGCAGCCACGTGGGTAGCGCGGCGCCGACAGAGACACAGAGCCCGAGGTCCAGGTCAGAGTTGAGGGCGGTCACGGACCCGCCCTCGATCACCAAGCCCGGCGCCGAAACGTCAGCCGCCCCGGCTGAGGTAGCCAGGGCGGCGAGGAGGGCCAGGAGGATGATGGTGCGCATTACGCACCACCGCCAGCGCCGCCCATGGTCACCATGCGCTTGACCTCCTGGATCTTGGCGTCGGCTTCTGTGCGCGCGGACTCGATCTTGGCATGCAGATCGGCAAGCGGGTCGGGCGCCGGCGCGGAGTAGGATGTGCCGGACCGCGGCGTGATGGTATCCCAGCCAGTCTTCAGCCCGTTCAGCGTCGCCTCGATCATGGCCTCGATGTCATCGGGGTCGGCCTCCGGGAACCACTTGCCGACGAGGGCCCGCGCCGCTGCAAGCTTCTCCGCGCTGGTGATGTTGATCTTCCGTGCGGCCCATTGCTCCACGTACCTGATGGCCTTCTCGCAGGCGGATACAAAGCGCCCTTCTGCGATCTCGCCCGCGGACTCGAGGGCCTTGGTCTCCAGAGCTCGGAGGTAGCCCGCGGCCTTGGCTGCCAGCCACGCCAACACAATGGTCAGCACGGTCCCCAGCAGTCCCAACACGGCTTCCTGTACTTGCTCATTCCAAAGGTCCACAGTTCCAGCCACCCTTCTGCCGGGTCATTGCCCGGCCGGTCTGTCTACAAGTACCGCACGACCACAGCCGCCAGCACAGCCACCGCCCCGACCACGACGGCCAGCCACTTGCGGTCTCGGCTGTCCAGCCGCGCCACCCTCAGTTCCGCGTCAGTCGCAAGCTGCGTGACCGCTACGCCGATGGCCCGCACGTCGGCCTCGATGGCTGACATACGCTCCGCGAGCCGCTCCAAAGCGGCGGCCCGCTTGCCCTCCAGCACGGCCTCCAACTCCGCCACGCGTTGCGACAGCGCCGCCAGCTCCTCGGCGTCCACGATGTGTGCCTCCTCAGTCCATGTACTTGCTGATGACGATACCGATGATGGTGGCGGCGCCGGCGATGATACCGACCCAGACCTTGGAGTCGGCGTCGAGGTGGGCGGCTTGGACGGTGATCTTGATGACAAGGGCCTGGAGCGCCTCGCGGATGGCTCGGATGTCGCTCTCGATGCCATCCACGCGGCGCCTCAACTCCTCAAGCTGCACCTCGTGCCGCTCGCCTTGCGGGCACTTCCCGTCCTCGTGCATGCTGGGTCCCCCTTGCACCGGGGGCGGTGCTATAATCTCTGTCGGGCGCGCGGGTGCGATACTCATCCGTGCTCCTGGTAGCAAGCGGCCCCCGGGGTGTCTACCCGGGGGCCGTCTCCGTGATGCGGACTGCAGGGCGGTGCGTCACACGTCCAGGTGTCTGTGCAGTGGTTCCCCCGGGGGGGCTACCACCTCCCACGCGGTCTGCCCGTCCGTCGCCCGCCAGACTGTCCTATCGGGCTCCTCGCGGCGCACCCAACGCAGCCGGACGTCCGATGTCTCCGCCCCGGCCGTGAGTCCCTTGCGGGTGATGAGCGATTGCCCGCACACCAGCCGATGCCCGTCTGCCTCCAGCGCCACCGCCACCCGCCCAAGCATGGCCGCCGCGGCCACGATCGTCCGCCCGGTGTCCGCTGCGAGGCGCTCCAGGGCCTGCCATGGGCTCAGGTCCTCTGAGCGCAGCGCAGGCTCCGTCATCGCCCATCCGGTCCCGTCGTCGAGCACTGCCAGCCAGCCGTCGAGCGTCACGCTACACCAACTCCACTGCGACCTTGAGTGTGCCCGAGAGGCTGCCCCGCGCGGTCGGCACCACGCTCACCGCGAAGTACAGGTCGTGCGTCGCGGCCGATGCGCTGGTGCCCAGGTCGAGGGCCGCGGCGCTGCCGCCGATGTTGGACCACGAGGCGCCCGCCTGTTTGACGCCGTAGGCGGTGAAGCCCGTGGGCGCGTCGGCCTCGGTCGCCCCGTAGACGAAGGCCTCCGCCGCCGTGACCGCGCCATCGGTCGGGTCGCAGACCACGTGCGCGCGTATGCACTCCGTGGTCAGGATGTTGGCGACGTCCTCGGTGATGCCCCCGTCGATCTGGCAGGTAGCCGCTGCCACGTACGCGATGTTGTGGGCGTGGGCGGTATCGCAGACGTCCGCCCCCGCCGCGGTCTCCACGTGCATGCCGCCGTTGGCTGCGCCGACGAGGATCCGCCCGGCGCTGGTGTTGTCGTGGGCCCCGGACTTCTGCATCCTCAGGACGTCCGTCGCGCCCATCGCGTTCCAGGTTACGCCCGCGCCCTCGTCGGTGTTGAGCTCCAGAGCTACGCTGTCTGCCATCTGCCATCAGTCCTCTCTATGCCGCCGCGGCGGCGTTGACGGTGAGTGTCCCGCAGACGAGGCAGAGCTTGCGGGATGGCAGGTACGCGTGCCCCGCCGGCAGCGTCACCGTCGCCTCGTAGTAGTAGTCCCCCGGACCCAACGTCGCGACGTCGGCCGCGCACACCACCACGTGCACATACCCCGTTGGGGCGTCCTCGACGTAGACCCCGCTCGTGGTCCAGGCCGCCGTCGATGTCTTGGTCAGGAGCGCGGTGCCCCCTTGCTCGTCGCTCACCACGAGCGTCCAGGTCGCGCTTGTGCAGACCAGGTCCACCGCCGGCGGCCCGCTCTCCGTGAGCACCTGCAGGTGTAGCGCGTCCCGGTAGTCGCAGCCGTCCACCACCTCCGCCGGGCGGTCCTCCGGCAGGTCCCGGTCGTCGATGATCACTGTGTCCACTGGCGGTCACTCCTCTCTCATGTCGATGGTGATCCCATGGGCCCCGACGTCGATCCCCAGCACATGCGGCGACGTGTCCAGCGTGATCCCGTGGGCGCCGACGTCTACCATCAGCAGATTGGCGCGGACGTCGACGATGATGGTGTGCCGCTGGACGTCGTCATAGCCGCCGCCCCAGAGGCGCACGGTCCTCGACGCAGTAGCCGGCGCCCCTGCGTAACCCACGACAGGCCGGGCGGTAGTCGGCGCCGTTGCAGCCACCAGCCGCGCCGAGACCTCCGCCGTGGCCTCTTGCATGGCCCACAGTGCGACGGCCCGCGAGACGTCCACCCGCCGCACGTCGTCGTCGGCCCAGAGCACCACGCCCCGGGCGCCGACCAGGCCGATGCCCGCCCAGGCCTGGAGCTCCCGCGCGGTGGCCGTGAGCGTAGCGGCCAGCAATGCCAACTCCCGCTCTGCATCGGGCGTCGTGGCCCCGTAGAGCGCCAATGCCCGCGCTGCGGAGGCGAGCGCCCCGGCTGCGAGCTGCAGTGTGCGTGTGAGCGTCTCCCGCTCCCCGGCCTCGAGGGAGACCGAGCGGGAGACCTGGGCTTGGGCCGCGGCATAGGCGACCAATGCACGGGTGATGCTGCTGCCCGCTCCGGCCGCCAGCGCGAGGTCGCGATCCGCATCGACGCCAGCCCCGCCAGTGAGCAGGAGACTGCGCTCCGCCTGGTCTGCGTCGCCACCGTAGGCCAGCAGGTCCCGCGCGGCGTCCGTGGCCTGACCGGCGACGACCGCGATGTCGCGCCCCGCACTCGGCCCCGTGGCGGCTATCAGCGCCATGTCCGTCGACGCCGATGCAGCCGCCGCGGCGATGACCGCGAGTGCCCGGCTGGCCTGCGGGGCCGTGGCGCCGATGGCAGCCAATGCCCGCTCCGCCTGGGCAGCCGCCGCCGCGTAGCCGACGAGGTCGGTCGTGACCTCCTCGGGCGCCCCGGCCTCGACCAGCACCGTCCGAATCGCGCCCATAATATCAGCGCCAAACGCAGCCACCAGCCGCGAGACCGTGAGCGGCTCTCCCGTGGCGTAGAGCGCCAGGGCCCGCGATGCGGACGCTGCCGCCCCGGCCTCGGCTGCGAGTCCCCGCTCCGTCGTCGGTGCCGTGGCTGCGATGGCCTGCGCCGCCCGTGTCACCGTCTCCGTGTCCTGCGCGTAGAGCGCAAGGCCACGGTCGACGGCGGCGACGGCTGCGGCGTAGGCGGCGAGGTCGCGGGCGACGTCAGCCGATGATCCCGCGTAGGCGACGACGGAGCGGGATGTCGTGAGTGTGGCGGCGGCGTAGAGGACTGTGGCATGCGAGGCACTGACGGTCCTCCCGGCCGCCGCCGTCGCCGTCAGTATCCAGTTCGCCGTCGTCGCAAAGCCGAGAGCCCCGGTGTCCACGGTGGCAGCCGTGGTCGACCAGACGAGGTTCTCGGTGGTCGCGAAGCCGAGGGCGCCGGTGTCTGCCATTACAGGTTCCCCGTCCACGCGATGTCATCGACGTACAGGATGCCGCTGGTGTCGTCGAGGACGTTGATGATGACCTCAAGTTCACCGGCGCAGTCGGTGGTGCCCGTGAAGTTGATGGTTATCTGGGCATACGATCCGGTGACCGTGAACTGACGGTTAGCGTCCAGAGAGCCGCTGCTTGCGGCAACAGCGGTCAGCCCGCAGCGATGGCGACCAAGAGACACCTGCAGGTTGCCGAGAGTCCCGCCGCCCTTGGCGTAGAACGTGAGGCTCGGCGTTTTGCCGGTGTCGCAGAGGGTCTTGATGTAGTAGCGGTAGGGTATGGTCGCGCTGCTCGGGTCGATGGCATGACAGTTGCCAGACCGCGCCTCGGCCGTGTTGGTCTGGTGCATCCCACCCTGCTGGTACTCATAGACCACACCGCTGGCATTGTTGCGCTGCAGCATGATGCAGCGTGCTTGGATGCCGTCGAACGATGTCGGTACGTCGGTGCCCGCGCAGTCGTCGAGTACAATCTCCCCGCGAACGTTGGGGAACGACCCTGAGTTGGCGGCTGCGTTGCCCCCTGGGTCTGCGCCAAACACGCAGGCAGTGCAGTACGTTGCCTGGCTCTGCTGGACGATGCCGCTGCTATCCCATACGTAGCAGCCTACCATCCACAATGGGCCGGCGACGAGCGCGCGCCCCGATGATCCAGCGAGGTAGCAACCATCCATGTAGAGGTCGTTCACGCTCGTCCTGACTGCGCGCAACGCCCCGTTGGTGATGAGCGCACAGCAGTCGACCATACGCCCGTTGGCGACCGTGAAGTAGAAGCCGTCGCACCCGAGGGTGCTGTAGACGATGCACTTGTCCAGCGTAGTGTTGATTCCGGTAGCGTAGAAGCCGTACTCGTTGGCCTCCATCCCGCGGGCCACACATCCTGTGAGTGTAGCTCCGGCGACGACGATACCGACCTCGTCCAAGAACGAGAACTCCACCCACTCACAGGCGGTGATGACGGAGGTTGCCGTGGTGGCAACGATGGATGTGTTGGCGGCGTCGCTGCTGATGATCCGGCAGGAGCGCGTGAGGTTCCAGGCGCAGGCGTTGTCGGGATACGACTTTGCGAATGCGCTACAACTCCAGTTGTTGGAGCCGTTGTCAACTGTGAGCGTGACCACCTCGCAGTTGGTGTCGGTTGACAGCACTAGCACCTCGTCGCCGACGGCCCAGCCGCCCTCGTCGTCAACGGTGAACGCAGTATCGGTAGCCGTGATGGCGCCCGCGGTGAGGGTGCGGAAGCCGGTCTTGCTTCGACCCTTAAGGTTGATGGTGCCTCCGGCTGCGACCGACAGTCCAGCGCCGCCATCTGCCGCCGGGTCGAAGTCCAGGGTATGCAGAGCTGAGGCGCCAGAGGCGTCCATGTTGAGGGTTCCGGCGATACTCAGGACAGTGTTGCCCGTGAAGGCCAGCTTGGCCGTGCTGTTGGCGAGAAACGTGAGTACGCCAGTGGCTGCTACAGTTCCCCCCGCAAGCGCGTTGGCTGTGCCGTTGACGTTGACGCTCACCGTGTGCCCGGCAGCGACCGTGAAGCTGTCTCCCGCGGCGTCCCCTGGACAGCCGGAGTTGTCCCACGTGTCAGCGTTGTTCCAGTCTCCGCTGCCGACAGAGGTGTAGGCGGTCGCCATGGGCTAGATCTCCTCTCCCACGAGGGTACAGAACTCTTCTGCAGCGAGGCGCTCGGCCTCTTCACGCGCCCAGTCTGCATCAAGTCGCGCTTGGGTGGCGGCGATGAACGCGGCGATGGTGGCCGCGTCAGACTCGGCCAGGGTGAGGTCCCGGTATCGGCCCGTGCCATCATTGAGCGCAATGCAGCACCGCAGGCCGGTCCAGGTCACGTTGTCGCAGGTCCAGGTTTCGACGCCTTCGCCTTCTCCTACAGTCCACTCGTGGCCCATCAGGGCGGTCCTCGCTGCCTCCAGCTCACTTGCCGTTGCCATTGCGTGCACCCGCCTCCTTGAGAGCCTTGCGGATAGCCTTGATGATGTTGGCCTTGGCCATGCCGGCCACGATGGACGCGCCGGGCATCGAGAGGCAGACGTGGACCTCATCGCCGACGCGCTTCATGCTGACTATGCGCACCTCACACCACCCCCGCCGCGTGATAGCATGCCCACAGGTCGCCCACCGCAGCAGCCGCGTGTCCTACCGTCGCCACTGGCTCAGCGTCGCCCTCCAGGCACTTGAGCAGGTGGTCCCACATAGCGTTGTGATCGTCCGCCGGCGCCCACGGAAGTACCGACCGGGGGCCAAAGAACCCGACGCTGTTGGGCAGCGGAGGCGTGCCCGCGAAGCAATCGGCCGTCCCCCACCCGAGCTGCAGGCAGAGCTGATGGCCGCCCTCGTAGTCCACCAGCAGCGTCCCCGAGTCGGGCCCGGTTCCGCCCGATAGGGAGCGCACGGACCCCTGCCACCTGGTGGCCTGGCCGAAGAGCACCCGCGCGCAGGTCAGCATGTGGATGCCGCCCTCGCAGAACGCGCCGCCGCCGATGCCCAGCTCGTAGCTCCACGGCTGTGGCCGATAGGGCGTCATGTAGCAGGCGCGCCAGATGGCCGGTGAGCCGCACACGTAGTCCAGCCGCTGCTTGAGCTCGCCAAAGCCGTTGCCGTACGCCTGGCTCTCAGCGACGTACACGCCGGGCTCCGCGGCCAATGCCGCCGCGTGCTCGGGCAGCAGGCACAAGGGCTTCTCGACCACCACCTGCTTGCCCATCCGCACCTGCTCCAGGGCGATCGGGTAGTGCTCCGATGGCACCACCGCCACCACCGCTACGTCATAGGTGGCCGGGTCGACCATGCAGCGGGTCGGTACCGCATGGGCGCCGTACTGGGTCGCCAGTAGCTGTGCCCGCGCGGGGTCGGTGTCGTAGACCTGCACGCTGTAGCCTCTGCGGGTGAGTTGCTCAGCGTGGATGCGCCCTGCGCCGCCCGCCCCGATCACCAAGAACCTCATCGTGTCGCCCTCCAATGGTAGCGGGGTGCGCCGTCCCGCTCTATCTGCATGCTGTGCAGCCGCGCCATACCCAAGAGCCAGACCAGCTCGGGCGGATGGTAGAGGCGCGTGTGCCTGTCCACCAGTTGCGCCGACGCGTGCCATTGGGGCAAGTCCGCCAGCGCCACCGGCGGCAGGTCCTCCTGCCAGACGTCGGGGTCCGGCGTGCTGCCGTAGAACAACCCGCCCGGGCGGAGCGCGTCATGGATGCGCCGGAAGAGCCCGAGCGGATGGCAGTTGAGGTGCTCCAGGACCTCCAGCATGCAGACCGCGTCGTAGGGCCCGCCGAGAGGCTCGGGTGCCTCGATGTCCCTGCGCAGCCAGAGCAGCCCAGGGCGGCGCAGCGTCGGCAGGGGCGTGTGCCAGTCGATGGCCACGACCTCTGCCCCGAGCGCCGCAGCCGCGACCGCCATTGTGCCGTAGCCCGTGCCCAGGTCGAGCACGCGATAGGCCCGCGGCGGGTAGGGCATAGCGTCGGCTGTGGCGTGCATGTGCTTCCGCAGAGCGAGCAGAGCAGGCATCATCCACTCCGCCTGATGCTCCCGCTGGATAGCCCAGTTGCTCTCGCGCCCGGGCGGGATGCCAGCGGCCTCGATGGCGTCGCTGGCCCACTCGATGAGGTTGGCGGACTCCATCAGTCCATGCTCCTCGGCTGCCGGCACTCTGCGAGCATGGTTGTGCTTCCCGGCCGCTGCGTGATGCGCACCGACCCGTACTCCGTCTCCAGCAGGCCCCGGAAGGTCTCCTGCGTGTACATGCAGACCTCGATGTCGGGGACCGGAGCGAGCCAGGACTCGTACTTGGGGACGTCCTGCCAGCGCGGGAAGGCTGGGATCACGTGCGGGTAGCACCGCGAGTCGAGCGCGCTGGTGATGAGCCGGCCGCTGGGGGCCATTGCGCAGTTGATGTTGCGGAGGGCGGCGTCCGGCCGCCACTTGAGGTGAGGTATCACCTGTGTGCAGATGACGAGGTCATACGGTCCGTTGGCCGTGTAGGGCATGGCGTAGCCGTCCACCTCGCCCTGCACGTACCTGATGCCCGTCTGCCGCAGGAGCTCGCCACTGATGTACGTCCCCATCGGCTGCTGGTCGAGGACGGTCACCTTGTGCGCCCGGTCCACCATCCACACTGCCAGCGTCCCCCAGCCGGGCCCGACCTCCAGGACCTTGAGCCCGCTGCCGAGCGGAGCGATCAGGTCGACCACGTCCGGCAGGTAGTCCGCCTCGTAGCTGCGGTAGTTGTCGCGGTAGTACGGGTCCGGCGCCAGTCGCTCCACATAGTCCTGTGCCTGCTGCAGCGTCATCGGTCCATCACCTCGCGGTAGGTATGCCACAGGTCGCAGAACCGGCGGGCCCGTGCGTCCCAGGAGTTGCTGCGCAACCACTTGCTGGCTGCTGCGGCCTTGATGCGCCCGGCGGCGAGTGCGTCCTCTATCTGCGGCGCCAGCGTCCGCGCGCCCTTCTCTGCCAGATGCACCCACTCCCGGCCTGCGAGTGCGGTCATCACGCCCGAGGCCACCACCCGGCAGCCTCCGGCGATGTAGTCGTACAGCTTGATCGGGTCGACCGCGGAGCAGAGCTTGGCGTGCCGGAACGGCACCAGGCCCACATCGCAGTGGGCGACATACTGCATCGCCAGTGGGTACGGCCGCTCCCCCAGGCAGTGCACGTTGGGCAGCTTGAGGAAGCGGCCCTTGTTGTCTCCGACGAGGTTGAAGGCCACGTTGGGCAGCGCCCGCGCCGTCCTCCCCAGCAGCTCCCAGTCGAACCAATCGCCCACGAGGTAGCCCAGGTACAGCGCCGTGCCCTGCTCGCCGACGACGAGGTCGCTTGGCCGCTCGCAAGTCCGCACCGGCTCACTGGGCCCGGCGCTGTAGATCAGCTCCGGGTGGCGGCCATTGTGCGGGTAGGCCTCCAGGGCGGGGGCGCTGCACGTGAGCATATCGGCTTGGTCGAGTAGCTCGCGCTCCACTGGCTCCCGGTAGTAGTGCGCCTCGCCTACCTTGGCGAACGCTCGCCAGTCGTCCATGATGTCGTAGACCACCGTCCAGCCGTGGCCCTGGTACCTCTTCGCGATCTCCCAGTAGGCCTGTAGCCCGCAGTACACCAATCCGGGCTTGTCCTGCCAGAGCAGCGGCTCCAGGCGCTTGAGCGTCTCTGGGTTGACGACCAGCGGCCCGCCCGCCCACTGTGCCCCCGTCTCGCAGGGGTTGCAGTAGATCACCCGCAGACCCCGCTTTGCCCACGCTCTGGCGAGCGCGACCGGCCTTTGCCCGCCACCGCACGACCTCCACATGCAGCCCGACAGGATCAGGATGGTATCGCCCTCGACCCACAGCCCAGGCGTGATGACACTTGGGTCCGGCGGCTGCTGGACGACGAATGACCGACCTCCCGGCGGATGGTGCGCGACCTTGCGCGGCATGATCTACCCTCCGTTTGCGGCTATGCTGAGTACCCGACGTCAATCGGATACACGAGAACTGCGGTGACCGAGCTGGTGGCGTCGAAGCCCTCGACGTCCATGGTGAGTTGGTGGCTGGTAATGCGGTAGATGCTGTCGACCTCGACGCCGACCCCGGAGAGCGCGTCGATGCGGACGAACATGTCTGGCAGCAAGCCCGGCCGGCAGGGACCGTCCCACTTGATGCCGCCCTGGAGGTCGTAGTGCTCGCGGTTGAAGCGGGCCCCGATGTCCCCGGCGTAGCGGGCGTCGTCGTCAGTGATGACCACGGGCCAGTCGTCCCCGATGCCCGCGAGACGGTCGGCCTCCGGCTCCACCCAGTAGTAGGTCTGCCGCTTGTCCTCGCGCCCCCACGTGGCCTTGAGCACGTTGCGATAGGCAGCGCCGTGCTGCGTGGCGTCCAGCTTGTAGAGGATGTCCTCGGGGGTGACGCTGGTCTCGTCGAGGACGAAGGCGATGACCGACGTCCCCGGCTCGTAGTCCGGGCTGCCGGCGTCCACGAACATGACGCCATCCGTGCCCCACCCGACCCGGATGTCGGCGGCGTTCTCGACGGCCTGGATGTGCGCCAGCCACGAGTCCCCGTCTGCAGCCGGCAGGTTCTCGGTCGACGGGATCTCGTGCACGGGGATGAGCTGGCTGGCGACCGCCGCGGCCACAGACACCATGGTCGACGGCTGCCCCATGCGATTGGCGATGGCGTAGGCCCAGTCCGATACCGTCCGCCCCCCGGCCTGCCGCATGTCGATGACGGCCTTGGCCTGCGCTCTGGTGGCCCCGAAGTCCCCGAAGTCCAGCGCGAGGTGATACGGAGGCTCGCCCTCGCCGCCATCCGCCCCGCGCTTGATGCCCCCGGGGGCGATGTAGGCGGTGGCGACAAGCTGCTCTTCCAGGTCGGTGCCCGCCCCGGTCTGCCAGCCCAACGAGACCTCCACCATCCCGTTCTCGCGCCACGTGCTGTGGAGAGCGGCGTCCGCCCCCCAGAAGTCGGCCGACCCCTGCGCGCCCTTCCATCGGTCATTGAGGGTGTATGTGATCGACTTGAGGTCGCTGTGCCCGGTGGTGTCCTCTGGGGTCCCGCCCTGCGGTACCACCGTCGCCGCGTGGTCCTCGGTGGGGCACCAGATGATCGGCCGGATGTTCCAGGGCTCCGCTCCGCTGTAGGCATACGCCCATTGCCGCTGTGTCACCACCTGCGGCGCGTAGATGCTGGCGCCGTAGCCCGCGTAGCCCGTGGTCGACACCAGCCATCCCGTTGCTCGGGAGTAGAGGCTGTCCCAGGTCGCGGTGGTCTCCTGGTCTGCGTGGCCGATCGGCTCGCCCCGGTTGGCTATCGCCGTCCCGTCGACCCCGCCATAGTTGATCCAGGTGCAGTTTACGGTCTGGATGGCGCCGGCCACGTTGATGCTGATGCTGGGCTTGTCGTTGGCCGCGTCGCCCGTGGTCAGCCGGAGCTTGTCGCTGGAGTAGACCCACCAGTCGCCCATGCTGTCCCCGATGTGCCGGATGAGGATGTGGCTGGCGATGAACGTCCGCGTCCCGTCGTCCTCCGCCCACAGCGTCCCGTCGTCGTCCAGCCAGACCTCCTCGTACTCGAGGAGCCATCCCTCCTCGATCACCTTGTTGCTGGCGCTGGGACCTTTCGGCCCCTGGCTGAGGATCCTGCCGGCCGAGAAGACATCCCAGTAGACCCCGACTGGCGCCTCGGCCAGCGTCGCATGGCAGAGCATGCAGGAGTCGTAGCGGTTGGCCGCCGCACTGTCAGCGTCGCCCTGCAGCGGTAGGTACAGAGCCACGCGCCCCTCGGTCCACGCGCCGCCGACCGTGTCGCGCGAGAGGGCCTGCACTCCGACCGTGACCTGTGGCACCCACTGCTGCCCCGGGGGAGGGGTCTGGCGCTTGAGCCAGATGCAGACGCGGGGCATGTAGTCGTCCGCCGCCGCCGTGGCCTGGAGGCTGCCGACCACCGTGGCCGCCGGGTCTGTCCAGAGGTAGGGGCTGCCGTCGTAGAACTGCAGCCACGTGACCGGAGGGTTGCCAGCCACCGTGATCTCCCGCCACCGGGTGTTCATCGACACGTCCCAGTCGCCCAGGTCCATCGCGACCGGGCGATACCATCCCGAGGGGCCGAAGGCCTTCAGCGGCTCCACCCACTCGATGCCTCTAAGCCACCAGTCCTTCGACGGCCGCCAGTCGCGGCTGAGCCCAAACACAGTGGTAAAGCCGTCGTACTCTGGGTGGTAGTACGTGAGCTTCCCCTGTGGGTGGATGAGACTCATGGTGAGCAGAACCCAAACAGCCGACCCCATTGGGCCGGCCGCTCTCCTGTGTGGTTGGTGGTCCGGTAGGTCTACAGCGCCGCGAAGCCCGTCCCGAAATCACGGCAACGGTAGAGCGCCACTTGCCCGCTGCCCTCGACGGCGGCCATGATACTCCCGTCCGACTGGCGCACGCAGCAGGTACGCATGCCCGCGACCGAGCCGATGATGGTCAGCTCGTCGACCCCCGGCGTCAGGTCATCCCTGGTCAGCAGGCCATCACTCGCCATGCGCAAGACCGCCGCGTCGGTCGCGTCCACTCCGCAGAGCATGACCTCCCCGGTCTCGCGCCATGCGATGGTCCCCAGCGTCAGCCCGTCCCCTAGGTCTGTCGCCACGAGTGCCCACGTCTCCCCTCTGTTACGGCTCCGGTAGATCACCGTATCGCTGCCGAGTGTCGCCGCCACCAGCAGGTCGCCGCCGGCTACTGCGATGCTCGGGCGGGAGTGCCCCGCTGCGGTCGTCGGCTGCGTCACCTCGTGGCGCGCGGCGTCTGCCCCGGCGCCGATCCAGTACACGTGCAGGGCTCCCTGCCCGACCGCTACCAGCCACGTGAGCCCGCTTTCGTCGAGGTCGAGGAAGCCCTCCCAGTTGAAGGCCGCCACGACGTCCACACCGTCCAGCGTGTACGAGCGGTTGACCACCGTGCGCGTGGCGCCATCCGTACCCACCCGATACTCCCAGTCCTTCTCCCGTACGGGTAGGGACTTCCAGCTCCCATGCTGGTCGGTGTCTGGTGTCTCCAGTAGGGCCCAGGCGCCGCCGTCCTCGGAGCCATAGAACTCGACGGCGTCGGCTTCATCGCGGACCCGCGTGGTCACGCCAAGCACGGTCTGGCGCTTGAGCCCGTGCACGATCCCCCGGGGGTGCTTGTGGAACTTGATCTCGTAGGGCACGCCCGCGGCGAGCGCCCAGGAGCCGACCGCCAGCGCGACCCCCGCGTCCGTCCAGTCCATCGACTCGTCGCTCTGCCGCAGGTCCCACCAGTAGAAGCTGCCGTCGACCTGGTCATCGTCGGCGTCCTGGTTCTCGGCTGCCTCCTGCGGTGGAGGCGTCGGGTAGGTGATCGAGAATCCCTCTTGCCAGCTCACCTCCGCATACCAGCGGGCGAGGCTCTTGGCATAGTCCAGCCGGCTCGCGGGACCGGTGTACAGCGGGTTGTGCTGGCTGCGCTGGATGTAGAGCAGCCCCTTCTCCTGCCCCGTCCTGCCGAACGGGCTGTCGTAGCCAGCGTCCACCTGCAGGCATGGCAACCCGTCCACCGTGCCCCCGAAGCCGAACCAGTTCTCCGGTGCGTGGACCGCCTGCTCGTCATCGTCCTTCCAGGCCGGGTCGATCCATGACCACGAGGGCTTGTAGCGGACGAAGAGGTGCTCCGCCGGGGCAGCCCGCCCGGTCTCTCCCGTATCCTCGACTAGCTGCAGCTCCACGAGCTCCCAGTCCTCGTCGGTCTCGCCCTCGTTGTCTAGGAGCGTGAGCGCGACGGCCGACACCACCTGGATGCGGTAGGCCTCCGCGGGGATTGCGCCCTCTAGGTTGCAGGCCAGGTCGAGCAGGTACACGTGATCCCCGGCCACGACAGGCACGCCCCACGTGAGCCGGAATGACGCGCGGGTGTAGTCCCAGCCGCCGAACAAGTCCGCATCATCCCCGAAGCGATACGCAAACCCCGTGTAGCACGGGTCGGAGACGGAGGGCACGGAGTAGTCTACCGCTACCTGGATGGTGCCGTTGCGCGGGGCATCCAGCCGCAGGGACACGTACGAGTAGTTCGCCCAGTTGTAGACATCCTCCAGCAGCATGCTGCCGATGCCGTACTCTGTCGACTGCACGAGGCCGACCGATGGCGCCGGGCTGGACCCGTCCTGGACGACCCACGTCCCGGTGAGCGTCGGGCACGTGTAGTACACAGCCCCGCCCTCGATGATCTCCCACTGCGCCAGCGCCCGGTTGTAGCGGATGTAGACCGGGCCGGTCCCGTACTGCTGCTGCCCGCCTGCCGACCCGTTCTCCGCGTAGTCGTCGTTGACCCCGCTGGTGCCGGCGCCGGTCACGCTCACGGTCGGCTCGATCCACCAGTCCGAGTCGTCCAGCGTCTCGCCGATGGCGATGTTCGCCTTCAGCATGATCGGCCAGTCCGCGCTGTGCTCGGCCTCGGGATCGTTCTTCTTCTCCTGCAGGCGCTCCATGCGGAGCCAGTAGCGCGTCCGCCAGCTACGCGAAACGGCCGGAGCGAGTGCCCCGGCCGTAACTGTCCACTTGTCGTTATCGGTGGGGTCGATGTCGACCCCCACTCCACCTAACCACCAGCTTGCCCGCCTCACCTGGCCCTCGGTGTCGTTGAGGTCCAGGCTCGCCACGTGAGTGAGGTCAATCCCCGGCGTCCACCATGGGGAGGCGATGCAGTCCGTCGCTGTCAGCGGCAGTAGCAGCAGAGGCGCCAGCCGGTCATTGTAGGCAACGGCGTCGCCCCCCGTAACTGCGTTGCCAACGTCCTCCCCCTGCGCGTCGCGCCAGTCCTCCGTGACCGTGACGGTGACTGCCCCCGTGGCGATGAGGCTGTACTCGTGCTCATACTCGTAGTTGCTCGGGAACTCGGCTGCCGTGTACGTGTCGGTGAACGGAAGAGCGCTACTGACCCAGGCCCCGCCCACGTAGTCCCACTGAAGGAACGGACCCGCGTACTCGATGCGGGGGCTATACGCGGGCCCGTCATTGTCGAACATGTCGTCGATGGCGGTGAGTGTAACCTCGCGCATGGCCGACCACTTGAGCGTTCCGGTGTAGCTTTGGCCTGGCCACCAGCTCAACGCGGTCAGTCTCTGCAATGCCATGCCGCTATCGTCCACGATTGCAAGGGCGTCATTGGTGGTCCAGATGCGCGACCACGGGCTGATATCGGCGGACGGGATACCCGAGGCGTCGCCCGGATTGTAGACCGGCAACGCCCCGAGGTCGACCGCTGTGGTGCCCCACTTGATGCCGCTGATGCGGCCATAGGTTGTGTTCGCGGCCGGAAAGTACGTACTGGTAATGCTCGCGACCAGGAGGTAACTACTCCCGATCTCGACCTCATCTCCGGGTGTGTATCCGATGCTGCCGGCCGCACTTAGGGCGATGTCGCCAGTCACCGTAGCGGTCACGGTACTAGTGTCGTCCGCGTACCACAGGTCTGTCGCATCTAGGTCGCTGAAGTCCATGATCTGTCTGTCATCTGGGGGCGATGCAACACGAGACCGCTTGAGGTACACCCCCTGCACGGACAGCGCGACGCCGACAGACAGGTTCTCTACCACCACCGCGCCGGATGGCACGGTGTTGATCATTGGGGTCGTGACACCACAATGCACGTAGATGTCTGCGCTGTCTGAATCATCCGGTGCGCTGGCTGTCACCACGTATCTCCAATAGGCCTCGTTCCGCTCCTCGGACACCACATCCCCCGCATACGTGGCCTCCCCGTCCCACGACACAGAGACCGAAGCCCCCAGCGATGATAGCGTTACCGTCGTCGTCACAGGGGACGGCGGCGGCGGCTCGCTCTGGGGCTCGTTGTTGACCTCCAGCGTCCCGTTCCATATCTCCCCCATCGTCACGCCGGTCTTCGCTGCCATCAGGGCCGCCTTCGGTGGCTGAAACTTGCGCGTGAACGTCACCGGCTTGGGCTTCTTGGCCTTGCCATCTGCCGCCTGCTTGGCTGCGACCTCTCGCGTGGGCTTGGTCGCGGCGAGAAACCGCTCCTGCTCGGCGGGCGTCATTGACGGGCGGCCACCACCGGCAACCGTCAGCGCCTGCGACCACAGCCAGGCACAGCCTGCGACGAGGACCAGAGCCAGCAACACGCCACCAGCGAGACGTATCATCATGCACCTCCTGCCTACATTGTAGCCCAGGAGGCACGCTCTGTGTGATGCTAGTATGTGCTGCGCCCGGGCGTCTTTGCCCCCGTGGCCCTGGTGATCTGGACGACCACCCCGCGGGCCGGGTCTTGCTGCAGCTCCCTGGCCACGAGGCCGGGCTCGAGGCCGATGACTACGCGGGCCGCCCCGCCACCCATGCCGCCCCCGGCTGCCATGCCCTGCCCACCGTGGAGCGCGACGGGCTGCTGCCCATACATCGGCGCCGCCATGCTCGGGCCGCCTGCTGGGAGCGCAGGCAATGCGATGCGCGGCCCATGGGTCCGGGCGAGTGTCTGGTAGCTGCGCATCGGCGCCGCTGTCCCGGCCACGGATGCAAAGGCAGCCATGGCGCCCTGGACGTCGCTGGTGGTCGTGCTACCCGCGATGCCCATGCCGATGCTCGTAGCCGCCCGGCGGTCCCGGTCTGCCCTGGACATTGCCCCGACCACTCCGCCCGGTGCCTGCTTGCCGGAGTCCTCCAATGCCATCCATGCCCGGCCGAGCTTCTCGGCGGCGTCAGTCAGCTTCTCGGAGATCTGCGCGTACGTCCTTGCCCGCTGGGCTTCGGCCTCAAGCCGCTTCTGCTCGGCATTGTTGATGGCCTCGGTGGCGGCGGCCTTGGCATTGGCGAGGGCTTCCTCCGCGTCCACCACCCGGCGCGCACTCTCGATGCTCGCCTTCCTCGTAGCCTCCTGCGCGTCGGCGAGGCTCTTGCGGGCGTCCGCCATGGCGTCGGCGGTCCCCGCATCGTGCTCCGAGAGCTTGCCCGTCAGGTCGCCCTCGACGTCCCCGACCTTGCGCTGTTCCTCGGCTCGTGCCTCGGTGATCTGCCGCTGGACCTTGGCGATGTCCGCGAGGAGCTTCTGCCGCGCCCTGAGCTTGTCGGCCTCGGCGTCCGAGAGTAGGACGTCCCGGCCATTGATGCGGAAGACATTGCTCTGCCCGCCGGTCTGCTCCCTGAGCTTGCCATGCAGCTCGCCCAGCCGCTCGACGAGGCTCGCGACCTTCTGCTCCGTCGAGTCGTGGATGTCTGCTATCCGGTCGGCCGCGTCCTGCTCGATGTCCACGCGGGCCTTCGCCGCCTTGTCCTCCACGTCGCGCAGGTGGTCCGCCGCCTCGGCCTCCCGCTCTCGCGCGTCGTCCACCCGCTCCGTTGCGTCTGCTACGGCGTCCGCGAGGTCCTCCTGGGCATCCCCAATGCGGTCGGCTGCATCCTGCACGGCGTCAACCACGGCCGCCTGCGCCTCGACGACGCGCTTGTTGGCCTCGGTCATGGTCTCGGATGCGGCCTTGGTAGCGTCGCGCATGGCGTCCGTGGAGTCCGCGTACACGTCGGCGGCCTTGACCGCGTCGGCAATGGCCTTGGTCTGCGCCTTCGTCAGTTGCTCGCTCTTGGACTGGGCGTCGGTGAGCTGGGAGAGTGACTGCGCCACGCGGTCCGCCTCGGCGGCGTAGATGTCCGCCTCGCGCTTCACGTCCTGGAGCTGCTGGCGCTGTCTGTTGCCCTTGTCGAGCGCCGCTCCGATGCTGGATGGCGTGATAGCCTGTGGTCGCGGGTCCCGCCAGAGTGGCTTGCGCGTGAGCTCTTCGCGCTCGATGGCAAGCTGCCCGAGGTGGGCGGCGATGGCCTCGGCTTCGGCACGGAGGTACTCAACAGACCCACGCTGCAGGCCCTGCATGCGCTGGCGTGCCGTTTCCTCCTGCTCCTGCAGCTTGCGCAGGGAGCGCTCTACCATGGCCTCGTGCTCGCGTTCCTGCTGAGGCAGTGACTCCGGGTCACCGGGGAGCCCCGACCCATTGCCGCCCCCGCCGCGGGCGGCATTGTCCGCCTCGCGCGCGGCCTCCGCCGCCTCGCGCAGGTCCGCCGTCCACTTCTGGAGGTCCTCGGAGGCCTTGCCGGCGGCGATGTCGGCGAGTCCCCGATTGAAGGCCTCGGTCGCTGCCCGTGCCGCTTCCGCCTCGCGCCCATACTCCATGATGCCGATGGCCAGGGCGCCGATGCCAATGGCAGCCGAGGTGGTCGTCAGGCCCACGGAGCCCAGCAGGGAGTCGAGCTTGGAGACCTTGGGCAGGGTGCTGCCCATGGCACTTGAGACGTCTTCGGCCGCTTCGGCCGCCTCCTTGGCCTTGCCCGTGAACAGGTCCCACGCGGAACGCCCGAGGCTGCCCATGCTCACGATGCCGGTGGCGATGCTGCCCAGGTTCTGCAGCATGAGGCCCGTGCCCGTGGTCACGAGAGCCGCCCCCGCCGCCCACTTCACGAACTCCTCGCCAGCTGGCGTGGCGATGAAGTCGGAGACACTCTCCAGCGTCTCCTTCATCACCGGAGCCAGCTCCTCAAGCACGGGCACAAGGGCCTGCCCGGCGCCCACGGCGATCTCCGTGAGCTCTGCCTTCAGACCGCGAAGCTGGTTCTCAAGGCTACCGCTGGTGCGGGCCGCGTCGCCCTGGGCGTCGCCTGTCGCCCGCATGATGATGGCCAGGCGAGCCTGTGCCTTCTCAGCCTCCGTCGCCGCCTCCGAGCCGCCCTTGATGCCGCGGTTGAAGAGCTCCTGGTCGAGGGCCGCGTCCGAGAGGAAGACGCCGTACTTGCGCATCGCCTCGCTCTCGCCCGCGAATGCGCTCTGCAGGTCCCGGATGACGTCGGGCTCCTGGGCATTCCAAAAGCTGCCGAGGTCCACGGCGAGCTGCGAGACGGTCTCCGACATCTGCGCGGCGGGCCCCCGGTCGAAGCCCATGGGTACGAAGAGCCCCTGGAACGATGCGGCATACTTCTGCAGATCTGCCGCGCTGCGGTTGGTGGCCTCGGCGGTCGCGTCCGCCCACGACCGCACCCCGGCCGCCTGGCCCTTAAAGACCTGGTCGAACATGCTGGACATCTCGACGAAGTCAGACCCGGCCTTGACCGCCATCGCGCCCAGGCCGAGGATGGCCCCTCCCGCTACCATCATGCCGCGGCCGGCGCTCTCGGAGACCTTGATGGTCTGCTCCCAGCGGCTGCGGAACTCCTCGCTGGCCGATGCCGCCTTGCGGAGGGACGCCTCCAGCCCGTGGAGCTTTGCAGCCGCGGCCTCGACGGGCCCGGAGGCCTTGTCCAGGGCGGAGATGGTTACCTCGACGGACATGCCTCTGGACATACTGGCCTCCGATCTACTCAGGATTGCGGGCCTTGTCGATGGCGGCGAGCTCGTCGAGGATCTTGCAGACCTGGATCAGGCTCAGGCTCATCACGTAGTCGACGGACCACCCGAACCGCTCGCAGAGCGTGACGACCGCCCGCGACCAGTCTGCGGCTTTGGCGGCTCCGCCTCCTCTGCGGGATCCTCCACGTCCTCCTGAGGAGGGAGCACTGCCCCCACCACCTCGCCCATGCGCGCGATGCCGCGGGCGTTGGCCGGGAAGAGCGCGTCGACGTCGGCGGCGGCGGCCTTGGGGTTGTGGTGCTGGAGGCTGCGGAGGCAGAGGAAGTGCCATCCGGTCACGCGCTGCGAGGGGTCGCCGAGGAGCCCAACGGGGCCGACCTCGCGTTCGAAGGCGCCGAGGTCGCTCATCTGAATCTGCCCGAAGAGCACCTCCTGCCCGGACCTCGTCTTCGCCCGCAGGGGCTCTCCGGCGATCTGCTCCAGCTCGGTCAGCGGGGTGTACGTCACAGTCGGCTCAGTCGGTGGCTGATGTCTCATGTCACCCTCCAAGTGACGACGGCCGCCCCCGGGGGAGGGAGCGGCCGCCATTGGTTGCCCAGTTGCCCTACTGCTATCGGTCTACGCCCACGCCCAGGTCAAGCTGCCTCCCTGCGGGTCACCATTGAAGCTGTACTTCCACGGCGCCGCCGAGTTCGCGTCCACGAGCCCGAAGTCCTGGTTACTCGGCTGGAGGTTGATGAGCGTCCCGGTCATGGTGTCGGTGCCATTGGTGCCGGTCAGGACGGCGCCGATGTTGCTCGGGAGGATGTCCTCGAGGAAGTCCAGCGTCGTCATCGGGATGGGCTCGTTGCTGGTGATCTCGAAGGTGAGGGCCTCCACTCCATAGCGGTACGTGTTGGACTGGCGTTTGACTCCGGCGACCTTGCCATTCGCCGAGCTGGTGAAGCTGGTGTTGTTGTTGATCGAGAGCCCAGCGTCGGTGACGCCGTACTCAGCGCCCTCGACCGTGATGACAAACTCGTAGTCCTCCAGGTCGAGGTTGGCTTCCGGGTCCATGGCGTCCCCGGCTGCGGATGCGACGACGATGCCGCCCCACGTGATGGTGGCGCGCAATGCCTCGCCCTGCGAGTAGTCCAGCCGGCAGTCTGTGACCTTGGCCGCGTCCCACTGCAGGCCCCAGTCGTCGGCGCCACCGGCGAGGTACACGGGGGTGAGTGCGCCCCGCGGGTAGCTGGCCCGCAGAGCCGCCGCCACGAGGGCCTGGTTGCTGGCTGTGACGTAGAACGAGGCATTGCCGGTGGCCTTGATGATCCCGCCCCGGCGGATGGTATTGCCGCCCAGGCCGGTGCGGATACGGGCGTCGGGGTTGACGGGGAGCGCTCCACCTGTCACGACACCCATGGTGCCGTTAGCGGAGACCGTGCCCCAGTGCAGCCACTGGAAGAGGCCAGTGATGGGTTCCTGTGCCATCTCGTCTCACCGTCCTTTCGCTTACAGCTTGAGCCGCCGGTCGGCAGCGGGATAGAACGAGATGGCGTCAGACGCGTCGCCGCTTGTGCCGCTGGCCGCGGTCACCCCGCGGTAGAGCGGGTACACGAACGCGTCGGTGGTGTACGTGTGCAGGAGGTTGCTCAGCACAGTGATGCTCGTGTTGGTGCTGATGCTGTCGATGGTCGCGATCTCCTGCTCCAGCCAGACCTCGTTGGGAGCGGCCCCAGACCACTGGGTGATCAACACCTGCTGCGCGGCCTTGAATTGGGCCGTGGCCGCGACCGGCACGACCTTCTGCCCGCTAGCAGCGCCGCCGCTGAGGGCCTGAGCGCCGAACACGTACACGTCTCCGACCGCGCCGCCGGAGCCGGTCCCGGCCACGACCTGCGCAACGCTCTTGGTCGTCGCGTCCTGGAGCTTGAGCGTCGCGGTGACAGTCCAGTCGGTAGCGCCCTTGACGGTCACCCGCCCGAGGATCGGGCTTGCGCTGTAGGCGGCTGCGATATCGGCGGCGGAGGCGATGGCGCCCCCGCGGACCAGCGAGCCGAGGAGGGTCCCCGGTGCGCCGGCCCCGGCGTCGGCGTCACCCGCGATGTTGGCTACGCTGAGCGCAGCGCGGGCCGCCTCGGTCCAGATGGCAGAGAACTTGGCGTCCACCCGCCAGCGCTTGGCGGTCAGGTACGCGTCGAGCCCGGACAGCGCGAGGTCGGTGGTGCAGTAGGTCTGGATGTCCCCGAGCACCGCCCGGAGGTCCGTGAGCTGGCCCAGCTTCATCGCCGCGATGGCGGTGTCGAGGGCCGAGCAGTTGGTGCCCTTCACGCGGTTTTCGAAGGTCTCGTCTCCGGCGGCGTCCACGCGGGCCCAGAACGCGGTGCCGCCCACGGCGGCGGTCCGGCAGACACCCTTTTGGTATGCGAGCCGGTCGGCGATACCCTGGATGGTGGTCTCAACAGTCGTCAGTGCCACGGGGCGTTACCCCCCTCTGAGTGTCTGGTATCGCAGGTCCACCGGGATCAGCCGGAAGACCTGCGTGGAGTTCTCGAACAGGCAGCCGATGAACACGGGGGCCGCCACGAAGTGGACCACCCGGCAGCTTGCGATGGAGCGGTTGGCGTGGATGCACAGCCCGAACTCGTCGAGCAGCGCAAGGAGGTTGGTGTCCGCGGTCTCCGGGTCGTCCTCGTCATCCGGGACCGCCAGGAGCACCTCGAAGCCGGGGTTGTGGAACCAGTTGTTGCCCGAACCGGCCGAGCGCTCCCCGCCCTCCAGGCCGGTGAAGCTGACGATCACCAGAGCGTCCTCGGTGCCGTCCAGGCGCACGGACTGCACGGGCCCCACCCGGAATATCGCGGACTTGAGGGGCTCCACAGTCCACGCGCGCATGGCCGCCATCAGCGCAGCCCTGAACGTCGCCGGCTTCACGTAGCTCAATGGGTCCTCCCGAACACTTGGCGAATGGCTAACTCGAACTCGGCGGCGATGGCCGCCTCCTCTTGCGTCAGAGCGTCGGCCAGGTACGGGTGGGGCGGGATGACCACAAAGGCCTTGAGCACGTACTGGAGCACGCCTTGCTCGTCGACCAGGAAGGCCTTCCCGTTCATGCGCTGGATGTGCAGTCCCTCGTGGGTCGAGGCGTTGCCCTTGAGCGTGCCGATGGGGATGGCGAGGGCCTTGGCATGTACGGGCCTGATGGTCCCGCCCTCGTGCTGGATTCGACCGTAGATGATATGGGGCCCGATGTCGGCGCTGAGCTTGCTCTCGTTGGCGTGGACCATGATGCTCTTGCTGAGCACGCCGGTAGAGTTGGCAAACATGGTCTGTGTGTTGAGCTTGGCTTGTCGCTGGACGATGTGAGCGCTGCGCGTCACGGCTCCCATCAGGGTCCGCCGGTCCTTCATGCGCAGGACGGCCCGGTCGGCTATGGGGATGGCGTCCCCCATCCACGTGAGCGTCATCATCTGGTGGGGCTCCGTTGGTTGAGGTCGAGGCGGACTTGGGTATGCGGCTCCGGCATGCCCTCGACGCGTTGCTTGCCCAGCACCGTGTACGTGGTCTGCTCGGTCACCGGCAGCCACGACCAGACGGCGCCCTCCTGCCGGACATGCGTCTCCACTATCCGGCAGCCGATCACGAGGTCGTCCTGGTCGTCGCAGAACGCCTCGTGCGTGGCCGGGCTTGAGTAGCCCTGGGAGCGCCGCTGCCGCTGGTCTGCATTGAGCTGCAGCACGAGGGCCGGGATGCCCGAGGCCACCGGGTCCCAGCTTGGGAAGTCTGCGTCCCCCGTGCGCTCGACGTCGATGCGCAGGAGGCGCGTGGCGCTCCGGGTGTAGAGCGTGGCGAGCGTGCTGCCGACCGTGGCCTGTCTCACTGGCGCACCTCGTCTTCGCGCTCAAGCAGGACGTTGTCCGTGTACGACCAGCGCTCCCAGCTCGGCGACGTCTGCGCCTCCAGACAGGCCCCGTCGTCCTCCTCGTCGGCCTGGGCGCGGTAGACTACGGCCTGGGCGCGCAGCTCCGATGCGATCTTAGTGAGGTCCTCGTCGACGTCGCCGCGCCCGACCTTGACCGCCAGCTTGGCATGGTTGGTCGACATGATGTCCAGGAGCTGCGCCGCCGTGCGCTTGACGCTGTTGCTGCATGTGGCGTAGACCGCCGAGACCTCGGCGTCGGTGAACGCGTGGTTCTCGGCGTCGGTGTCGGCGATCAGCAGCCGCACCATGCCCGCGTCGGTTGTCGGGTCGTACGTGAACAGGACGGGCATGCTCGGCTCCTCTCAGAGTGGAAGGGCGTGGGGCGCCCCGTGCTACGGCACTATGGCTGCGATTGGAGCGCCCCACTGGGGCTGGTGGAGGGTGACCAGCCAAACCTACTCGGCCTCGGCCTCGCCGGTTGACTTGTAGCCGCCGCGCCAGTCGGCCTCGTCGACGCCGAATGTGAACCGGAGCTTGAACTCGATCTCATCCGAGAGGAAGTCACCGTCGAACGGGTCTACGCCTCCGCCGCCCATCAGCGGCCGGGCGTCGCCCTCGCGCACGTACACGCCGGGCGTCTCGTAGCCGCGGAGGAACCCGTACCGCAACGCGGGACGGAACCGCGGATCCGCGAACAGGTACCAGGCGGTGGTAGCGTTGGCGTCGCTGACGGCCTCGAGGAACGGGTCTACAATGACGTTCACCGAGCGGAACACCGGGTTGTTTGCGGGTAGTGCGGCGGCAGTACCGGTGGTGACCACGGTGCTCTCCACGAGCGGGCGGGCCGTGTACTCAAGCGAGTCAGGCACCACCAGGTACAGGGGCCCGGTGTAGACGGAGACGTTGCCGGCCGGGTCGGCGAAGTGCCGGATGGCGCTGATGGCAGTGGCGAGGTTGGTCCCGTCGAGCTGGCTGCCTGCGCCACTCATGTAGTTGCCATGGGCGCCCGTGAAGAGCGTGGCGGAGTTGCAATACTTGTCGGTGAACAGGTACTGCTGCGTGTACCTGGCCGACAGGCCGAAGGACTGCGGATAGTCCATCAGGATGCCCAGGTCGCGGTTGTCGCTCAGCCACGCCTCCCACGTGAGGGACCAACTGCAGCCATACTTGTAGGTGTGGGCCTCGAACGATGCGTCGCTGGGGTCGATGGACAGGTACTCTCCGCCCTCGTTGACCTGCGGCACCAGGCGCGCGGCATTGAGCTGGTAGTCCACCCCGTGACCGGACCCGGCGCGGGCGAGCGTGGTAGTGTCGCGGCGCTTGCCGAGTGCCGGGTAGGTGATCGGCACAGTCTCATCGAGGTACGAGACCGTCGTGCCGCGGTCGATCAAATCGGCCATGAACGTGAAGTCGGAGGTCGACATCACCTCCTGTACGCGCCCGGACCGAAACGCCGCTTCGCGGGCACGCTTGGCGAGAGCCCCGATGCGGATGAACCTGTCACCGGGAGCGTCCTCGACCTGGGGGACCATTGCTATCGCAGGGAGACCCATGGGGTCACCTCACTCTCTGTGTGTTGGGGTGCGTCTCTACGCGGCGGCGGCAGCGGCCATGGCGAGCGCGTCTGCCCACGGGATCGGGACGATCTGCACGCCGATGACAGCGGTCAGGCCCGATCCCACAGCTTCCAGCGCGCGGCCGATGCAGATGCCGTTGACATAGTCGCGGTTGATGGACGCGGCAACCGGGTCGTAGTAGAGCCAGTCGCCAATCGTGATGGCGACGCTGGAGCCGCCGGTGTCCTTGCCATCCACGCTCAGCTCGTAGCAGCCCATGGTGTCCAGCGTCAGGAGGTCGGTGTCGGGGTCGTAGTCGGCCACCGCAATGCCGACGAGCTGTCCGGCCACGACGAGGTTCCCGCTCAGGGCAGTGATGAGCGTCGCGTCAGTCGTCGAGATGGTCACGTGCGTCCCCGCCTCGTGGGGACCGTAGCTCTTCTTGGCGTTCACGTCTACGTAGTTTGCGCCCGCCATGGTCTCACCTCAGAACTGCGAAAGCCCGCCGATGATTGGCGGGCCGGAGTGTTTGCTCGGTGGTCCTTCGCGGCGTTTGCGACTAGCGCGGCAGCTCCTGCATGGCCTTGAGCATGGCCTCGTTGACACCCAGCGAGCGGGCCTGCGCAGCAAAGGCCTCGTCGTACGCGGCCGTCGCCTCTTGCGTCCGCCCCGTGTCCGTGGGGCCGGAGCCGCGGATGCCGGTCCGCACGCCCGATGCCTGGAGCAGCTCCAGCGCGTAGTTGCGCTCCCGGTCGCAGGCCTCCTGCACGCGGGTCGAGAGCTGGTCGGGGGCGATGATCTGTCCGGAGAAGCCCTCGATCACACGGGCCTGGCAGACGGGGCTGAGGTCGTCGCGGGCGTTGACCTGCGTGGTCACCAGGGCGAGCGTGGTAGCCGCGGCCTGGGCGTCCTGCAGGGCCTTGAGCTGGTCCGCCTGCTCCTGGATCCTCCGGGTCTGCTCGGCGGTCTGGGCGGTCACGGCCTCGGCAATGCGCTGGTCCATCAGCTTTGCGTCCTCGGGCTTCGCGGCTTCTGCGGCCTCGGCGATACGCTTCTCTTCATCGGCCTTCGCGGCGGCGGCCTGGGCGTCAGCGAGCTTCGCGGCGACGGCGTCGGCGATCGGTCCCACAACGGCCTTCGCGACGGGTTCGGAGACGGTCTCGGCAACGCGCTTGACAAGGTCTTCCATCTGCTCGGGCGTCAGGTCCATGGTCTCAATCTCCTCTTGGGCTGTGGTCTCCAGGACCCGCCCGCTTGCATTGCCCTCGGGTACGAGGTCTACGCTGTGGCACTTGACGATGGCCTCGACAACGTGCACGTCCTCGCCGTTGACGCGGCCTTTGCTCACGCGGATGTTGGAGTCGTGGGACAGGCCCACGGAGGCCTTTGCAACCGGGTCATCCAGGATGGTCCTGGCCTCGGGCAGGTGCACGTGCATGACTGCCTGGAGGTTGCCCTCCTGGCAGCGCACGGAGCCGGTCTTCAGCGTCCCGGCCCAGTCCCGCAGGTCCCTGTGCGGCGTGGCCTTCGGCGACCCGGGGGTGACGTGGTTGAGGTAGACCTTGGCGCCGTCGAAGACACCGGCAGAAGCCGCGGCCTCCTGCGTGCGCTTCGGATAGTGGCGCCGCGGGCTGCCCGTCTTGGTCGTCCCGTGGGCGAGGAACTCCACGCGGTAGTCGCCATCTCCCAGGGACTCGACAGCTCCGACCGGGAAAGTCTCCTGGACGCGCTGCTCGCGCTCGTAGGGCTTCATCGTCATGGGTTCGCCTCCAGGACTGTGCTGGCCAGCAGCTTGATGATCTCCGCCACGTAGTCTTTGACCGGCTGCCCGGTCCAGGGCACCGCGGGGATGCCGCGCGGGTCCTTGATGACCGGAAGCTCGTCGCAGTAGCAGTTGATGATGTTGCCGGGCGAGCCGGCCGGGTCCGCCGGGTGCATCAGGCGCTCCCCGCCGATGCGGAAGGGCTGGTCGATGGCCTGCGTCTGCCCGTTGGCTGAGAGGTGCATGCTTCTCGGGTTGGGCCCGTTGGCCATCCACTGGTGCCCGTCCACTCCGTTGTAGAGCATGGCCTCGTGGTTGGTGACCCCGTAGGCTATCGCGGTCTCGGTGCGGGCGATGGTGAGCGCCCTGTCCTTGTACGTGGTGGGGAAGAGCTTCTCGATCTCCAGCTCCAACTGGCCCGGCGGAAGACCCTCCTTGTAGAACTGCTGGGCCATCATGTCCCGGAAGTCCGAGAGCATGGTGTCGGTCACCTGTCCCTTGATCTTCTCCCCACGGCGGAGGAGCTCCCGCTGAAGCGCGGGGTCGCGCAGGTGGAATGTGAACCCGTCTCCGGCGTTCCATCCCTGGCCGCGCGAGAGGAGCTCCTGCACCGTCGAGCGCATGTCCTCGTGCAGCGGTATCTCGCCCTTCCGCACCTCGCCCGGCCCGCCGGCTGCAAACCACTCGGCCTCGATGGCCAGCCAGATCGGGCTCATAGCTCCCGGCGGGGAGAGCGGGACGGGTATCGCCTCCTGCGCCCGCACGTCGACCCCGTCCTTGCGCAGGGCATCCAGGATCACCGGCCGCGCCCTGTCGAGTGCGTCCTGCCCACCCCTGTCGGCGCCCTCCAGGATGTACTTGCGGAGGATGTCCCGGATGGCGGCTTGGTCTGGCAGGCAGCTTGCGCGGATGGCGCCGGTGAGCGCATCCTCGGCCGGGGCGTGCTCGATGCGCTTGACCCACGCCCAGCACCGCCGATGCCAGGGCTCGACGACGCGAGACTGGAACTCGGCCGCGAAGCGCTTCTCCAGCCGCTCACGCGCGCTCGGGTCGAAAGGGGGACACCGCCTCCTGTGCCCGCTCTGCTACCTGCTCTTCATCGGCCGCCTCATCCGCCGGAGGTTGTCCTGCGTCTGGCGTCTCGGGCTCGGTGGCCTCGGGCTCGTCGGTGGTCGACTTGGCGCCATCGAGCTTCTCCTGCGGCGGGAACTGCTCTTCCAGCAGCTCCTGCACGTTGTTGCTGCCGAGGGCGGTATAGGCCTGGTAGGCGGCCTCGCGCGGGGCTATCAGCCCGTCCTTCGCGGCGGTCGAGAGGGCATTGAGGAAGATGCCCAGCACGTTCTCGTTCCGCGGCTGGGGCGCCGGGAAGTCCAGGTCGACCTTGCGATCCACGGTCTTCGGCAGGCGCCTCGCCGGGTAGTCTTGCCGGATGATGGCCAGCTCGACGGCGAGGCCCGTCAGGTCCAAGCATGGCTCGCCGACTGCGGCCTGTCGGTCCTCAAGTCTCCAGAGCGCCGGCATCTCCATGGCTGTGGCAGTTGCGAGGTTGCCGGTGGACGCGTCGCTGTACCAGTGCTCGCCGAAGCCACTGCCCCGGATGCTCTGCAGGTGCGTCTGTCGGCTGGCGACCTCCAGGTTCCCCACGCCGCCGGTCCCGACGTTGACGGGATCCAGCGTCACGTTCTGGTTCTCCACCTGCACGCCGCCGGTCCCCGGGGGCGGGTTGCGGAAGGCGTTGGCTGCAGCCTCGATGGCCGTGGCCGACTTGGTGTTGAGCTTCTTCCGCCACGCGAACGCCGCCAAAGCCTTCGCCATCGTCACCAGGGCGGACAGCGTCCGGGCGTGGCTGCGAATCCAGTCGTACGAGCGATAGGCCTCGGGTATCCCCCGCTGCCCCAGCGTGTTGCCCACGATGTGGTAGCACAGGACCGGCGTCGGGTCGTCGAGTAGGCCTGCCCGGTTGAGCAGGTCGGCGATGGCTTGGTCCCACTCGGGATCCTCGTCGGTGAACGTCGGGTCCAGGATGTACCGCCAGCAGCGCCAGTCCGCGTAATACGCCACCTGCTCCGGTCCCGGCTGGTATTGGCCCCGGTCGAGGTCGTACTCATTCGGCCGGTACTTGCGGCGGTAGAGCACAGGGCGGAGGGCGTTCTCGGGGTGGCAGACGATGTCTACGATCTCCGCGCAGGGCAATTCCGAGAGCTTGAGCACGCTCTCCGTGGTCGACGCGTGCACGCCCAGGAACCGCTCCCCCTCGAGGAGCAGGGCATCCGACGTGCGCACCATTGCCCGGCGGGAGAACAGCGCGAGCTGATTGTCCAGGTCGCCCCAGAGGCGGTCGACGACGGCCTGGACACGAGCGTCGACGGCTCTGGGCTTCACCACGCCGGAGCCGAATGCGCCACTGGCAAGCAGCGCCGACGTCTGGCCCAGCGTCGGGTCAATCTGCCAAGCCTTGATGCACTTGGCGCGGGCATCGGAGAGCTCAGATGGCGTCAGGTCGTAGGTGCCGGCGCCCTCAGTGAGCTTGCGCCAGCCCTGGTCTTCCTCCGCGAGCTCCTGCGCGAGCTGCGACGCGATGCTCTCCTGGACACGTGCGAAGGCCCGGTCGGCACGCCGCTGGACCTCGCGGGTCTCCACGACCTCGCGCACTCGGCTCAGTATGCTCACAGTCGCGCCGCTCCTAGTTGCTCAGATTCGAATCCGGGCATCAGGTCGTCGGTGTAGACCGTCGCCCCGTCATCCGTCGCCAACGCCAGCCCCATCACCGCGTAGCGCAGGGCGTCCATGGCGTGGTCGAACTCCTTGCTCGGGTCGGCGTCCTCGACGGGGTTGCCGTCTCTGTCGGCGCGCCAATGGTACTGCCCGAACTCGGAGACCACATTCGGCGCTGCGCTCTCGGGTATCCCGTCCGGTCCCACGGTGGTCAGCACCCGCAGGCGCGTCGTCGACAGCAGGGCCTGCACCGCCTTGACCCCCGGCATCCTCGCGTTGTTGGCGCGATAGGCGGGCAGCCCGGCCATCAAGAACTGCTGGATAGCATTGGCGTCCTCGGGGTCGCAGAAGAAGGCCTGGATACCCCAGCGCTTGCGGAGCTCGATGGCATCGGAGACCCAGTCGTCGCCGGGCTTGCCTGCCACGATGCGGTTCCGCTCGTAGACCTCGTCGACGAGCCAGATATTGCCTGCTCCGTCCTCGGCGAGAACCACGATGCAGCCCGGAGACCGATAGCCCCAGTCAACCCCGGCTGCCACGCGGACGAAGCGCGGAGTCGGGCCAGGGATGTCGTGGCGGGTCGCGTCGTAGTCCTTGTACACAAGTCCCGCGAACGTCACGAAGCTTGCCTCCAGCTCCTGGTGGTAGAAGTCCGTGCCTGTCCCGTACTCTGCCTCCAGCGCCGCGAGGAAGTCCGGCTCTGCCTCGTACAGCGGGTTGTCGTGCGTCCGCCACGTGTGGAAGCCATAGGCCCTGCGGCGCTTTGCCGCCCAGGCCTCCCGCTCCTCGACGAACGTGCGATAGACCCAGTTGCGGCCCTTGGGCGTGCCGGTGATCCAGCCCCTGTGTGGCACCCCCGGCTGCCGGATGCGCCCCATGGCTACGCGGAAGGCTTCCTGCGAGCAGAGCGGTGCCTCGTCGATCCAGAAGTACCCGACCTCCAAGGCGCGAAGGCTGTTCGGGTCCTGCGCGTGTCCGAAGTAGATGCAAGAGCACTCCCCGTTCGCGTCGCGGAGGTTGGTCAGCTCCAGCCGAGCCTCGGCCTTGTGCTCCTTGACGCCGAGCGCATCGCCCCACCAACTCGCTACCTTCAGCAACACCAAGCGCGTGGAGCGCCAGAGCATCCGGTACGTCGGAGCGATGACCAAGCCCCGCATGCCCGGCCATCTGACGCAGTGGCGGATGGCCTCGAAGGCCCCGACCTCCGTCTTCCCGCCGCCGATGCCTGCAATGGCCGACCGGAACATGGCCGGGTCGTTGACGAATGCCTGCTGCCCCCGGTGCGGCCCGTAGTGCCTGCGACAGAAGTCGTTCAGGCTCTCGCCTCGCGCGGGCCGGTCAGGCGGGAGGTCATTCCTCGGCAGCGTCGTCATCCGGCTCCACCTGCAGATCCTCGCCAAAGTGATTGAGCGGGTCCTGTGGACCGAAGATCGGGAGCGGGATCGTCTGCACCTGCATCGGCCCACCACCGGGCCCCGTGTGCTCCTGCGTCAACTTCTCCGCCAGCGGCTCGCCTGCCACCTGCCGGTATAGCTTCGTCGCCGCGACGAGGTCTGCCACGCCGTCCACGAGGGCCACCTCGCCCCGTTCCACCGCCTGCAGGAACTTGAGCGTGCCGACCTCGATGCCCACCATCACCCGTTCGTCCTGGCGGGCGACGCGGGCCCGGAGGCGGCGGCGGCGCTCCTCAGTCTCCTGCTCTTCATAGGCCACGAGGCGGGCCTGCCATCCGTGCTTCGCGGACCACGTATCCAGATTCCGGCGCGTCACAGTCGGTACAGCTTCGCCGCCGTCTTTTCGTCGAATGTACTCTGCGTGAAGCTTCGCAAGGCTGCGGTCCGGTCCCATGGCCTCATAGTCGGCGTATGCCCGCCGGGCATTCCCCGTCTCTCGGAGCGGCTTCGAGGCCATGTTAGGTCACGTCCCGTCGCAATGCTGGCAGGCCCTTGCGATCCGCTGCTGCGTCCCTCGCCCGCGCCGTTTCCATCTCCACCTGTGAGCCGGGTAGCCGGTCGCGTGCCGTCGGCGTCACCGCGTAGTCAAGGCCTCTCGCCCGCATGGCCTCACAGTACGCTGATGCGCTCTCCCGCGGTTTGGGCTGTCTCACAAGGCCCACGTGCTCCCAAAGCACACGGGACATTGCCGCCCTGTGGATGGCCACGGCCACGCTCGATGCTCGATAGTCCCGGTACCTCCGGCACCGCCCCGTGCACTCCCGAAATGCAAGCTCGCGCTCCCACTCCACCAGGGTCCGGCAGTCGAATGTCCACAGCGGGGTGAACGCGCAGGGCTGGAACATGGTCCACTTGTGCCACAGTTCAGGGCGCTTGTCTGCTGTGAACGGCAGGACGTTGCGCACATAGTGTCGCAGGGCATCGGCGTCCGCAGGGTCACCCACGATCATGAACACGTGCAGGGCCTGACCGCTGCGGCCCGCTGTGTCGTAGGCCCGGCGCAAGTCGTCGTCTGAAATCGGCTTGCCGAACCAATGGCGGCGTTGCTCTGACAGCCCCTCGACGCCCAAGCGAATGAGCGGGGCTTTGACTTGCCCGGACAACCGCAGGTAGTCTTTGACGGTCATGCTCTGCGCCACCGACGTGTGTAGGTCGATGCCGTCGGAGTCGTTCGTGATGTACGTCAGCGACGCTTTGGGGATGGCCGCGACCGTGTCGCGCAGCCTCTCCAGGTGGGCCCGCGGCGCCGTGACGTAGGGAGTCGACCAGGACGTGGCGCAGAAAGCGCACTTGTTGTGACACCCTCGCCCGGCCAGCGCATACCAGCCGCAGGCGTTGACCTGAACGACTGGCGCGGCGACCAGGTCGAGCTCCCGCGATGGAGTAACTTGCCGCCACGGGTCACTGCGCGTGACGACGCAGGGTAGGCTGCAAGCCGCGTCGAGGCCCTGTTCACACGCCGTGCGTATCCACTCCGAGCCCTCGCCAACCACAACGGCGTCAGCATAGGCCAGCGCAGCCCCGTTGCCCGTCCAAGCTTGCAGGCCACCGCAGACCAGCAGCGGCCGGCGGCGCAGACGCGAGATGGCCTCGCGTGTCGAGTGCAGAAACGGCACGTCGGCTACGTCTTGCAGCGACAGCAGCACCACGTCAGCGCTTGATGCGTCTGGCGCGATGGTTCCCCCGTTGCGTTCCCATGCCCAACGTAGCCACTCGCTGGTGTAGAAGCGCTTAGGCGTCGCGATGTAGGCTCTGAGTTGCGATGTCATCGAGTAGGGACTGGACCTGTTCCCGTGCGCTCCCCTCGTACATGGCTGCCAGGCCGTCAGACACAGCCTGCATGGTCTCGGTGTTGATCGCCACCGCTGCGAAATCACCAAACGAGACGATCACCGCTCCTGGGTTGCGGTAGTCTGCGGACCGGCTGCCGGTGCCATCTGCGTCATCCGATGGCAACAGTTCCGGCCCGTGGTTCGCCCCGAACTCATCCGCCTGCAGTTCCGACTTCAGCCGCTCAAGCGCCCCGTCATCGAACCCCACGTTCCCCAGCCGCCCGGCTTCGTCGAGCTCGATCAGGTTCCGCAGCCGCTGCTCCAGGTCCGGGTCGGCCAGCTCGGCGACTGTGTTGTCGCCCTCCAGGATGTCCAGGGCCTCAGGCGACAGCGGGTCGATCTGGCGCACGTGGCAGGGCGCAGACGTCTCTCCGGCAGCCTCTGCCCCGCGCGTGATGCCATGCCCGGCGAGCAGCGTGTAAGCGCCCTCGTGCTCTGCCACGACGACGTTCTTGTACCAGCCCAGGGCGGCGAAGCGCGCCTGCAAGACCGCCATCTGGTGCTCCCCGTGGCGGTTGCTATTGCGCGGGTGGTCGCGCAGGTCGGCTATCGGGATCAGCCGGACGTCGAAGTCTCCCATCGTCACACCTCGCTCCCCAAAAGCCCTGGGTCCCTGTTGCGCATCATGCGCTCCGTATCCGCGCGCCGCCACTCCGCCTCGCGCTCTGCCTTGGTCATCGCCACCGGGCTACACTCCGGGATGTCGCCTGCGAGCTGCGCGCTGTAGCCGGGTGGCACCGTCACCGCCGGCGCGTCCGACCCGTCGAGGATGGCGTCCACCTCGGCTGCCAGCGCCAGCAGGGCCGGGCTGTCGAGTAGCTCGCAGATGAGCGGCATCGGGTCACCCCATCAGCTTTGGGTTGTCTACCAGCAGAGCGTGCAGCGCATGGCCCAGGGCCGTCACCTGTCGCTCCCTGAGCCCGATGCCCAGCGCCTCGTCGATCACGTGCAGGGCCTCGTGGAGCACGACCTCGCGCTGTTCGGCTTCGCTCGGGTTGCGCGACCGGCTCACCTGTATCTCGCCCGTCGCGTACAGCCACTGCCCCGAGGCATTGCCACCTCCGTCGACGGGTATCTCCTCCACGACGCGGACCGGCAGCCTGAGCGCGCCGACCTTGACGGACTTCGGCAGGGCCATGACCGTCCCCAAAAGCAGCAGGCCCCCGCCTGTGGAGGCGAGGGCCTGTGAGTGGTGTTACCACGCGGGTACTATTGGCATCCCCGCGCGGTCGGCGTCCCGGTCCCCAAGGTACTCTCCGACGCCAATGTCAGATCACCAGAGAGGCCGGGTGGGCAGCAGCTTCCCGCTGCCAGATGCTCAAGCGCCCACCTCGCGGGGAGGTGGGCGCCGGTATCGAACTATCGCATGTGTCTCCGCGCGTATCGCTTCCAGCGCCTTTGGCAGCGCCTGGCGGCCACCCCGAACAGCACCACGTCGCGCGCCTCGTACCGATCAAACGTCCCCGTGGCGCACTCGCGCTTGTAGACTCTGCCGGCTTGGTCTTGTGCCTCGATCGTGATAGGCCCTCGCACACTCCGCTGGACGCCGCCTATCGTGAACAGCGGTCGGCTCCAGTCGATCATGCTTAGCCCGCTGCTATCCACGTGTCCCGCTCCCCATTGGCCCGGCAATCTCCAGACGTGCACGCAGTACAATCTGCGGGGATTATACCCCACTGCGGACGAATGTCAACCACTCGCCGAATTGCTCCAGCACACGCGGGTCGTCCATGATGGCATTGAGCAGGTCGACCACCTCCCCGTCCAGCAGCCCAGACGACGGGACCGGGATGCCCAGCCCGTGACCGCCCCCATCCTGGCCACGAGGCGCGGCAGAGGCTTCAGCCACCTCGCAGCGCGACGCGTGCTCCCTGGCCTGGACCCAGGCGGCGAAACGCATGACCACTTTGCTCTCCACGCAGAGGGCCTTAGAGACCACATCGGCGCCATGGCGGCAGCAGGCACGGTCGAGCTCCTGCTCCAACGTGGCGCGCGTGATCCCCGGACCACGCCCCTCGGCGATCAGGTCCCCGGACCGCACCGGCTGCCCCCGCTTGCGCGCCTCCCCGCTCAACGCCGCCCGGTCGATCAGCGTGTGTCCGGTTGGTCGCGTGTCCTCGCGTGGCATGTTGGCCTCCCTGCCGTGGTGTGGGCTGCGGTCTACCGCTCCGAGAGGACGATACTGCCCTCGCGGTTGAGCTGCGACGCGTCGACGCTGAAGCCCAGGCCGACGCCCATCTCCCGCACCGGAGCCCAGGCCCTTCCGCCGATCAGCTTGGCGTCGCTGGTGACCAAGCGATCCCCAACGCCGGGCACCGACGATTTCCAGACCACCCGGATGGCGGTATCGGCGAGGCGGAAGATGTCCGTCACCCGGTCCGCGAGGTCTGCATAGGGCGTGAGCTTGGTGCCCGCTTTGCGTGGCTTGCCGCGGGTCGCGCTGATGGTGTTCTCGGCCACCGTCCCGTCGCCGACGTAGATGGCGATGTGGCCGGACTTTCCGGTGTGGATGCCGACGATGTCACCCGGCAGCAGGTCACTCTCGAGGCCGGGACCGATGCCCAGGCCCGCGGCCTCGAGGCTGTCGATGGTCCAGATGGCCCGGCCGGCCCGATAGGGCCACGTCTGCTGTGCGATGCCCAGCCCGACCTCGTAGCACTGGCGAACGAAGCGGTTGCACATCCCGCCCTCGGCGAGGTTCATGCGCTGCGAGACCCCGCCCCCGTCCTCGTGCGTAGCGAGGTAGCTGTCATTGCCCTTCTGGTGCTCGGTTGCCGCGGCCTTTGCGATCCTGATGACGTTGCTTATCGCCTCTCGGCTGTACATGGCTTGCCCCTCTCTCGTTTGCTCCGCTTGCGCCCCGCCGGTATCCCCAGCGCGAGCTGCACTGCCTGCCTCTGCCCCTTGCGCCACTTGACCAGCCCGGCCTTGGCGACGCAGTACGCGTCCGCCTCGTCGTCCGTCTTGACGATCACCGCGAACCGCCTGGCCACGTGCTCGATGGTGGCGGCCTTGATGGCCGCGCGCCCCATGCCCCGTCCGTTGATCCCGATGGCCTTGAGACGCGAGGAGGGCGCGACGCCGACAAACTCGATGCCCGCCTTGCGGAGCGCGCCCTCGACCACGGACCGCAGGCCCGCAAGCCGGAGCGCCACCTGGTGATTGCGCTTTGGATCCACGAAGGGCATCTCCAGCGCGACCAGGTCCACCTCGTAGCGGAGGGCGATGGCGACGACACCGGTGGCGATGGTCTCGCAGCGGTCGGTGTCGTCGCCATCGGTCCCGGTGCGGATGGTGCCTGACCCGAGGAGCGAGTCGTCCAGCCCGGACTCGTCGGTGTCGACGAGGGCAAGGCCCGTGCAGGTCAGGCTACCATCCACGCCGAGGATTCTCACTGGGCGGCCCCCACAGTGGCGGCGTGCTCGGTGAAGTCCACGCCCTGCAGCGCTTCGAGCTCAGCCGGGCCGATGTCCCCGGGGGCATTGCCGAACAGCAGCAGGCCCCCGATTTTGTTGTTGGAATCTCCCACCACGGACGCGATGTCCAGCTCCTGCACGTCTGGCTCATCATCCGCGACATCGTCGGTGTCGGCGCCCACCGCCTCCCTGCACTTCCAGCAGAGGAGCTTCGCGTCTGCCATCTCCTGGAGCCGGCTCTCCAGGCCCCAGCTCCCGCAACCCTCGCAGTGGGCCCCGTCGTCGTCGACGTTGCTGTTGGTCTCGTCGGCGCAGTCCTTCCTGAACTTCCAGCAGGCATCACAGAGCGGCACACCACCCTCGCCCTGGCGCCCGGTGTCGGCCGGCTCCCCGCAGTCGTCGCACCGCGGCGGCGCAGCGAGCTCGGCCTCGATGTCCGCCATGGCCGGCAGCGTGAGCTGGCAGCCCTTGAACGCCTCCGCCAGCTCGTCGGTCTGCACGCCGTAGCGCAGGATGTTCGCCCGGTAGCCCTTGAAGTCGTGCTTCTCAAGCCTTGGCGTCATGCCGTCGTAGGACATGCCGCAGAGGAGCTCGTCGAGCGCGGCCTCCCGGCGAATCGGAGCCTTCTCGTAGGCGTCCCAGTAGAGCTTGCTGATGATGACGAGGAAGCAGACCTTGCGCTCTGTGAGCGTCTGGACTTCCTCCCGGATCAACATCACGCGCCCGAATCGCTTGCCTTTCTTGCTGGTGAACCCGTACTTGATGACGGCTCCCTTGAGCCCGTGAAAGTGGCGCTCGATCAGGTCCCGCGCCAGCGCTTCGACGTCCGGCGCCTTTGTCGTCGGCACTACGCTTGCGGCCTTCGGCTTGCTCTTCCTCGGCTTTGCCATGGGTCTCGGCCTCCTCGTTGATGCGCGCCTATCGGCGCGGCTGTGCCTGCTGTCTCTCGTGCTCCGCCATGCTGTACCATCGGCCCGTTGCGAAATCCGTCCACGCCTTCACCCGGCAGGTATCCAGCTCCCGCGTCTTCGCGATCTGCAGCACGCATTCAGGCTTCCACTCGTTCTGCTCGTCGCGCTGCCGGAAGAGCTCCATCGTGGTGTCCGGCTCGTGCTCGAATGCTCGCGCCCCGAACGTGTTGCGGCTCCCGTCCTTGGTCTCCGTGATCTGGCTGGCGCCGATGATCGGGCACCCCAACACGTCCCGCAAGCGCACGAGCCGCTGCGCCACCTCCCGGAATGCCTGCTCCTCGGTGGGCGCGCTGGGCTTGCCGATCTTCTGGATGTAGTCGATCACGACGAACGCGATCGGCTGCTTGCGCTGGATGCGCTTGCAGTACGCCTCGATCTCGCCGATGCTCGCGTCGTCGTCTCCGATCAGCAATGGCAGCTTGCCAAACTCCACGGCCGCGGCCTGGTACATCTCGACGAGCCACTCCGTCCGCGCCAGCTCCGCCTGCCAATACGGCTGGTTGCGGAGGGCGCGGGTGTTGAAATGCCCGAGCCAGCCAAGGCTCCGCCGTCGCCAGCGCCAGCGCCGCTCCTCCAGGGCAAAGAGCACCGCAACACCCGGGTGCCCAGCCTCGCCCATCTCGATGCACGAGGAGAGCACGATCTGCCGCAATAAGCCCGACTTACCGGCGTTGGTGTCGCCCTTGACCACCATCAGCCCGGCGTCCTCGAGGCCACCGGTGCGCTCGTCGAGCTCGGGTATCCCGGTGCGCACCGTCGAGACCAGATACTCTCTGGACATCGCCCGCTCGATCAGGTCCATGTCCTCCCGGAAGGTCTCATCTACGCCCCGCGGCTCGTTGCCCGTCCGCACACGTTGCTGGAGGACCTCCAGCTTGTAGATCGCGTCGCCAACGAGCTGCGCGGCGTCGGCCGGGTTGCCGTATGCGGCGCTTTGGACGGCCGCTCCGAGGCTGATGGTCTCGCGGATGACCGCCGTCCGCTGCACCTCCAGCGCGTACCGCGGTGCGTGTGCGGATGTCGGCACGTTGGCCATGCATGCCATCAGGTACTCAGGCCCTCCGACGCTCTCAAGACGGTCCGCGCGTCGTAGCTCCTGGCATGTCGTCACGAGGTCCACGGGTGAGCCGGCCTCGCGGACGGTGAGCATCGCGGACCAGATCAGCCGATGGGCCTCCCGGTAGAAGTCCCCGGTCTCGACGATGGTGGCCACGACGTCCAGCGCATCCGCGTCGATGAGGGCGGCGCCGATGGTGGCTTGCTCAGCCACCAGGGACTGAGGCGGCAGGCGCTCCTCGGTCTGCCAGCTCTCTGGCCTTGTCCGGGACGCGGTCTCGGGCTGGGAACTCGTAGCCATTCACGGGGCCCTCCTCTCCGCGTAGAAATGCCCGCTTTGCCTCCGCCAGTCGTTTGCGCTCCTCCGGCTCGTTGCTGACCGGCTCGATCCTCGCGAGAAGCCAAATCTGTTCGGGGAGGAGGACGGACTTCCGCTCGCAGTCTGGTGTACCGTCCGATTGCACGCCAGCCACCGGGGAAGCGCGAGCCGTGCCGTCCGCCGGAATCCGTGGTTCGTTTTCTGAGAGCCCCCCGCAGGGCGCAGCCCCAGCGGAGCCTGCGGGGGCTCTTTGGTCGTCCTGTCGTACTGAGTCGTTACACTCCTCAGTCCTCAGTCCTCCGTCCTCAGTCTGCAGGCGTGAGCATGCGCGCGCGCGAGGCGGATGTGTCCCGGACATATCCCGTGCTTGTCCGGGAGCAGTCCTGGAGTAGTCCGGGATAGGTGCGGGAGTAGTCCCGGACATATCCAATAGGGCTGGGTCGACGCCGAACTTCTCGCATTCCGCGCCGAACTCGCGCAGGGCCTTTCCGGTCTTCTTGTCGACGAACTTTCCCGCGGAGACCGCTTGCAGGTAGGAGACAAGCTGATGAGGAGGTTGCCATCCAGGGTGAGGTCCGTACTCTGGCTTGCCCAGGCGGTTGAAGCGCCGGCCGTCGCCGTTGTAGCGGGCATGGTGTACTACCGCCAAGCAGGCTGTCTGCGACCACGGGCAGGTGTACTTCGCCATCATGCCTGCGTCGACGAGCCTGTCGACGAGAGCCTGCAGGGCATCGCCGGAGAACGAGTCAACCATCGGGCAGACCCGTGCCTTGAAGAGCTTGATGTTCGCCGGGAACCTGCCCCAGGGCTGCGACGCCGCCAGTATGAGCAGCCAGAGCGCCCCGAGCCTCGGGTCCTCGTCGATCAGGTCCCCGAGTAGCTCGTCGGTGCACGTCTGGTCGCTGAGGTTGGTCGTGTTCATGGTCGCTCCTTGTCGGCTATCCAGACTCTCCATGCTCGAAGCGAGCGGACTTGGCGGCTATGGTTGCAGCACGAACGCTATCCCAGATGCAGCCTCGTTCATGTTCCAGATGGTCGGACGTCACGTATGGATACTCTCGGTACGTCATCGTCGGGTAGAGGGCCGATGGCACAAGCGAAGGGTATAGGGACACGACGAAAGAGATACGTGGGCACGCGGGAACACGGCACCCCACAAGCACAGCGTTCTCGTTGTCGGCGATCATCGTCACGTCGTTGGGTAGGGTGAAGTCGGGTATGTGGTCGTATACCTGAATGTGAGGCTGTTCTCGGGGCGTCCCGATGAAGACAAGTAGCGGGTGCCAGGCGTTGCTGCTGGTAGCTGCATCAACCAATGCGCAGAACTTCGCTCTGTCTGACGACGTCGGGCGGTCTGGCTTGATCTCAACCCAACACTCTTGCTCCGGCAGCCAGAAGTCCGGCAGGTACCACCCGGCCGCTCCGAGGTCGTACCCTTCCTTCTCATACTCCCACTTGACCCCCAGGTGGTCGAAGAACACCGCCCATCGGGCCTCCAAACGGGAGCG
>Ga0172380_10000735_pt1 | contig 60293 bp, 61 predicted proteins | sample Leawe162metaG_FD_119747 | JGI IMG/M metagenome (GOLD analysis project Ga0172380, IMG submission 119747) | Leachate microbial communities from a municipal landfill in Southern Ontario, Canada - Leachate well 162 metaG | ecosystem: Engineered > Solid waste > Landfill > Unclassified | place... | reverse complement strand
GAAATATCCAACCCGGCATAGACTTCAACCATGGCCCATCCTCCTTCGTGAAGCAGCGCGATCACCTCGCTCCGACTTCGTAACCCAAGGTGGGATGGGCCTACCTCAATTACGCGATGTCCCTGTTCCCCACTCAGGCCCCTACCACTGCCAGTCCGTCGCGCTCGCCCTGCATCCCCCGTCCGGCCAGCCCTTCCAGCCCCTGCCGCGCACGACGCGCCCCGTGGCCAGGGCCGTCGGCTCACCCTCCTTCAGCGCCACGCCGCCGTTGACCAGCACCCAGCGCACGCCGGTGGCGAACTGGCGCGGCGTCTCGTAGGTGGCGGTGTCGGCGATGGTCGCCGGGTCGAAGATCACGACGTCGGCGAAATTTCCGGCCTTGAGCATGCCCCGGTCGCGCAGGCCCAGATTGTGCGCGGGCAGGGCCGACAGGCGCCGCACCGCGTCGGCCAGGGTCAACGACCGCTCAACCCGCACATATTTGCCCAACAGCCGGGCGACGTTGCCGTAGGCGCGCGGGTGGGTGCTCGATTGCAGGAACACGCCCTCCGGCGCCAGGGCGGCGGCGTCGGAGCCGAAGCTCATCCACGGCAGGGCCGTCTGGCGGCGGACGTTCTCCTCGCTCATCAGGAAATAGACCACCTGCACCCGGCTGCCGTCCTCGATGACCAGGTCGATGGCCGCGTCCTCGGGGCTGACGCCGCGCATCTTCGCCACCTCGGCCAGGGTCTTGCCGGTCAAGGGCTTGAGTTTGGGATTGCGGAAGCCGACCAGCAGCGTGCCCTCGGGCCCGGCGAAGCGATAGAGGTTCTCGAACGCCGGGCTGTCGATGCGCATCTCGGCGATCACCTCGCGGCGGGTGGCCGGGTCCTTCAGCCGCTTGATCCAGGCCTCGCGCCCGCCGGCCTGGACCCAGGTCGGCATGGCCGCGTCCAGGCCCGTCGAGCCGGCCGTATAGGTATACATGTCGGCCGTGATGCGCAGGCCCGAGGCGCGGGCCGCCTCGATCCGGGCGATGGCCGCCTCCAGCTTGGGCCAGTTGGCCCTGCCGGCCGCCTTGAGGTGATAGATCTCGGCCGGGGCGCCGGAACGGCGCGAGATGTCGATCAGCTCGTCGATCGCCTCCAGCAGCCGGTTGCCCTCGCTGCGCATGTGGCTGATGTACATGCCGCCGCAGCGGCCGGCCTCGGTCGACAGGGCGACGAGTTCGTCGGTGTCGGCATAGCTGCCCGGCGCGTAGATCAGCGACGAGCCGACGCCCAGCGCGCCCTCCTCCATGGCCTGGACGACCAGCGCCCGCATCCGGGCCAGCTCGGCCGGGGTCGGATCGACGTCCTCCTCGCCCAGGACGTTGGTGCGCACCGTCTCGGCCCCGACGAACGAGGCGACGTTCTGGGCCACGCCCATCTTTTCCAAGTGGCTCAGGTAGCCGTCCAGGGTGGTCCAGGCGATGTCGAACTTGATGTCGCCCTGCCGCTCGCGCTCCTGCCTGCGCATCTTTTCGGTCCAGGGGCCCATCGAACTGCCCTCGCCCATCACCTCCAGCGTCACGCCCTGTTTGAGGTCGGACAGGCCGCGGCCGTCGGCCAGCAGGCTCTCGGTGGCCCAGCTGAGCATGTTGATGAAGCCCGGCGAGACGGCCAGGCCCGTGGCGTCGATCTCGGTCAGGCGAGGCCCGCGCAGTTTGCGGCCGACGGCCACGATCCGGTCGCCACGAATGGCCACGTCGCCAACGAACGGCGCGCCGCCGGAGCCGTCGTGGATCGCGCCATTGCGGATCACGATGTCGAAGGGGGCGCCGCGGCCAATCTGCCCGGGGATGGGCGAGAGGGATGAGCAGGAGAGGAGGAGGACAGAGAAAACCGTGACCAGAAACGCGCGCGCCATTCCCATACTCCGCTCATCCCCGCGAAGGCGGGGACCCAGGTTTTTTCAGGGATGACTTCAAGCGTCCGAGAAGATCCCGCGCCTATCTTGCACGGAGGGCGGCCAGTTCAAAAACGCCTGGGTCCCCGCCTTCGCGGGGATGAGCGGATTTAGGAAAGCCCATCCACCCAGGCCGGCAGATCGCTGATCGAACCCAGCTCCACATACCGGCCATGATCGGCCGGCGCCTCGGCCGCCTCGTGGGCCCAGACCAGTGGATAGGGAATCAGCGCCCCCCAGCAGCCGGCGTCGAGCGCGGGCAGGATGTCCGAGCGCATCGAGTTGCCGGCCATCACCGCCGCCTCCGGCCCGGTGCCGTGGCGGGCGAAGACCCGGCGATAGGTGTCGGCGTCCTTCTCGCTGACGATCTCGACCGCCGCGAACAGGTCGCCCAGGCCGCTGGCCGCCAGCTTCTGTTCCTGGTGCAGCAGGTCGCCCTTGGTGATCAGCACCAGCCGGTAGCGTTCCGACAGCTGCGCCAGCGCGGCGTCGACGCCCGGCAGCGGCTCGACCGGCTCGGTCAGCATCTCGCGGCCGACGGCGAGGATCTCGCGGATCACCGAGGTCTCGACGGCCCCGTCGGTCAGCTCCATGGCCGTCTCGATCATCGACAGGGTGAAGCCCTTCACGCCGTAGCCATAGAGCCGCAGGTTGCGCTTCTCGGTCTCGGCCAGCCGCGCCTCGAGGGTCGCGGGATCGGCGTGGGCCTTGAGCAGATCGATGAACCGCGCGTGCGTCAGGCGGAACAGCGTTTCGTTGTGCCAGAGGGTGTCATCGGCATCGAGACCGACCGTGGTGATGGACATGGGGTGGGTATTAGCGCCCTTCTCCCGAGGGGAGAAGGAGGGGCCCGCGTCGAAGACGTGGGAGGTTGAGGGGGTACGGTGTGGACCGGCTCGCACCGTAACCCCTCACCCTCCCATGCTGCGCATGGGCCCCTCCCTCTCCCGCTGGGAGAGGGTCTTAGTGTTCCTTCACCACCCGCTCGGCGCCGCCCGGATATTTCGCCAGCAGGGTCGCCGGGCGGGGCGGGCGGGCGACGAGGTCGCCGCCGCAGTTGGGGCAGCGGCCCTCGAAGCGGTCCTGGGCGCAGTCGGCGCAGAAGGTGCATTCGAAGCTGCAAATCCGCGCGTCGCCGCCGTTGGCCGCCAGGTCGCGGTCGCAGCATTCGCAGTTGGGGCGCATCTGGAGCATAAGCCCTCCGATAGCGTTTGACCGACGAGGTCCGACTCACTACCAACGCGCCCGTTTGTCCACCCGCCAGGAACCTTCCCCATGACGCAGACCCTGCTTCCCGGCGTCACCGGCGTGCTGGCCCTGGCCGACGGGACCATCCTGCAGGGGATCGGCGTGGGCGCGACCGGCGAGGCGGTCGGCGAGGTCTGTTTCAACACCGCCATGACCGGCTACCAGGAGATCCTCACCGATCCCTCCTACATGGCCCAGATCGTCGCCTTCACCTTCCCGCACATGGGCAACGTCGGGACCAACGTCGAAGATCTGGAACAGATCAGCGGCGGGAGCGAGACGGCGGCGCGCGGCGCGATCTTCCGCGATGTGCCGACCGACCCGGCCAACTGGCGCGCCGACAGCGATCTGGCCGGCTGGATGACCCGCCGCGGCGTGATCGGCCTGGCCGGCATCGACACCCGCGCCCTGACCCGCGCGATCCGCGAGAAGGGCATGCCGCACGCGGTGATCGCCCACAGCCCGGACGGGACCTTCGACCTCGACGCGCTGGTGGCGAAGGCCCGCGCCTGGTCCGGCCTCGAAGGCCTCGACCTCGCCAAGGACGCCACCACCCGCCAGACCTTCGTCTGGGACGAGGGCCTGTGGAGCTGGCCGGAAGGCTACGCCAAACCGGGCGCGCCGAAGTACGAGGTCGTGGTCCTCGACTATGGCGTCAAGCGCAACATCCTTCGGGCGCTGAGCTCGATCGGCGCCCGGGCCACGGTGGTCCCCGCCGACACCAGCGCCGAGGCCATCCTGGCCCGCAAGCCTGACGGGGTGCTGCTGTCCAACGGCCCGGGCGATCCCGCCGCCACGGGAGAATACGCCGTCCCCGAGATCCGCAAGCTGATCGACAGCGGCACGCCGGTGTTCGGCATCTGCCTGGGCCACCAGATGCTGGCCCTGGCCCTCGGCGCGAAGACGGTCAAGATGGACCAGGGCCACCACGGGGCCAACCACCCGGTGAAGGACCTGACCACCGGCAAGGTCGAGATCGTCTCGATGAACCACGGCTTCACGGTGGACCGCGACAGCCTGCGGGCCCCGGTGACCGAAACCCATGTCAGCCTGTTCGACGGCACCAACGCCGGCCTGGCCCTGGCGGACAGGCCGGTGTTCAGCGTCCAGCACCACCCCGAAGCCTCGCCCGGCCCGACCGACAGCCTGTATCTGTTCGAGCGCTTCGCGGGGTTGATGGACAGGGCGAAGGGCTAGAGCGCGGGGACATGTACCGCCTTCGGTACGTGTCCCCTCTGGCAGGCAAGGGACACGTACCGAAGACGGTACATGTCCCTGTTCTCGCTACTGACGCCCGGCCACCAGCTGCACCGTGAACGGTCCGCTGGTCCAGCTGTCGCCGACGTTGCGCGCCGAGACCGGGGTGCAGATCGGGTTGGGGTAGCCCGGAGGGGCGTCGCTGGTGAAGGTCAGGCAGACCTGGCTGCCCTTGACCGCCCAGGTCCCGGCCAGCTGCTGTTCGCCCTGCACGCCGGTGAAGCTGTGGTCGCCCTCGTAGTAGATCTTCGACGACTGGCCGCTGGCGTCGGTGGTGATGGTCGTGTTGCCGATCCGCGAGGCCATGACGTCGTCGCCGGCCAGGGCGGCCGTGGCCGAGAGCGCCAGCGCCGCGACGGCGCCCAGAAGCATACGCATGGAGACCTCCCCTTGATTTTTCTTGTCAGGCGAGAGTGGTAACGGGCGATTGGCGGGGCCGTCAATCGCGCGCCAAACGAGACTTGCGCCCCTCCGCCTCCCTCTCTAAACGGGCCCCTTAACCAGCAGTTTGACCGGGGCCGGGCGCGCAGATCTGCGCGACCGCCCTTGTGCGCGAGACGAGCATGCCCAAGCGGACCGATATCTCCTCGATCCTGATCATCGGCGCGGGGCCGATCGTCATCGGTCAGGCCTGCGAATTCGACTATTCCGGCGTCCAGGCCTGCAAGGCGCTGCGGGCCGAGGGCTATCGCATCATCCTGGTCAATTCGAACCCGGCCACGATCATGACCGATCCGGACGTGGCCGACGCGACCTATATCGAGCCGATCACGCCGGAGATGGTCGCCAAGATCATCGAAAAGGAACGCCCCGACGCGCTGCTGCCGACCATGGGCGGCCAGACGGCGTTGAACACGGCCCTGGCCCTGGAGGCCGATGGCACGCTGGCCAAATGGGGCGTGGAGATGATCGGCGCGAAGGCCGACGTCATCGACAAGGCCGAGGACCGCCAGAAGTTCCGCGACGCGATGGACAGGCTGGGCCTCGAAAGCCCCAAGTCCAAGGCCGCCCATACGCTGGAGGAGGCGCGGGCCGGCCTGGAGTTCGTCGGCCTGCCGGCGATCATCCGGCCCAGCTTCACCCTGGCCGGCACCGGCGGCGGCATCGCCTACAACCTCGAGGAATTCGAGGAGATCGTGCTGCGCGGTCTCGACCTGTCGCCGACCACCGAGGTGCTGATCGAGGAAAGCGTGCTCGGCTGGAAGGAGTTCGAGATGGAGGTGGTCCGCGACAAGGCGGACAACTGCATCATCGTCTGCTCCATCGAGAACATCGACCCGATGGGCGTGCACACCGGCGACTCGATCACCGTCGCCCCGGCCCTGACGCTGACCGACAAGGAATACCAGCGCATGCGCACCGGCTCGATCGCCGTGCTGCGCGAGATCGGCGTCGAGACGGGCGGCAGCAACGTCCAGTGGGCGATCAACCCGGCGGACGGCCGGATGGTCGTCATCGAGATGAACCCGCGCGTGTCGCGCAGCTCCGCCCTGGCCTCGAAGGCCACCGGTTTCCCGATCGCCAAGGTCGCCGCGCGGCTGGCCGTCGGCTACACGCTGGACGAGCTGGCCAACGACATCACCGGCGGGGCCATGCCGGCCAGCTTCGAGCCGAGCATCGACTATGTCGTCACCAAGATCCCCCGCTTCGCGTTCGAGAAATACCCGGGCAGCGAACCGCACCTGACCACCTCGATGAAGTCGGTCGGCGAGGTCATGGCCATCGGCCGCACCTTCGCCGAGAGCCTGCAAAAGGCCCTGCGCGGGCTGGAGACGGGCCTTTCCGGCCTCGACGAGATCGACATCCCCGGCGCCGGGGATCCCGACACCGCTCACGCCGCGGTGCTGCGGGCCCTGGCCATGCCCACGCCCGACCGGCTGCTGGTCATCGCCCAGGCCTTTCGCCACGGCCTGACGGTCGAGGATATCCACGGGGCCTGTTCCTACGAGCCGTGGTTCCTGCGCCAGATCGCCGCCATCGTGCGCCAGGAGGGCGTCGTCCGCGCCTCCGGCCTGCCGGCCGCCGACGGCCTGCGCAAGCTGAAGGCCATGGGCTTCTCCGACGCCCGGCTGGCGAAGCTGACCGCCCTGACCGAAATGGAGGTCCGCGCCCGCCGCCACGCCATGGACATCCGCCCGGTGTTCAAGCGCATCGACACCTGCGCCGGCGAGTTCGCGGCGACCACGCCCTACATGTACTCGACCTACGAGACCGGGGCCCTGGGCCAGATCCCCGACTGCGAGGCCGAGCCCAGCAACCGCAAGAAGGCGATCATCCTGGGCGGCGGCCCCAATCGCATCGGCCAGGGCATCGAGTTCGACTACTGCTGCTGCCACGCGGCCTTCGCGCTGGACCAGATCGGCATCGAGTCGATCATGGTCAACTGCAACCCCGAGACCGTCTCGACCGACTACGACACCTCCGACCGCCTGTACTTCGAGCCACTGACGGCCGAGGACGTGCTGGAGCTGATCCATGTCGAGCAGAAGAACGGGACCCTGGCCGGGGTCATCGTGCAGTTCGGCGGCCAGACGCCGCTGAAGCTGGCCCATCCGCTGGAACAGGCCGGGGTGCCGATCCTGGGCACCAGCCCCGACGCCATCGACCTGGCCGAGGACCGCGAGCGCTTTCAGCAGCTGCTGCACCAGCTGAACATCGCCCAGCCGGTCAACGCCCTGGCCCGCAGCGCCGAGGAATGCTTCACCGCCGCCCATCAGGTCGGCTATCCGATCGTCATCCGCCCCTCCTACGTGCTGGGCGGGCGGGGCATGGAGATCATCCGCGACGACGAGCAGCTGGAGCGCTACGTGCGCACGGCCGTCGAGGTCAGCGGCGACGCGCCGATCCTGATCGACCAGTACCTGAGCCGCGCCACCGAGGTGGACATCGACGCCCTCTGCGACGGCACGGACGTGTTCGTCGCCGGGGTGCTGGAGCATATTGAGGAGGCCGGCGTGCACAGCGGCGACAGCGCCTGCTCGATGCCGCCCTTCTCGCTGCGCGCGGACATCGTCGCCGAGCTGAAGCGCCAGACGGTCGAGATGGCCCTGGCCCTGAATGTCCGGGGTCTGATGAACGTGCAGTTCGCCATCGAGGAGCCGCACTCCGCCGCCCCGCGCATCTTCGTGCTGGAAGTGAACCCGCGCGCGTCGCGGACCGTACCCTTCGTGGCCAAGACCATCGGCCAGCCGGTGGCCGCCATCGCCGCCCGGATCATGGCCGGCGAGACGCTGGCCAGCTTCGGCCTGGTCGACAAGCCCTACGACCATATCGCGGTGAAGGAGGCGGTGTTCCCGTTCGCTCGCTTCGCCGGGGTCGATACGGTGCTGGGCCCGGAGATGCGCTCGACCGGCGAGGTCATGGGCCTGGACTGGAAGCGCGCCGGCGAGACCGACATGGCCCCGGCTTTCGCCCGCGCGTTCGCCAAGAGCCAGCTGGGCGGCGGGGTCACCCTGCCGACCGCGGGCACCGCCTTCGTCTCGGTCAAGGACAGCGACAAGGTCTGGATCATCGAGCCGGTGCGGCTGCTGCAGGCCGCCGGCTTCAAGGTGCTGACCACGGCCGGCACGGGCGAGTGGCTGCGCGCCCAGGGCGTCGAGACCACCCCGGTCCGCAAGGTGCTGGAGGGCCGGCCGCACATCGTCGACGCGATGAAGAACGGCGAGGTCCAGCTGGTGTTCAACACCACCGAGGGCAAACAGTCCCTGGCCGACAGCTTCGAACTGCGCCGCACGGCCCTGATGATGAAGATCCCCTACTACACCACCAGCGCCGGCGCCCTGGCCGCCGCCCAGGCCATCACCAGCGCCCCGCTGGAGGCGCTCGAGGTCCGGGCGCTGCAGAGCTACTGAGGATGTGATAGTCTCGCGGGCATGACCCGCGAGGACGTCCTTCAGGTTTTGCGCGATCACGAAGCCGAACTGCGCGCGCAGGGCGTGATCCATGCCGCCCTGTTCGGATCGCTGGCGCGGGGTGAAGCGGGGGCCAGGAGCGATATCGACGTGGCTATCCGGTTCGATCCGGACGCCCCAATCACCCTCTGGGGCTACGCCGGGCTGAAGCGACGGGTGGCCGGAATGCTGCGGGGCTTCAAGCGGAAGGTCGATGTCATCGATCTGGACGGCATGAGCCCGTATGTGCGGCCGTCCGTCGAGCGCGACGCGATCTATGCCTTCTGAGCGCGCTCGAAAGGCGCTGCTTGATGTCCGCGAAAATATCCTGCTGGCGCAGACTTGGACCGGGGGCCTGACCCTGAGCCAGTTCGCCGCGGATCGGATGGTATTTTACGCCGTCACCCGTTGCCTGGAGATCATCTCCGAGGCCAGCCGACGTCTGCCGCCCGAGATGAAGCGGCGGCATTCGAAAATCGAATGGCGCGGCATGCGCGACGCCGGCAACATCTATCGTCACGACTATGACGGCGTGCAGGAACACATCATCCTTCGCACGGTCCGCGAGGCGCTCCCGCTGCTTCTCGTGGCCATTCAGATCGAGATCGCGACCTTCGAAGGAGACTCCTGATGCCCGCGCCCTCCCGCGTCGCCGCCTTCGTCGCCATGGTCGAGAGCGGCCGGTTCGTCGAGGCTATCGAGACCTTCTATGCCGTGGACGCCTCGATGCAGGAGAACCTCGGCCGCACCACGGTCGGCCGGGCCCAGATGGTCGAGAATGAAAAGGCCGCCCTCCGGCGCAACGCCATCGTCGCCCGCAAGGGCTCGACCGTGCTGGTCGATGGCGACCACGTAGCCATCCGCTGGGTGTTCGAGATGTCCGACCACACGGGCGAGACCCGCGTCCTGGACGAGATCGCCTGGCAGCGCTGGGACGGCGACCGGATCGTCGAGGAGCGCTTCTACTACGACCCCGGCCAAGTGCGCTGACGCCCGCCAGCCCTTACCTCAAAAGGGGGGGCTCGTGCCGAGGGGGGCTTGCAAAGGCCCGCCGGATCGGGCCTTGGGACTCCACCATCAACAGGGAGTTTCCCGTGTCCGCGTCACGTTTCGCCACGCTTTCCGCGACCCTCGCCATCACCGCCGCGGCGCTCGTTCCGGCCCCCGCCCTCGCCCTGGACAAGCCGGAGGCCGCCGCGACCTGGGTGGCGCGCAATCGCGCCTTCCTCGCCGTGTCCCAGGATCTGGCCCGCAACGGCGCGAACCTCCTGCCGGCGCAGCAGGCGGCCTGCCGGGGCCTGATCGGCGAGCACCTGCGCATCGGCGGCATCACGCCGCACTGGGCCACCGGCGCCCAGCGCGACTTCTGCCGGGCGATGGACGGCTTCAACGGCAAGGCGTCGGTGAAGAACCCGTGCGGCGATCTCAGGTCCGCCGCCAGACAGTACGGCAAGGCCGTTCCGTTCGGTGACTCCGAAGCGGTCACGGAGACCTCGCGGCAGATGGTTGGGCTGATTGAGATCATTCTGCGCGCCGCCAGCCAAACCCATAAGTGCTGACACGAGGCAAGGGCCGGCCGCTGGACAGTCCCCCGGAGCGGGCTAGCATCCGGGTATGACCCGGAGCGCGCCATGCTGACCGTCCACCACCTGAACAACTCCCGCTCGCAGCGCGTGCTGTGGCTGCTGGAGGAGCTGGGGCTGCCGTACGAAATCAAGCACTACCAGCGAGACAGCAAGACCATGCTGGCGCCGCCGGAGCTGAAGGCGATCCATCCGCTGGGCAAGTCGCCGGTGATCACCGACGGGCCGGCGACCCTGGCCGAGACGGGGGCCATCGTGGAGACGATCGTCGAGGCCTATGGCGGCGGCCGGCTCAAGCCGCCGGCGGGCAGCGAGGACCGGCTGCGCTGGCTCTACTGGCTGCACTACGCCGAGGGTTCGGCCATGCCGCCGCTGCTGCTGAAGCTGGTGTTCACCGCCCTGCCGGCCCGCGCGCCCGGGCTGGTGAAGGGCATCGTCAGGGGCATCTCCAACCAGGCCCTGAAGACCTTCGTCGATCCGCAGCTGACCGCCCATTTCGACTACTGGGAGGCTGAACTGGGCAAGGCCGAGTGGTTCGCCGGCGCGGAGTTCAGCGCCGCCGACATCATGATGAGCTTCCCCGTCGAGGCCGCCGCCGACCGGGCCGGGGCGCTGGTCGGCCGGCCCCGGCTGAAGGCGTTCCTCGACTGGATCCACGCCCGCCCCGCCTACCAGGCGGCGCTGGAAAAGGGCGGACCCTACGCCTACGCGTGACCTCCCTCCCCTTCATGGGGAGGGACAGACCGCGTAGCGGTCAGGGTGGGGAGGCAGCGGGCCGTGCAGGATGGGCCCGGATGGCGGAAAACTTCCCCACCCGTCCGGGCTCCGCCCGTCCACCCTCCCCATGAAGGGGAGGGAAAGGGATGGACGCCGCCCCGACTCGCCGTCACCTTATCGCTGATAACAAAAAGCCGTGGGAGGCAGGAATGACGGGTCGGGTCGCGGGCAAGGTCGTGCTGGTGACGGGCGGGGCGAGCGGCATTGGCCGCGGCTGCGCCGAGCTGCTGGCGCGCGAGGGGGCCGTCGTGGTGGTCACCGACGTCCAGGACGAGATGGGCGCGGACGTCGCCCGGGCGCTCGGCGGCAAGGCCGTCTACCTGCATCACGACGTCACCGACGAGGACGCCTGGATCGGCGTCGTGGCCGAGGTCGGCAAGCGCTTCGGCCGGCTCGACGTGCTGGTCAACAACGCCGGCGTCGGCATGGGCGGCCCGGTGACCGAGTTCAGCCTGGCCGACTGGCGCAAGCAGCAGGGGGTCAATGTCGAGGGCGTGTTCCTGGGCGTGAAGCACGGCCTGCCGCTGATGCGCCAGGGCGGCGGCGGCAGCATCATCAACATGTCCTCGGTGGCCGGGCTCACCGGGGCGGCGAACATGTCCAGCTACTGCGCCACCAAGGGGGCCGTGCGGCTGTTCACCAAGGCCGTCGCCATGGAATGCGCGGCCGCCCGCGACGGGGTGCGGGTCAACTCGGTCCATCCGGGCATCATCGATACGCCGATCTGGGACACCATCGGCGACTCCATCGGCGGCGAAAGCGGCAACGCCGGACCGGCGCGCGCCATCGATCTGGACGACATGACCGCCGTGACGACGCCGCTGGGCGTCAAGGGCTTCCCCGTCGATATCGCCGCGGGCGTGCTGTTCCTGGCCTCCGACGAGTCCCGCTACATGACCGGCGCGGAACTGGTGATCGACGGCGGCATGACCGCGCGCTAAAGCCCCGCGCTCGAAATGGCCGGGGGCGCATGAAATACAGGGCGGATGTCGATGGGCTGCGGGCGGTCGCGGTGCTGGCGGTGGTCGGCTTCCACGCCGGCGTACCCTGGCTGACCGGCGGCTTCGCCGGCGTCGATGTGTTCTTCGTTATCTCCGGCTTCCTGATCGGCGGCGTCGTGGCCGAGCGGCAGGCGCGGGGCGATTTCTCGCTGGGCTGGTTCTGGGAGCGGCGTATCCGCCGCATCTTCCCGTCGCTGATGGTCATGCTGGCGGCGACCTCGGCGCTGGCATGGTGGCTGCTGACGCCCGGCGACCTGGTGGCCTACGCCCGGTCGATGGCCGCGGCGCTGGTGTCGCTGTCCAACGTCCATTTCTGGCGGACGAGCGACTATTTCGGCGGCGAGGACCTGATCCGGCCGCTGCTGCACACCTGGTCGCTGGGCGTCGAGGAACAGTTCTACGTCGTCTTTCCCCTGCTGATGCTGCTGCTCGCAAGGGTCGCGGCGGGGCGGGTCAGGCTTGTCCTGGCCGGACTTGCCGCGCTGTCCCTCGCCTTCGCCGTCTGGCAGACCGCCGCCCACCCGGAGGCCGCCTTCTACCTGCCTTTCGCCCGCGCCTGGGAGCTGCTGGCGGGCGTGCTGCTGGCGATGTGGAAGCCGAAGATCCGACCCGGGCCGCTTCAGCACGCGGTCGGCCTGGCGGGCCTGGCGCTGATCGTCGGGACCTGCCTGCTGGTCACCAAGGACACCCGCTGGCCCGGCGTCGCGGCCATCGCGCCGGTGCTCGGCGCCGTCCTGATCGTCGCGGCCAACGGCGGGATCGTCGGCCGGCTGCTGGCGCTTCGGCCGATGGTCTGGGTCGGGCTGCTGTCCTACTCGCTGTATCTGTGGCACTGGCCGTTGTTGACGTTCCAGCGCTATCTGCTGCCGGGCGGCTGGCCCGCCGCGCTCGCGGTGCTGCTGGCGATCGGCCTGGCCGCCCTGTCGCTGCGCTTCGTCGAGCGACCATTCCGCGACAGCGCCTTCCTGACCCGCCGCCAGGTGTTCGCGGCCGGCGCCGGGGCGATCCTGCTGCTGGGCGCCTTCGCCGGCCTGGTCGATCTCGCCAAGGGGGTCCCGCAACGGTTCGACCAGCGCTCGCTGGCCATGGCCGAGTCGCGCCTCGAGCGCTCGCGCGGCAGCTATCGCGACGGGACCTGCTTCATCTCCTACCGCTTCGACGCGAAGGACTACCGCAAGGACCTGTGCAACGCCGCCGATCCAGGGAAGCCCGACTGGCTGCTGGTCGGCGACAGCCACGCGGCGCACCTGTGGTCTGGGCTCGCCGCCGCCAACCCCGACATCAACGTCATGCAGGTGACCTCCTCCGGCTGCGAGATCACGCTGACGCGGGACCCGGTCGAGCGCGACGTCTGTGACCGCATGGCCCGGCTGGTCTATGGCGACCTGCTGGTCAACAACCGTCCCGACGGCGTGCTACTGGCCGGCCGCTGGTGGGCCAAGGACCTGCCGCGCCTGGCCGAGACGCTCGGCTGGTTCCGGGCCCGCGACATCCCGGTGATCCTGGTCGGCCCCATCCCCCAGTATTCGGACGACCTGACGCGGCTGCTGATCCTGTCCTGGCGCTTCCACGATCCCGACCTGCCCCGCAAGCGGATGCTGGACTGGCCGCGCGGCGTGGACCGCGACCTGCGCAAGCTCGCGGCCGACAAGGGTGTGGCCTACATCTCGCTGTTCGACCTGCTCTGCGACGGACCGGACTGCGCCACCCTGGTCGATCCGGTCACGCCGCTGCAGTGGGACTATGGCCATCTGACGCCGGAGGGCTCGCGCTTCGTCGCCGCCCGGATGCGCGAGCGGGGCCTGTTCCCGGCTAGAGGTCCAGCGCCAGCACCCAGTCGAGGTAGTCGTTGACCCCGACATGGAACAGACGCGTGCCGACCTGCCGGAAACCGTGCCGGGCGTAGAAGGCGTTGGCCCGGTCGTTCTTGCTGTAGACGGCCAGCAGCAGCCGCTTCGCCCCGGCCGCCCGGGCCGTGTCGATCGCCGTCCGCATCAGGCGGGGCCCCAGGCCCTGCCCATGGAACCGGTGCAGGGCGTAGATGCGGGTCAGCTCCATGTCGCCTGGGCCCGTTTCGACCGGCAGGTCGGGCGGCCCCATCAGCAGGAAGCCGACCGGCGCCTGGCCTGGCTCCAGCGTGGCCAGGAACAGCCGCCGGTCCGGATCGGCCAGCAGCCGGGCGTAGGCCTCCGGCGTGTGCGTCGTGCGGCAGTGGAAGACGATATCCTCGCCATCGACGATGCCGGCGTAGGTCTCCACGAACGTCGCCGCGGCGACGGCGGACAGGCGGCCGGCGTCCTCGAGCGTGCAGGGTCGGATGGTGATCGCGTTCATGGCGGCGAGTTCTAGCGGCGCCGACCGACCGCCGCATCCGGCGATTTCACGGGCGGGGAACCATCGTCCCGAATGATCATGCCGCCTCGAACACCAGCGGCGCGCCCCAGAAGGCCCCGACCAGGCCGTCCCGGCGGCCGGGCGTCCCGGTGGTCAGGAAGCGGCGCAGGCCCGTTCCGCCGGCGACATATTCCGGGTGCCGCTCCATGTAGCGGCCCAGCGCCTCGGCCGTGGCGCCGGGCTGGTGGATCAGCGGCGTGCCCGGCGGCAGGGCGCCCCGGAACAGGTCGGCGACGATCTCGTAGTGGGTGCAGCCGAGGATCGCCCGGTCGGGGTGGCGCCCGATGCGCCGGCGCAGGGCATCGACGTGACCGGCGATCTCGCTGGCCAGGATATCGTGCGCGGCGCCGTCCTCGATCATCCGCGCCAAGTTCGGGCAGGGCTCGGAGAACACCGCCAGGTCCTGCTTGCGCTTGTCGATCTCGATCTCGAACACCCGACTGCCGGCCGTGCCCGGGGTGGAGAAGACGCCGAGGATATCGACCTTGGTCACCTGTTCGTCGCGGCGGTCGGCCTCGTGCTCCCAGGGCAGGCCGGTAGCCGCCTCGATGGTCGGCACGATGATGCCCAGCACGTTCAGCGCCCGGCCCGTCTCGCGGCGATAGCCGGGCAGCCAGGTCTGCTGCAGCCGGCGCAGGGCGATGGCCGAGGCGGTGTTGCAGGCCAGCACGACAAGGCTCGCGCCCTCGTCGAACAGGCGGATGCAGCCGGCCCGGGTGAGATCGACGATCTCCTCGCCCGGCCGCCCGCCATAGGGGGCGTTGGCCTGATCGGCGAGGTAGACGAAGTCGGCCTGCGGGAACCGCTCGACGAGCGCGCGGTGGACGGTGAGGCCGCCGACACCGGAATCGAAGACGCCAATGGACATGAATTCGCCTTTAGCGCCCCGCCCGCGAGGCGTCCATGCGGCGCATTACAGGCCGTTCATGTGACGTTCGGGCATAAAGGGGGATAGGGTCCCCGCAAACCGGATTCTCGGGAGATTTTTCGTGCATCGTCGTACCTTTCTCGCCACCACCGCGGCCGCCGCGGCCATGACCACCGTCTCGGGCCGCGCCCTGGCCGCGACGGGCAACCCCACGATCCAGCCCTGGACCGGCCCCTATGGCGGCGTGCCCGCCTTCGACAAGGTCAAGGTCGCCGACTTCCTGCCCGGCGCCGAAGAGGCCATGACCCGCAATCTCGCCGAGATTGACGTGATCGCCGCGAACCCGGCCGCCGCCACCTTCGAGAACACCATCGCGGCCCTGGAGGATTCGGGCCGCATGCTGAGCGACTACTTCGCCTACTACGGCATCTGGGGCTCCAACCTCAGCTCGCCCGAGTTTCAGGCCGTCGAGTCGGAGCTCGATCCGAAGTTCGCCGCGTTTGGCGACAAGATCACCCAGAACGAGGCGCTCTTCGCCCGCATCGAGGCGGTCTACACCTCGCCGGACAAGGCGAAGCTTACGCCTGAGCAGCAGCGGCTGACCTGGATTTACTATACCAACTTCGTCCGCGCCGGCGCCAAGCTGGCCCCGGCCGCCAAGACCCGCGTGGCGGCGATCAACGAGGAACTGGCCGGCCTCTACACGAAGTTCAGCCAGAACCTGCTGGCCGACGAGAGCACCTATATCGAGCTGTCGGACGCCGATCTGGCCGGCCTGCCCGAGGGACTCAAGGCCAACGCCGCCTCCAGCGCCGAACAGCGCAAGATGCCGGGCAAGTTCATCATCGTGAACACCCGCTCCAGCGTCGATCCCTACCTGACCTATTCGCCCGTGCGGGCGACCCGCGAGACGGTCTGGAAGGCCTTCGTCAATCGCGGCGACAACGGCGGCGCGACCGACAACAACGCCATCATCGCCAGGATCCTCAAGCTGCGCGTCGAGCGGGCCAATCTGCTGGGCTTCGCGACGCACGCCCACTGGCGGCTCGAGAACGCCATGGCCAAGACGCCCGAGAACGCCATGACCCTGATGGAAGCGGTCTGGCCGGCGGCCATCGCCCAGGTGGCCCGGGACGTCGCCGAAATGCAGGCCATCGTCGATGCCGAAAAGGGCGGCTTCCAGATCCAGCCCTGGGACTATCGCTTCTATGCCGAGAAGGTCCGCAAGGCGAAGTACGACCTCGATATGAACGAGGTGAAGCCTTACCTGCAGCTGGAGAAGCTGCGCGAGGGCATGTTCTGGGCCGCCGGCGAACTCTATGGCTTCCAGTTCAAGCAGGTCGAAGGCCTGCCGGTCTATCACGAGGACATCCGGACCTGGGAGGTGACCCGCGACGGCCAGCTGGTCGGCGTCTGGTACTTCGATCCCTACGCCCGCCAGGGCAAGCGCTCGGGCGCCTGGATGAACGCCTACCGGAACCAGGAGCGGTTCCGCAAGGACGTGAAGACCATCGTCAGCAACAACTCCAACTTCATCAAGGGCAAGCCCGGCGAGGCGGTGCTGATCAGCTGGGACGACGCCGAGACCCTGTTCCACGAGTTCGGCCACGCCCTGCACGGCCTGAACTCAAACGTGTCCTATCCGGGCGTCTCGGGCACCAGCGTCGCGCGCGACTATGTCGAATTCCCCAGCCAGCTGAACGAGCGCTGGCTGTCGACGCCGCAGGTGCTGAGCCGGTTCGCCCTGCACTACCAGACCGGCAAGCCGATCCCGCAGGCCCTGGTGGACAAGATCGAGAAGGCCAGCAAGTTCGGCCAGGGCTTTGGCACGACCGAGTACCTCGCCAGCGCCCTGATCGACATGAAGCTGCATCTGGCCGGCGCCGTGGACATCGATCCCGACGCCTTCGAGCGCGAGGAACTGACGAAGCTCAACATGCCGGCCCAGATCGTCATGCGCCACCGCACGCCGCAGTTCGGGCACGTCTTCTCCGGCGACGGCTATTCGGCCGGCTACTACAGCTATCTGTGGGCCGACACCCTGACCGCCGACTGCGCCGAGGCGTTCCAGGAAGCGCCCGGCGGCTACTACGACAAGGTGGTGGCCAAGCGGCTGCACGACGAGATCATGTCGCGCGGCAACAGCTCCGACCCGGCCGACCAGTTCCGCGCCTTCCGGGGCCGCGACCCGAAGATCGGCGCCCTGATGCGCGACCGCGGCTTCCCGGTTCCGCCGGGGGCGTAGATTGCAGGCGGGGACACGCACTGAAGTGCGTGTCCCTTTGGGCAAAGCTTGATTTCCCGCCCTTTTCCGCCCATAAGGCCCGCCTTCCGGCGCAGATGCAGTTCAGCGCCCTCCACCGCCACGACCCCCAGCCGGACTTTAGGGATGGGACGAGGGCGGCGAGGCCCCCCGTCGACGTGATCGTCCACGGGGGCGAATTGCGTTTGGGCGATTGAGGTACGGCATGTTCGAAGGCCTTACAGAACGACTTGGCACGGTGTTCGACCGGCTCTCCGGTCGCGGGGTGCTGGGCGAGAAGGATATCGACGAGGCGCTGCGCGAGGTTCGCGTCGCCCTGCTCGAGGCCGACGTCGCCCTGCCGGTGGTCAAGGACTTCATCACCAAGGCCCGCGAGGCGGCGCTTGGCGAGGCGGTGATCCGCTCGATCCGCCCGGCCGACCAGGTGGTCAAGATCGTCTATGACGGCCTGGTCGAGATGCTCGGCGGCGAGGAGCCGGTCGGCCTGCAGCTGGCCCTGAACCCGCCCTCGATCATCCTGATGGCCGGCCTGCAGGGCTCGGGCAAGACGACCATGTCGGCCAAGCTGGCCCTGCGGCTCAGCAAGACCGAGCGCCAGAAGGTCCTGATGGCCTCGCTGGACACCCGCCGTCCGGCCGCCATGGAACAGCTGGCCATCCTCGGCCAGCAGGTCGGGGTCGATACCCTGCCGATCGTCGCCGGCCAGTCGGCGACCGACATCGCCCGGCGCGCGCTGCAGGCGGCGAAGCTCAGCGGCTACGACGTGGTCATCCTCGACACCGCCGGCCGCACCACGCTGGACGAGCAGATGATGGCCGAGGCGGCGCAGATCGCGCAGATCGCCTCGCCGACCGAGACCCTGCTGGTCGCCGACAGCCTGACCGGCCAGGACGCCGTGCGCACGGCCAAGGCGTTCCACGAGCGTCTGCCCCTGACCGGCCTGATCCTGACGAGAGCCGATGGCGACGGGCGCGGCGGCGCGGCCCTGTCGATGCGGGCCGTCACCGGCCTGCCGATCAAGTTTCTGGGCACGGGCGAGAAGGTCGATGCGCTCGAGGTGTTCGACGCCCGCCGCGTGGCCGGCCGCATCCTTGGCCAGGGCGACATCGTCGCGCTGGTCGAAAAGGCCGCCACCGAGCTCGACCACGCCAAGGCCGAGGCCACGGCGCGCAAGCTGGCCAAGGGCCAGTTCGACCTGGAGATGATGTCCGACCAACTGGCCCAGATGGAACGGATGGGTGGCCTGCAGGGCGTGATGGGCATGCTGCCCGGCGTCGGCAAGATGAAGCAGCAGATCGCCGAAGCGGGCATGGACGACAAGGTGATCAAGCGCCAGCGCGCGATCATCGGCTCGATGACCAAAACCGAGCGCAAGAAGCCCGACATCCTGGCCGCCTCGCGCAAGCGTCGCATCGCCGCCGGCGCCGGGGTCGATGTCGCCGAGGTCAACCGCCTGCTCAAGCAGCATCGCCAGATGGCCGACGCCATGAAGATGATGACCCGCAACGGCGGCGCGGGGTTCGCGCGCATGGCCTCGATGCTGGGCATCGGCGGCGGCGGCGGCATGGACCGCCTGAAAAATCTCGGCGGCGGCAAGATGGCCGAGCCCGATCCCGAACAGCTGCGCCAGCAGCTCGAGAAACTCCAGGGCGGCGGCTCCGGCCTCCCGGGCCTCGGCGGCCCCGCCCTGCCCCCCGGCTTCAACCCCTTCAAGAAATAAGATCAGACCAGAGGACTACCGAACATGCTGAAGATCCGTCTCGCCCGTGGCGGCGCCAAGAAGCGCCCCTACTATTCGATCGTCATCGCCGACAGCCACTCGCCCCGCGATGGCCGCTTCATCGAGAAGGTCGGAACCTACAATCCCCTTCTGCCGAAGGATGGCCCCACGCCGCGCGTCACGCTGAAGCTCGAGTCGATCCAGGCCTGGATCGCCAAGGGCGCCCAGCCGACCGACCGCGTCGCCCGCTTCCTCGCGGCCGAAGGCATCGGCCAGTGGGCCCACGGCAACAACCCGACCAAGGGCAAGCCGGGCAAGAAGGCCGATGAACGCGCCGCCGAGCGCGCCCAGCGCGACGCCGACCGCGCCGCCGCCGCCGCCGAGCTGGCCGCCAACCCGCCGGCCCCGGAACCCGAGCCCGAAGTCGAGGCTCCGGTCGCCGAGGCGCCCGCCGAGGAAGCCGCTCCGGTCGAAGCCGCCGCTGAAGAAGCCGCGCCTGAGGCCGCCGCCGAGGAAGCTCCGGCCGCCGAAGCTGCTCCGGAGGCCGCTGCTGAAGAGGCCCCGGCCGCCGCTGAAGAGCCGGCCGAAGGCTAACCCACAAGCCGTCATCCTCGGGCTTGTCCCGAGGACCCCTTGTTCAGCCGCACGCGCAGCTATCCAGCTTGATGCGTTCGGAACACGTTCAGAGGGGTCCTGGGCACAAGGCCCAGGATGACGGTGATGGGAGGGCGACCATGAGCCAGGACCGTCTCATCGCCGTCGGCCGCGTCGCGGGCGCCTTTGGCGTCCGGGGCGAGGTGCGCATCGCCGCCTTCACCCAGGAGCCCCTGGCGTTGGCCCGCTTCCGCGCGCTGAAGCGCCAGGACGGCTCGCCGGGCCTGACCATCCTGTCGGCCCGCGAGAGCAAGGGCGGCATCGTCTGCCGCTGTCCCGGCGTGGAAACCAAGGAACAGGCCGACGCGCTGCGCGGCCTGCGCCTGTTCGTGTCGCGCGACGCCCTGCCGCCGCCGGACGAGGACGAGTTCTACCTGGCCGACCTGATCGGCCTGGCCGTGGTCACGCCGCAGGGCGAGCCCCTGGGGACCATCAAGTCGGTGCAGGACTTTGGCGCCGGCGACATCCTCGAGATCACCCCCGCCGGCGGGGGACCGACCTGGTACCTGGCCTTTACCCGCGAGACCGTCCCGACCGTCGATATCGCCGCCGGCCGGGTGATCGCCGTGCCGCCGACCGAGGTCGTGGCCGAGGAAGAGTAGGAATGGGGACATGTACCGCAGGTACGTGTCCCCCAATCGAAATTCAGCGGCGGTTCATTTAGGGGACACGTACCTGCGGTACATGTCCCCTACGGTCAGACCTTCACCCGCATCAGGCATTCCTGGGCCACCGAGGCGGCCAGCACGCCGTCCTGGGTGTACATCTCGCCGCGGATGAAGCCGCGGCCCTGCGAGGTGCTGGGGCAGTCCTGGTCGAACAGGTGCCAGTCGTTAAAGTTGGTCGGCCGGTGGAACCACATGGCGTGGTCCAGGCTGGCCGACTGCATGCCTTTTGTCCGCCAGGTCAGGCCGTGGACCCGCAGGGCGGTCTCCATGAAGGCCATGTCCGACGCATAGGCCAGCGCCGCCTGCTGCAGCTTGATGCTGTCGCCGATCGGAGACTTGGCGCGCAGCCAGACCTGTTTGCGCGGCGGCTTGGCCACCGGTTTGAACATGTTCTGCGGATCGGGCCAGCGCACCTCGACCGGGCGGCGCTTCATGTGCTCGATCATCGCCGGCGGCATGTCCTTGTTCTCGGCCAGGGCCTGTTCCATCTCGGTGGCCACCGACTCGGGCGAGGGATGGGCCGGCATGGCCGTCTGGTGCTCGTAGCCCTCCTCGGCGACCTGGAAGGAGGCGGCGAGGTTGAAGATCTGCTCGCCGTTCTGAATCGCCACCACGCGGCGGGTGGTGAAGCTGCCGCCGTCGCGCGCGCGATCGACCTGGTAGAGCACCGGGATGCGCACGTCGCCCGGCCGGATGAAATAGGCGTGCAGGCTGTGGCAGGTCCGGTTCTCGACCGTTTCGTAGGCCGCCATCAACGCCTGGGCGATGACCAGCCCGCCGAAGATCCTTGGATAGCCGTCGTTCGGCGAGCGGCCCCGGAACAGGTTCAGCTCGATCGGCTCGAGGGCCAGGGTCTCGATGAGGTTTTCGCTCTCTTGCATGAGGATCGCATATTCCCGCACGGGGGTGGGAGCAAGCGTCCGCCGTGCTAGAGAGCCCCCATGCCGTTCACCGCCACCGTCCTGACCATGTTTCCGGAGGCCTTTCCCGGGCCGCTCGGCGTGTCGCTGATCGGCACGGCCTGGCGCGAGCAGGACCTGTGGCGCCTTGAAACAGTGGACATTCGCGCCTTTTCCAAGGATAAGCGCGGCTTCCTCGACGACACCCCCGCGGGTGGCGGTCCTGGACAGGTGATGAAGGCGGACGTGATCGCGGCGGCGCTCGATAGCGTGGACGTTGCGGGACGGCCGCTTTTGTACATGAGCGCCCGGGGTCGGCCCCTGACCCAGGCGCGTGTGAAGCAGTGGGCCGAGGCGCCGGGGATCATCGTCCTCTGCGGCCGGTTCGAGGGGGTGGACCAGCGGGTGCTCGACGCCCGGGGGTTCGAGGAGGTCTCCGTCGGAGACGCGGTGCTCGCCGGTGGCGAGGCGGCGGCGATGGTGGCGATCGAGGCGTGCGTCCGCCTGGTTCCGGGAGTGCTCGGACAGCCGGAGTCACTGAGTGAAGAAAGCTTCGAGGACGGTCTCCTCGAGCATCCGCAGTATACGCGACCGCGGACGTTCGAAGGGCTGGATATCCCCGAGGTGCTGCTGGGCGGCGACCACAAGAAGGTCGCGGCGTGGCGGCGGGAGATGCGTGAGACGACGACCCGCGAGCAACGGCCCGATCTCTGGGACCGCCACCTCGCCAACCGACAACCAAAGGGCGTTCCAAGCCCGACGAAACCGAAGGACTGAACCGATGGCCGCGAATATCATCAAGGAACTGGAGAAGGCCGAGAGCGAACGCCTCGCCGCCCTCCGCACCACCCCCGATTTCCAGCCGGGCGACACCGTCCGGGTGAACGTGAAGATCAAGGAAGGCGAGCGCGAGCGCGTTCAGGCCTATGAGGGCGTCTGCATCGCGCGCCAGGGAGCCGGCCTGCACGAGAGCTTCACCGTCCGCAAGATCAGCTTCGGCGAAGGCGTTGAGCGGGTGTTCCCGATCATGTCGCCGATGATCGAAAGCATCGAGGTCAAGCGTCGCGGCGTCGTCCGTCGCGCCAAGCTCTATTACCTGCGCGATCGTCGCGGCAAGTCGGCCCGCATCGCCGAACGCCAGACCGCCCGCAAGGAACCGGGCGCCGCCGTCGAGGAGTAGGACTCCTCCGGTCTGTGCTGAAACGACGAAGCCCCGGACTGGAAGGTCCGGGGCTTTTTCGTTGGTGCGTCCTTCGAGACGCGATCCTGAAGGATCGCTCCTCAGGATGACGCGAAGGGGTGGGCTTCAATGGTGTTCGTCATGGTGAGGAGCGAGGCCCCGGCCGAGCGTCTCGAACCACGCACGCCGCCCCCCCGGCACGCAAGATCATGCCCGCCCGCCCGCCGCCGGACTAGACGAAAGGGCATGACCCGCCCTACATGCCGCCCATGGCTGGCAAGACGCTCTACGACAAGATCTGGGATGCTCACCGGGTGACGGAGGACGCCGGGGAGGCGATCCTCTACATCGACCTGCATCTGATCCATGAGGTGACCACGCCGCAGGCCTTCGCCGGCCTGCGCGCCGAGGGCCGCAAGGTGCGCCGGCCGGACCGGACGCTGGCCGTGGCCGACCACAATGTGCCGACGCAGGGCCAGGCCCTGGGCGTCGGGGCGGTGGCCGACGAGGAGGCCCGGCTGCAGCTGCGGACCCTGGCCCGCAACGTGGCCGACAACGGCATTGAATTCTTCCCCATGGGCGACATCCGCAACGGCATCGTCCATGTGGTCGGGCCAGAGCAGGGCCGCACCCAGCCGGGCATGACCATCGTCTGCGGCGATTCCCACACCTCGACCCACGGCGCCTTCGGGGCCCTGGCCCAGGGCATCGGCACCAGCGAGGTCGAGCATGTGCTGGCCAGCCAGACCCTGCGCCAGCAGAAGTCGCGGAACATGCGGGTGACGGTGAACGGCCAGCTGTCGCCGGGCGTCACGGCCAAGGACATGGCGCTGGCCATCATCGGCGTCATCGGCACGGCCGGCGGCACGGGCCACGTCATCGAGTTCGCCGGCGAGGCCGTGCGCGACCTCTCCATGGAGGGCCGCATGACCCTCTGCAACCTGACCATCGAGGGCGGCGCCCGCGCGGGTCTGGTGGCGCCGGACGAGAAGACCTTCGCCTATCTGCTGGGCAAGCCCTCCGCGCCGAAGGGCGCCGCCTGGGACATGGCCGTGTCTTACTGGAAGACCCTGTTCACCGACGCGGACGCGGTTTTTGACCGCGAGGTGGTGCTGGACGGGCCGTCGATCGCCCCGACCGTCACCTGGGGCACCAGCCCCGAGGACGTCGTGCCGATCACCGGCAACGTGCCCGACCCGTCGACCTATGACACGCCGGACAAGAAGGCCGCCGTCGAGCGGGCGCTCGACTACATGGGCCTGACCGCCGGCCAGCCGATCACGGACGCGCGCATCGACCGGGTGTTCATCGGGTCCTGCACCAACAGCCGCATCGAGGACCTGCGCGCGGCCGCCGCCGTGGCGCAGCAGGCCTTCCTCGAAGGCCGTCTGGTCGCCGACCATGTGAAGGCGATGGTCGTGCCGGGCTCGGGTCTGGTGAAGGAGCAGGCCGAGGCCGAGGGGCTGGACGCCATCTTCAAGGCCGCCGGCTTCGACTGGCGTGAGCCGGGCTGCTCGATGTGCCTGGGCATGAACCCCGACCGTCTGGAACCGGGCGAACGCTGCGCCTCGACCAGCAACCGCAATTTCGAGGGCCGCCAGGGCCGCGGCGGCCGCACTCATCTGATGAGCCCGGCCATGGCCGCGGCGGCGGCGATCGCCGGCCATATCGTCGATGTGAGGGATTTCCTGTGACCCTCACGGCGCTCGACCACATCGCCATGGTCGTGCACGACCTGGACGCCGCCGAAGCCGGGTTGGCGCGGCTGCTCGGCCGGCCCGCCAACTGGCGCGGCGGCATGCACGGCGCCCGCCACGTCTGGTTCCAGCTGGGCAACATGGCGCTCGACGTCATCGCCCCCGTCGGGGGCGAGACCGGGAACAAGGTCCGTGAACGGCTCGAAAAGCACGGCGAGGGGCTCTGGGGCCTGGGTTTCGCCACCGGCGACCTCGCAGCCGCGCAACGTCGCATGGAGCGGGTCGGGATCACGACCTACGGGCCGGGCGTCGAGGTTTCGACCCATCCGGAAACGGGCGCGACACGAGAATGGCCCAGCTTCGTCACCCGGCTGCGCGCCACCCATGCGGTCAACCTGTTCTTCATCGGCCATCCGGCGGACGCCGCCCCCTGGCCGGTCTCCCCCATCGACGGAAGCGACGAAGGCGCGGCGGTCAGCGGACTGGACCATGTGGTCGTGCGGACCCCCGACCCCGAACGCGCTGCTGCGCTCTACGGCGCCCGGATGGGCCTCGACATGCGGCTGGACCGTTCCAATCCCGACTGGGGCACGCGGCTGATGTTCTTCCGCTGCGGCGACCTGGTCGTCGAGGTGGCGCATGATCTGAACGCCGGCGTTTCCGACGGCCCGGACTCCCTCTGGGGCCTCTCCTGGCGTGTCCCGGACGTCGCCGCGGCCCGGGCGCGGATGGCCGCGGCAGGGATCCAGGTTTCCGAAGTCCGCACGGGCCGCAAACCCGGCACCGCCGTCTTCACCGTCAAGGACGCCCCCGGCGGCGTCCCCACCCTCGTCATCGGACCGGCCGCATGAAACCCTTCACCCGCCTCGACGCCCGCGCCGCGCCGCTGCCGCTGGCCAACATCGACACCGACCAGATCATTCCCAAGCAGTTCCTCAAGACGGTGGACCGCGAAGGCCTGGCCAAGGGGCTGTTCTACGACCTGCGGTTCGACGAACAGGGCCGCGAGAAGAGCGGCTTCGTGCTCAACGATCCGGCCTATCGCGGCGCCCAGATCCTTATCGCCGGCGACAATTTCGGCTGCGGCAGCTCGCGCGAGCACGCGCCCTGGGCGCTGCAGGATTTCGGCATCAGTTGCGTGATCTCCACTAGCTTCGCCGACATCTTCCGTGGCAACTGCCTGAACAACGGCCTGCTGACCGTCGAGCTGAAGCCCGAGGAGATCCAGGCCCTGATGGATGAGGCCAAGGGCGGCAACCACCTGTTCACGGTGGATCTGGAGACCCAGACCGTCACCGCCCCCTCGGGCGCGAAATTCACGTTCGAGATCGACAAGGACCGCAAGCACAAGCTGCTCGAGGGCCTCGACGCCATCGGCGAGACGCTGCAACACGCCGGCGCGATCGATGTGTTTGAGTCCAGGGCCGCGCTGAGCCGTCCGTGGCTGGAACGGGCATGATCCTGATCGTCGGCACGGTCCGGCTGCCGCCGGAGAACCTCGCCCGCGCCCGGCCGGCCATGGAAGCGATGATCACGGCCAGCCGGGCCGAGGACGGCTGTCTCGACTACGCCTACGCCGAAGACCTGCTGGTTCCGGGCCTCATCCGCGTCAACGAGGCCTGGCGCGACCGCGACGCGCTGAAAGCCCATTTCCAGACCGCCCACATGGCCGCCTGGCGCGCCGTCTTCCCCGACCTCGCCATCACCGACCGCGACCTGTCTCTCTACGAGGCGGGTGAGCCCGAACCGATCTAGAGTTTCCATGTCCCAGACCCTGCTCCTCCTGCCCGGCGACGGAATCGGCCCCGAAGTGATCGGAGAGGTGCGCCGCGTGGCCGCCGCCCTGACGCCGGACCTGACGCTCGACGAACGCGACTTCGGCGGCATCAGCTATGACCGCCACGGCGCGCCGATCACCGAGGAAGCCGTCGCCACGGCGCTGGCCAGCGACGCGGTGCTGATGGGCGCGGTGGGCGGACCCAAATGGGCCGGCGTTCCACGCGACAAGCGGCCGGAGATGGGTCTGCTGGGCCTGCGCAAGGCCATGGACGTCTACGCCAACCTGCGTCCGGCCCTCTGTTTCGACGCCCTGGCCGACGCCTCCAGCCTCAAGCGGGAACTGGTCGCGGGCCTGGACATCATGTTCGTCCGTGAACTGACGGGCGGCGTCTATTTCGGCCAGCCGCGCTTCATCGAGACCCTGCCCGACGGCCAGCGGCGCGGCGTCGATACCCAAGTCTACACCACCAGCGAGATCGAGCGCGTCAGCCGGGTGGCCTTCGAGCTGGCCCGGGGCCGCCGCAACAAGGTCCATTCGCTCGAGAAGTCGAACGTCATGGAAACCGGGCTGCTGTGGCGCGAGGTGGTCACCGACCTGCACCGGCGCGACTACGCCGACGTCCAGCTGGAGCACATGCTGGCAGACAACGCGGCCATGCAGCTGGTCCGCCAGCCGACCCAGTTCGACGTGCTGCTGACCGACAACCTGTTCGGCGACGTGCTGTCGGACGAGGCCGCCCAGCTGACCGGCTCGCTGGGTATGCTGCCCTCGGCGGCGCTGGGCGCGGCGGGCAAGCCGGGCCTGTACGAGCCGATCCACGGCTCGGCCCCCGACATCGCCGGCCAGGGCGTGGCCAATCCGCTGGCCGCCATCCTGTCGTTCGAGATGGCCCTGCGCTGGTCGCTGGGCCGGGCGGCGGAGGCCGACCGGCTGTTCGCCGCCGTCGAGGCCGCGCTGGCCGCCGGCGCCCGCACGCGGGACATCGGCGGCGCTCTATCGACGGTCGAGATGGGCGAGGCGGTGCTGCGGGCGCTTTAGCCGGCTGTCTCCACCCGTCCGTCGCGCACCGCCACCGCCCACCTCGACAGCCTCCGCCCCGCGCAGGGGCCCGCCGTGCACAGACCATCCTCGATCCGGAACAGCGCGCCGTGGCCGGAACAGAGGATCAGATCATTCTCGCGGGTCAGATGCCGCCCGGTCGGCCCGCCCAGCGGCCAGCCGTTGTGCGGGCAGCTGTCGATATAGCCGAACACCGCCTCGCCCCGCCGCACGACGAAGCCGGCGAACAGCCGGTCGCCCTGGCGGAAGCGGAAGTCCTTCGCGCCGGGGTCGGGGATCTCGTCCAGCTGGCAGAGAACCACGCCCGGTCCCGGCCTGGCCGGGTTCAGTCCTTCCACGGGATGGTGACCCGCCAGGGCTCGACGCTGGAGGTCTCGTACAGGCCGGCCTTGCTGTAGGGGTCATCGGCGTGGAACGCCTGGGCGGCGGCCAGGTCCGGGGCCTCGACGATCAGCATCGAGCCGGCCATGCCGTCCTCGGCCGTCAGGAACGGCCCGCCCAGCTTGATCTTCAGCGGCTGGGCGGCGGCCCAGGCCAGATGCGCCTCGCGGGTCGCGGCGCGGATCGCCGGGCCCTCGGGGAGCTTGTCTTTCCACTGGACGACGAACAGCGGCATGGCGGGTCCTATCTTTCGGTCTTGAGCGGGCGGGACAGCAGTCCAAGGATGGCCTCATCGACGCCGACCTCGCCGGCAAGGATGGCCGCGACAGCCTGGCTGATCGGCATATCGACCCCCAGCTTGCGGGCCAGGGCGCCGACGGCGGGGGCCGAGGCGACGCCCTCGGCGACGGTCAGCTTGCCCGACAGGGCCTGGTCCAGCGACTGGCCCGCGCCCAGGGCTAGGCCGACGCTCATGTTGCGCGACTGCGGGCTCGAGCAGGTCAGCACCAGGTCGCCCAGGCCGCACAGGCCGGCGACCGTCTCCGCCCGGCCGCCGAGCGCCTCGGCCATGCGGGTCATCTCGGCGAAGCCGCGGGTGATCAGGGCGGCGTGGGCGGATCGGCCCAGGCCCTTGCCCTCGACGATGCCGCAGGCGATCGCCAGCACGTTCTTGATCGCCCCGCCGGCCTCGGCGCCGATCATGTCGTTCGACAGGTAGGGCCGGAAGGTCGGGGTGGCGATGGCCTCGGCCAGGGCGCGACCGAGGTCCTCGTCCGGGCAGGCCAGGGTCACCGCCGTCGGCAGTCCGCGCGCCACCTCGCCCGCGAAGCTGGGGCCGGACAGCACCGCCGCCCCGGCCTGGGGAATGGTCTGCGCCAGCACGTCGCTCATCAGGCCCAGCGTGCCCTGCTCGATGCCCTTGGCGCAAAGCAGGATCGGCAGGTTCGCGCGGACATGGGGCGCCAGGGCCTCAAGCGTCGAGCGCAGATGCTGGGCCGGCGCCACCGCGAGAATGACGTCGCAGACGGCCAGATCCTCGAAGTCGGTGGTGACGTCGATGGCCTCGTCGAGTTTCACGCCCGGCAGGAAGGCGGTGTTCTCGCGGCCCGTCCGGATCGCCTCGACCACCTCCGCCTCGCGGGCCTGCAGGGTGACCGCCATGCCGGCGCGAGCGCAGACCTGGGCCAGGGCCGTGCCCCAGGCGCCGCCGCCGATGACACCGGCGTATCTCATGGTTTCGCTCATGCCTTGGCGCCCTTGCGTCCGGGAACATGGGTGGGATTGGCGTCGGCCGCCGCCTGGTCCAGCGGCCAGCGCGGCCGGGCCGGGGCGTCGAGGCCGTCGGTCAGGCCCAGCGCCAGCCGCTCGGCCCCGACCAGCGCGATCATGGCGGCGTTGTCGGTGCAGTATTCGAGCGGTGGGGCGTGGAATGAAAACCCGTGCCGGGCGCAGGCCTGCTCCAGCCGCGTCCGCACCGCCTGGTTGGCCGCGACCCCGCCGGCGACGACGAACCGCAGGCCCTCGCCCCGATGCGCCTGGGCATAGGCGGCCATGGCCCCCTGCGTCCGCTCGGCCAGCTGGCGGGCGATGGCGAACTGCACGCTGGCGGCCAGGTCGCGCTTGTGGGCCTCTTCGGTCAGGGGCCCGGCGGCCCGGGCGGCGGCGGTCTTGAGGCCCGAGAACGAGAAGTCGAAGCCCTCGCGGCCCAGCAGGGCGCGGGGCAGGGGGAAGCGGTCGGGATCGCCGCCGACGGCCAGCCGCTCCAGCGCCGGCCCGCCCGGATAGGGAAGGCCCATGGCCTTGGCGATCTTGTCGAACGCCTCGCCCGCCGCGTCGTCGATCGTCGAGCCCAGCCGGCGGCAGGCGCCGACCCCGGCGACCTCCAGCAGCTGGCAATGACCGCCGCTGACCAGCAGCAGCAGGAACGGATAGGGGATGTCGTCGGCCAGCCGGGCGCTGAGGGCGTGCCCCTCCAGGTGATTGACCGCGATCAGCGGCAGGCCGCGGGCCAGGGCGGCGGCCTTGCCGAACGACAGCCCGACCATCACCCCGCCGACGAGGCCTGGGCCCGCCGTCGCCGCGATCCCCGACAGCCCGTCCCAGCCGACGCCCGACCCGGCCAGCGCCCGCGCGACGATACCGTCGATCGACTCGACATGGGCCCGGGCGGCGATTTCCGGCACCACGCCGCCGTAGGGAGCGTGTTCGGCGATCTGGCTGGCGATGATCGAGGACAGCACGGTCACGCGCCCGTCCGCCGCGCGGCGCACCACGGCGGCGGCGGTTTCGTCGCAGCTGGTCTCGATCCCCAGGACGGTAAGCGTGGTCATCTACATTGCGGCCCGGACGCCCCTCGTATAGCAGCGGAGCGTCTTCTCCAGCCCGAGGTAGCCCCCCCGCCGTGTCGTCGCAACCGCCCATCCGGATCGGAACCCGCGGGTCCAAGCTGGCCCTGGCCCAGAGTGGCATGATGCGCGACCGCATCGCCGCCGAGCTTTCAAGGCTTGGGGGCGCCGCCGACCGCGCCCGGGAAGCCGCCCCGCTGGTGATCATCACCACCACCGGCGACCGCATCCAGGACCGTCGGCTGCTGGAAATCGGCGGCAAGGCGCTGTTCACCAAGGAGATCGAGGAGGCCCTGCTGGACGGCCGCATCGACGCGGCGATCCATTCGATGAAGGACGTCCCGGCCGAGATGCCGCCGGGCCTGGTCATCGCCGCCATTCCCGAGCGCGAGGATCCGCGCGACGCGTTCGTCTCGACCCGCTTCGCCTCGTTGGCCGAGCTGCCCCAGGGCGCCAGGCTCGGCACCGCGAGCCTGCGCCGCCAGGCCCAGGCGCTGCATGTGCGGCCCGACCTGGAGATCGTCATGCTGCGCGGCAACGTCGATACCCGGCTGGCCAAGCTGGAGGCCGGCGAGGCCGACGCGATCCTGCTGGCCGCGTCCGGCCTGAACCGGCTGGGCCTGGGCCATGTGCCGCGCGGCTTCATCGACCCGCTCGAGTGCCCGCCCGCCCCGGGCCAGGGCGCCCTGGCCATCCAGACCCGGGCCGAGGACGCCGACGCCGCCTGGGTCGCCGCCCTGCGCTGCGAGGCCACCACCCTGGCCGTGGCCGCCGAGCGCGGCGCCCTGGTGGCGCTGGAAGGCTCCTGCCGCACGGCGGTCGGCGCCCACGCCCGGCTCGACGGCCGCCGCCTGACCCTGGTGGTCGAGGCCCTGACGCCCGACGGCGCGCGTCGCTACCGCCGCGAGGACGCGGTCGATCTGGGCGCCGACGCGGAGGGCGACGCCCGGACCCTCGGCCTGCGGCTGGGCGAGGCGATCCGCGTCGAGGGCGGGGCCGACATCCTCCTCAAGGATTGATCGCCGACCGAGGGGGTTGCAGGGTGCCCGCCATGCCGACCGCGCCCCTCACCGTCTGGATCACCCGCGCCGAGCCGGGAGCCGCCGCGACGGCCGAACGGGTCGCCGCCATGGGCCACCGGCCGGTCGTGGCCCCGCTGCTGCGTATCGCGCCGGCCAGCGACGTCGCGGTGGACCTGACCGGCGTCGCGGCCCTGGCCTTCACCAGCGCCAACGGCGTGCGCGCCTTCGCCGCGCTCTGCCCCCGCCGCGACATCCGCGTTTTCGCCGTCGGCGCGGGCACCACGGCGGCGGCCAAGGCGGCGGGGTTCAGGAGCGTGCTGTCGGCCGAGGGCGATGTGGGCGCCCTGGCCGGCCGCATCGCCGCGCGCCGCGCCGAGCTGCGCGGCGCGGTGCTGCATCCGGGCGCCGCCGAGCCGGCCGGGGACCTGGTCGGGGCCCTGGTCGCCGAGGGTCTCGAGGCCCGGAGCCTGGCGCTCTACGATTCGGTCGCCGTGGCGCCGCCGGCGGACCTTATCGCGGCGCTGGAGACGATCGACGTCGTCCTGCTGCATTCACCCAAGGCGGCCAGGGCTCTCGCCCGCCTTCTGCGCGGCCGGACGCTGCCGAACCTGCGACTGTTGTGCCTGTCCCAGGCCGTGGCCAGACCGGTGGCGCGCACGAAAGTGCGAGAAGTTGTCCGCGCCCCGTTTCCCATCGAAGCGGCGCTGCTTAATCTGATAGGAAGAGGGGCCGTCCCGACGGGAACGGCGCCCAGGACCGCAACGAGGCGTTTGAAGAGCCAATGACCGCCGCGCCCGACCCCGCCGACCTCACTCCGCCGACCGATCCGGCCGTCTACGGACGTCCGCGCCGATTCGGCCTGGCCTTCTGGGCGGTGATCGCCCTGTGCGTGCTCAGCATCATGGTCGGGGCGGCCGTGACCCGCTTCGCGCCCCGGCTCTGGAGCAAGGCCGCGGAGACGCCGCCCGCCGCCATCCAGTCCGCGACGGCCGACCTGCCCGAACTCGCCGCGCCCGTCGTCGGCAACCGCCCCGCCCCGGCGCCCGCCGACATCGCGACCGCCTCCTCGGCCGAGATCGCGGCGCTGCAGATCCGCATCGAGGCGCTGGAGGCCAGCCAGACCCGCACCGTCAACGCCGCGGCCGCCGCCCTCGCCGCCGCCTCCCTGGCCGAGTCGACCCAGGGCTCGGGCCCGTTCGAGACCGAGCTCGCCGCGCTGGAGCGGGTTCTGCCCCTGTCGAGCGAGGTCCGCGCCCTGCGGCCCTACGCCGAGGGCGGCGTGCCGAGCCGCGCCGCCCTGGCCGCCGACTTCGACGCCGCGGCCGCCAGGGCCTCCGTCGCCGCCCGCGATCCGGGCGAGCGGGCCGGCTTCTTCGCCCGCATGGGCCACGCCCTGTCGGCCATCGTCACCATCCGCCGCGTCAGCGCCGGCGGGGCGGGACCCGACGCGGTGCTGGCCCGGGCCGGCGACGCGGTGGCCAAGGGCGACCTGGAAGGGGCCCTGAAGGTCCTGCGCGAACTGCCGCCCAAGGGGGTCGAGGCGATCGCGCCCTGGCGCGGCCGCGCCCTGCAACGGGTCGCCGTCGATCGGCAGGTGGCCGCGATCCGCGCCCAGGCCCTGTCCGACCTGATGGCCGTCTCGCGGGAGCAGCCATGATCAGAACCGCCCTCGTCCTCTTCCTCGTCGCCAGCCTCGCCGTGGCGGCCATCGCCCTGGGCGGCGACGCCGGGGTGGCCAGCCTGGCCTGGCGCGGCTGGCGGGTGGACATGACGGCCGCCGCCGCGGCCCTGCTGGTGCTGCTCGTCTCGCTGCTGGCGACGATCTTCTGGAGCTTCCTCAAATGGCTGATGGAGGCGCCGCGCCGCGCCGCCCGGACCCGCGCCGAGGCGAAGCGCAAGCAGGGCGGCGAGGCCCTGGCCCGCGGCTTCCTGGCCGCCGCCGCCGGTGACGGGTCCGAGGCCCGCCGCCTGGCCCAGAAGGCCGCCGACCTGGCCGAGGACGCGCCCGCCCTGGTGCGGGTGCTGGCCGCCCAGGCCGCCGAGGCCGCCGGCGACCTGCCCGCCGCCAAGGCCGCCTATTCCGCCATGCTGGGCTTTCCCGACATGCGCCTGGCCGGCCTCAAGGGGCTGATGCAGACGGCCCTGGCCGAGGGCGACAAGGGCGCGGCCCTGCGCCACGCCCAGAGCGCCTACGGCCTGGCCAAGACCGCCCGCTGGGCCTGGCGGGCGCTGGTCGATTCGCGGCTGGAGGCCGGCGACTGGGCCGCCGCCCTCGACCTGGTCCAGGGCGCCCAGGAGCGCAAGATCGTCTCGCCGCTGGTCGCCGACCGCACGCGCGCGGCGCTGCTGGCCGCCTCGGCCGCCAGTTTCGAGACTCACCCGACCGAGCGCATGCGCGCCCAGGCGCTCGAATTCGCCCAGCAGGCGGTCAAGCTGAAGCCCGACTTCGCCCCCGGCGTGGTCATGGCCGCCCGACTGCTGGCCGCCGACGGCAAGGTCGGCCGCGCGTCCGGGATGATCGAAGGCGCCTGGAAGAGCCAGCCGCACCCGGCCCTGTGGCTGGCCTTTCGCGACCTGCGCACCGACGAGACCCCGCGCGAGCGGGCGCGCCGCCTGTCGGCCCTGGCCGCCCTCAACCCCCAGGCCCGCGAGAGCCGGGTCCTGACCGTCGAACAGGCGCTGATCGGCGGCGAGATCGGGGCCGCCCGCCAGGCCGCCGCCACCCTGGCGGACGAGCCCGTGACCCAGCGCCTCGCCGGCCTGCAGGCCCGCGCCGCCAACGCCGCCGGGGCGGTGGACGAAGCCCGCGCCTGGATCGCCCGGGGCGCCGCCGCGCCGCAGGAGCCCGACTGGTCCGACCTCGATCCCGAAGGCCGGGCCTTTGCCTACAGGCCCGAGGACTGGACCCGCCTGGTGGCCGTCTACGGCGAGACCGGCGAGCTGATCCATCCGCGTCTGGAACGCCACGAGCGGACCATCAGCGACCTGCCCAACCTGCCGGCGGCCTATGTCGAATCGACGCCGTTCCTGGCGGCCGCGGAGGCCGGGGCGGCGATCATGCCGATCCCCGACGACCCCGGCGTGCCCGACTATGCGCGGCCGCCAGAGGGCGAACCGCCGCCCGCCGCGCCGCCGCGTCGCCGGCGCCGCTTGGCAAGCCCGACTCGCGCCGCTAAATAGGCGCTCCTTCCGGGGCCCAGCCCCGCCGGGGCCGCTTTAGCTCAGCTGGTAGAGCGACGCATTCGTAATGCGTAGGTCAGGTGTTCGAGTCACCTAAGCGGCACCACTTCTTCCCCCATCCGCACCTCCGGGGCGCACGGCCCCGCCCCGCGGCGAGGTCCGTATACTTTCGGCCTCGATCCGCTACTGTTCGCCTCCGGGGGCGGGCGGTACCGATATGCGTGAGGTGACCGACTTCAGCCAGGGTGACCATGACGGGGTCGTGACCCAGCTTCATGACTCGGCGCTGGGTGACCGGTCCTGGTCATCGACCATGGAACATATCGCGGCGTTGTTTCGCAGCCAGTCGGTCATCCTCAGCCTGTATGGCCCCGACAACGGCGTCTTTTCGGTGGAGTCATTCAGTCCACGGTCGCGTGAGTCCGCGCTGGAATTCTACGCCAGCGACGTGTTCGCCCAGGACCCGCGCGGCGCCTACTTTTTCGCCGCGCCCGGCGGGTCGATCTACTACGACCACATGCTCTACGATCTGGAGGAAATGGGCCGCAACCGGTGGGTCCGTGAAACCTGCGACATCCTGGGCGTCACCTACCAGCTCGGCGCCCAGCTGCGGCTGCCGGGTGGGCTGAGGGGCGCGTTCGGGATCCTGTCGAGCGAGCTCGAAGGCCACGCCTCGGCCGCCGCGATCCGCGCCTTTCACCGCCTGGCGCCACACATCGAGCAGGCCTGCGCCCTGGGGCTGGTGATCGAGCGCGAGGCGGCGACCCGCCTGGCCCTGCTGGAGGCGCTGGCCGCGAAGGCCGACGGCGTGATTCTCCTCGACCGGGCCGGGGGGACGACCTTCATCAACGACGTGGCGCAGGCGATCCTCGGCAGCGGCGACGGGCTGGCGCTGAACGCCGGCGTCTTCGGCGCCCGCCGTCTCCCCGAAACCCGCCAGCTGCAGCGGATCGTCGCGACGGCGCTGGCCTGCGCCAGCCAGTCCGGCGCCGCGCCAGGCGGCCGCGTCCTGGTCAGCCGGCCGTCGGGCAAGCACCCCTATGTCGTCACGGCGATGGCCGCGCCCGCGAACGAGCGGTTCCTGTCCGGGCACGCGGTCGCCTGCATCGTCCATATCCAGGACCTGGCCGCGAACAGGCTCCCGTCGCGGGACTCCCTACAGGCCGTGTTCGGCCTGACCGGGCGCGAAACGGACCTGGCTGTCGAGCTGGTGCGATGCGCCGATCTCGGCCGGGCCGCGGCCAACAGCGGCATGTCGCTGAACACCGCCCGCAATCACCTGCATGGCATCCTCGTCAAGACCGGCGCGCGCGGACAGACCGACGTGATCCAGCTGCTCGGCCGCCTGCCCTGATCGGCCGCGCCGACCTGGTCCGAACGGACCAGCCGCGAAGCCTCGACTCCACATGATCCCGGGCAGAACCTTCGTCGATGTCGGGTCTCGCCATGGCGCGGTCGAAAGCGCGCACGGGATGCGCCGGAACGTCGAATCCGTTCGAGGGGGCTCCATGAAAATCAGGACGCTGTTCAAACTCGCCGCCGTCGGCAGTCTGCTGGCCGCCGGGTCCGTGATGGCCCAGGACGCCAGCCGGCCGCAGGAACCGGGCCGGCCCATGCTCTGTCCCCACCCGACGGGCGAGACGCTGGTCGCCAGCGGGTCCAGCCTGTTCGCCGGCGACGTGAACGCCACCGTCACCTCGAACATGACCGGCCTGGCGAGCCCGGTCCTGAACAAGCACCACCCCTACACCTTCCGCTGGAAGTCGCCGGCCTGCTGCAAGATCATGGGCGCGACGCTGACCATCACGCTCAAGGCCATCAGCGCGGGCACGTCCAACACCAGTTCCGACGCCGGCAACGACATGATCGGCATCTACCACAACGGCGCCGGCCTTCCCGGCGTTGGCGGCCACATCTTCCCCAATTCGCCGTTCCCGGCGGGGACGACGGTGACCAAGACCTTCAACCTGACCCCGGCCCAGATCGCCACGCTCAATCTCGACGGCGACAACCGGCTGACCTTCAACACCCAGGACGACACGATGGTCACTTCGGCCAAACTGGTGCTCAACCGCTGCTGCATCAAATAAGCCTGTCGCTCCGGACGGCCGGGCCGGTGGCTCCCTTCAGAAGACTGCCGAGGCGATCGTGACCTTCACCAGACGAACAGCGCTTGGGGCCGTGGCCTGGCTGGCCCTGGCCCGCCCGGGGCTGGCGGCCACGCCCGCGGCGGCCGGCCCCTATGAGGGCCTGAAGAAGACCATCGCCGTGGACCCGTTCCAGGCGACCGACGCCGTGGGCGGCACGGTCACCTCCGACGGCATGACGGCCATGCTGACCGAGGCGCTCGTGCGCGACGGGCGGTTCGTCGTGGTGGAGCGGCCGGGCCTCGGCGGCGTCCAGGCCGAGCAGCAACTGGCGGGCGTCGTCCCCGAAACGGCGGCGCAGGCCGGCGGCCTGATCGGCGCCAGCGCCATCGTGCGCGGCGCGGTGACCAAGTACGAGGCCGCCGCCAGTGGAGGCGGCGTCGGCGTCGGCGGACCGATGGGCGCCCTGCTGGCCGGCCGCGCGGGGCTCAAGAGCCAGAAGGCGGTCATGGAGATCTCGCTGCGGCTGATCGACACCACCACCGGCCAGGTCATTGCGACCTCGAAGGCCCAGGGCTCGGCCTCCTCGTCCAGCGCCGACGCGGGCGTGATCAACCCCTTCACCGGCGCCTCCGTCGGCGCTGGAACCTTCCACGCCACCCCGATAGGCCAGGCCGGAGAGGACGCCATCGTCAGGGCCGTGGAGCAGATCGCCGCTGGCATGCGCAACGTGCCCTGGTCGGCGCAGGTCATCGAGGCCGAGGGCGGCCGGGTCTATGTCAACGCCGGCGCCGACCGCAATGTTCAGGCCGGAACCGTCCTGACCGTCTATCGCCGGGGCAGAGTGTTCACAGATCCCTCGACCGGCGTGGTGCTGGACGTTGACCTGGAGCGGATCGGGACCATTCGGATCGAGGGGGTGCGCGAGCGCCTGTCCACGGCCGCCATCGTCGCCGGCGAAGCCCCTGCCCGCGGCGATCTTCTGCGGCTGAAGTAGCCCGGCCGAAGTTCTGTCCCCGGATGGACCGCCGGCGCCAGGCGAGACCGACGAAGGGCGATGGCGCAATCAGATACTGTCCGCCGGAAGGGGAATGCTCTCGAGCGCGACCTTCGTTCCGGGGTGATTGTCGGCGATGACAACCAGCGCCCCCAGTTGTTTGGCGAGCGATCCGACGATGACCGTGCCGAGGCCGCCCTTGCGCACCGCCACCACCGGCCCGCGGCCAACGCCGTCGTCGGCCACCGACAGGGTCCAGCCCGCCGCGTCGCTGTCGTAGCCGACCACGACCTCGCCGCCCCGGTCTCCCGGAAAGGCGTGCTTGAGGGCGTTGATCACCAGTTCGGTGACGATCAGACCCAGGCTGACCGCCTCGTGCGAGGTGACGGTCGCCTCGTCCGCCGCGACCCGGATGGCGAGAGGCCGCGAGTCGCGGATCATCGAGGCGGCCAGGCTTTCGCAAAGCTTGACCAGATAGGGCCCGACCTCGACGTCGCCGAGGCTGGCCTGCAGCAGCTGCTGCACGGCGGCGACGGACATCACCCGGTCGTGGGCGTCGCGCAGGTGCAGGCGGGTCTCCTCCGACTTCACCGTGCGCGCCTTGAGCAGCAGGACGCTGGCGATGATCTGCAGGCTGTTGGCCACCCGGTGCTGCATCTCCTGCAGCAGGATCGCGCGCTCGTGCAGCAGCGCGTCCTTCTCCAGCAGCAGGGTGACGTTCAGCTGCTCGATGCGGCGCACGTCGGTGACGTCGTTGACGGTCAGCAGGACGCGCGCGTGCAGCTTGTCGTCGTAGATGATGTTCTGCACGTTCACGACCAGGCGGCGCGGCTCTGTTCCGGGTCGAAGCAGTTCGGTCTCGTAGTCGCCGAGCGGCTCGCCGCCGAGCAGCGCGCTCTCCAGCATCAGGCGAACGTAGGGAATGTCCCACTCGCCCTCGCCGATCTCGGACAGCGGGCGTGTCTCGACCTGGTCCGGATCGAGGTCGAAGGTGGTGAAGAAGGACCGCGTCGCCGATACGACCCGCAGATCGCTGTCGAACAGCAGCAGCGGCAGATGGGAGGTCTCGAGCAGGGCGCGGGCCAGGCTCGTGGCGGTCGCCGCTTCACTTGTCGCTGTCGCGGCCACGCTTGTCGCCGTCGCGGCTTCGCTCGTCGCCGTGGCGGCAAGGCTCGTGGCCGCCGCGGCCTGAAGTGTAGGGTTTGTCACGAACATGGTCCTCGACCACCGCGGGCTGCCGGAGCGAAAGCCCAACCGGGATCGATGCAGGTCTGGATGGCCGGGCCGGGCGGGCCCGCGCGCTGTCGTAATTACTATAGCACGGATGCCTGTCAGGCGGCGGTCTGATTTCGCCGGCCTCAGTGCGCCCCGGCCAGCACCACCCCGACGAGAACGGCCGCGTACTGCACCGCCGCGGCCGCGACCACATGGCCGTGCCAGACAGCCCGGCGGAAGTGGAACTTCTTCATCAGGTAGAAGATCACGCCGGTCGAATACAGCAGGCCGCCGATGCCCAGCAGCATCAGGGCGACCCAGGACACGCTGTCGATCATCGGCTTGATGGCCACCAGAACTGCCCAGCCCAGGGCCAGGTAGAGGGCGACCCAGAACTTCTTGCCCAGGCCGGGCAGGAACAGCTTTCCGGCCACGCCGAGCAGGGCCAGGGTCCAGACCCCGACCGTCATGCCGATGGCCCAGCCGCCCGTCAGGCTCTGGGTGGTGAAGGGGGTGTAGCTGCCGGCGATCATCAGGAAGATGCCGGCGTGGTCGAACCGTCGCAGCAGCGGCCGCCAGGGCGCCTTGCCGAAGTTGTAGGCCAGCGAGCAGCCCAGCATCACGGCCATGCCGACGGCGTAGACCGCCACCGAGCCGATCTGCCCCGCCGAGCCGCGGCCCACGGCCAAGCCCAGCAAGATCCCGCCGCCGAACAGGGCGAACGCCAGACCGACGATATGCACGACCAGATCGGCGCACTTGGCGCCGGCGGTCGGATAGTGGGTCTGGGCCTGGTCCATGGCGGGCACCCTACGCGGCGATTGTGTCAACCGATAGGACCGGGCGAGCACAGATGGCGAGCGATTGTTACAGCCGGAACGCGGCCAGCCGTTCGTAGTGCGGCCGGGCCGCGTCGGCGATGCGGCGCAGGTCGTCGGAAAGGTCGTCCGGGCCGGCCTCGGCGCGCGGCGGGCCAAAGCCGGTCGAGGCCTCGACCGCGTCGTACCAGGCCGGGGCCCAGACGCCGTCGCTGCCCCGCCGCCCGGCCGGCCAGGCCAGCATGGCCTCGTCGAACGGGATGTCGAGCGCCGCGCACAGCTTTCCCAGCGTCCCGCGCGGGTCGGCCAGCACGTCGCGGCCCTCGACCACCGGCGGGGCGGCGCCCAGCCGGTCGGCCTCGCGTTCGAACAGCGCCCGCTGCTGGACCAGGCCGATGTCGTCCAGGGTCACCTCGCCGCGCTTGACCGTGTAGCTGGCCAGCACCGCCTCGGGCGCGCGGATCAGGAAGGCGCTGCGGCAGGCGCCCGCCCAGTCCAGGCCGAAGCCCTCCAGCATGTGGTGGGTCATGTGCTTCTGGTACCAGAGCCGCAGCCCTCCGGGCGACTCGCCGGCCATCGCCTGGGCGACCGCGCGCCAATCGGTCGGCTGGCTGGCCAGCACCTCTTCGCGCATGGGATGGTCGAGGCCCGTCGCCGCCAGATAGGCGGCATAGAAGGGCTCGTCGCTGACGGCCGTGTCCGGGCGGTTCTCGAACGCCCGCATCATCGCCGTGGAGATATTGCGCGGGCCCGACCACATGGCGATGCGGATCGTCACCGGGCCGCCTCCGCGTCCTTGAGCGCCTCGTACAGCGCTCGCAGCCGGGCCGTCATGGGGCCGGGCAGGGCCAGGGGCAGGTCGCGGCCATCGATCTCGCGCACGGGCGTCAGCCCGCCGAAGGTGCCGGTGACGAAGGCCTCGTCGGCGTCGCGCGCGTCCTCGACGGAAAAGCTGTCCAGCCGGATCGGGATGCCGTGCTCGCGGCACAGGCCGATGACATTGGCCCGGGTCACGCCGTTGAAACAGAACTCGCCGGTCGAGGTGCGCACCTCGCCATCCCGGACCCAGAAGAAGTTGGTCGCGTTGCAGCTGGAGACGAAGCCGGCCGGATCGAGCATCAGCGCCTCGTCGGCGCCCGCCGCGATGGCCTCGTTCAGCGCCAGGATCAGGTTCAGCCGGCTGTGCGAGTTCAGTCGCATGTCGAACATATGCGCCGGCGTGCACAGGATCGACGAGGTGAACAGCGACAGCCCCCGCGTGACGACGGCAGGGCTGGGGACCTTCCATTCGGCGAGGATGACGATGGTCGGTTTGCCCAGGGCGTTGCGCGGATCCTGGTTGGCCCCGGTTTTCTCGCCGCGGGTGACCATCAGGCGCAGGTGGACGCCATCGACCATGCCATTGGCCTCGATCAGCTCGTCCAGCGCATCGACCATCGAAAGGCGCGAGCGGCCGATGTCGAGATTGATCGCCGCCGCCCCGGCGTAGAGCCGGTCCAGATGGGCGTCCAGGAACATCAGCCGCCCCCGGTGCAACCGCAGCCCCTCCCAGACCCCGTCGCCGACGACGAAGCCGGCGTCGAACACCGAGACCTTCGCCGCGTCGCGCGTGACGAGCTCGCCATTCAGCCAGATGCGCGCGGTGGCGTTGCGCGGATCGGCGGTGAAATCCTGACTTCCGGCCATCGCCCTTCCTCCCACGGTCGGCCGCCGGCGGACAAGGCCTAACGCGGCAGGCGGTCGATCATATCCCACCATGCCCGGGCGGCGGCCTGGACCGCCGCATCGATCACCGCCGGGGGCGGGGCGTGGACCTCGGACCCGGCCGGAGCCTCGGCCCGGGTGGGCGTCGGATGCCAGCCGGCCAGGGAGATCATCGCGGCGAATCCGGCGAGGTAAGCGACCGGCACATACCAGCCGTGGCGCAACCAGGCGCCGACCGAGCGCACCTGCGGGAACAGGCCCGACAGCGCCACGCCGGCCGAGGAGCCGAACCACATCATCGAACCGCCGAAGCCGACCGCGAAAGCCAGCACGCCCCAGTCGTAGCCACCCTGCTTGAGGGCCAGGGCGGTCAGCGGGATGTTGTCGAACACCGCCGACAGGAAACCCAGGCCCATGGCCGACGGCCAGGAGGCGTCGGGCAGCCGCTCGACCGGCATCAGCGAGGCGGTGGCCACGAGGGAGACGAGGAACAGCGCGCCCCTGGCCGCGCCGGGCAGGACGCTCCATTGCGGGGCGCGCACCACGGCGGTGACCAGCACGGCGGCCCACAGCCCCAGCCCCAGCCAGGGCGCCGCGTCCTGGTGTTCGGGATACCAGGCGTTGCCGGCGAAATTGACGGCCAGCAGGGTGGCCAGGATCACGCCGACGATGACCGCCCGCGCCGGATCGACCTTCGGCGCGTCGGCGGCGATATGGGCCTGAATCGGGAAATGCCGGTGTTGCTGCCAGGCCCCCAGCAGGCCGAACACGGCGAAGGCGACGACCGAGGCGATGAAGGCGTGCAGCACGGCCAGCGGCGAGACGCCGCTGATCCACATCATGGTGGTGGTGGTGTCGCCGATCACGCTGCCGGCGCCGCCGGCGTTGGACGCCGCCACGATGCTGGCCAGAAAGCCGATGCTGACCTTGTCGTGATAGACATGCCGGGCGACCACCCCGCCGATGATCGCCGCGGCGATGTTGTCGAGGAAGGCCGACAGCACGAACACCATGCCCAGCAGCGCCAGCCCGCCCTTCCAGTCGTCGGGCAGGACGCGCGGCATCATCTCGGGGAGGTTGCTGCGCTCGAACTGGTTGGCCAGCAGGGCGAAGCCCAGCAGCAGCAGCATCAGATTGCCCAGGATCACCGACTCGTGCCGGGCGTGGGCGAGCAGCCCCTCCAACCCGGAACCATGGGCGAAGCCGGTGAAGGCCAGCTTGTACAGCACCGTCGTCGCCAGACCGGCCAGGGCGACGGTCAGGGTCCGGTTGTGAAACAAGGCCACGCCCAGCAGGGTCAGGCCAAAGATCCAGAATTCCGCCGGCGTCGCGACAAGCGGACCCGGCAGGGCCGCGAGGCCCCCCAACAAGGCGTTCATGGTTCGACTATCCCCCCGCGCGGCTTCCCGCAGGGCGCACAGTGCAAAGCCGCCGCGACGGAATCAACCCTGGCCGGATGACAGGGCGTCGCCGGGGCGCGGCGTCAGGCGGACGGCCCTAGGCCAGGCCCATCAGCGCTGTGTAGAGGCCCGGCAGCAGATAACCACGGACGCCCTGGACGATCAGGAACAGGATGATGAAGCTCAGATCGACCCCGCCCAGCGGCGGCACGAAGCGGCGGATCGGCGCCAGCAGCGGCTCGGTGATCCGCTCGAGAGCGTAATAGATCTGGCGCACGACATTGTTGCGCAGGTTGATCACGTCGAAGGCCACCAGCCAGGACATCACCGCGGTGATGATCAGGGCCAGAATCAGCAGGCCCAGCAGGCTGTTGATGATGAAGAAGACGAAGCCGAGGATGGCAGCCATGAAGCAGGGTTCCGGTGGGCGGTGGGCCTGCTTCTAGCGGCGCGGTCCGGCCGCAGCAAGGCGCGCCGCCCTCGCCGACCGCCGCCAGCCTTGACAGCCAAGGCGACCCGGCCATATGTGCGCCCCTTCCCTCGTCCTGGGGAGGGGGCCGTAGCTCAGATGGTAGAGCGCCTCGTTCGCAATGAGGAGGTCAGGGGTTCGATTCCCCTCGGCTCCACCAGGAACGCCTTCGCGGTCGCCTAGACCGCCAGCTGCATCAGCTTGAGCACCACCAGCGCCGCGATGGCCGTCAGCGGGATGGCGAGCGTCCAGTACATGACCTGTTTCATCATCAGCCGCTCGGGCCCCACACCCGGGAAGTGAACGTGGCGGCCGGGCGAGGGTTCCCGGGCGGGGGGCAGATGGCGTCGCCTCATCCTCTCCAGGAGGGAGAGGTGGCCCGGCGGAGCCGGGTCGGAGAGGGAGGAACGGCTGACGGCCATTGCCGACGCACCGGCGGCTCCCCCTCCACCATGCTCCGCATGGTCCCCCTCCCCCTCCGGGTGAGGAAAGGCTTAGTGCGCCTCGTCCCAGTTGGCCGCGGCCCTGGCTTCCACCACCAGCGGCACCGACAGCTCCACCGCCGGCAGGGCGGCTTTTTCCATCACCGCCTTCGCCACCCGCATCGTCTCGTCCGCCTCGGCCGCCGACGCCTCGAACACCAGTTCGTCGTGCACCTGCAACAGCATCCGCGCGCTCAGCCCCGCGTCCGTCAGCGCCGCCGGCATCCGCGCCATGGCCCGGCGGATGATGTCGGCGGCGGCGCCCTGGAGCGGCGCGTTGATCGCCGCGCGCTCGGCGAACTGGCGCATGCCCACGGCCTTGCCGCGGATGTCGGGGATGTTGATCTTGCGGCCGAAGATGGTCGTGACGAAGGCGTTCTCGCGCACCTCGGCGCGCATGCGGTCCATGTATTCGCGGATGCCGGGGAAGCGCTCGAAATAGGTCTTGATGTAGGCCGCGGCCTCCGACTGGTCGATGCCCAGCTGGCCAGCCAGGCCAAAGGCGCTGATGCCGTAGACGATGCCGAAGTTGATCGCCTTGGCCCGGCGGCGCACGTCCGACGGCATGCCCTCGATCGGGGTGTTGAACATCTCCGAGGCGGTCATGGCGTGGATGTCCAGCCCGTCCTTGAAGGCCCGCTTCAGCTGCGGGATGTCGCCGACATGGGCCAGCAGGCGCAGCTCGATCTGGCTGTAGTCGGCGCTGATCAGCACGTTGCCCGGCTCGGCGATGAAGGCCTTGCGGATCTTGCGGCCTTCCTCGGTGCGGATGGGGATGTTTTGCAGGTTCGGGTCGGTGGAGGCCAGGCGGCCTGTGTTGGCCGCGGCCAGGCTGTAGGAGGTGTGCACGCGGCCGGTCTTGTCGTTGATCGCCGCGATCAGGTTGTCCGTATAGGTGCCCTTCAGCTTGGCCAGCTGGCGCCAGTCGAGCAGGGTGCGGGGCAGGTCGTGGCTGGCGGCCAGCCGTTCGAGCACGTCCACATCGGTGGCCCACTGGCCGGTGGCGGTCTTCTTGCCGCCCTCCAGACCGATCTCGCCAAACAGGATGTCGCCGATCTGTTTGGGGCTGCCCAGGTTGAACGGCCGGCCGGCCAGTTCGTGCGCCTTCGCCTCCAGATCGACCATGCGCATGGAGAACTCGTGGGAGAGGCCGCGCAGCAGGTCCGGATCAACCTTGACGCCAGCGTTCTCCATCGCCGCCAGCACCGGCGGCAGCGGACGCTCGGTGGTCTCATAGACGGTCAGCAAACCCTCGCGCGCCAACCGGGGCCGCAGGATCCGCCATAGCCGCAGGGTGACGTCGGCGTCCTCGGCCGCGTAGGCGGTGGCCGGTTCCAGGGCGACATGCTTGAAGCTGATCTCGCTCTTGCCCACGCCGCAGACCTGTTTGAACGGGATCGGCTTGTGGCCCAGCCACAGCGCGCTGAGCTCGTCCATGCCGTGACCGTGCAGGCCGGCCTCGAGCACGGAGCTGATCAGCATGGTGTCGTCGATCGGCGCGACCTGGATGCCGTACCGGCTGAGCACGCCGATGTCGTACTTGGCGTTCTGGGCCACCTTCAGGACGGACGGGTCCTCCAGCAACGGCTTCAGCACGGCGAGGGCCTGGTCGAGCGGAATCTGGGTCAGGTCCGCGCCGCTCTCGCCGCCGAACAGCCCTTCGTCCTTCTCGCAATGGCCGAGCGGGATGTAGCAGGCCTCGCCCGGCGCCACGGCCAGGGAGACGCCGCACAGGCCGGCGACGGCTGACCCCAGCGCGTCGGTCTCGGTGTCGAAGGCGACCGTCCCGATGTCGGTGGCGCGATCGACCCAGGCCCGCAGCGTCGGCAGATCGCGAACGCAGGCGTACCGGGTGGTGTCGATCTGGACGGGCTCGACCGGCGGGGACGCCTCGCGCTCGCCCGCGCTGTAGCCGCCGGCCGGCGCGGGCCTGGGCGCGCCCATCTTCGGCATCGGCGCGGGCGCCATGCCGTTGCCGGCCGCCGCGTCGCCGACCCGCCGGGCCAGGCCGCGGAATTCCATCAGCTCAAGGAAGGCGGCCAGGGTCGGGCCGTCCGGATCGCGCACGGCCAGATCCTCGACCGGCTCGGGCAGGGGCGTGTCGCAGTCCAGCTGGACCAGCCGCCGCGACAGGCGGATCTGGTCGGCGAAGTTGATCAGGGTCTCGCGCCGCTTCTCCTGCTTGATCTCCCCGGCCCGGGCCAGCAGCGTCTCCAGGTCGCCGTATTCGTTGATCAGCAGGGCGGCGGTCTTGACGCCGATGCCGGGGGCGCCGGGCACGTTATCGACGCTGTCGCCGCACAGGGCCTGGACCTCGACCACCTTTTCGGGCCCCACGCCGAACTTTTCGAACACCTGGTCGGGTCCGATCAGCACGTTCTTCATGGTGTCGAGCATCGACACGCGCTCGCCGACCAGCTGCATCAGGTCCTTGTCCGACGAGACGATGACCACCTCGCCGCCGGCGTCGCGCACCTTGCAGCTGTAGGCGGCGATCAGGTCGTCGGCTTCGTAGCCGGCCAGCTCGATGCTCGGCACGCCGAAGGCCTTGGTCGCCTCGCGGACCAGCGGAAACTGCGGGACCAGGTCCTCGGGCAGCGGCGGACGGTGGGCTTTGTACTGGTCGTACAGGGTGTTGCGGAATGTCTTGTCGGAATGGTCGAAGATCACCGCCAGATGGGTCGGCCCGTCCTCCTTCATGTCCCGCAACAGCTTGAACAGCATGTTGCAGAAGCCCTGCACTGCGCCCACCGGCAGGCCGTCGGACTTGCGCGTCAGCGGCGGCAGGGCGTGGTAGGCGCGGAAGATGTAGGCCGACCCATCGACCAGATAGAGCCGCACGGGCGGCCCGTCCTGTGTGAGGGGGCGGTCGGAGGGCAGGGCGGGGGCGTCGGCGTCGGTCATGCGGCGAAGATAGTGGCGCCCGGCGCGGCGGTCATCCGGCGTTTGGCGGCTTTGCAGCCGATTGGAGGTCTGCCACTGTAGGGCGAGTGCGGGGGAGGTGTCGCGATGCGGGGCGTGGTGTTGGGTGTAACGCTGGCTGGCGTGCTGGCGGGTGCGTCGGCGGCGCAGGTGGTGACCGATCCGGACTGGGTCCGGAAACCCTCGGCCGAGGCCCTGACCGACTACTATCCTGACGAGGCGGCCGACAGAAGCGTCAGCGGTCGGGTCACGCTTCTGTGCACGCTCCGGATCACCGGACTGCTCGAGAACTGCGCTGTGCAGTCGGTAGCCCCGGCCGGCATGGGTTTTGGCGAGGCTGCCTTGAGGGTGGCTCCGCGCCTGTTCCGGATGAAGCCGGGCACGGTCGATGGAAGGCCCGTCGAGGGCGAGGTTCGCATTCCGCTGACGTTCGCCGCGCCGACCTGGTCGGGCCGCTACATCATCACCGAGGCTGTCTGGGCCAAAGCCCCGACCTTCGAGGACATGGTCGCCGCCTGGCCCGCCGCGGCCGGGGATCTCGCGACCGGTTCGGCCGTGCTGAGATGCCAGGTCGCGCCCGGGACCGGAGGCGGGCTCCGCGCCTGCATGATCGCCGGCCAGACGCCGAAGGAGTCGCCCTTCGGCGAGGCGGCCCGCACCCTGGCCGGCAAGTTCCAGCTGAAGCTCACGCCGGAGGAGGCGAAGGACTATGCCCGCTCCGACATCGCCATCAGCTTCCGCTTCTACAATCCGGCCACGCCGGCGGGCCAGGAGAAGAGGGTCGAGAAGCCCGACTGGATCGTCCGCATCAATCCGGAACGGGTCGTCGTGCTTTACCCGTCCGCCGCCGCCGCCGCGGGGATCAAGGAGGGGGTCGGCGTGGCGGACTGCCTCGTCGCCCCCGACGGGAAGATGACCGACTGCAAGGTCGCGCGCGAGGCGCCGGCCGGTCTGGGCTTTGGTCCCTCGGCCGTGACCGCCGTCAGCCTGATGCAGATGGACCCTTGGACTCCGGAAGGCCGCCCCGTCGCCGGCGCGCGGGTCAAGGTGCCGGTCAGGTTCAGCCTCGCGCCGGAACCTGTCGCCCCCGCTTCCCCTTGATCCCCTCACCCTCGCGACAGCGAGGATGAGGGGAATTTGAAAGAGCTATCAATCAGCCCGCCAGCCGCGCCAGCACCTCGGCCGCGAACAGCGACAGGGTGTCGTCGCGCGCGCCCATGACCACGACACGGTCGCCGGGCTTCGCCAGCGCCACGAGCCGGTCGCCGCAGGCCGGGCGGTCGGCCAGGGCCTGCGCGTTCCTCCCGCCCGCACGAACGTCGGCGGCGATGTCCTCGCTGGTCACCTCGCGGATCGTCGTGCCGCCGAAATAGACCGGTTCCGGCATCAGCAGCAGGTCATCCGGCGCGAGGCCCTCGAGGAAGCCGCGCACGAACTCCTTGCGCATCAGCCGCAGCGGCCCGAAGCCGTGCGGCTGAAACATCACCAGCAGCCGGCCGGGGAAGGCGTGCAGGGTGTCGAGCGTCGCGGCGATCTTGTCGGGGTTGTGGGCGAAGTCGTCGATGACGGTGATCCCGCCCTTGCCGCCGACCACCTCCAGCCGTCGCTTGACGCCCTCGTAGCCCTCGATGGCGGCGACGGCGTCCGCCAGCGGAACGTCCAGCGCCCGCACCGCCCCGATGGCCGCCAGGGCGTTGGCGACATTGTGCCGGCCGGGCACCCTGAGCCGCACGGCCAGCACCGTATCGCTCGCCTGCTCGTGTAGCCGAAAGCCGATCGAGTCGGGGGCCGGGGCGATATCGTCCGCATACAGATCGGCCGACGGGTCCTCGAAGCTCCAGGTCAGCTTGCGCGCCTGCGGCAGCTCGGCCGCCAGCCGGGCGGTCTCGTCGTTGTCGAGGTTCAGCACCACCTTGCGGGCCTTGAGGGCGTAGTCGCGGAACAGCACCCGCAACTCGTCCATCGTCTTGTGGTCCTCGCTGATGTTGTTGATCACCGCCACCTGGGGCCAGTAGCGGGCGATCGAGCCGTCGCTCTCATCGACCTCGCTGACGAAGACCTCGCCCTGACCGACCAGGGCGCTGGCGAAGGGCGTGTCGTCGGTGACGAAGTTCTTCATCACCGCGCCGTTCATCACGGTCGGGTCGCGGCCCGCGCGGTGCAGGATCCAGCCGATCATCGCCGTGGTCGTCGACTTGCCGCTGGTGCCGGCCACGCCGACCGACCGCGGCGCGGCGTTGAACAGGTCGGCCAGCAGCTCGGCGCGCGACAGGATCGTCGCTCCGACCCGCCGGGCGGAAACGACGTCGGGCACGGTGTCCTCGACCGCGGCCGTGGCGACGACGATCTGGTCGGCCCGGGTGACCCCGCTGCCGTCCTGCGCGAACAGGGTGATCCCCCGGGCGCGCAGGAACTCGAACTTGGGCGCCGTGCGGCCCTGGTCGAGCGCCCGGTCGGACCCCGCCACCGTCGCGCCGGCGGCCTGGACGATCAGCGCCAGGGGCAGCATGCCGCTGCCGCCGATCCCGCAGAAGAAGTAGGGTCTGTCCTGAATCATGACCGGGCAATATACGGTTGGGGGCAGGGTGACAAACCGCCCCGGGGGTCGGGAAGGCCATGGCGAAACCGGTCAGGATTGGCGTCGTGGCCCCGTCCTCGCGCATGGACCCGGCCATGCCGGCCGAGGTCGAGGCCCTGGTCCGGCGCCTCTACCCGGACGGACGGGTCGAGGTGGTGTTCGATCCGCAGTGCTTCCTCGTTCACAACCACTTCGCGGGCGATGACGATGCGCGGGCCGAGGGCTTCCTGCGGGTGGCCAATGACCCGGCGTTCGACGCCCTGTGGTTCGCGCGCGGCGGCTATGGCTCCAACCGGCCGGCGCGGGCGATCCTGGCCGGTCTGGGCGACGCGGCGCGCGACAAGATCTACATGGGCTACAGCGACGCGGGCTATCTGCTGGCGGGCCTGCACCGGGCCGGCGTCGGCCGGCCAACCCACGGTCCCGTGGCCCACGACATCCGCCGTCCGGGCGGCGAGGCGGCCATCGCCCGGGCCCTGGCCTGGATCGCCGACGGCGACCGCGCCGCGCTGGAACCGGGGCTGGAGCCCGGTCAGAAGGCCGCGGCGTTCAACATCACCGTGCTCAGCCAGCTGCTCGGAACGGACCTGCAGCCGGACCTGACCGGCCACGTGCTGCTGCTCGAGGAGGTCGGCGAATACATGTATCGCCTCGACCGGTCGCTGTTTCACATCACCGGCAATCCCGGCGTCCGTGCGGTGGCGGGCATTCGCCTAGGCCGCTGCAGCGACATCCCGCCCAACGATCCCGACTTCGGCATGACCGAGGAGCAGGTCTGCCGTCAGTGGTGCGAACGGTCGGGGATCCCGTATCTCGGCCGGGCCGACATCGGCCATGACGCGGGCAACAGAGTCGTGCCGTTCGGCGTCAGCTGAGAGTCTAGTGGCCCGCCGCGCCCTCGTAGACGCCCGGGGCCAGCCGCTCGGCCTCGTCCCCGGCGGCGGTCGCGGCCACGAAGCGGCGGTCGCAGTAGGGGCAGTCGATGAAGCCCGCGCCGCCCATCTCCAGCCAGACCCGCGGATGGCCCAGCGCCCCGCCGACGCCGTCGCAGGCGATACGGTGCGAACGCACGGCCACGGTCTCGGGCGGCGGGAAGGCGGCGGCCGCTGGCGGCGTGGCCGTCGGGGTCACGCCCTTGATCGTCTTCGCCGAAACCTTGCGCGCCATCGTTCTCTTCCCACTGCCGCCCTTGGCTATGCGGCTCGTGGGGCATACCTATGCGAGGCCCCGCCGGGGCGTCAATTGATCGAAAGCCCGCCAAGAAAGCCCGAATGGACCTGCCCGACTACGCTATCGAGGCCACCGGCCTGGTGAAGACCTACGCCGCCACCAAGACCACGCCCGAAAAGCTGGCCCTGAATGGCATCGACCTGAAGATCCCGCGCGGCTCGATCTTCGGCCTGCTGGGCCCGAACGGGGCCGGCAAGTCGACCTTCATCAACATTCTCGCCGGCCTGACGCGCAAGACCTCCGGCACGGTGAAAATCTGGGACCGCGACATCGATGCGCGGCCTCGCGACGCCCGCGCCGCGATCGGGGTGGTGCCCCAGGAACTGGCCGCCGACGTGTTCTTCACCCCGCGCGAGTCGCTCGAGGTCCAGGCCGGCATGTACGGCGTGCCGAGGAAGGAGCGCCGCACCGACGAGCTGCTGGCGGCGCTGGGCCTCAGCGACAAGGCCAACGCCTATGTGCGCCAGCTGTCGGGCGGCATGAAGCGACGGCTGATGGTGGCCAAGGCCATGGTCCACCATCCGCCGGTGCTGATCCTCGACGAGCCGACCGCCGGCGTCGATGTCGAGCTGCGCCGCCAGCTGTGGAACTATGTCGTGGGCCTGAACCGCCAGGGCGTGACCATTGTCCTGACCACCCACTATCTGGAAGAGGCGCAGGAGCTCTGCGACCAGATCGCCATCGTCAACCGGGGCGAGGTCGTGGCCTGCGAGCCGACCGCGACCCTGCTGCGCCGGCTGGACACCCGCAACGTCGTGGTGACGCCCGAGGAGCCCGTGGCCACCGCGCCCGACCTGACAGGCTTCGAGACGAAGCTGCGCAGCGGCGGCTCGTTCGCCGTGACCTACAGGACCGGCCAGTCGAGCGTCGAACAGGTGCTGGCGGCGGTGCGGGCCAGCGGCCTGCACATCAAGGACATCGCCACCGAGGACCCCGATCTCGAGGACGTCTTCCTGGCCCTGACCTACGAGGCCCCCGGCGGGCTGGACCCGACGAAGGACTGAGGGTTGCATCTATTTCGGTGACAGTTTGACAATTCGGGTCCGGTTGCGCCGGTCGATGGCCACGACCCGCAATCCGAATTGTCAAACTGTCACCGAAATACAGCGGCCCCCTCGGACCTACAGCTCGACCATGTCGAAGTCGGCCTTGGGCGTGCCGCACAGCGGGCAGACCCAGTCGGCCGGCACGTCGGCCCAGCGGGTCCCCGGGGCCAGCCCCTCGCCCGCGTCGCCCTCGGCCTCGTCGTAGAGAAAGCCGCAGGTGCGGCACTGCCAGGTCTTGTAGGGGGCGGCGTCGGCCATGGTCATGCCTCCGGGGATGCGGGCGCGGCGAAGCTCAGCCGCAGGGTCGCCAGGCTGGTGGCGCGGATCGGCTCCAGATCCATGTCCGGATCGATCAGGCACTGGATCGACAGGCCCAGCAGCAGGCTGCCGACCATCAGGGCCGCGGCGTCGGCGTCGAGGTCGCGGCGGATCGCGCCCTGGGCCTGGCCGCGCTGGACCATCGCCTCCAGCCGCCGCTCGACCCGCTCGTGCGAGGCCGCGAAGGCCGCGCGCAGGGCCGACAGGTCGGCCACGGCGCCGGCCAGCAGCATGAAATAGGCCCGGGCCTCGCCCTTCAGGGCCAGGTCGCGCAGATACAGATCGACATAGGTCAGCAGGGCCTCCAGGCCCGGCATGGCGTCGATGCCCAGGGCCCCGAGAACCTCGTCCTGGCGCGCGTGCAGATGGGCGATCAGGGCCTCGATCAGACCCTGTTTGGAGCCGAACTTCTGCGTCGCCAGCCCGCGGCTGTAGCCGGCCCTGGCCCCGATCGCGCCGAAGGTGGCCGCCGTCACCCCGCGCTCGGCGATGACCTCGCTCGCCGCCATCAGCAGGCCGCGCTCGGACTGGTCGCGGCGCTCCGCCTGGGTTCGGCGGGATCGGTGTTCGACGGGCGCGGACTGAGCCATGTCAATTCTGTAACTTACTTGTTGGCCGTATAGCAAGTGCGGTGGTAGCCTGTCTCCGAAGCCGCCGATCCACAGGCGGCGCGGAACCGCTCAGGAAGACATGCGATGATGATTCCCCAGGATGTGGCCAACACCATTGTTGATCCCAAGGCCTATGCCGACGGCAAGCGGATCGACGACGCCTTCCGCTGGCTGCGCGCCAACGCGCCGCTGGCCAGGGCCCAGCCGGAGGGGTTCGATCCCTTCTGGGTGGTGACCCGTTTCGCCGACATCCAGGAGGTCGAGAAGCAGAACGACCTGTTCCACAACGGCGACCTGGCCACGGTGGTGACGCCGATCGAGGTCGATAAGCGCGTGCGCCAGATGACCGGCGGCTCGCCGCACCTGGTCCGCTCGCTGGTCCAGATGGATAACCCCGACCACATGAATTACCGGCGCCTGACCCAGGCCTGGTTCCTGCCGCAGAACATCCGCGGCCTGGAGGCCCGGATCCGCGAGATCGCCCGCGGCTTCATCGACCGCATGGCGGCCAAGGGCGACCGCTGCGACTTCGCGCGCGACGTGGCCTTCCTCTATCCGCTGCATGTGATCATGGAGGTCCTCGGCGTGCCGGAGATCGACGAGCCGCGCATGCTCAGGCTGACCCAGGAACTGTTCGGCAGCGCCGACCCGGAGCTGAACCGCGGCGGCGCGGCCGTCACCGATCCTGACGTCGGCCTCGCCGCCGTCCAGGCGACGGTGGTCGATTTCATGACCTATTTCAACGCCATGACCGAGGACCGCCGGGCCAACCCGCGCCAGGACCTGGCCAGCGTGATCGCCAACGGCCAGATCGAGGGCCAGCCGCTCGGCCATCTCGAGGCGATGAGCTACTACATCATCGCCGCCACGGCCGGCCACGACACCACCTCCAACACCACCTCCGGCGCCATGTGGGCCCTGGCCGAAAACCCCGACCAGTTCCGCAAGCTGAAGGCCGACCTGGGCCTGATCCCGGGTCTGGTCGAGGAGTCGATCCGCTGGGAAACCCCGGTGAAACACTTCATGCGCAGCGCCACGGCCGACGCCGAGCTCGCCGGGCAGAAGATCGCCAAGGGCGACTGGATGATGCTCAGCTACCCGTCCGGCAACCGCGACGAGTCGGTGTTCACCAACCCGTTCAGCTTCGACATCGAGCGCACGCCCAACAAACACGTGGCCTTCGGCTACGGCGCCCACGTCTGCCTCGGACAGCACCTGGCCCGCATGGAGATGCGCGTGCTGTGGGAAGAGCTGCTGCCGAGGCTGGAGAGCGTCGAACTGGACGGCACGCCGCGCCGCATGGAGGCCAGCTTCGTCTGCGGGCCCAAGTCGGTGCCGATCCGCTTCAGGATGACCTGACGGGCGGCTGTATCTGCCGACGGCCCTGTTCGGGGTCCGGTTCGTCTGTTGCGGGTTGGGCTAGCGCCGCGCCCGGGTTTCGGCTATTGACCCGCCTCCGCCAGCGATCCGCACCCGTAGCTCAGCTGGATAGAGCGTTGCCCTCCGAAGGCAAAGGTCACACGTTCGAATCGTGTCGGGTGCGCCATTGGCTTTCGCGGCCGTGGGGGCGGCTTTGAGGGCCGGCCGGCGTCATGCCGCGCAATCCTGATCCGCCACGCCCCCACGCCGCGACTCTCGCCTCCCCTCACGATTGTGCCTGCCCCCCGCTCGCGTGTATGCAGGCAGGGGATGGGGCGTGATCAGTATCCGGTCGGGGAAGGCGCAGGCGGCGGGGGCCCGGACGGGGTCGCCGCGGCGCACGCCCGCATGCTGGCCGACAAGTCGCTGCAGTTCGACTTCACCGCCTTCAAGGCGCCCAAGCCTCCGGCCTGGGCGCGATGGATCGGCGACCTGTTCGAGGCCGTCGCGCCGCTGCTCGGTTACCTGTTCTGGATCGGCGTGGCCGTCGCCGCCGGCCTGGTCCTCTACATGATCGGGCGCGAGATCATGACCCGCGCGGGCCTGCGCCGCCCCGCCCCGCGCCACGCGGCGATGCCCCTCCAGGACTTCAGGCCGACGCTCGAACAGGCCCGCGTGCTGTTGGCCGACGCCGACGCCCTGGCCGGCGAGGGTCGATTCGCCGAGGCCGCGCATCTGTTGCTGCTGCGTGGCGTGCAGGATATCCGCGACCGCCGGCCGGGTCTGGTGCAGCCGTCCCTGACCAGCCGCGACATCGCCGCCCTGCCCGAACTGCCCGACCCGGCGCGCGGCGCCTTCGGGGCCATCGCCGCGGTCGTCGAGCGCAGCTTCTTCGGCGGCCGCGACCTCGGCGCCGACGATTGGCGCGCCTGCCGCGCCACCTACGAGGCTTTCGCCCTGGAAGGCGGGACGGCATGAGCCGGGCCGCGCGCAGCGAGGCCTTTCGCGGCCGCACCGTCGTGACGATGATCCTGGTCGGGGTGCTGGCCTTCGCCGGCCTGACCGTGCTGTCGGTCTATGCGCCGCAGCTGAGCAGCGGCGACGACGGCGGCGCCCATCCCCTGTCGCGCTCGGCGGTCGGCTTCGCCGGAGCGGTGAAGTTCTTCCAGGCGCGGGGCCGCACGGTGCTGGTCAGCCGCGGGCCGATCCGCGGCGAGGGCGACGGCCTGCTGGTGCTGACGCCGGGGCCGGGCATGACGCGCAGGGATATCAACCGGGTGGCCTACGACGGCGTACGGGTGTTGGTGGCGCCCAAATGGCCCCCCCAGCCGCACCCGTTCCACAAGGGCTGGGTGGTTCGCGACAAGGCGATTCCACTCGTCACGATCGAGAAGGACCTCCTGTTGGGTTTCGGCCTCCGCCCGCACCGGCGGCCGGGGACCGGGACGCGGACCCTGTGGTGGATCTACGATGACGCCACCTCCAGCCGGATTGGCGAGACCGGCCCGATGACCAGCTTCCAGACCGTCAGCGGCGTGGGGCTGGAGGCCATCGTCGTCGATCAGGACGGCGGTGTGGTGCTGGGAAAGATCCGCGAAAGCGGGCTCTACGTTCTGGCCGACCCCGATCTGCTCAACACCCAGGGGCTCAAGAACCTGGCGACGGCCAGGGTCGCCGACGCGATCATCGGCCAGTGGGCCCGTGACGAGCCGCTGATCTTCGACGTCACCCTGCACGGCTACAAGCGGTCGCGGAACCTGCTGACCCTGGCGCTTGAGCCGCCGTTCCTCGGCGGGACGCTGTGCGCCGTGGCCGCCGCCCTGCTGGCCGGCCTGGGGGCGGCGGTGCGGTTCGGGCCCGTGCGCCGGCCGCCGCCGCCGTTCGCCCTGGGCAAGGCGGCGCTGGTCGACAGCACCGCCGGCCTGATCCGCATGGCGCGGCGCGAGCCCCGCATGGCCGAGGGCTACGCCCGGCTGTGCCGCGCCCTGGCCGCCCGCGGCGTCGGCGCGCCGCGCCATCTGGAGGCGGACGCCCTGGAAGCCTTCCTCGACCGCCTCGGCGCCGGCCGTGGCGTCACCGACCGCTTTTCCGACCTGATGCGCGCCGCGCGCGAGACGCGGGACCTGGCCGGCCTGATGGCCGTGACCCGCAAACTCTATGACTGGAGACTGGAGATGACGCGTGAACATCGCTGAGGTGAGCGCCCTGGCGGGCCGGGTGCGCGGCGAGATCGGCAAGGCCGTGGTCGGCCAGGCCGATTCGGTCGATCTGCTGCTGACGGCTCTGTTCGCCGGCGGCCATGTGCTGCTCGAGGGGCCGCCGGGCACGGCCAAGACCCTGCTGGCCCAGGCCTTCGCCGCCACGCTGGGCATCCGGTTCGGCCGGGTGCAGTTCACCCCCGACCTGATGCCCGGCGACATCATCGGGGCCAATGTGTTCAACTTCCAGACCAGCAGCTTCAGCCTGACGCGCGGGCCGATCTTCTGCGACCTGCTGCTGGCCGACGAGATCAACCGCACCCCGCCCAAGACCCAGGCGGCCCTGCTGGAGGCGATGCAGGAGCGGCAGGTGACGCTGGACGGCGTGCGCCATCCGCTCGGCGAGCGGTTCATGGTGGTGGCGACCCAGAACCCGATCGAGCAGCAGGGCACCTATCCCCTGCCCGAGGCCCAGCTGGACCGGTTCCTGTTCAAGCAGACCCTGTCCTGGCCGAGCGCGGCGGAGGAGCAGGCCATCGTGCTGATGCACGGCGCGCGCAGCGGCCTGCCCGGCGCTGACGACCTGGGCGTCGGCCAGGTGGCGACGGCCGAGGAGATCGCCGCCGCCGCCCGGGCCACCGCCGGGGTGCGGCTGACCAGCGAGATCGCCGACTATGTCGTGCGGCTGGTGCGGGCCACGCGCGAAACCGGCGACATCGAGGCCGGCGCCTCGCCGCGCTGCGCGGCGATGCTGGCCATCGCCGCCCGCGCCCGCGCCGCGCTGGACGGCCGCGACTACGTGATCCCCGACGATGTGAAGATGCTGGCGCCGGCGGCCCTGCGCCATCGGGTCATCCTGTCGCCGGCCGCCGAAATCGAAGGCCGCCGGGTCGATCAGATCGTGCGCGGCCTGATCGACCAGGTGGAGGCGCCGCGGTGATCTATCCGACGCTCAGGGCGGTCGTCATCGCCGCGCTGGGCGCGCCGGTCGCGCTGGTCGTCGGCCTGTTGGCCTCGGACTACTGGCTGGTTGCGCCGGCCTGGCTGGCCCTGCTGGCGACGGTGATCCTGCTGGACGGGGCGGCGGCGGCCTGGAACGGCCGGGGCATGACCGTGCAGCTGCGGGCGCCGGGGGCCATCGGCGCGGGGACGTCCGCCCTCGCCGGCATCGACCTGGCCTTCGTCGGCCGGCCCGGCCGGCGCGTGGAACTGGCGATCGAGGCGGACGACAGCCTGCAGGTCACGCCCGACCGCTTCCGCGCGACGGTCGAGGATCGCCAGGTCCGGGCCGAGGTTCGCCTGACCCCGCGCCGCCGGGGCCAGGCGGGCCTGCGCGACCTCTGGGTCCGCTGGAGCGGCCCGCTCGGCCTGGTCTGGGCCCAGCAGCGGCGGAAGCTGAACCACACCGCCGCCCTGACGCCCGACATCGCCGCCGTGCGGAGCGAGGCCATGCGGCTGTTCGCCCGCGACGCCATGTTCGGGGTCAAGGCCCAGATCGATACGGGAGAGGGCGCCGAATACCACGCCCTGAAGGACTTCCTGCCCGGCATGGACCGCCGCGCCGTCGACTGGAAACAGTCGGCCCGCCACGGCCGGCTGCTGTCCAAGGAATTCCGCACCGAGCGCAACCACCACATCCTGCTGGCGCTCGATACCGGCCGCACCATGTGCGAGCCGCTGGCGGGCCTGCCGCGCATCGACCGGGCGATCAACGCGGCCCTGACCCTGGCCTTCGTCAGCCTGAAACTGGGCGACCGGGTCGGGCTGTTCGGCTTCGACGCCGAACCCCGGCTGGCCACCGGCATCACCGCCGGCGTCAGCTCGTTTCCGCTGATCCAGCGGCTGGCGGCGGCGCTCGACTATTCGGACGCCGAGACCAACTACACCCTGGGCCTGAGCCAGCTGGCCGGGTCGCTGGAGCGGCGGTCGCTGATCGTGGTGTTCACCGAGTTCGCCGACCCGACCAGCGCCGAGTTGCTGATCGAGAACGCCGCCCGCCTGACCCGCCGCCATCTGGTGCTGTTCGTGGTCATGCGCGACGAGGAGCTGGAGGCGATCGCCCAGGCCGACCCGGCCGAGGCCGACGACGTGTCGCGCGCGGTGACCGCCGCGGCCCTGATCCGCGAACGCGAGGTGGTCATCGCCCGCCTGCTGCGCACCGGCGCGCTGATCGTCGATGCGCCGGCCAATGCCGTGGGGCCCGAGCTGCTGAACGCCTATCTCGACCTCAAGCGCCGCGATCTTCTGTAGGAGCGGATCGATGGCCCCCCGCCCCCTCAAGAGCCACAGCTTCCGCGCCGAACGCGAATGGGACTGGCGCCGGCTCGACGGCCTGCTCGCGCGGGTCCAGGAAAAATCGGTCAACAGCCTGACCGACGAGGAGCTGGTCTCGATCCCGGTGCTCTATCGATCGACGCTGTCGTCGCTGTCGGTGGCTCGCTCGATCTCGCTCGACCAGGGCGTGACGGCCTATCTCGAGAGCCTGAGCCTGCGGGCCTACCTGTTCGTCTACGGCGTGCGCTCGACCCCGTGGGAGCGCGCCGCGCGGTTCTTCAGCCGCGACTGGCCGGCGGCGGTGCGCGGCCTGTGGCGCGAGACCCTGGTCTCGGCCCTGTTGTTCGCCCTGGGCGCGGTGGTGGCCTTCCTGCTGATCCGGCACGATCCCGACTGGTACTATTCGATCATGCCCGGCCAGATGGCCGGCGGCCGCGATCCGTCCACCGACACGGCCGACCTGCGCGCGACGCTCTATTCCGGAAGTGGCAAGGACGGCCTGTCGGCGTTCGCCGCCTTTCTGTTCACGCATAATGCGGGCATCTCGATCCTGGCCTTCGCGCTGGGCTTCGCCCTGTGCCTGCCGACCGTATTCCTGATCGTCTACAACGGCGCGAGCCTGGGCGCCTTCCTGGCGCTGTTCGTCAGCCGGGGCCTGGGCTTCGAGGCGGTCGGCTGGCTGGCCATCCACGGCGTCACCGAGATATTCGCCGCCGTTCTCGCCGGGGCGGCGGGCTTCCGCATCGGCTGGTCGGTGATCTTCCCCGGCGACCGGGCGCGACTCGAGGCGGCGTCCGAGGCGGGCGGAACGGCCGCCACGGTCATGGTCGGGGCGGTCATCATGCTGGTCTTCGCGGGCCTGCTCGAGGGCTACGGCCGGCAGCTGATCAAGGCCGACGCCATCCGCTACGGCATCGGCGCGGCCACGCTGGTCCTGTGGTCGCTGTATTTCTATTTGCCGCGGGGGATCGTCCGTGAGCGCCGTTGAGATCGACCCGCGCGAGGGCGAACGCCCGCTGATCACGCCCGAGGGCATCGACCTGAAGGTGCGCATCGCCTCGGCCGGCGAGCGGGCCTCGGCCTTCATGATCGACGCGGCGCTGATCGTCGCGGCGCTGATCGTGCTGACCCTGCTGACCGTCGGCGCGGCCCTGCTGACCCGGACCAAGGGGGGCGAGTTCATCGCCGTGATCTGGCTGCTGGGCGCCTTCCTGCTGCGCAACGCCTGGTTCATCGTCTTCGAGCTGGGCCCCTACGCCGCCACGCCGGGCAAGCGGGCGCTGGGCCTGCGCGTGGCGGCCCGCAACGGCGGACGGCTGACGGCCGAGGCGGTCTTCGCCCGCAACGCCATGCGCGAGCTGGAGGTGTTCCTGCCCCTGTCGTTCCTGTTCGCCGGTGGCGGTCAGGGCGACGTGTCGGGCTGGGCCTATTTGCTGGGCCTGACCTGGAGCGGCCTGTTCGTGCTGTTTCCGCTGTTCAACCGCGACCGGCTGAGGCCGGGCGACCTGATCGCCGGCACCTGGGTGGTCCACGCGCCGCGCCGCGCGCTGCTGCGCGATCTGGCCGGCGACAGCGCCGTCGGCGACGCGCGCTTCGCCTTCACCCGCGCCCAGATTGAGGCCTATGGCGTCAAGGAGTTGCACGTGCTCGAGGACGTGCTGCGCCAGGGCGACCGCCGGGTGATGGCCGCGGTGGCCGAGCGGATCCGGCGCAAGATCGACCGGGTCGCGACGCCGGACGAGATCGACGGCGACTTCCTGTCAGCCTACTACGCGGCCCTGCGCGGGCGACTGGAATCGCGCCTGCTGTTCGGCCGGCGCAAACGCGACAAGTTCGACCAGGGTTAGTCGAACACCGAGGCCAGGGCCTGGGGCCCGATGCCTTCGCGGGCGACGCGCAGCTCGTAGTAGATGGCGGCTGTGCCGACGGCGCCGATCAGGCTGCTGGCGCCGTTGATCAGCGGCGAGATGACCGTCTGCATCAGCGTGTTGGTCGCCAGGCCGGCGATGCCGCCGGCCATCGTGGAGCCGACGGCCAGCAGGACGAGGCCGGCGATCCAGCTGAGGATCACGTACAGCACCATCAGGCCGAAGATCGCCCAGCGGGACCCTCGCGTCAGCTCGCGGCTGCGCTCGAAGCTGCCGAACACGCCGCGCCGCTCGACGACCTGGGCGGGGACGGCGACGATCCACAGGACGGCGAGCATGATCCCGGGCACGATCAGCAGGACAAGGCCCAGCCCGATTCCGAGGATCATCAGGATGGTGATCAGCAACACTGGTCCGAGGTTGCGGAAGGCGGTCGTCAAACAGGCGTTGAGCGAGGCCTTGCGGTCGTTCAGGTCGTCCACCGCGCCATGGATGATCGCGGCCTGGAGGATCAGCGAGAAGCCCAGGGACAGCAGTGCGCCCGCGAATCCCACCAGCCCCGTGGCCCAGACGTTGCCCGCCGCGACCAAGGGGCCCTTCGGCCCGGTCGCCCAGCCCAGCGCCGCCTGCGGCAACACCGCGAACAACAGGGCGAGCACCCCGAACGGGACAAGGTTGCGGCCGATCGCGCCGAACGTCGCGCTGAACACCCGCCCGATGTCGAACTCCGGACGCTGCATGGACTCGATGGACATCGACCGTCTCCCCTCAACCCAGATCTGAGGGTTGCACGGGATTCGCTCGCGCAAAAGGGGGTGGCGCGCGGCGGGGGGGGGGGGGGGGGCGCCCACCGGCGCGGGGCGCCGCCGCCCCCCCCCCCGGCCGCCCCCCCCCCCCCCGCGGCGGGGGCCCCCCCCCGCGCGCG
>Ga0172380_10000734_pt1 | contig 60340 bp, 60 predicted proteins | sample Leawe162metaG_FD_119747 | JGI IMG/M metagenome (GOLD analysis project Ga0172380, IMG submission 119747) | Leachate microbial communities from a municipal landfill in Southern Ontario, Canada - Leachate well 162 metaG | ecosystem: Engineered > Solid waste > Landfill > Unclassified | place... | reverse complement strand
CCGGGCGCCATTTTCGCGTTCTACCGGTGCCGGCTGCCAGAGCGTCATACGAGGACATGGAACGCCTGTTGAGCGGTCAGCAGTTCTCGACGGCTGCTTTCATGGCTGCGGAGGTCGATGAAGTGCTGGGCAATCGGATCAAAGGGCTCGAAGGGGTTGCCGGAACAGTGAGCCCGTCCATGCTGGGCAATAGGCTGGTGCTGCAGAAATTCCTCGAAGATCCCCCGATTCTTCAGAACATGTTTAACCGGGGCCTCAGGGTCGTGGGTCGTGATGGCACCGCGATCGCAGCTGTTCCGCTTGCGGCGGGACGTATCGGCGTTAACTATGCGGACGCCGATCACATGGCTGCCGCGCTCAAGGAGGGGAGAGCGGCGGTTGGCCGGCCGCTCATCGGCAAGAAACTGCGCACTCCGCTGTTCACCATCGTGGTGCCCATCCGCAATGCGCGGCGATGGGTGGGCTGAGACGGAATCGCTATCTGGACGACGCGTCTCTTTCGATCACACCTTGTACTGAGCGACGGCCGTACGCAACGCGGTGGCAAGCGCCGTCAGCTCTGAGGCGATCTCGTTGTTGCGACGGGCCGACGCCGTCGCCTCGTCGGTCATGCGCGCAATGGTTTCCACCTGGCGGGCTATTTCCTGCACCGATGAGTCCTGTTCGCGCACGGTGTGGGCGATGTCGCGCGCTCTTTCTCCCGCCTGTTCGCTGCTCGCCACTATTTGTTCCAACTCCGCCTCCGTGGTCCGTGCCGATTCTGCGCCGGCGCCCGCCTGTTGGTCGGCAGTCTCCATCGAGCCGACGGTCTGCTGGATCTGTGCCTGAATTTGATCGATCAGGCCGCCGATCTCCTGAGTGGATTTCGTCGTCCTCTCGGCAAGCTTGCGCACTTCGTCCGCCACGACCGCGAATCCCCGCCCCTGCTCTCCGGCCCGTGCTGCCTCGATGGCGGCGTTGAGCGCCAGCAGGTTGGTCTGGTCGGCGATCTCTTTGATGACGCCGACGATGCCGCTGATCTGACCCGAACTCTCCGACAGGCGGCGCACTTCTTCGGTGGACATGCGGCTGGCTGCCGCTACCTTCTCCATGCCCTGTACGTTATCGCGGGTCACTCCCAAAGCGCGCCCCGCATCTTCGACAGCCCGCAATGCCGCTTTCTCCGATTCGGTGGCGTTGGCCGTCGTCTCGGACAGGGAAGCGGAAATCTGTTCGATGGCGGCCGCCGTCGCGCTTGCCGCCGTGGACTGGCGTTCGGTCGTGCCGACCATTTCCCCTGCCGCCGCCGCAATTCCGCCGGCCGCGCCGCTGATAGCATCGGCCGAGTTGTGCGTCTCGTGGATGATGGCCTGCAGCTTGGCCATGATCTCGTTGAAGGCGATCGAGACCCTTCCTACTTCATCGTTGCCTGACACGGGAACCAGGCGCGTGAAATCATTGCCGCCGACCGCCTGTCTCGCGGCCGCTTCCGTGGCCTTCAATGGCCGGACGATGCGCCCGCTCTGCCATATGGAAACTGCCAACAGCAGCAGCGCAATGGCCCCGGCGATGGCCGCGTCGCGCGCCAGACGGCTGGCAACCGCGTCGCCCACGTCGTCGATGTAAATGCCCGATCCGATCACCCAGTTCCAGCCTGGAAATTTCTTCACGTAGGAAATCTTCGGATAGAGTTCTTTCGTCGCTCCGCCACCGGCGGCCGGCTTGGGCCAGTCATAGGTGACGTAGCCGGAGCCCGCCTTGTTGGCGACCTCGTTGAAGGCGACGAACAGATTCTTCTTGCCGTCGGTGGCAACGACAGGGCCATCCGCGCCGGCTTGCATCGAGGTGGCGCAATTGAACTTTTCGGCGTCGAGCACCTTGCCGTCGAGGGCGGGCAGGGTCGTGTGCATGATCATCTTTGGTACCGGCGTCGTGAAGTCGTTGAGCCAGAAATACTCATTGCCTTCATAGCGCATGGCCTTGATGGCTGCGGCGGCCTCCCGCTTCGCCGTTTCCTCGTCGATTGTGCCGGCCTTCTGCTTGGCGTACCAGAAGTCGAGCGCGCCATAGGCCGCTTCCACCAGATGGCGTGTCTTGAGCTTCTTCTCGGCCATCAGGCTGGCCCTGACTTGCATGGCGTTGAAGGCGATGATCGCCGCCAGGGACACCATGGCCAGGCCAATGATGATCAGGATTCGAGTGCGGATGCTCACGATTGGTGTTCTCCCCTAATTTGTCGGTCGCGGCCGGATGATAACCTTGGTTGGTCTTGATATGGCGAAAAGTTATAGTTATGGGTGGCGGTTCTTGCCTCGCAAAGATGACAAAAATGCTATGCGCCTGGGATATCCGCAAGCGTGCCCCTGACGCCGCATGGCGAAAAAAAGGCTCGCAGCGCGAGCCTTCTTTCCCTTCCGCGGCGTGCTCACTCGACCTTGGCCTTGCGTCGCAGTTCGCTGATGTGCTGGAAGCCGACCTGCTGCTGCAGGCGCTGCATGAGCTGCGGCTTGGCTTCCTCCAGCGAGGGCAGTTTCAGTTCGCGCGTGTCGTCGAGCATGATCACGTGGTAGCCGTAATCGCTCTTGACCGGCGTCTCGGTGTACTTGCCCTTTTCCAGCTTGACCATCGCATCGGAGAATGGTTTCACGTAGTTGGAAGGCGGCGCCCAGCCGTTGTCACCGCCACGGTCTTTGGAGCCGGGATCCTTGGACTGCTTGGCAAGATCTTCGAACTTCTCACCCTTCTTCAGGCGGGCGATGATGTCCTTGGCTTCGTCTTCCTTTTCCACGAGTATGTGGCGCGTCTTGTATTCCTTGTCACCCATCTGCGTCTTGATAAGGTCGTACTCCCGTTTCAGCGTCTCTTCGCTGATGGGATGGCTGCGCATATAGTCCTGCATGTATAGGTTGATCAGCACGCTCTGCCGAACGAGGTCCAACTGCCCCTTCACTTCCGGCTTCTTGTCGATGCCTTGCTTTTGCGCTTCCTGCGTCAGGACCTCGCGGTTGATCAGTTCATCGCGGACGGCGTTGCGCAACTGCTCCGAATCAGGCTGTCCCTGACCCAAGGCCTGGGCTATCAGGGCTTCGGCGCGATTCTTCGGAATGCCCTTGCCATTTACCTTGGCCACGCTCGCCTCGGCTTCATCTGCCTTCTTTGCGGCAAGGACAGGTGCGGTCGCCATCACAGCGAAGAGCGATGTCAGAAGGGCGCGAAGCAAAAAGCGTTTCATGGTTTTCCTTGCAGGTTGTCGGGGCTGCGCCCCGGGATTTGTTTATGCCGTAGGCATCGATCGAGGCCGTGCTGACAGCACGCGAATGATACACGAAGCCGGGAGAATACGAACGAACCCATACTGGCCCTACTTGTTAAGCATTTCGTCCGCCTGCTGGCGGCTGATAACCATGGTCTCATCCGGCGTTTTCGCTACAAAGCCACTGCCTGATGGTGTCTGCGGCCAACGACGGGGCCGATCCTTGGCCAGGACGAGGAACAGGAGCGCGCCCACAAGGAGGAGCAGGACAACGCCAGCGAATATTGCCAACCAGGTCTGCCAGGTGCTCATGATTCCCTCCTCAGCGGCGACTCGGCGGCCATTCTAGCCTGCCGAGTATTCATCGGGGGTCTTCGCCACGAGGCTCATAGCGTGGATTTCGCGCTTCATCATGTCGCCCAGTGCGTGGTAGACCAGGCGATGCCGCGCCACGGTCGAGCGGCCGGCAAATGCTTGCGCGACGATTGTGACGCGGAAATGTCCGCCGCCGTCCCTGGCGCCGGCGTGCCCAGCGTGCTGGGCGCTGTCGTCGCCGATTTCCAGATGTTCGGGCTCGAGCTTGGCGAGGCGCTCGCGAATGGAGGAGAAACTACTCACTTCTTCTCCTCGAGGTATTTCGCCAGGTACAGGCTCTGCCCGATGACAAAGAGCAGCATCAGCCCCATCCCGCCGAAGAGCTTGAATTTCACCCAGAGCGCCGTGTCGTCGCGAGCCCAGACGAAGGCGACGTAGAGATTGGCGACCCCCATCAGCGTGAAGAAGGCCACCCAGGCAGCGTTGAGTCTGGCCCAGAGGTGGTCGGGCAGGATCATCTGGCTGCTAAGCGCGGCCTGGATCAGATTCTTCTTCATGATCAGCGGCGACAGGCCGAGCACCAGCGCAAACAGCCAATAGAGCACTGTCGGCTTCCACTTGATAAAGGTCTCGTCGTGCAGCAGCAGCGTTGCACCGCCAAATACGGCGACGATGCCCAAACTTGCCCAGAGCATGTTATCGATCTTGTGTTTGCGCCACCACTGCCAAATGATTTGCGCTAGCGTGGCGGCGATGGCGACGCTGGTCGCCACGTAGATGCCGGCTACCTGGAAGGCGATGAAGAAGAGCAGGACGGGGAACAGGTCGAAGAGAAATTTCATGGTGCAGATTATACGTGATGCCCCGCAGCCGGGCCGCCAAGACACTGCGAGCGTAGCGAGCCGGCGTCAGCCCTTTGCTGGGGAAGAGGGGTGGGGGGAAGCTTCATCGACCTCCAGCTTCAGCGAGGCCGAATTTATGCAGTAGCGCAGGCCGCCCGGCGGCGGGCCGTCGGGGAACAGGTGACCGAGGTGGGCGCCGCACTGGGCGCAAATTACCTCGGTGCGGCGCATGCCGTGGCTGCGGTCATCGGCTTCGGCGATGTTGGCCGGCTCGGCGGGCGCCGTGAAGCTCGGCCAGCCGCAGCCGGAATCGTATTTCTGCGCCGAACTGAAGAGCGGGGCGCCGCAGCAGACGCAATGGAAGTTCCCCGCATCGTGGCAGTTCCAGTACTTGCCTGAAAAGGCTGGCTCGGTGCCCTTGTTGCGGGTCACCTGGTATTGCTCTGGCGACAGCAGCTGGCGCCACTCGGCATCGGTCTTGTTCACGGGCTCTCCAAAGGTGACCGGTATAATCGAAGCAGGAACCCAGAACCGTCTGAGCGCCGCGACGGCGCCAAACTCGTGCCAAGTTCATTTTATGCGTTATAGCAAAGGAAGCGCTTGATGCGTGTTGCCGTGCTCGGTGCCGGCGTTATCGGCGTCACCGCTGCCTGGTACCTGGCCGAAGCAGGGCACGAGGTGCAGGTGATCGAGCGGCAGCCCGGTCCGGCGCTGGAGACCAGCTTTGCCAACGGCGGCCAGATCTCGGTGAGCCACGCCGAGCCTTGGGCCAATCCGGCAGCGCCGCTGAAGATTCTCAAGTGGATAGGGCGCGAGGACGCGCCGTTGCTCTGGCGCTTTTCCGCCGACCTCCGGCAATGGCTTTGGGGCTTGCGTTTCCTGCGGGAGTGCACGCCCAGCCGCATGCGCGCCAATATCATCGCTATCCTGCGTCTGGCGCTCTACAGCCGCACCTGCCTGCAGACGCTGCGCCGCGACAGCGGCATTCGCTACGAGGAGCAGATGCGCGGCATCCTGCATATCTATTCCGACGCCAGGGAATTTGCGCACGCGACGCCGCAGGCGGCGCTGATGCGCCAATATGGCTGCGAGCGGGTGGTGAAGAATACGGCCGAATGCCTGGCGATTGAGCCGGCGCTGGCCGGAAGCCGGGTGTCTCTGGTCGGTGGCACCTACACTGCCAGCGACGAGTCCGGCGACGCGCAGAAATTCACCGCGGCGCTGGCGGCGATGTGTGCGGCGCGCGGCGTCAAGTTTCATTACGATGCCGCGATCGTGGCGCTAGACAGCGTCGGCGACCAGCTCGGCAGCGTGCGTCTGGCCGGCGGGGAAGCGCTGCGCGCCGATGCTTATGTCGCGGCGCTGGGCAGCTACACGCCGCTCCTGCTGCGGCCGCTGGGACTGAATCTACCCGTCTATCCGGCCAAGGGCTACTCGGCCACCATTGCGCTCGACGATGACAGCGTGGCGCCGACGGTGAGCCTCACCGACGATCAGCACAAGCTGGTGTTCTCCCGCCTCGGGCAGCGCCTTCGCGTCGCCGGCACCGCCGAGTTCGCCGGCTTCAACACGGATGTCAACGCCACCCGCTGCCAGGCGCTGCTGGCGCGTGCCTACGACCTGTTTCCGCGCGCCGGCGGGCGCGACACGGTGGAATTCTGGGCCGGCCTGCGTCCGGCGACGCCGAACAATGTGCCGTTCATCGGCCGGAGCCGCTATCGCAACATGTTTGTCAGCACCGGCCACGGTACCCTCGGCTGGACCATGGCCTGTGGATCCGGGCGCCTGGTCACCGACCTGGTCTCGGGCAGGATACCGGAGATAGACGCAAGCGACTACGGGCGCGGACTCTAGCCGGCCTCAGTGCAGATGCCGCGGTGCCGCTGCGGCTTGCTCTTCGGGCATCTCCGCGTGCACCGATTCGCCTTCGGCGTTGGGGAACAGCGGTGCGCCGCAGTCGTCGCAATACTCCACTGGCAGGCGTTGATGGAGAACGATGACCTCGCCGACACCCATTTCGCGCAAGAGCGCCTCGATTTCGCTGTGTGTTTCGCTGGCTTCGTCCTCGCCGTCGAGCAGCGGCCAGACGGCGCCGTGCACCAGTTCCCCGGATTCGCGCAGGATAAAACCGACGCGGAATTCTTCGAGGCGCTGCTCGTGGTAAGAGGCTATAACGCAACGCAGCTGGTTCGGCGCGATGTTCAGCGTCGTGCTCAGGAAGGCCACCGATGCGCGCAGCGAATAGGGGCGCGAGAAATGGTCGGCATCGCGGCAGCCAGCGTGATAGGACTGCGGCAGCAGGGTCTCGCTGGCGCAGCCGGCGAGCAGTGGGCGCAGCGTCTCGCCGCCCTGGGTGCTCCAGACTTTCTGCACCTGGGCACGATCGCCGTTCTCCTCCTGCCAGCGGAACAGGGGAGTCCCCCTGGGCGTACTGACGACACCCAGCAGATAGCGCGTGTCGGACAAAAACACGTTGGTCTGTGGCGCCAGTTTCGGATCGATGTGCAGATCGCGATTGTGCAGCGCCGCAACCCCCAGCTTCTCCGTCAGCACGCCTGTGTCGCAATAGCTCTGCGGCAGCTGGTCGGGGCTGTAGAGAAAATCGGCGAGCCCCAAGCGCACGTCCTTCGCCAGGACGTGTGCCGAAAGTTGCACGCGCACGTTAGCCAGCACTTCGCGGGCAATGCTGCCGGAGGGAATCGAATAGCGCGACCAGGCGAGTATCGGCACGACGATGAGCAGCAGGTCGAACTCGCCGTCATTGGCCTGGCGGCTTTCGGCAGCCGCCTCGATCAAGTCGGCGAGAGCATCGTAGGCTCGGTTGTTGTTGCCGTAGAGTTGATCGAGGGCGGCGATCAGCACCGTTTCTTCCTGGTCTTTTAGCAGCCGCTCGATCAGGGCCGTGAGGCGCACGGTCCAGAAGGCGTCCTCGATGCGACTGTTGGACTGGCCCAGGCCGGTCGACAGGCGTAGCAGATTCTCGGTTTCCGGCGAGTGCTTGGGGCGCTTCGCGGGTCTTAAGCGTTTCATGGGGGCCACGTCTATCTTCGAACCGAGCATAATAACAGTTGTAGCCAGGCGCATGAAAATCGCACAAGCACTGTCGCGACGCTGTTTTGTTGGTAACATTTGCGCTTTCGTCCATCCAGCGGCCATTCATGTTCGATCGTTTCATGCCCCGCGAGGGGAAGTTTTTCGATCTTTTCAACGCCCATGCTGAACAGATCGTCGCCGGTGGCCGGGAGTTGGCAGCACTGATGAGCAAGATAGGCGACTCCGTCGCCACGGCTGACGTCCATGCGCAGATCATCGACGGCATCGAGACGCGCGCCGACAAGATCACCCACGAGACGGTTGCCCTGCTGCACCGCACATTCATCACTCCCCTCGACCGCGACGACATCCACCAGTTGATCAGCAAGATGGACGACATCCTCGATTTGATCCAGGACGTCGCCGAATCGCTGGTGCTCTACGATCTGCGCAAGGTGACCCAGGAAGCGCGACAACTGGCCGATATCGCCCAGTCCTGCTGCGAGCGGGTGAAGACGGTGGTGGGGATGCTGCACAACATGGATAACGCGCAGAGCATACTGAAGACCTGTCGCGAGATCGACCAGCTCGAGTCGGATGCCGACCGGGTCATGCGCTCGGCCGTGTCAAGACTGTTCCGCGATGAGCCGGACGTGCGCCAGGTGATCAAGCTCAAGGCGATCTACGAGTTGCTCGAAACGGTGACCGATCGCTGCGAAGACGTGGCCAACATCGTCGAGGGTATCGTCCTCGAGAATTCCTGACGGCGGAAAGATGCAATCCTTCACCATGGGCCTTTGGGTCGTGGTCCTGCTGGTCACGCTGGCCTTCGCCTTCGATTTCATCAATGGCTTTCACGATGCCGCCAACTCGATCGCCACGGTCGTGTCCACCGGTGTCCTGAAGCCGCACCAGGCGGTGGCCTTCGCCGCCGTGTTCAACGTCGTCGCGCTGTTCGTGTTTCAGCTCAAGGTGGCGACCACCATAGGCCGCGGCACCATCGATCCGGCCATCGTCGACTATCAGATCGTCTTCGGGGCGCTGGTCGGCGCTATCTCCTGGAACCTGATCACCTGGTACTTCGGCATTCCCTCGAGTTCCTCGCACGCGCTGATCGGCGGTCTTGTCGGTGCCGCGCTGGCCAAGTCAGGAGCCGACTCCCTGGTCTGGTCGGGCATAGGCAAGACGGTGGCCTTCATCATCATTTCTCCTCTGCTCGGATTTCTGCTCGGCTCCGTGCTGATGGTGGTGGTGTCCTGGCTTTTCTTCCACTCGACGCCGCGGCGGGTGGACCGCTGGTTTCGCCGCCTGCAGCTGATATCGGCCGCCCTCTACAGTCTGGGCCACGGCGGCAACGACGCGCAGAAGACCATGGGCATCATCTGGATGCTGCTGATCGCCACTGGCTACAGCGCGGCCGACGCACCGATGCCGGTGTGGGTGATCGTCCTCTGCTATCTGGCCATGGGCTTCGGCACCCTCTTCGGCGGCTGGCGCATCGTCAAGACCATGGGCCAGAAAATCACCAAGTTGAAGCCCGTCGGCGGTTTCTGCGCCGAGACCGGCGGCGCCATCACGCTGTTCCTGGCCACCGCCCTGGGCATTCCGGTGTCGACCACGCACACCATCACCGGTGCCATCGTCGGCGTCGGCTCTGCGACCCACGTGCGCAACGTGCGCTGGGGCATCGCCGGGAACATCGTCTGGGCCTGGATCCTCACCATACCGGCGACGGCGGTGATCTCGGCCATCGCCTGGTGGCTTGGCACACTCGTCCTCTGATGTCCGGCCTGGCTATCGCCTTTGCCATTCGCGGCGAGTACATCCAGCTCGATCATCTTCTAAAGGCCGCCGGCTTGGTTGCTTCCGGCGGTGCGGCCCATGCCGCGGTCGATCTCGGGCGTGTCGAGGTGGATGGAAAGGTGGAAACCAGGAGACGCGCCAAACTGCGGCCCGGGCAGCGAGTCGCCTATGGCGAGCAGATCGTGGAGCTAAGCGGAGACGTTTCCGCAGCTTGCGGACCCGTCTCCTAGTTCGACTTCAGACCGACGCTTCTTTCACCTGGAACTCGGCGATCTTGTCGAAATTCAAGTAGCGGTAGATGTCGCCGGCGTTCTGTGCAAGAACGCCGATGTTGGCCATGTATTCCCCAGTGGTGGGTATCTTGCCCAGTAGGGCGCAGACCGAAGCCAGCTCCGCCGAGCCGAGATACACGCGCGTATCCAGGCCGAGGCGATTGGGAAAATTGCGGGTCGAGGTGGACATCGCCGTCGAGCCCTTCCTGATCGACGCCTGATTGCCCATGCACAGAGAACAGCCGGGCATTTCCATACGGGCGCCGGTACGGCCGAGCACCCCGTAGTGGCCTTCCAGGGTAAGGAGCTGTTGATCCATCTTGGTCGGCGGGGCGATCCACAGGCGCACCGGCAGATCGCTCTTACCATCGAGTAGTTTGGAAGCGGCGCGGAAGTGACCGATGTTGGTCATGCAGCTGCCGATGAAGACCTCGTCGATCTTGTCGCCGGCGACTTCGGAGAGCAGCTTGACGTCATCCGGATCGTTCGGGCAGGCGACGATAGGCTCCTTGATGTCGGCCAGATCTATCTCGATCACGTGCGCGTATTCGGCATTGGCATCCGGGGCCAGGAGTTCGGGCTTGTTGATCCAGGCCTGCATCGCTGCGATGCGTCGGGCGAGCGTGCGCTTGTCCTCGTAGCCGGTGCTGATCAGCCACTTCAACAGGGCGATGTTCGAGTTCAGGTACTCGATGATCGGTTCCTTGTCGAGGCGCACGGTACAGCCCGCTGCGGAGCGCTCGGCCGAGGCGTCGGACAGTTCGAAGGCCTGTTCCACCTTGAGCTTGGGCAGGCCCTCGATCTCCAGGATTCGGCCCGAGAAGGCGTTCTTCTTGCCCTTCTTCTCGACGGTCAGCAGTCCGGCCTTGATGGCATAGAGTGGAATGGCGTTGACCAGATCGCGCAGGGTGATGCCTGGCTGCATCTCGCCCTTGAAACGCACCAGAATGGATTCCGGCATGTCCAGCGGCATGACCCCGGTGGCTGCGGCGAAGGCCACCAGACCGGAGCCGGCGGGGAAGGAGATGCCGATCGGGAAGCGGGTGTGCGAATCGCCGCCGGTGCCGACGGTGTCGGGTAGCAGCATGCGATTCAGCCAGGAATGAATGATGCCGTCGCCCGGCCGCAGGGCAACGCCGCCGCGGTTGGACATGAAACTCGGCAGTTCGTGGTGCATCTTGACGTCGACCGGCTTGGGGTAGGCGGCGGTGTGGCAGAAGGACTGCATCACCAGATCAGCGGAGAAGCCCAGGCATGCCAGGTCCTTCAACTCGTCGCGGGTCATCGGGCCGGTGGTGTCCTGCGATCCGACCGAGGTCATCTTCGGCTCGCAATAGGTGCCGGGCCGAACCCCTTTCCCTGCCGGTAAAGCGCAGGCGCGCCCGACCATTTTCTGCGCCAGGGTGTAGCCGCTACCCGAGTCCGCCGGGTTCTGCGGCAGGCGAAAGACCGTCGACGGCGGCAGACCGAGGGCCTCGCGCGCCTTGCCGGTGAGGCCGCGACCGATGATCAGCGGAATGCGGCCGCCGGCACGGACTTCGTCGAACAGCACCGGGGATTTAACCTGGAAATCGGCGATGCTCTCGCCGTTCTTCAAGGCCTTGCCTTCGTAAGGGCGCAGTTCGATGATGTCGCCCATCTCCATCTTCGAGACGTCGAGTTCGATCGGCAGCGCGCCGGCATCTTCCATGGTGTTGAAGAAGATGGGTGCGATCTTGGTGCCGAGGCAGAAGCCGCCGTAACGCTTGTTCGGCACGAAGGGGATGTCGGCCCCGGTGTACCAGAGCACGGAGTTGGTCGCCGACTTGCGCGAGGAACCGGTACCGACGACGTCGCCGACGTAGGCGATCGGATGGCCTTTCTTGGCTAGCTCGACGATCAGTTGCAGCGGCTTTTCGGCCAGGCCGGGCCGCGGGTTCTTCAGCATTGCCAATGCGTGCAGAGGAATATCCGGGCGACTCCAGGCATCTGGCGCTGGCGACAGGTCGTCGGTATTGGTCTCGCCGGGGACCTTGAACACCGCGACTTGAATCGACTTCGGCACCTCCGGCCTTGAGGTGAACCACTCGGCGTCGGCCCAGGACTGCAAGACTCTCTTGGCGTTGGCGTTGCCGGGTTTGCCAACTGAGTCGGCCTTTTCCTTGACGTCGTGGAAGGCATCGAAGATCAGCAGGGTCTTGGACAAGCTGGCTGCCGCAACCGCTCCCACCTCGGCATCGTCGAGCAGGTCGATCAGGGGTTGCACGTTGTAGCCACCCAGCATCGTACCCAGCAGTTCAGTCGCCCTGGCGCGGTCCAGCAAGGGACTCTTCTCCTTGCCCATGGCCACCGCCGCCAGATAGGAAGCCTTGACCTTGGCGGCGTCATCGACGCCCGCGGGCACGCGATGGGTGATCAGATCGAGCAGAAAACTTTCCTCGCCTTTGGGCGGTTTCTTCAGCAGGTCGATCAGGGCTGCGGTCTGAGTGGCTGACAGCGGCAGCGGGGGGATGCCCAGCGCAGCGCGCTCGGCGACATGTTGGCGATAGGCTTCTAGCAAGATGTGTCCTTTCTTTCGCTGCGCAGAGGAGGCGTGCACCGCCTGGAGAATTGCCGGCATTCGCTCTGGCGAGCGAATGCCGTATCGGGATAGCCGCCGACGACTAGCCGAGCAGGTGCTTGACGCCGTCGCGTTCCTCGGTCAGTTCCTTGAGCGTCAGATCCATGCGTTCGCGGCTGAACGCGTCGATCTCCAGGCCCTTGACGATTTCGTACTTGCCGTTGGCGCAGACGCAGGGGAAGCCATAAATCATGCCGGCGGGGATGCCGTAGGACCCATCGGAACAGATGCCCATGGTCACCCACTGGCCATTGGTGCCCAGCGTCCAGTCGCGAATGTGATCGATCGCCGCGTTGGCAGCGGAGGCGGCGGACGAGAGACCGCGTGCCTCGATGATGGCGGCGCCGCGTTTGCCGACGGTGGGGATGAAGGTGTCGCGGTACCAGGTTTCGTCGTTGACCAGCGCTTTCGCAGCCTGTCCGCCTATGGTTGCAAAGCGGATGTCCGGATACATGGTGGGCGAGTGGTTGCCCCAGACGGCGATCTTCTGGATGTCGGTGACGGCGCGGCCCGTGCGCGTCGCCAGTTGCGACAAGGCGCGGTTGTGGTCAAGGCGCATCATGGAGGTGAAGTTGGCGCGCGGCAGGTCGGGCGCCGAATTCATGGCGATCAAGGCATTGGTGTTGGCCGGGTTGCCGACCACCAGCACCTTGATGTCGCGGCTTGCGACTTCATTGATGGCACGGCCCTGAACGGTGAAGATGGCGCCGTTGGCTTCAAGCAGATCCTTGCGCTCCATGCCCTTGCTGCGGGGGCGCGCACCGACCAGGAGGGCGACCGCGGCATCCTTGAAGGCGATCTTGGGGTCATCGGTCTGGACGACGCCGGCAAGCAGCGGAAAGGCGCAGTCGTCCAGTTCCATGACCACCCCCTTCAAGGCTGGAAGCGACGCGGTGATCTCCAGCAATTGCAGGATCACCGGTTGGTCGCGGCCGAGCATTTCACCGCTGGCGATACGGAACAGCAGGCTGTATCCAATTTGTCCGGCGGCGCCGGTCACTGCGACACGTACGGGGGCTTTGGCCATGGTCCACTCCTAAACAGAGAAAAAAGCGCTATTCGACCCTGATCGCAGGCCTGAAGATGCTGCCCTCAGCGCCGCGGCCAGGGTGTACTGATATGCAAGATATCGCTGATGTTAAAGCTGCTCTTTGTGCCCTGTCAATAAATATCAGATATCTTATATAAGACATCTAACCCGTGGTGGACGCTAGTGATTATTTGTGGTGAAATCTGGACCATGTTTCAGGAAGCTCGGCTTTCTCCCACCTTCAGTCCGCTCTACCGCCAGATCAAGAGCCTGATATTGCAAGGCTTGAAGTCGGGGGAGTGGCGGCCGGGTGATGTCATACCCAGCGAGCTTGAACTGGCGGCGCGTTTCAACGTGAGCCAGGGGACGGTGCGCAAGGCCATCGACGAGATGGCGGCAGAGAATCTGCTGGTGCGACGCCAGGGCAAGGGCACCTACGTCCCGTCCCATAACGACGACAACGATCTGCATGCGCAATTCCGCTTCCTCCGCCTCGTGCCGGACGACGGCAAGATCGAGGCCTCGCAGAGTTTGCCGCTCGAATGCTGGCACGCCAAGGCGGGACAGGAAGCGTCGCGCGTACTGGCGATAGAGGCCGGCACCCCCATCACCATCATCCGACGGCTGCTCAAGTTCGGCGGCAGGCCGGTGATCCTCGAAGAGATCTACCTACCCGGTGAAAGCTTCGCCGGCCTTACGCTGGACATGCTCAAGGAATACCAGGGATCGTTCTATGGACTGCTGGAGAGTCGCTTCGGCGTGCGCATGGTGCGCGCCGAAGAAAGGCTGCGCGCGGTGCCAGCCGACCGGGTCAGCGCCGGCTTGCTCGATCTCGCCGAAGGTGCTCCCCTGCTCTCTGTCGAGCGGGTAAGCTACACGTATAGCGATCGGCCCGTGGAATGGAGGCGCGGACTGTACTCGACGGCGAACTATCATTATCTGAATCAGTTAAATTAGCAGCAGACTGCCAATTGGCAGGGAGGTTTGTAGCACATAATATGCGGGTGTTGCAGGCAGACAAACCGCGGGAACGAGGCATGAAGGCAACCCCGCGAGATAACAGTCTCGCGGCAAGACAGGCTGATTTGCACTTTTACAGAGGGGCATTCCATGATCACAGACAAGAAAGCGACTTTCAGTCTCGACGGCAAGAGCGTCGAGTTCCCGGTGCACAGCGGCACCATTGGCCCCGATGTGGTCGATATCCGCACGCTCTATGCCAAGACCGGTGCCTTCACCTTCGATCCGGGCTTCATGTCCACCGGCAGTTGCATGTCGGCAATAACCTACATCGACGGCGACAAGGGCGAACTGATGTACCGCGGTTATCCGATCGAGCAGTTGGCGGAGCATTGCGACTTCCTCGAAGTGTGCCAACTTCTGCTCACCGGCGAATTGCCCAATGCCAAGCAAAAGGCTACGTTTGCCGAGACCATCGCCAATCACACCATGGTGCATGAGCAGTTGATCCGCTTCTATCAGGGTTTCCGCCGCGATGCGCATCCGATGGCGGTGATGGTCGGTGTGGTCGGCGCGCTTTCGGCCTTCTACCACGACGCGATGGATATCAGCGACCAGCATCACCGTGACCTCTCGGCCTATCGCCTGATCGCCAAGATGCCGACCATCGTTGCCATGGCCTACAAGTACGGCATCGGTCAGCCCTTCATCTATCCGCGCAATGACTTGAGCTACAGCGCCAACTTCATGCACATGATGTTTGCCACGCCGAGCGCCGAGTACAAGCCGAATCCGGTGTTGGTGCGCGCCCTCGACCGCATCCTGATACTGCACGCTGACCACGAGCAAAACGCCTCCACCTCGACCGTGCGTCTGGCCGGTTCCTCCGGAGCCAATCCCTTTGCTTGCATCGCTGCCGGCATCGCCTGTCTTTGGGGCCCGGCCCACGGTGGCGCCAACGAAGCCTGTCTCAAGATGCTGGAGGAGATCGGCGACGTGTCGCGCGTCCCGGAGTTCATCAAGCGTGCCAAGGACAAGAACGACACTTTCAAACTGATGGGCTTCGGTCACCGCGTCTACAAGAACTTCGATCCGCGCGCCAAACTGATGCGCGAGACCTGCAAGGAGGTTCTCGACGAGCTCGGACTGCAGAACAGCCGTCTCTTCAAGCTGGCCATCGAACTGGAGCGCATCGCCCTCGAGGACGAGTATTTCATCGAGAAGAAGCTCTACCCGAACGTGGATTTCTATTCGGGCATCGTGCAACACGCGCTCGGCATACCGACGCAGCTGTTCACCGGCATCTTCTCGCTGGCGCGTACCGTTGGCTGGATCGCCCAATGGAACGAAATGATCTCCGATCCCGAGCAGAAGATCGGCCGTCCGCGCCAGCTCTACGTCGGTGCCAAGAAACGCGACGTGACGCCAATCGCAAAGCGCTAGAAGGACGCGGGAGTCGACGGGTGGCGGCAGCGGTGGGCACACCGCTGCCGGGGTATTCTTGACGCTGTTCCCGTCGCCTGAGTGACGGTTGCCTGGGGGTGGCCTATATGAAGCAGATGCTCGCCAATTCGTATCTCTATGGAGCCAACGCGCCTTTCATAGAGGACCTCTACGAAACCTATCTGAGCAATCCCGCAGCGGTGGCGCCCAACTGGCGCGATTATTTCGACCGCTTGCAGAACCTGCCCGGTGCCGGGGGCGGCAACAATCTTGACGTGGCACACGGTCCGATCGTCGCCTCGTTCGCGCAGCGCGCGAAGATGGGCACCCTGCACGCGCAGCCGGCGGCAGGGCCGGATGCACGCCAGGTCAAGGTCACCCAGTTGATCAATGCCTATCGCTTCCTCGGCAACCGCTGGGCCCAGCTCGACCCGCTGAAACGTACCGAGCGGCCAGCGATCGCCGAACTCGATCCGGCCTACTACGGGTTCACCGAAGCCGATCTCGGCGCCAGCTTCAGCACCGCCTCCTTCGCTTTCGGACCGGAACAGGCTAGCCTGCGCGAGATACTCGAGGCACTGCGCCAGACCTATTGCAACGCCATTGGCGCCGAGTACATGCACATCAGCAACGCGGGGCAGAAGCGCTGGCTGCAGGCGCGCCTGGAACCGATCCGGTCGACACCGAGCTACACGCCCGAGGAGAAAAAGCACCTGCTCGAGCGCTTGACTGCTGCCGAGACCCTGGAACGCTACCTGCATACCAAGTACGTCGGACAGAAGCGCTTTTCTCTCGAGGGCGGCGAATCGACCATTGTCGCCATGGATGCGCTGGTGCGTTCGGCGGGCTCCCAGGGCATCCAGGAAGTGGTGGTCGGCATGGCCCACCGCGGGCGTCTCAACGTCCTGGTCAACACCCTGGGCAAGTCGCCGCAAGAACTCTTTTCCGAGTTCGAGGGCAAGCACGCGGACGAATTGTCCTCCGGCGACGTCAAGTACCACAACGGCTTTTCCTCCAACCTGGCCACGCCGGGTGGCCCGGTGCACATCACCCTGGCCTTCAACCCCTCGCACCTGGAAATCGTCAATCCCGTCGTCGAGGGATCGGTCTATGCGCGCCAGCGCCGCCGCCGCGACCAAACGGGGGCGCAGGTGCTCGCCGTGCTGCTGCACGGCGACGCAGCGGTGGCCGGGCAGGGGGTGAATCAGGAGATCTTGAATTTCTCGCAGACGCGCGGCTACGGCACTGGCGGCACGGTGCACATCGTGGTCAACAATCAGATCGGCTTCACCACCTCCGACCCGCGCGACTACCGTTCCTCGCTGTATTGCACCGACATCTTCAAGATGATCGACGCGCCTATCTTCCACGTCAACGGCGACGACCCCGAGGCGGTCGCCATGGTGACGCAGCTCGCCATGGACTTCCGCAAGGAGTTCAAGCTCGATGTCGTGATTGACCTGGTCTGTTTCCGCAAGCTCGGCCACAACGAGCAGGACGAGCCCATGGTGACGCAGCCGTTGATGTACAAGAAGATCGCCACCCATCCGGGCACGCGCAAGCTCTACGCCGACAAGCTGCTCGACCAGGGCGTGCTGTCCGCCGCCGAGGCGGAGCAGATGATCAAGGACTACCGGGCCGCGCTGGACCGCGGCGAATTGCCCTCCAACCCAGTGCTGTCAGCCCATCAACGCCAGTTCGCAGTCGATTGGCGTCCCTTCGTCGACAGCAAGTACACCGACGATTGCGATACCCATGTGCCGCTCGCCGATTTGAAACTGCTGGCCGAACGCCTCACCGAGGTCCCCGCCGATTTCACCTTGCACCCCCGCGTGCAGAAGATCATCGATGACCGGCGCTTGATGGGCCGGGGCAAGCAGCCGCTGGATTGGGGCATGGGCGAGTCGCTGGCCTACGCGGCCCTGGTGGTTGAGGGCTATGCCGTACGCCTGTCCGGCGAAGACAGCGCGCGCGGGACTTTCTTCCATCGTCACGCCGTCTGGCACGACCAGAGCCGCGAGCGCTGGGACGCCGGCACCTGGGTGCCCTTGCAGCACATCAAGGAAGAGCAGGCGGCGTTCATCGTGATCGATTCGGTGCTCTCGGAAGAGGGGGTGCTCGGATTCGAGTACGGCTACTCGACGGCTGAGCCCAACGAGCTGGTCGTCTGGGAGGCGCAGTTCGGTGACTTCGCCAATGGCGCCCAGGTGGTGATCGACCAGTTCATCAGCTCGGGAGAAGCGAAGTGGGGCCGGCTCTCCGGGCTGGTGATGTTGCTGCCACACGGTTACGAGGGGCAGGGACCGGAGCACTCGTCGGCGCGCCTGGAGCGCTACCTGCAGCTTTGTGCCGAACAGAACATGCAGGTCTGCGTGCCGACGACGCCGGCGCAGATCTACCACCTGCTGCGCCGTCAGATGCTGCGCAGAATCCGCAAGCCACTGATCGTCATGACGCCGAAATCCCTGCTGCGGCACAAGGAGGCGGTGTCCTCCCTGAACGAGCTGGCGACGGGACGATTTCGCACCATCATCGGCGAGGTTGAGGAACTGGATGCGAAGAAGGTCAAGCGCATCGTGCTATGCGCCGGCAAGATCTATTTCGACCTGTTGGCGGCGCGGCGCGACAACAGGCAAAGCGAAGTCGTGCTTGTGCGCGTCGAGCAGCTCTACCCCTTCCCCGAGAAGTCCTTCGCGGCGGAATTGCGCAAGTACCCCAACGCGAAGGAAGTCGTCTGGTGCCAGGAGGAGCCGCTGAACCAGGGTGCCTGGTACGGTACTCGACACCACTTGGTTGGCGGCCTGCGCGAGGGGCAGCATCTCTCCGTCGTCGCGCGCCCGGCGGCCGCTTCGCCGGCGGTCGGCTATTACGCGAAGCACACCGCGCAGCAGAGAGCCATCGTCGCCGCGGCTTTCGGCAAAATCAAGGCAGCAGAATAAGGGGGCATCATGCTGATCGAAGTCAAAGTCCCGCAACTTTCGGAGTCGGTTGCCGAAGCGACACTGGTGAACTGGCACAAGCGCGTCGGCGAATCCGTTGCGCGAGACGAGAACTTGATCGATGTCGAGACCGACAAGGTGGTGCTCGAACTGCCGGCGCCTGCGGCCGGCGTTCTGGTGAAGATCATCAAGGGCGATGGCTCCACCGTCGTCGCGGGCGAGGTCATTGCCCAACTCGATAGCGAGGCGGGGGCCACGCTTGCGGCGGCGGCACCGGTCGCAGCAGCTGTCGCCGCTGTCAACGTGGTAGCCGACGCCGCCGCCGCAGCACCGAACAGGACGGCGCAAGCGCTTCCGGCGGCGCGCAAGCTGATGGCAGAGAAGGGCATCGATGCCGCCGACCTCTCCGGCACCGGTCTTGGCGGGCGCATCACCAAGGGCGACGTGCTTGCCGTCGGTGCGCCCAGCGCGCCGCCTGCAGCCGCCGCTGCGGCGCCGGTCAAGACCAGGCCGGCTCTGGCCCAGCCGCCGGCGGTTAGCGTCGATGCGGTGGTCGGCGACCGCCTGGAGCAGCGGGTGCCGATGAGTCGCTTGCGTGCGCGCATCGCCGAACGCCTGCTGCAGTCGCAGGCGGAAAATGCCATCCTGACCACGTTCAACGAGGTCAACATGGCGCCGGTGATGGAACTGCGCAAGAAGTACGCGGAGCGCTTCGAGAAGGAGCACGGTGTCCGTCTGGGCTTTATGTCATTCTTCGTCAAGGCGGTGCTGGCCGCCCTGAAGAAGTATCCGGTCCTCAATGCCTCGGTAGACGGCAACGACATCGTCTATCACGGCTATTTCGACATCGGCATCGCCGTGGGCAGCCCGCGCGGATTGGTCGTACCTATCCTGCGCGACGCAGACCAGATGAGCGTTGCCGAAATCGAACGCAAGGTCGCCGAGTACGGAACCAAAGCCAAGGACGGCAAACTCTCCCTGGAGGAATTGACTGGCGGCACCTTTTCGATTTCCAACGGCGGCGTCTTCGGCTCCATGCTGTCGACCCCCATCATCAATCCGCCGCAATCGGCCATCCTCGGCATCCACGCGACGAAGGAGCGGGCTGTTGTGGAGAACGGCCAGGTCGTGGTGCGGCCGATGAATTATTTCGCCATGTCCTATGATCATCGGGTCATCGACGGGCGCGAGGCGGTGCTCGGCCTGGTGACGATGAAGGACGCGCTGGAAGACCCGGCGCGCTTGCTGCTGGAGATCTAGCTCATGAAGAGACAATTCGACGTGGTCGTCATCGGCGGCGGTCCTGGCGGCTATGTCGCCGCCATCCGTGCGGCGCAGCTGGGACTCTCCGCCGCCTGTATCGAAGCGCAGTCCTTCTCCGACCCCAAGGGGGAGGTGCGTCTCGGTGGCACCTGCCTCAACGTCGGCTGCATACCTTCCAAGGCCCTGCTGCAATCCTCGGAGATGTACGACCAGGCCAATCACGCCTTCGTCATGCATGGCATTGCCTTCGACAACATCAAGATCGATGTGGCAACGATGATGCGGCGCAAGGACAACATCGTCACCCAATTGACCAGCGGCATACGCAGCCTGTTCAAGAAGAACAAGGTGACGCTGCTCGCCGGCCGTGGCAAGTTCATCGGACGCGCAACCGAATCGTGGCAAATCGAGGTGGACGACGGCAAGGGGGGTGGCGAGACCATAGAGGCCCGTCACGTCATTGTTGCCACCGGTTCGAAGGCCCGCCATCTGCCCGGCATCGCGGTCGATAACATCGTCATCTGCGACAACATCGGCGCGCTGTCCTTCGACGAGGTGCCCAAGCGCCTCGGTGTCATCGGTGCCGGGGTCATTGGTTTGGAACTGGGTAGCGTCTGGAAGAGGCTCGGCGCCGAGGTGACGATCCTGGAGGCGCTGCCAGATTTTCTCGGCGCCGCCGACCGCTCCGTGTCCAAGGAGGCGTGGAAGATCTTTACCCAGAAGCAGGGGCTCAACATCCACCTGGACGTCAAGATCGGCAAGATCAGCCAAGGCAAGAAGGGCGTCAGCGTCGCCTACGAAGCCGGCGACGATGCCTATGTCCTGGAGTGCGACAAGCTGATCGTCTCGGTCGGACGTCTACCCTATACCGAGGGCCTGGGTTGCGAGAGCGTCGGACTGAAACTGGATGAGCGTGGCCATATCGCCGTCGACAAACAGTGCCGTACCAACCTGGAGAATGTCTGGGCGGTCGGTGACGTGGTGCCGGGACCCATGCTGGCGCACAAGGGCATGGAGGAGGCGGTCATGGTCGTCGAGGTGATCGCCGGTCAGGCCGGCCACATCGACTACAACACCATACCCTGGGTGATCTACACCCATCCGGAAATAGCCTGGGTGGGCAAGACCGAGCAGCAATTGGCGAAAGAGGGAATCAGCTTCAAGAGCGGCCAGATTCCCTTCTCGGCCAACGGCCGCGCTCTTGGCCAGGGTGATACCGTAGGCTTCGTCAAGATGCTCGCCGACGCCGCGACCGACCGCTTGCTGGGCGTGCACATCATCGGCAACAATGCTTCGGAGTTGATCGCCGAGGCGGCCGTGGCGATGGAGTTCGGTGCCAGCTCCGAAGACATAGCCCGCGTCTGCCACGCCCACCCGACCCTGTCGGAGGCGTTGCACGAGGCGGCGCTGGCGGTCGACAAGCGCTCCTTACACTTCTAGCACCGCCGCTCCGGTGATTTGACCGGCGCGGAGCTTTGCCAGCGCTTCATTGGCCTGGGCCAGCGGAAAACGCTGAACCTCAATCTTCAGCGGCAAGCGGGCCGCCAGGGCGAAGAAGGCAGTGCCATCGGCGCGGGTCAGGTTGGCCACGGAACCCAGCGTCCGCTCGCCCCATAGAAGCGCATAGGGAAAAGCGGGAATGTCGCTCATATGTATGCCGGCGCAGATCACCCTTCCACCCTTTACCGTCGCCGCCAGCGCCGCCGGCACCAGGGATCCCACTGGGGCGAAGATCAGCGCCGCCTCCATGGGTTGCGGCGGCACTTGGTCCGAATCGCCTGCCCAGGTAGCGCCGAGACTGCGCGCGAAGTCCTGTGCCGCGCTGTCGCCCGGCCGGGTGAAGGCGTATACCTCGCGCCCCTGCTGCAGGGCGACTTGGGCGACGATGTGCGCTGCCGCGCCGAAGCCGTAGATGCCCAAGCGCATCCCCGTACCGGCCATGGTCAGGGCGCGATAGCCTATCAGTCCGGCGCAGAGCAGCGGCGCAAGCCGGGCGGCGTCCAGCGCATCGGGCAAGGCGAAGCAGTAGGCTGCCTTGGCGATGCAGCGCTCGGCGTAGCCGCCGTCGAGTTGGTAGCCGGTGAAGCGCGCTGCGTCGCAGAGGTTCTCCCGTCCCGCGCGGCAATAGGCGCAAGTGCCGCAGCTATCTCCCAGCCAGGGTACGCCGACGCGCATGCCGGGGCGGAAGGCCGCCACGCCCGGGCCGCAGCTGATTACCCGGCCGACGATCTCGTGGCCGGGCACGATCGGCAGGCGCGGCTCGGGCAATTCGCCGTCGACCAAGTGCAAATCCGTGCGGCAGACGCCGCAGGCTTCGACGGCGAGGAGCAGTTCGCCGGCGCGCGGCTGTGCCAGCGGCAGGTCCGCGGCTTGCAATGCCTGGCCAGGCGCAGTGAGCAGCATGGCGCGATAGCTCTCTGACAAATCGCCCTCCTGGGGTCTGGGGTGACGAAGCCACGCCGCGATCAGATTAGCGCAATCGTTGCGCCGCAACTAGATTTTTTTTCGGCGACTCGGTTAGAATCGGGGCGCCAATTTCCGGAATCGGACATGCTGCAGACCGGTCAACCAGCACCTGCGTTCTCTCTGCCCGATGCGGACATGGAAACCTTTGCTCTGAAGTCGTTGCGCGGCAAGCAGCACGCGGTGCTGTTCTTCTATCCGCGCGACGATACGCCGTTCTGCACTCTCGAGGCCACCGCCTTCAGCGATCACGAGTACGAGTTCACCCGCCACGGCTGCACCGTCCTTGGCGTCAGCCGCGACGACTGCATGCGCCATGCCGAGTTCCGCGACAAGCACGGACTCTCGGTACGCCTGCTGGCCGACACGGACGGCGAGGTGAGCCGCAAGTACGGCGTCGCTCAGATGCGCGAAAAGGATGGCGTGCGCAAGGTGTGCATCGTGCGCTCAACCTTCGTCATCGACTCCCAGGGTGTGGTACGACACGCGCTCTACGACATCAATCCGCGTGGCCACGTCGCCGAGGTGCTGCGCCTGGTAAAGGAAATGGAGCTACCATGCAAATAGCCAAGAACACCGTCGTTACGCTTACCTACAAGGTCCATGACATGGAAGGCAACTTGATCGATGCGGGGGAGCATCCCCTGATCTATGTTCATGGTGGCTACGATGGCATCTTCCCGGTGCTGGAGGAAGCATTGCACGGCAAAGAGGTTGGCGCCAGCCTGGAGCTAAGGCTGCTTCCGGAGCAGGCGTTCGGCGAGTACGACGCCGCTCTGGTCAATATCGAATCGCGCAGCCTTTTTCCAGAGGACCTGCAGGTGGGCATGCAGTTCGAGCGCGCGGGCGAGGAAGGCGAAGAGGACATGCTCTACACCATCACCGAAATCGAAGCGGGCAAGGTGGTGATCGACGGCAATCATCCTCTGGCCGGAATGACGCTGCTCTTTGCCTGCACCGTCGATGAGGTGCGCGCGGCGACGCCCGAGGAACTGGCGCACGGCCACGCCCATGGCCACGGCCACGATCATGATCACGGCTCCGGCGGGCACCATCACCACTGAGTGGTATCAGCTTAGCGTCTTCTTCAAGGCATAGAGCCGTTCCAGCGCCTCGCGCGGCGACAGCGCGTCGCAGTCCAGGCTGGCGAGCGCTGCAAGCGCCGGATGGGGCGGACTGGACGGTGGATCTTCCGCACTTGCGGTGAACAGATCGGGTTGAGCGCTCAAGCCGGCCTCGCGGTTTTCCAGGGCGGTGAGACGCTTGCGCGCATCGCGCAGCACGCCGGCAGGTATGCCGGCCAGCGCCGCGACCTGGATGCCGTAGCTCTGGTTTGCCGGTCCTTCTTCCACGGCGTGCAGGAAGACGATGGTGTGCGCGTGCTCTACCGCCGACAGGTGCACGTTGACGCATTCCGAATAGCTCTGGGCGAGGCTGGTGAGTTCGAAATAGTGGGTTGAGAATAATGTCATCGCGCGGTTTTTCTCGATCAAGTGGCGAGCGATGGCGAAAGCCAGCGCCATGCCGTCGAAGGTTGAAGTCCCGCGCCCGACCTCGTCCATCAGCACCAGCGAGCGTTCGCCGGCACCGCGCAGTATGGCCGCCGCCTCGGTCATTTCCACCATGAAGGTGGAACGCCCGGAAGCCAGATCGTCGGCGGCGCCGATGCGCGTGTAGATGGCGTCTATGGGACCGATCTGACAAGCCGCGGCGGGCACGAAGCTGCCGCAGTGGGCGAGCAGGACGATCAGGGCCACCTGGCGCATGTAGGTCGACTTGCCGCCCATGTTCGGCCCGGTGACCAGCAGCATGCGGCGCGTGTTGCTGATCTGGGTGTCGTTGGCGATGAAGTTGCCGGCCCCCGACGGCGCGCGCTTCAGTTCTTCCTCGACCACGGGATGGCGTCCGGCGGTGATGCTGATGCCGGGCGTGTCGCCGAATTCCGGTTGGCAGTAGTCGAGCCGCCGCGCCGCATCGGCGAACGCGCACAGGCCATCGAGTAGCGCCAGGGCGCGGGCGATGCGCTGCAGTGGCTCGATGTGCGCGGCGAGCAGTTCGAGCAAGGCCTCATAGAGCTGCTTTTCCAGGGCCAGTGCGCGCTCGTTGGCGGAGAGCGCCTTGTCCTCGAAGCTCTTCAACTCAGGCGTGATATAACGCTCGGCGTTCTTCAGCGTCTGCCGGCGCCTGTAGTCTTCCGGTACGCGCGCGCTATTGGCCTGACTGACCTCGATGTAGAAACCGTGGACCCGGTTGAACTCGACCTTGAGGTTGTTGATGCCCGTGCGCATTCTCTCGCGCGCCTCCAGTTCGAGCAGGTAAGCCCCACAGTTGTTCTGCAGGGTGCGCAATTCGTCCAGTCCTCCATCGTAGCCATCCCGGATCACACCACCTTCGCGCAGTACTGCCGCAGGCTCTGGGCGCAGTGCCTGCTGCAAGAGGAGCAGGCAGTCGGTTGGCGTCGCCAGGTCGGCGACGATCTGGCGCAACAGTGGCGCGTAGGGGTCGGCCATGAATTCCCGCAGTTCGTCGAGTTTGGCCAGGCTGTCGCGCAGGGCCGCCAGGTCTCGAGGCCTGGCGCTGTTCAAGGCAATTCGAGAGGTGATGCGTTCGATGTCGGCGACGCCACGCAGCCCGCTGCGCAGCTCGCCGCTGGCGCCGGCCAGCAGTTCGGCGACGCCCTGGTGGCGCGACGCGGCCGCGCTGCGATCGGCGAAGGGATGGTGCAGAGCGTGGCGCAGCCAGCGCGAACCCATGCTGGTGGCGCAGCAGTCGAGCAGCGAGAGGAGGGTGGGCTCAGCATCGCCGCGCAGGGTCTCCGATATTTCCAGGTTGCGTCGGGTGATCGCATCCAGGCGCAGGAACTCGTCGCGCAATTCGCGGTAAAGGCCGGTGACATGGGCCAGCGCCTGGCGCTGCGTGCTGTGCGCGTACTGGAAGAGTGCGCCGGCGGCGGCGAGCGACAGCGCGCACGGGGCCTCGCCGTCCGGTAGAAAGGCGGCGAGGTCGCGGGTACCGAAGTGTTCGCGCAACAGGCGCGCGGCTGCCAGCGCATCGAAGTGCCAGTCGGGCAGGCGTCTGATCGCGGCGCTGCGGTTCTGGCCGACGCTCTCCGCAGGCAGGCTGGGCAGACCATCCGGCAGCAGGATCTCGGCGGGCCGCAGGCGTTCGAATTGCGCCGGCAGTTCCTCGGCAGGGCAGTCGAGAATGCGCAGATCGCCATTGGCCAGATTGAGCCAGGCCAGTCCGGCCTTGCCAGCTTGCACTGCCATGGCCAGCAGCAGGCAATCGCTTTTGTCGTCGAGCAGCGCCGCATCGGTCAGCGTGCCAGGTGTGACCACGCGCAGCACCGCGCGCTCGACCGGACCTTTGCTGGTCGCCGGATCGCCGATCTGCTCGCAAATAGCCACGGATTCACCGAGTTTGACCAGGCGCGCCAGGTATTGCTCGACGGCGTGGTAGGGAACCCCGGCCATGGGTATCGGTTGGCCGCTGGACTGGCCGCGCGCCGTCAGCGTGATATCGAGCAGGCGCGCTGCTTTTTCGGCATCGTCAAAGAACAACTCGTAGAAATCGCCCATGCGGTAGAACATCAGCATGTCCGGATGCTGCGCCTTCAGGCGCAGGTACTGCTGCATGACGGGCGTGTGTTGATTTATAAAAGAATTTTCTGACATTTCTTAGATGTGTCTAAGATTTCTCTCGTCTAAGGGGCTCGACAACCGGTATTTCGAGACCGCGCAGATAGCGCGCGTGGCTCGATTCCGATTTGTGTCCGAGTAACGCCTTTGAGTCCTGCCCGGCGGCCTTTGCATCGGTCCCCGCCTTTGCGCGAAGGTCATGCAGATGTACGTCATCGACGCCGGCCGTTGCTGTCGCCTTTGCCCACTGGTCGCGGATTGTGTAATAACTTGCAGCACCGCCCTTCTGGTTCGAGAAGAGCGTAATCCCTCGCACGTTTCCAGCAAGGGCTCGGGCCTGACTGATTGCCCTACGTAGGCTTGGCGACCAGCTAATCACCAACCTTTGCCCGGTCTTTTCTTGCTCAATGAATATGCCGTTGTCGTTGATGTCCGTCCTCTTCATTTTCAGTACGTCGCCGATACGCTGGCCGGTTAGAAGGCAAATCTCCATGACTGCCGCCAATAGTGGCTTGGCCTCTTGCTGAATTGCACGATATTCTGCGTCGGTTATGTATCGGGTGCGCTTGTGTTCTTTGAACCGCGGCACCGATGTAACCGGATTCGCGTGCGCTTGGCCGAGTAAGACGGCCTTGTCGAACGCGAGCTTCAATACCGACCGCATCCGATTTGCCATCGCTGGTGTGTCGTGATGAGCGTCGAGGAACTGGGCGACGTGCGGACCTCGAACTTGATCTGGTGAGAACTCAACAAACGCTCTCTTAATCGTGTGGCCGACGGCGCTATACTGCTTCAGCGTGCTCGGTCTTACGGTCCGCGCTGCATCCTCGAGCGTGCGGTCAATCAGGTCGTCGAGTCCGCCGCCTGAATCGATGATCCGCGCGTATGCGCGCAGGGCCGCGGGCAGTTGCCTTGCGAGTCGAGTCCATTTGTTGCGGAAAACGTACCAGTAGGACCCATTCTTGAAGTGCATCCGGACGGGCAGCGTGCGGCGTGTCATGACAACCTCAAACGAGGAACTGGCGCGGGGGAATTCAATATATCGCAATCTGCCGAATTCTCATTGGGACGACCGTTAGAAGTGTCTGGCCCGTTTGGCCCGCTATCCTCGCCCCATAGATTCAAAACTTGCGCTACGCCGATTGGAAGGTGATTACGACCACCTGCAATCGATTTCCTCGATCTGGTCCGTCCCTCATCAGTTCCGGCCAGTAAACCGCGATCTTTCATCCGCTTCCAAAGCGTGTTCTTAGAAACGGGGAAAGATTCCCCCTGATCAGATGCCAGCTTGAATACTTCAGCGTAAACGGTGTCACGTATCAGGTAGAGGACGGCGTCGTCGATATACCCCAAGCGCGTTCCAAAGCTTGAGTACGCTGCTGCGCCCGGGGAACCGGCATTCACCTTGCGCCAACCCCACTTTTCGGGAGAGGTGGGTTCACCTAGCCCTTTGGCACAAGCTGTCGGCGCAGATCGTTGGCGATGCGCCAGATGGTCTTGTGCAGTTCCGCCCGTTCGTTTTCTTTGTTGTTGGCCATCTCACCCTTTAGTCATTCTTGTTCTGCGAACCTTGCGGACAGGAATAGCAGCAGCGGATTATTCGGTGTGGACTGAAAACCGAAACGGCGGTAGTACTCTGCCGCCCGCTCATCGAGTGCATCGACGAACAGGCCAATCCCTCCCGCCTCGGCGTAGATGCGTCGCGCCCGCGTCAAGGCGTCGATCAGCAGCAGTTCCCCCAGCCCCTTGTCCTGGTATTGCCGTTCGACCGCCAGCCGGCCCAGCCGCACGCCGGGGATGCGGCGCGGCAGCTTCTTGCGCCAGGCATCCGGCAGATGCCGGTTTTCCAGTTCGGCCAGGGTCAGCGCGTAGTAGCCGCAGATACGGGCAGGTTTGTCCTCACGGATGGCGACGAAGGTTTTTGACAGCCCCTTGTCCTGATGCTGGCGCGCAACCTGCCGCAGCCAGTCGTTCAGTTCCTGGCGGCCACAGTCGAACCCCTGCCGGTCATGGCTCCCAGCTAAAGGCAGTACCTGCATCGTCTCGCTTGGCTTTCTGATAACGCTTCATGGCAGCCTTCAACTTGGCGTTCGGCTTGGGCGGGTTCTCCATCAAGTCGAGCAGCCAGTTCCAGTCGCGCGGGCTGAGGCGGATGACCTCTTCACGCTCAATGACTTCCTGGGCCTCTTTCAGCGCGGCCTGCACCAGAAACTGATTGACCGTGGCACCGGTCAGCTCGGCGGCACGGCAAAGCGTCTCGTACACCTCATGCGGAACCCGAGCACCGATGCGATCCTGCTTGGCAATGGCGGTTCCCATCGTCACCTCCTACATTGATCTGGAGGGTCAGTGTAGCACTGTCGCCAAAATGGCGCCAGCCAATTATCAGTGACATCGTGATCAGGCATCACCAAGCGCATAATGGCGTGAGCATACGGACTCACCCAGCGCGGTGCGTAAGAAAACCCACAGGTGGTGCCCATGATAATTCTTCAAGAGATCCAAAAGTGGTCTGCCGAGCTGCCGGCTTGGCAGCGCGACGCCGTCGCAAGGCTATTTGCGAAAGGTTCGCTTGATCAGTCGGACTACGACGACATCTACGCGCTGCTCAAGGCCGAGCACGGCATCGCTGATCCCAAAGGCGGGGTTGCGAGGGCGCTGGACGCATCGCAGATCGCTGCCCCCGCCGCCGACGGCAAGCGCATCCAAATCGTCGCCGTGCGCGACCTCAAGCATGTAAACGCCCTCGCGGGGGACCAACAGCTGCAGTTCGCCCCCGACGGCCTCACCGTAATCTACGGCGATAACGGCTCGGGGAAGTCGGGCTATTCGCGGGTCCTCAAACGGGCGTGCCGCGCGCGAGATCAGCGCGAGCTGATCCATCCGGATGCCAGACTGCCCGCAGAACAGACCGGCAAGGCCGAGGCGATCTTTGATGTCCTCATCGACGGTCAGCCTGTCGAGCTCAAATGGACGGATGGCAGCGTCTCGCCGGAAGAACTATCCTCGATGGCCATATTCGATGCGCATTGCGCCCGGGCCTATCTCGACGAAGAAGGGGACTTTTCATATTCCCCATACGGCTTCGACATCCTGGGCGGACTGGCCAAGCTGTGCGCGAGGATGAAGCAACTGGCCGACGCCGAGTATTCTGCCTCGGCGCCGAACACCGCCGCATTCGCCCATCTCTCAAGCCAGGAGAGCGCCGTGGGCAAGGCCATCGCCGGCCTCTCGGCAAGGACGAAGCCGCAGGACATCGAGACCCTGGCGATGCTCGCCGAGGACGAGATCGCGCGCCACGAAGCCCTCGACAAGACCCTCAAGGAGGGAAATCCGAAAGAGAAGGCGGCGCTGCTCAAACAACGGGCCAATCGCTTCGAGGTCCTTGCCACCCGTCTTGAGGAAAAGGCCGCCATCGTTTCCGATGCGGCACGGGACGGCCTAAAAGAGGCGATCCAAGCGAGTAACGCCGCCAAGCAGGCCGCCGAACTGGCGGCCACGACGTTCAAGGAGACGCCGGGCTTCCTGCCGGGAACCGGAGGCGAGGCGTGGCAGGTGCTCTTCGAGGCGGCCAGAACATACTCGTCCGAATCGCATCCCCACGCCGCATTCCCGAATCTCTCGCCCGAAGACCAATGCCCCCTCTGCCAGCAGACGCTCGCCGACGGGGCCGCGCGACTCGCGGCCTTCGATGCATTCATCAACGAGGCGGTCGAAAAGACTGCGCGAGAAAAGAAGGCGAAAGCGGTCGCCGACTATAACGCCATCGTCAAGGCCGACCTCTCCATCGGCCTCGACAAGGCCCTCAAAGAAGAATTGCAGGCCGCCGACAAGGAACTCGCCGACGTCTGTGAATCATTCGGAAAGACGCTCCCCGAACGGGTCGTTCTGATAAGAGCGGCGAGCGCGCCCGGCGGCGACTGGAACGCCGTTGCCCCATTGCCCGACAATCCGGCAGCCAAACTACGGAAGATGGTGGCCGGACTGCGGGCCGAGGCCGATGCTCTCGAAAAGGCCACCAACGAAAAGGCCCGTGCGGCGCTCGTCTCCGAGTTCAGGGAACTGGACGCTCGAGTCAAGCTCGCCCCGGTCAAGGATGCCGTTCTCGCCGCCATCGCCGCCCATATTCTCCAAGGCAGGCTGACGAAATGCGCCTCGGCGACGAAGACGACCGCCATCTCGAACAAGGCGACGGAACTGAGCGAGAAGGTCATCTCGAAGGATCTCGAGACCGCCCTCAACGACGAATTCCGGCGCCTCAACGTCCGAGATCTGCACGTCTGTCTCAAGCCGTTCAGTGTTAAGGGCAAGACCTTCTACAAGCTGGCCTTGGAACTCCCCGGCCAACAGAGGCCGATGACGGTGCTCAGCGAAGGCGAGCAGCGGGCCATCGCATTGGCATCGTTCTTGGCGGAGGCGAACCTCTCCGGCGGACGAGGCGGCATCGCTTTCGACGACCCGGTATCGTCGCTCGACCACAAGAGGCGGTGGCACGTTGCGAAGCGCCTCGCCGAGGAAGCCGCCAAACGGCAGGTCGTTATATTCACGCACGACCTGTATTTCCTGTGCATCCTTCAGCAAGAGGTAAAGCAGGTCGGCGTCCAGATGGCTACGCTCTCGATCGGACGCGCGCCGAGCGGCTTCGGTGTTGCTTCGGAGGACATCCCATTCGATGGAGCGACCTGCTCCAAGCGTGCCAAATTTCTTCGCGCCATGCAGGTCAATGTCGCCCGGGCGGCCAAGAATGGAGACGACGCGATCGCCGCCAGACTAACCCGGGAGGCGTACTCTCTGCTGCGAAGAACGTGGGAACGCGGCGTCGAGGAGGTTCTATTCGCTGAAACGGTGATACGGTTCTCCGAGGGCGTCTCTACTCAGCGGCTCAGTGCGGTGGAGGTGAGCGACGACGACTATCGCGCTGTCGACGCCGGAATGACCAAATGCTCGAAATTCTCAGGGCACGACGGCGCCACGTCGGCCAACGTCCCGACGCCGACCCCTGATGATCTGCAAGCCGACATCGACGCGTTCGAGATGTGGAGGAAGGATGTCGTTAAGCGGCAAGATGATGTCCGGAAAAGACGCAAACAATGCCAATTGGAACTTCTGGCCATCCGCTTCAAGCTAGCTCAAGCCGGCCAGGGGTTAAATGAAAAGCCCTATAGCTTGAATGTTGGCAGGACTGTTTGGCACTCCTTGTCATCAACTGTGTAGCCTGCGAGTAGCCTGAACCTCAGTTAACGCCAGTCTGCTGGCGTAACGGGTTGATTAGAGATAAGAAAAAAATCATCCGCGCGCAGTGCTGCATCACGGGGGTATGCGTTGCCGGTGGTTCGACCAATGCCTTGTCTTTCCTTATGCCGTTGCTATCGGCGTTGACCGAAAGGGATCCGCAACGCTATTGGGTCTTCTTGTAGCGGCCGTCCATTTCGGCGACGCAGGACTGTACCAGGCGTTGTACCAGGCTGTCCAAGGTGAGGCCGCCCGACTCCGACTGGCCGACGCCCAGAACCGTCGTCGCAGTGGCACCCACCTCCATCTTCTCCTCGACGTAGCCGGTTGCCACCTGTTCGGTGCTGACCGCATCGATGATCTTGTAGCGCAGGCCGATAATCCAGATGCCGGCCTCGTCCGCCGTCTTCACCGAACCGCCGACGATGCTGGCCGCCGATCCCGCGCTACCACCGATGAGCATGCCGGCGAGGCTGCCGATGGCGCCGCCGGCGAAGCTCTTCTTGGCCTGGGCCACAGGCTCGGCCTTGAGCACGTCGAACTTCACCACCCACTTGGTCGACTTCAGCTTGCCACGCTTGAGTAGTTTCGCCGCTTCCTCCGGGTCTCCCAGACTGTAAGCCAGCTGAAATTCCTTGAGCAGGGGACCCAGGTCGGCGCGCTCGAGCACCTTGAAATTGGCGCGGGACAACTCCAGTTCGCCGAAGTCGGCGATGTTGTTGGGGCCTATCTTCTGCGTGAAGCCGGCGTTGCTGCTCTTGATCTCGCCCGGTACCACCACCAGGGCTGGCCCCGAAATCGCCGCGTTCTTGTATTCCACCGGCTTGTACAGCGCCTTGTCGGCGCGCTTGTTGACCTCGGCTGAGGCGCCGGTGGTCGGCGCCGGGCCGTCGTCGGCAACGCACACCAGGCTCCATAGCGGCAGGCTGGCGCAAAATAGCGCAATCATCGCTGGTCGTTTCATCTTCTTTCTCCCCTTGAACATTATCAATGGCCGGCGCAATATTCCTTGAACAGCTTGCCGACGATCTCTCCGCTCTTCTCGTCCCAGACGCCGCGTGCAGCGACCTTCTTGCTGCTGCCGGCGTAGGCGCCGCCGCGGGCGCTGGCGCTGGCGACAGTCTTGCCCGCCGGATTGGCGAGCGTCAGGTCCGCCTGCATGTCCACCTGGTCGAGCCCGATCAGGCGATTGCTGCTCGTCTCGAACTCGATGTTGCCCTTGAGTATCAGGTCGACCGCACCCGCCTCTGTCAGGCGCAGCCCAATCGATTGCAGGCGTTGCGCGATCGCCTGGCGCAGCGCCGGGCCCTGGCCGCCGTTGTCGGCGAGTTGCAGCTTGACGCGTTTGTCCTTGATGAAGTCGCGGCAGGAGATGGAGACGAATTCGGCGGCCTGGACCGGCGCCTCGGCCTCATCGGAGAAACTGAAGCCGCCCGCGCCGCTGAACACTCGCCCCGGCTTGGCCGCCGCGATGCGGCTCGCAGGCGGGGTCTCCTCGCTCAAAGTGCGCGCCTCGCCGCGGCTCGCGAGCGGCGTGCTCTTGGCGGCGAGCAGGCGGTTCTTCGCCAGCTCGGCAAATTTTCCCTGGGGATACTGGGCGAGGTAGGACTCGAAGTCAGCCGAGTTGCGGCTGTTGGCGATGCTGTTCCAGTAGGCCAACTCGATCTGCTCGGGGCTGGCGCCGGCGGCGCTCTTGGCTGTCGGTGCGACGAAATACATGTCCCCGCCCTTGAGGCTGCTCTCTTCCCGCGGCGATTGCGTCCGTCCCAGGTCCTGCTGTGACTCTTTCTCGACCCCCTCGCGCGTGCGCTTGAATACCTGCTCGACGGTGAGCCCGGGAATCTTCACGTTGGCCATCAGGTGCTTGGTATACAAGCCGTTGCGCCCGGAGCCATCGCTGGCCTCGGTGCCGGGCGCCGTGGAAAAGGCCACCAGTGATCCGCTCGGTGCATCCATGGGCGCCAGGCCGCGGGTTTTCAGCGAGCGCGACTTGATGAAGGGATTGTTGCGGCAGGCGTCGAGCACCACGACGTTGACGCGGTTCTTCGCATCCTCCATGTAGCGCAGAACCATGTTCGCCGGCACCGCCACCTTTTCCACCTCGGCCTCGTTGCGGAAGGGAAAGGCCACCGGCAGCAGGTAGTTTTCGCCATTGACCTGGACGCCGTGTCCGGCGAAGAAGAACAGGCCGATGCCGTCGTTGTTCTTCAGCTTTTCGCCGAAGTCGCGGATCACACTCTTCATCTGCTCCGAATTCTGGTCGATCTTGATACTGGTGTCGAAGCCGATGGAGCGCAGCACGTTGGCGAAATCCTGCGCGTCGTTGGCCGGATTGTCGAGCTGGCCGATCGAATAGTTGGAGTTGCCGATGAGCAGGGCGAAGTTCTTTGCCGTTGCCGGTACTGCGCCCAAGGCCAACAGCAGCAACATGGACCCGATCCAGAAGCGCATCGCTTGCTGCGCCCGAACGTGGAGGGGAGAAGCCTTCATAGCTTTGTCATTATGCCCCTAACTGTGCCAGGGGTGGGTTCTTCGTCCGCATGATGAGCGAGCTTATCCTGCCCGATTCCGGCGCGCGCTATCTGAGCGCGGTGCTGTTCGAAGGCCTCGTCGACGCCGAGGGACTGGCGGCCGTTACTTGAGTTCGCGGCTTAGGTGCGGCGCCAGCACCTGCAGCAGTTGGCCAAAGATCTTCGGCGTACCGGCGACGATGTTGCCGCCGGCCATGTAGTCCGGTTCGCCGCAGAGATCGCCGACGAGCCCGCCCGCCTCGGTGATGAGCAGTGCGCCGGCGGCCATGTCCCAGGGGGAGAGGCCGAATTCCCAGAAGCCGTCGAGACGGCCGGCGGCAACGTAGGCGAGGTCCAGCGAGGCGGCGCCCGGACGGCGCAGGCCGGAGGTCTTCTCGGTGAGTTCGCGGAAGATCTTCAGATAGACGTCGATGTGCGTGAAGGAGCGATAGGGAAAACCTGTTCCTATCAGCGCTTCAGCCAGACGGGCGCGCTTGGATACGCGCAGGCGTTTCTCGTTGAGGAAGGCACCACCGCCCTTGCTGGCCGTGAACAATTCGTTGCGGTTGGTGTCGTAGACCACGGCCTGGTTGAGCACGCCCTTGTGCGCGAGACCGATGGAGATGGCGTACTGCGGAAAGCCGTGGATGAAATTGGTAGTGCCGTCGAGTGGATCGATGATCCACTGGTACTCGCTCTCCGGACCGAGGCTGCCCGACTCCTCTGCTAGAATCGCGTGGCTCGGGTAAGCATCGCGGATGATCTCGAGTATCGCCGCTTCGGCGGCCTTGTCTACCTCGGTGACGTAATCGCTTTGCTGCTTGCTGCTGACGGTCAATTGACTGAGATCGAGACTGGCGCGGCTGATGATGTGGCCGGCGCGACGTGCGGCCTTGACCGCGATGGTGAGCATGGGATGCATGGGACCGGTCCAGTGATGTGCGGGTGCAGGTTGCGGCTAGTTGGGCGATTCGGCAAGGCTGCAATTCTAATATGAACGGCATGCCGGCGCTGAGCCGCATCCGCGTTGTCCTCTGCCGGCCCAGCCATCCGGGCAACATCGGTGCGGCGGCGAGGGCGATGAAGACCATGGGCCTCGACCGTCTGTATCTGGTCCAGCCCAAATCATTTCCCGATGACGAGGCCCAGGCCCGGGCCTCCGGCGCACGCGACGTGCTCGAGCGCGCGGTGGTCTGCCCCAGCCTCACTGCGGCGCTCGCCGACACGGTCTTGGCCGCAGGCATGAGTGCCCGGCGACGCGATCTATCGCTGCCCTTCTGCTGGGCGCGCGAGGGCGCCGCAAAGCTGCTGGCAAGTCAGGCGCACGGGGAAGTCGCGCTGGTCTTCGGCAATGAAACAGCGGGGCTCACCAACGAGGAACTGGCGCTATGCCAACTGCCGATCATGATTCCGGCCAACCCCGAATACGCTTCGCTCAATCTCGGCGCTGCGGTGCAACTCATGTGCTATGAACTGCGCTTGGCGGCGGCGGCGCCAGGAAAGGCGCCGGAGGAGGAGGTGAGCCCGGCGCTGGCCGCGGATATCGAGGGACTAATGGCGCACCTTGAGCGCGCGGCGCTGTCTAGCGGATTTCTCGACCCAACTCAGCCCAAGCGTCTGATGCTGCGTTTGCGGCGCCTCTTTGCGCGCAGCGGACTCGAGCGGGAAGAGGTGAGCATCCTGCGCGGGCTGCTGACGAGCTTCGAAAAGCAGAAAGTTAGGCGTAAAACTTGACTGCGGAGCGGGGGTATTTTATATTGCACTGCATTCAAAGGAACCGTGATGCTCGAGCGTCTGCATGAGGATATCAATTGCGTCTTTGCCCGCGATCCGGCGGCACGTTCGGCCTGGGAGGTGGTGACCTGCTATCCGGGATTCCATGCGCTGCTCTGTCATCGCTTGACGCACTGGTTGTGGACGCGGCATTTTCGCTGGCTGGCACGCTGGCTGTCCCACTGGGGAAGGCTATTCACCGGGATCGAGATACATCCGGGCGCGAGCATAGGGCGTCGCGTCTTCATCGACCACGGCATGGGCGTGGTCATTGGCGAGACGGCCGAGATTCGCGACGATTGCACCCTCTATCATGGCGTCACTCTCGGTGGTACCTCCTGGAACAAGGGCAAGCGCCACCCAACCCTGGAGGCCGGCGTCGTCGTCGGGGCCGGTGCGAAAATCCTCGGACCCATCACCATCGGCGAGCGAGCCAAGATAGGTTCCAACGCCGTGGTCGTGCGCGATGTCCCGGCAGGAGCGACGGCTGCCGGCATACCGGCGCGCATCGTCGACGGCGAGCATGCGCGCGCGCGCGAAGCCGATGCCGAGAAGTTGGGCTTCTCTGCCTACGCCGTGACGCGTAGCCAGGACGATCCACTATCGCAGGCTATCCACGGTCTGCTCGACCATGCGGTGGCAACCGACCGGCGTATTGAGCACCTCCTCGAGCGTCTGCAGCGGGCCGGGGTCACGGTGGCAGATGAATCCGCCACAGCGGACAAGTTCGACCCCAATTATTTGGGTAAAATAGTTGACTAGATTACTCGGGCATTGTATAGTTCATGCAGATGTATGGATAACCCCGATGGGTTTTGTCAACGAACATGCGGATCGCTCCGGACGTTTGACTTTGAGGAGGCAACATGAAACTGACCACCAAAGGCCGTTTTGCAGTAACCGCGATGATAGATCTGGCGCTTCGTCATGAAGGTGGGCCAGTGACGCTGGCGGGCATCAGCGAACGCCAGAGCATCTCGCTTTCCTACCTGGAACAACTATTCGGCAAGCTGCGTCGCAACCAATTGGTGAGCAGCGTGCGCGGGCCCGGCGGTGGCTATCGCCTGGGCAAGAATATCGCCGAAATGTCCGTGGCCGAGATCATCAGCGCCGTCGATGAGCCGCTCGATGCGACCAACTGCGGTGGTCAAGCCAATTGCAAGGACGAGCAACTGTGCATGACGCACCAATTGTGGACCACGCTCAACGCGCGCATGATCGAATATCTGAACTCCGTCACCCTGGCCGATCTGGTCGAGGCGCAGAAGGCCAAGCTCGCCGCCGCGGCGTCAGTCGGCGAGCATCCGCTCGGCAGCGCCGGCGGGGAAGCGCAGCGTAGCCATCGATCCATCGCCATCGTCAATGCCGCGTAGGCTATCGCCTGCCATGTTCGCACCCGTCTATTTCGACCATAACGCCACGACGCCGCTCGATCCGGCCGTGCTGGAAGCGATGTTGCCTTATCTCGGCACCCGCTTCGGCAATGCCTCGAGCCGCCATGACTATGGTCGTGCCGCACGCCGGGCCATAGACGAGGCGCGTTCCCGCGTCGCAGCTGCGGTCGGGGCGCATCCGACGGAAGTCATCTTCACCAGCGGTGGTTCGGAAGCCAACAACCTCTTTTTGCGCGGCGCTGCGGCCTGCCTGCGCCCGGGCTTGCTGGCGATTTCTGCGGTCGAACATCCGAGCGTGCGCGAGCCGGCCAGACAGATTGTGGCTGCCGCGCAAGGGGCGTGGCGGGTGCGCGAAATAAAGGTGGACGGCGAGGGGCGCATCGACCAGGAAGACTACCAGGCGACAATCGCGGAGCAGCCGCGACTGGTTTCGGTGATGCTGGCCAACAACGAGACCGGCGCCCTGCACGATGTCGAGGCGCTGGCCGCGGCAGCCCGGCGCAACGGCGCGGCCTTCCATAGCGACGCGGTGCAGGCTCTGGGCAAGGTGGCGATTGATTTTCGCAAGCTCAACGCCGCTGGCGTCAATGCCCTGACGCTGTCGGCGCACAAGATCAATGGGCCAAAGGGCGCCGCGGCCCTGGTCGTGGATAAGCGGGTGGAATTGCAGGCGCAGATCAGCGGCGGCGGTCAGGAGCGCGGGTTGCGTTCCGGCACCGAGAACGTCGCTGCCATCGTCGGTTTTGGTCTGGCCTGCGAGTTGACCTGCGCGCGCCTGGCGGCGGGGGCCGAGAAAGCGGCCGCCCTGCGCAGTCGACTCGAGCAGGGTCTGCTTGGGCTTGGCGCGCGGGTGTTCGCCGCTGGCGCCGACCGCCTGCCCAACACCAGCTACTTCGCTGTGCCCGACATCGAAGGCGAGACCCTGGTAGGCAAACTCGACCGCGCCGGATTTGCCGTTGCCAGCGGTTCGGCTTGCGCCTCGGCTGCCATCGAGCCGTCGCACGTGATGGCGGCGATGGGCGTGGCGCCGGAAGTGGCGCGTGGCGCCGTGCGCGTCAGCTTTGGTGCCGGGAACACCAGTGAGCAGGTGTCGGAGTTTCTCGCAGCGCTTGGAGAGACCGTATTTCAGTTGCGGCGCCTGGTGGCGCTCGCCGGATGAGGCAGGTATTGCCAGGAGATTGAAGATGCTGAAGTTTCCGATCTATCTCGACTACTCGGCGACGACGCCGGTCGATCCACGCGTCGCGGACAAGATGATTCCCTATCTGTGCGAAAAATTCGGCAATCCCGCCAGCCGCTCGCACGCCTACGGCTGGGAGGCCGATGCCGCCGTGGAGGTGGCGCGGGTCGAAGTCGCAGCGCTGATCAACGCCGACGCCAAGGACATCGTCTGGACCTCGGGTGCCACGGAATCGAACAACCTCGCCATCAAGGGGGCAGCCAACTTCTATTCGGGCAAGGGCAAGCATCTCATCACCGTCAGCACGGAACACAAGGCGGTGCTGGACACCATGCGCGAGCTGGAGCGGCAGGGCTTCGAGGTCAGCTATCTGGCGCCGGCCGACAACGGCCTGATCAGCGTCGAGCAGTTCAAACAGGCGCTGCGCCCGGACACGATCGTCGCCTCGGTGATGGCGGTGAACAACGAAATCGGCGTCATCCAGCCGATCGCCGAGTTGGGCGAGATTTGCCGCGACAAGGGCATCGTCTTCCACGTCGATGCCGCCCAGGCCACGGGCAAGATGCCGCTCGACATGGCCGCCCTCAAGGTCGATCTGATGTCGCTGTGCGCGCACAAGACCTATGGTCCGAAGGGCATCGGCGCCCTCTACGTGCGGCGCAAACCGCGCATCCGTCTGGAGGCGCAGATCCATGGCGGCGGCCACGAGCGCGGCCTGCGTTCGGGCACCCTGGCGACCCACCAGATCGTCGGCATGGGGGAAGCCTTCCGCCTGGCGCGCGAGGAAATGGCCAGCGAGAATCTGCGCATCGGCGCCCTGCGCGACCGTCTTCTGAAAGGCGTCACCGAGATCGAGGAGACCTATGTCAATGGTGACCTGGTGCACCGGGTGCCGCACAACCTCAACGTCAGTTTCAATTTCGTCGAGGGGGAATCGCTGATCATGGCGATCAAGGATGTCGCCGTTTCATCGGGTTCGGCCTGCACGTCGGCCAGCCTGGAGCCGTCCTACGTGCTGCGCGCACTGGGCCGCTCCGACGAACTGGCGCACAGCTCGATACGCTTCACGCTCGGCCGTTTTACCACCGAAGAGGAAATCGACTACACGGTAAAGCTGCTGCATGCGAAAATTGCCAAACTGCGCGAGTTGTCGCCGCTCTGGGAGATGCACCAGGAAGGCGTAGACCTCGATACCGTGCAGTGGGCAGCCCATTGACTGGAGAATGACATGGCATACAGTGAGAAAGTGCTCGACCATTACGAGAACCCGCGCAACGTCGGCGCCTTTGCCAAGGAAGACGAGGACGTCGGGACGGGCATGGTAGGGGCGCCGGCCTGCGGCGACGTGATGAAGCTGCAGATCAAGGTCGGCAAGGATGGGGTGATCGAGGACGCCAAGTTCAAGACCTATGGTTGCGGCTCGGCGATCGCCTCGAGTTCGCTGGTGACCGAGTGGGTCAAAGGCAAGACCCTGGACCAGGCGCTGGAGATCAAGAACACCCATATCGCTGACGAACTGGCGCTGCCGCCGGTGAAGATCCACTGCTCGATTCTTGCCGAGGACGCCATCAAGGCGGCCGTGGCCGATTACAAACACAAGCACGAGGCATGAGTGTCATGATCACGGTTACCGAAAAAGCTGCGCGGCACGTCGCCAACTATCTCGCCAAACGCGGCAAGGGGATGGGAGTGCGTTTCGGCGTGCGCACCTCCGGTTGTTCGGGCATGGCTTACAAGCTCGAGTTCGTCGACGCCGCCAATCCCGAGGATCACGTCTTCGAGAGCCATGGCGTCAAGGTGCTGGTCGATCCGAAAAGCCTGCCCTACATCGACGGCACCGAACTGGACTTCGTGCGCGAAGGCCTCAAGGAAGGCTTCAAGTTCAACAACCCGAACATCAAGGATCAGTGCGGCTGCGGCGAAAGCTTCAACGTCTAGAATATCTGCCGGTAGCCATGGATTTTTCCCAGGACCATTTCGCCCTGTTCGGTCTGCCACGCCGCTATGCGCTCGACGAGGCGGCCTTGGGCCGTCTGTACCACGAGTTTCAGGCTCGCGTTCATCCCGACAAGCACGCCCATTTGAGCGATACCGAGCAGCGCCTGGCCATGCAGTGGACCACACGCATCAACGAGGCCTACCAGGTGCTGCGCCAGCCGCTGTCCCGCGCCAAGTATCTGCTCAGTCTCTGCGGCGTGGACGTCGATCACGGGCGTGAGATGTCGCCGGAGTTTCTCATGAAGCAGATGGAGTGGCGCGAGACAGTGGCCGAGGCCCGTGCGGCTGGCGATGCCGCCCGGCTCGAGATGCTGCACGGACAATTGAAGCGCGAGCTGGCCCAGGAGTATGCGCAGTTGGGCGCCGGGTTGGCGCCGGAGCCGGTGTCTGCTGCGCAGGCGGCGGCCGCCGTGAAACTCGTGCGCCAATTGATGTTCCAGGAAAAACTGCTGCACGAAATAGACGAGGCGCTTGCCGCCGCCGAGGCTTGAACGGCATCCGCCTGACCCCAAGACATGGCCCTACTCCAAATTGCCGAACCCGGTGAATCGACCGCCCCGCACGAGCACAGGCTCGCTGTCGGCATCGATCTCGGTACCACCAATTCCCTGGTCGGGACCGTCAAGAGCGGCATGGCCGTCGTGCTCCCTGATGAACTGGGGCGCCCCATGCTGCCCTCGGTCGTCAGCTATGACGCCAATGGCCTGTGCGCGGTCGGCTTCGAGGCGCAGGCGAAGCAGAGCATCGATCCAAAGAACACCATCGTCTCGGTCAAGCGCTTCATGGGGCGCTGCATCAAGGACATCGCCCACATCGAGGGCATGCCCTACGATTTCGTCGATGAGGCCGGTGCGCGAGGCATGGTCAAGCTGCGCACCGCTGCCGGCGTCAAGAGCCCGGTGGAGATTTCGGCGGAGATCCTCAAGGTGCTCAAGAACAGGGCCGAGGCCTCGCTCGGCGGCCCGCTGGCCGGCGCCGTGATCACCGTGCCCGCCTACTTCGACGATGCGCAGCGGGCCGCGACCAAGGACGCGGCGCGGCTGGCCGGTCTCAACGTTCTGCGCCTGTTGAACGAACCCACCGCGGCGGCCATCGCCTACGGTCTGGACAATGGCGCCGAGGGCACCTACGCGGTCTACGACCTGGGCGGCGGCACTTTCGATATCTCCATACTGCGGCTGGCCCGCGGCATATTCGAAGTGCTGGCCACCGGCGGCGATTCCGCCCTCGGCGGCGACGACTTCGACCAGCGCGTCTTCTGCTGGATCATAGAAGAAGCCAACCTGGCGCCGCTGTCGGACTCCGACGCGCGCCTGCTGCTCACTCGCGCCCGCGAGGCCAAGGAGTACCTGACCGCGCACGGCGAAGCCCCGCTGACGGTGCGTCTGGGCAGCGGCGAATACGTGGACGTGCGGCTGGCGAGCGAAAAATTCAGCGAGATCACCAATACCCTGGTGCACAAGACCGTGGCAGCCACCAAGCGGGCGCTGCGCGATGCCGGGCTCTCCGCGTCTGACGTCAAGGGTGTCATCATGGTCGGCGGCGCCTCGCGCATGCCGCAGGTGCAGCACGCGGTGAGCGAATTGTTCGGACAGGAGCCCCTCAACAACCTGGACCCGGACAAGGTGGTGGCGCTCGGCGCCGCCACCCAGGCCAATCTGCTCGCCGGGAATCGCGCCGCCGGCGAGGATTGGCTGTTGCTCGACGTCATACCCCTGTCGCTCGGCATCGAGACCATGGGTGGCCTGAGCGAGAAGATCATTCCGCGCAACTCGACCATTCCCGTGGCACGCGCCCAGGAATTCACCACCTACAAGGATGGCCAGACGGCGATGATGATTCACGTCGTCCAGGGCGAGCGCGAACTGGTTACCGACTGCCGTTCCCTGGCGCGTTTCGAGCTGCGCGGCATTCCGCCCATGGTCGCCGGCGCGGCGCGTATCCGCGTCACCTTCCAGGTCGATGCCGACGGTCTGCTCTCGGTGGCCGCGCGCGAGCAGACCACGGGTATCGAGGCGCGCGTTGAAGTGAAGCCTTCCTACGGTCTCAGCGATGACGAGATCACCGGCATGCTCAAGGACAGCTACACGAATGCCTCTGCGGACGCCTTCCGCCGCGCGCTGCGCGAAGCCCAGGTGGAGGCCCAGCGCCTGCTCGAGGCCGTGGCCTCGGCCCTGCTCGAAGATGCGGCGCTGCTCTCGCCCGCCGAGCGCGCGCAGATCGACGCGGGGCTGTTGCGGCTGCAGTCGGTTCTGGTCGGCGACGACAGGCTGGCGATCGATGCGGCGATGGCCAACCTCAGCGCAGCGACGGACGAGTTCGCGGCGCGGCGCATGAACCAGAGCGTCAAGCGCGTGCTCTCCGGCAAGAAGATCGCGGAACTTCCAACGTGACACAATTGATAGTCTTGCCCCACGCCGAGCTCTGCCCCGAGGGCGCGGTGATCGAGGCGCAGCAGGGCGCGACGATTTGCGATTCCCTGCTCGCCAACCACATCGAAATAGAGCACGCCTGCGAGAAGTCTTGCGCCTGCACCACCTGCCACGTGGTGATCCGCGAAGGCTATACCAGCCTCGATCCTGCCGAGGAGATCGAGGAGGACATGCTGGACAAGGCCTGGGGCCTGGAGCCGACCTCGCGCCTCTCCTGCCAGACGGTGGTCAAGGACAAGCCCTTGGTGATCGAGATTCCGAAGTACACGATCAACTTGGCCAAAGAGCTGAAGAAATGACGGCGGAGGTGACGACATGAAATGGACTGACACGCTGGACGTCGCCATCGCACTGGCCGAGACCCATCCCGAGGTCGACCCCAAGCGCCTCAATTTCGTCGACCTGATGCGCTGGGTGGTGGCTCTGCCGGGCTTTGCCGAGAGCGACAAGCAGTGCGGCGAAAAGATACTCGAAGCCATACAGCAGGCCTGGATAGAAGAGTTGGAGTGATTGCGGCGGCGGCCTGGGTAGATACCCACTGCCATTTGGACGCGGCCGAGTTCGACCTCGATCGCGTTGACGTTGCTGCTGCCGCTCGCGCTGCAGGCGTCGTTTCCCTGATCGTGCCTTCGGTGGCGCGCGGCAACTTCCAGGCGGTGGCCCAGTTGTGCCGCGACACCCCCGGCTGCACCCCGGCCTACGGCATCCATCCGCTTTTCGTCGATCGCGCCGACGACGGCGATCTACCTCAGCTGCGCCAGTTTCTCCTGGCCAACCCGGCCGCCGCGGTGGGCGAGATAGGCCTCGACTTCTACCAGCAGCCCTGCGACCAGGCCCGCCAGGAACACTTCTTCAGGGAACAGTTGCTGATCGCCCGCGACCTGCATTTGCCGGTCCTGCTTCACGTGCGCCGCGCCGTCGATGCCGTGCTCAAGCAGCTGCGCCTCATCCGCGTTGTGGGCGGCATCGCCCACGCCTTCAACGGCAGCCGGGTGCAGGCCGAACAGTTTATCGCCCTGGGTTTCAAGCTGGGCTTTGGTGGCGCCATGACCCACCCGCGCGCCACGCGCATCCGCGACCTGGCGGCGACGCTACCCCTCGACGCGATCGTCCTGGAGACCGACGCGCCGGATATTCCGCCCGCCTGGCTGGAGCGTGGGCGCAACCAACCGGCCGAACTTCCGCGCATCGCGGCGGTAATGGCAGAACTGCGCGGAATTTCGGCCGACGAACTGGCGCGGGCAACGACTGCGAATGCCGCCGCAGTGCTGCCGCAGCTTCAATCGAGGAGGTGAGAGACCAGGCCGTCTGCCAGCTTCGGCTCGAACCAGGTGGATTTCGGCGGCATCACCTCGCCAGCATCGGCGACGGCCATCAAGTCTTCCATACGCGTCGGGAACATGGCGAAAGCCGCCGCCATTTCGCCGCTATCCACGCGCCGCTTGAGCTCGGCGAGGCCGCGCATGCCGCCGACAAAGTCTATCCGCTTGTCGCGCCGCAGATCCGCTATGCCGAGGATGGGGGCCAACAGCTGTGCGGTGAGCAGGCTGACGTCGAGTTGGGCGACGGGATCGGCAGGTACAAGCTCGGGACGGATGTTGAGCTTTAGCCAGCGACCGGGCAGGTAGAGGCGAATTTCGCCCGGCTGCGATGGGGGCTGCAGCGGGCTTGCCGGTGCGACGCTGAAGGCGCCGGCGACGCGCTGCAGGAAGGTCTCTTCGTCCACGCCGTGGAGGTCGGTCACCACGCGGTTGTACGCCATGATGCGCATTTCGTGGTGGGGAAAGATCACCGCCAGGAAATAGCCCGACTCGCCGCCGCCGGCCCGCTCCGCGCACACGCGCGAAGCGGCTGCCGAGCGGTGGTGGCCATCGGCGATGTAGAGCGCCGGCAGGGCTTCGACCGCGGCGCCGATGCTGGCGACCAGGTCCGGGGAACTGATCACCCAGATCCTGTGCCGTATGCCGTCGTCGGCGCTTACGTCGGCCGCAGCTTCTCCTGCGCAGGCTCGGCGCAAGAGCGCGTCGACCGCGGGAGCGCTGGGGTAGGCGAGCAGCACCGGGCCGGTCTGGGCATTGGTGGCGGTGATCTGGCGAACGCGATCGTCTTCCTTGTCGGGGCGGGTGAATTCGTGCTTCTTGATTCTGCCGGCGTCGTAGGCGGCCACAGACGCTGCCGCCACCAGGCCGGTCTGCACATGATCACCCATGGTCAGGCCGTAGGCGTAGTAGCAGGGGCTGGGGTCGCGCCGCAGTATGCCCTGAGCGATCATCTGCGCCAGATTGCTCGCCGCCCGGGCATAGACCTCGGGCGCGTAGGGATCGGTGCCTGGCGGCAGATCGATTTCCGGCTTGGAGATGTGCAGGAAGCTGTAGGGCTTGCCTGCCGCACGCTGCCTGGCCTCAGCCGAGGAGAGGACGTCGTAGGGCGGCGCCGCCACCGCGGCCGCCTGGCCGGGTACGGGCCGCAGGCCGGTGAATGCTTTGATCAAGGGCATGGTCTTGTCGAAGAGCTCAGGTAGGGTTGCGCTGAGGCAGCACGTCGCGCAGCGCATCGCGCGCTTCGCGCAGGGCCTTTTCAGTGGTCGGCCAATCGATGCAAGGGTCGGTCACCGAGCAGCCGTATTTCAGTTGCGACAGGTCCGCCGGTATCGCCTGGTTGCCCGCCTCGATGAAGCTCTCCAGCATCAGGCCGACGATGGAGCGGTTTCCCTGGCGGATCTGGTGTACGCAATCGGCCATCACCAGAGGCTGCATCGCCGGCCTCTTGTAGCTGTTGGCGTGCGAGCAATCGACCACCAGGTTGCGCGCCAGATTGGCCTTGCTCAGGGCCTCCTCGGCCAGCGAGATGCTGACGCTGTCGTAGTTGGGCCGATCGCCGCCGCCGCGCAGCACCACGTGGCCATAGCGGTTGCCGCGAGTGCGGATGATCGCCGTGCTGCCCTGCGAATTGATGCCGAGGAAGCTGTGCGGCGCGGCGGCGGAGATGATGGCGTTGATGGCGACGCCGATGTCGCCGTCGGTGGCGTTCTTGAAGCCAACCGGCGTCGACAGGCCCGAAGACATTTCCCTGTGGGTCTGCGATTCGCTGGTACGGGCGCCGATCGCCGTCCAGCTGATCAGATCGCCCAGGTATTGCGGCGCGATCGGGTCCAGCGCTTCGGTCGCCGCCGGCAGGTCGAGCTCGTTTACGGCGATCAGGAATTCGCGCGCCCGCAGCATGCCTTCCTCGATGTGAAAGGAGTCGTCGAGGCGCGGATCGTTGATGTAGCCCTTCCAGCCGGTGGAGGTGCGCGGCTTTTCGAAATAGACGCGCATCACCAGGACCAGGGTGTCGGCGACCTCGTCGGCCAGAGCGCGCAGCCGCCGCGCATAGTCGAGGCCGGCGAGCGGATCGTGGATCGAGCAGGGGCCGACGATGATGCACAGGCGATGATCGTGGCGATCGAGTATCGCCTGCAGGGTTGCGCGTCCATCGGCCACGGTGTTGCCGGCCTGGTCGCTGAGCGGCGCGCGCGCCTGTATCTCCTCGGGCGAGGGCATCAGCTCGAAGGCGTCGATATTGAGATTATCCAGTTGGGCGTGGGTCATGGTCAGGCTCCCAGTTTGTTCAGCAGCTCGCGTATTGCCTGGCTGCGCTCGCTCAGACTCGGGCAGGCGCGCTTCCAACTGAGTCTCTCCGGTCCGTTGAACTTGAGCGCGCTATCCGTCCGCATCAGGGCAATGATGCGCACGGCATCGACAGGCGGGTTGGGCACAAAGTGCAATTGTATCGCGTGCGGGGATGCATCGATCTTGACGATGCCCAGGGGCCGGGCGAGCAATCGCAGACGGTGGGTTTCGAGCAGCACCCGGGTCTGCGCCGGCGGCTCGCCGAAGCGGTCGACAAGTTCCTCGGACAGTTCCTGCAGTTCATCGAGGCTGTCGCAATTGGCCAGGCGCTTGTAGAGCGTCAGGCGTTGGTGCACGTCGGCGCAATAGTCGTCGGGGAGCAGCGCCGGCTCGTGCAGGTCGATGGCCGAGACAACGCCGAACGGCTGTGTCAGGTCGGGCTCCGTGCCGGCCTTGAGCGACTCTACGGCGGCGCCCAGCATGGAAGTGTACAGGGCGAAGCCGATCTCGTGGATCTCGCCGCTCTGGGCTTCGCCGAGCACCTCGCCGGCGCCGCGTATCTCCAGGTCGTGCATGGCGAGAAAGAAGCCGGAACCGAGCTCTTCCATCATCTGGATCGCTTCCAGCCGCTTCGCCGCCTGCGCCGAGGGCTTGGCATCCTCGTGCGTCAGCAGATAGGCGTAGGCCTGGTGGTGCGAGCGGCCGACGCGGCCGCGCAACTGGTGCAGCTGCGCCAGGCCGAACTTGTCGGCGCGGTTGATGACGATGGTGTTGGCGTGCGGATTGTCGATGCCGGTCTCGATGATGGTGGAGCAAAGCAGCAGGTTGTGCTTCTGCTGGGTGAATTCGCGCATCACGCGTTCCAGTTCGCGCTCGGGCAGCTGGCCGTGGCCGACGACGATACGCGCCTCGGGCAGCAGCTTCTCCAGTCGTGCGCGCATCGTCCCTATGCTGTCGACCTCGTTGTGCAGGAAATAGACCTGACCGCCGCGATTGAACTCGCGCAGGCAGGCCTCGCGTATCAGGCCCTGCGACCAGCGCGCGACAAAAGTCTTGATCGCCAGGCGGCGCGCCGGCGCCGTGGCGATCACCGAGAATTCGCGCAAGCCCTCCAGCGACAGGCCGAGCGTGCGCGGGATGGGCGTCGCGGTCAGGGTGAGCACATCCACTTCGGCGCGCAGGGACTTGAGCCGCTCCTTCTGGCGCACCCCGAAGCGGTGCTCCTCGTCGATGATGACCAGGCCCAGGCGCGAGAAGACGACGTCCTTCTGCAGCAGGCGGTGGGTGCCGATAAGGATGTCGATCTTTCCGGCGGCCAGATCCAGGATCGCCTGCTGCTGTTCCTTCTCGCTGCGGAAGCGGGATATCTCCGCCACCTTGACCGGCCAGTCGGCGTAGCGGTCGGAGAAGGTCTGGTAGTGCTGTTCGGCGAGCAGGGTGGTGGGGCAGAGCACCGCGACCTGTTTGCCGTCGGCCACCGCGATGAAGGAGGCGCGCAGCGCCACCTCGGTCTTGCCGAAGCCGACGTCGCCGCAGACCAGCCGGTCCATCGGCGTGCCCGCCGTCATGTCCGCGATCACGGCGTTGATCGCCGCCAATTGGTCGGCTGTTTCCTCGAAAGCGAAGCCGTCGGCGAAGGCTTCCAGATCGTGTTGCTTGAAATTGAACTTGTGGCCCTGCCGGGCAGCGCGTTGCGCATAGAGGTGCAGCAGCTCGGCGGCGGTATCGCGCACCTGGGCTGCCGCTCTCTTCTTGGCCTTTTCCCACTGGCCGCTGCCCAGTCGATGCAGTTCCAGGTTTTCGGGATCGGCGCCGCTGTAGCGGGAGATCAGGTGCAATTGAGCGACCGGCACGTAGAGGGCATCGCCACCGGCGTATTCGAGGTGCAGGAATTCCGTCTCGCCTTCGCCCTGATCGAGATGGGTCAGTCCCAGGTAGCGGCCGATGCCGTGCTGCTCGTGCACCACGGGATCATTGATACGCAGTTCCGAGAGGTCGCGCAGCCAGCTCTCGAGATTGCTGCGCCTGGCGTCCGATCTCCTTCCGGCACCGCTGCGTGGCCGTGCCGTGGCCGCATAGAGTTCGTTTTCCGTGAGCAGGGCGAGTTCTTGGCTGCCGCTGCTGATGAGAAAGCCGCCGGAGAGCGGTGCCACGCCGAGGGTGAAGCGCGAGCTGCGCAGTTCGCCGTCGATGAAGCTTGCGTAATCGCTACAGGGTTCGGCTTGCAGTCCGTGCTCGGCCAGATAATCGGCTATCGTGCTGCGTCTTCCGGCCGATTCGGCAAGCAGCAGCACGCGGCCGGGGTAGCCGGCGAGAAAGGCCTTGAGCGCGGCTAGCGGTTCTTCGGCGCGGCGGTCAACGGCGATTCCTGGTGCCGCGTCGAATGCCGGCAAGGCTGGGGCGCCGGCGACACCCAGACGCAGCAGCGGGTAGCGATGGCTGGTCGCGAAGAATTCCTCGGCGGAGAGGAACAGCGCCGGGGGCGGGAGCAGCGGCCGGCTGCGATCGCCATCGAGAAATTCATAGCGGCTCTTGGTGTTGCGCCAGAACTCATCCACCGCCGCGGGCAGGTCGCCGTGCAAGAGCAGCGCGCTCGATTCCGGCAGGTAGTCGAAGAGGGTGGCGGTGGCCTCGAAGAACAGGGGCAGAAAGTATTCGATGCCGGCGGCGGCGATGCCGTGCGAAACGTCCTTGTAGAGGGCGACGCGCGAGGGGTCGCCCTCGAAGGTGTCGCGGAAACGCTGGCGGAACTGCGTGCGGCCGGCGTCGTCGAGGGGGAATTCCCGGGCTGGCAGCAAGCGTATCTCGGGCACCGGGTAGAGGGTGCGCTGGCTATCGACATCGAAGGTGCGGATGCTCTCGATCTGCGCATCGAAGAGATCGATGCGGAAGGGCAGGGCTACCCCGGTGGGAAACAGATCGATCAGCCCGCCGCGGATACAGAATTCGCCCGGCGCTGCCACCTGGGTCACGTGCTGATAGCCGGCGAGCGCCAGTTGAGCGCGCAGTTGGTCGAGATCCAGGGTTTCGCCCTGCTTGAGGAAGAAGGTGTGGGCGGCGAGAAAGGCCCGCGGTGCCAGGCGCGTCAGCGCCGTCGCCGCCGCAGTGAGGAGGATGTCGCACTCGCCCCTGGACACGGCGTAGAGCGTCGCCAGGCGCTCGGAAATCAGATCCTGGTGCGGCGAGAAGCTGTCGTAGGGCAGGGTCTCCCAGTCGGGCAGCAGATGCACGCGCAAGGTCGGCGCGAACCAGAGGATCTCTTCGTGCAGCCTTTGCGCATCGAGCGGACTGGCGGTGATGACGGTGAGCGGCCGTCCCGGCGCCGCGAGCTGGCTCAGCGCCAGGGCGTCGGCGGCGCCCGGCAGCGGGGGTAGATCGAGGCGTGCTCCCGCCTGCGGAAATGACTTGACGACGCCGGCGAGGAGCGGTGAAGCGGATGAAGTCACGAAACGAGCTTGCGCTGTGGACAACAGCGGCGGGTATAGCGAGGAACTGCTGATTATAGCGCCCCGGGGCGTCCAGCCCCCGGCGCGGCTACGCGCTCGCTTGCAGGCGCACCGGGATGCGCCGCGAGCCGAAGGGCTTGCCGAAGTTCCCGAAGCGCCCGGCGATGGCGCCGCGGCAATGTTTGCATTTCCCGCTCGCGTCGATCTCGTAGCGCAGGATCTCGTACCAGTCGCGCTCGATCACCGCCTGCTTGCAATGCGGGCAGAAGGTTGTGCCACCGACGGTGTCGTGCACGTTGCCGGTATAGACATAATGCAGCCCCGCCGCCATGGCGATGCTGCGGGCCTGCCACAGGATCTCCGACGATGTCGCCGGCGCGTCGAGCAGCTTGTAGTCGGGATGAAAGGCGGAAAAGTGCAGCGGCACGTCGGCGCCGAGCTCTTGTACCAGCCACCGGCTCATGGCGCTGATCTCGGCATCGGAATCGTTGTGGCCGGGGATCAGCAGCGTGGTGATCTCCAGCCAGCAGTTGGTTTCGTGATGGACGTAGACCAGCGTTTCGAGAACGTCCTTGAGGTGTCCGCCACAGAGCTTGACGTAGAAGTCGTCGCTGAAGGCCTTGAGGTCGATGTTGGCGGCATCCATCTTGGCGTAGAACTCGCGCCGTGGCTCCGCGTGCATGTAGCCCGCGGTGACGGCCACCGTCTTTAGGCCCAGGGTGTGGCAGGCGTCGGCGGTGTCGAGTGCATATTCGGCGAATATCACCGGATCGTTGTAGGTGAAGGCAACGCTCTTGCAGCCATGCTCCGCGGCGGCGGCGGCGATGGCGGCAGGGCTGGCGGCATCCATCAGACTGTCCATTTCGCGCGACTTGGAGATGTCCCAGTTCTGGCAAAACTTGCAGGCGAGGTTGCAGCCCGCGGTGCCGAAGGAGAGGACGCTGCTGCCTGGATAAAAGTTGTTGAGCGGCTTCTTTTCGATCGGATCGATGCAGAAGCCCGAACTGCGTCCGTAGCTGGTCAACACCATGCGGCCGCCGTTCATCTTGCGCACGAAGCAGGCGCCGCGCTGTCCCTCGTGCAGCTTGCAGTCGCGCGGGCAGAGATCGCACTGCACGCGACCGTCGGCCAGGCTGTGCCACCAGCGCCCCGGGTAATCGCTCTCTGCAACTGTCATGATCATTCCTTCCACTTCTCGCACTGGTAGCGCCAGAGCTTGACCTCGGGCGACCAGAAATCGACGGCAAGGCCAGCCTTGATCTTCAGCTGCGCCAGAAATTGGCGCGGTTCAGGCAACGATTCCCAGACCTGGGGCAGGAAGGTGCTGCGCCGGTTGCCGACGGCGAAGATCAAGCCGTCGATGCCCGGGCGCAGTTGGCGCAGAGCGTCTTGCTCGTTGCTCGCCAGCAGCGCCTCGGGGGCCGTCAGCAGGGATACCTCGACCCGCACTTGCGCGAACTCCTCACGCGACAGCGGCGGGAAACGCGGGTCGCGGAATGCCGCCGCGCTGGCGTTGGCGCGGATGTCTTCGCCCATGCTGCGCCTGGCTTCCAGCGAGCCGATGCAGCCGCGCAATTCCCCACCCTTGGTCAGGGTCACGAAGCTGGCTGCGGGTTGTTGCATCTCCGCCGGTTCCGCCGCTGGCGCTGACGGCAGGCCGAGTTCGGCGGCGATGGCGGCGCGGGCCTGGACGAGCAGCGCAGTACCGAGTGCGGTCCTGTCTGCGGCGGCGGGCGAGGCGAAGGCAAGCGATGCGTAACCGACCACGCGGCTGCGGTCGCCTGCGGTGTCGCCGGAGTTGCGCAGGTCGAGCAGCCGGGCGGCCAGGTTGTGCCGGCGCGCGCAAACGATCAGTCCGTTCACCGGTAACGCGCCGCAAGCCTGGTCGTAGCTGTCGAGCGACGTCAGTGCGAGAATCTGTGCCGCGGTGGCCCGATCGCGGTGCTGCGCCTCGGCATAGGCGTGGTAGTGCGAGAGATCGGAGCTGATGACGATCAAGGTCTCGCTGCCGCCCCAGACCCGCTCGATTACCTCCGCGACTTCCGCCACCGACGCATCGCCGACGGCGAGCGGCAGCAGCGTGAAGCGCTCGAGCATTGTCTGCAGGAAAGGCAGTTGCACTTCCAACGAGTGCTCGAATTGGTGGGGGGCGTCGCTCTGCTGCACCTGAGGCAGACCGAGCAGCGATGCTTCCAGATCGCCGTCTATGGCGACGCTGCCCAGCGGCGTTGCGAAGGCGCGGGCCGATGGCAGCGCCAGGCCGCGCGTGGCGACCCGATGGCAAGGACCGAGCAGGACGACGCGGCGGATGCTCTGGCGCTGGGCGGCGAGCAGGGCGTAGGCGCTGGCGGCGACAGGACCGGAATAGACATAGCCGGCGTGCGGCACGATCAGCGCCTTGATCGGCGCCGCCGACTCGCCTGGGGTGGCGGCAGCGAGCAGGGATTGCACGGTGCTCGCCAGATCGCTGGCGCCGCCAGGGTAGAAACTGCCAGCGACGGCTGCGGGCCGGGTCTTCAGCGAGGCTTGCATGTTTCTCTCCGAGGGGCCTTGCGATAGCTCACGAGCAATGACTGAAGCATAACTCAAATCTCTCTGCCCGGCCATCGATCCGTGCGTCGGCGCGCACGCCGGCTGGCAGAGTTCCATTCTAGTCCTTACAATCGCGCCATGCCTTCAGCGACTCACTTCGCCCTGATTCCGGCCGCCGGCCGTGGTGCGCGCATGGAGGGCGAGGGCCCGCCCAAGCAGTATCTGGACTTGAACGGTCATCCCGTGCTCTACCATGCCGTGGCCGCCCTCTGTGCCGTGCCCCGCATCGCGCGCGTCTTCGTCGTCCTCGCGCCGGGAGACAGCGAATGGAACCGCCACGACTGGACGAGCTTCCGCGCCAAGCTGTCGCCGCTCTTCTGCGGCGGTCCAAGCCGCGCCGAGAGCGTGCGCAACGGCCTTCGCGCCATCGCGACCCAGGTCGAAGCCCGCGACTGGATCCTGGTGCACGATGCGGCGCGGCCCTGCCTGGCGCCTTGGCACGTCGACGCGCTGATCGATGCGGTCGGTGCCGATGATGCCGGAGGTATTCTGGCGGTGCCGCTGACCGATACCTTGAAACGCGGCGACGACGACGGCCGCATCAGCGCGACCCTGCCGCGCGCGGCGCTGTGGCAGGCGCAGACACCGCAGATGTTTCGCCACGGCTTTCTACGCAACGCCCTGGAGGCGCATCCCGAGGTCACCGACGAGGCGGGCGCCATGGAGGCCCTGGGTTTTCGCCCGCGGCTGGTGGCTGCCGATCCGACCAATATCAAGGTGACCTATCCGCTCGATCTGCAACTGGCTAGCTGGATCTTGCAGCACAGAGGGGAAGACCAATGAACGGCGTACCCTCCGACCCCCTTTCGGCGCAAGGCGGTGATGGTTGCTCGCTTTGCTCGCAGCCTGACCAGCGCCCTGCCTCGGGGCGGCCCGAAGGCGGGGCGAGATCATGAATTTTCGCGTCGGCCAAGGTTATGACGTTCACGCCCTGGTGCCGGGCAGACGCCTGCTCATCGGCGGCGTGGACATCGCGCATCACAGCGGCCTGCTCGGTCACTCCGATGCCGACGTGCTGTTGCACGCCATCACCGACGCGCTGCTCGGGGCTGCCGCCCTGGGCGATATCGGTCGCTTGTTTCCCGACAGCGATCCGCGCTGGGCCGGCGCCGACAGCCGAGTCTTGTTGCGCGAAGCCTTAGCCAGGGTGCGCGAGGCGGGCTGGCTCTTGGTCAATGTGGACGCGACCGTCATCGCGCGTGAGCCGCGGATCGCGCCGCACGCGGCGACCATGGTGGCCAACATCGCTGCCGATCTGGGTGTCGCCGCCAGTTGTGTGAACATCAAGGGCAAGAGCACCGAGTCGCTCGGATTCACCGGCCGCGGCGAAGGTATTGCGGCCGAGGCCGTGGTGCTGCTGCAATCGAGTGTCGGCGCCTGAAACAAAGCGACTGTTCTTCGCCCTCTGGCCCGACAGCGGCGCGGCAGAGCGCCTGGCGCGGGCGGCGCTGGCGGCCCACGCGGTCTGCGGCGGTCGCGTCACGCGCCGCGAAACGCTGCACCTTACTCTGGTCTTCCTCGGCGCTGTTCCGCTGGACAAATTGGATGCGCTGCGCGCGGTGGCGGCGGGCGTGCGCGGCGAGGCGCACGAGCTCAACTTCGATCGCCTCGGCAAGCGGCGTCGACAGAGGATCGTTTGGGCCGCCTGCAGCGCCACGCCGCCGCAGCTTGCGGCGCTGGTCGAGGCATTGCAGCAGGGACTGCGCGGGATCGGCCTGCCGCTCGAGGAGCGGGCCTTCGCTCCCCACGTCACCCTGCTGCGCAAGGCGCGGGAAGAGGATTTCGCTGCCCTGTCGCAGCTCGATCCCATCACCTGGCCGGTCGCCGATTTCGTCCTGGTGGAGTCGCAACTCGCAGCGAGCGGCGCCGCCTACCGCATCATCGATCGCTGGCCGCTGGCCGCAGGGGAGCGCGCCCCGCGACCAGCGGCAGCATGATGCGGGCGATCAGGCCGCCGCCGGGACGCTCGAGCAATTGCAGCTTGCCACCGTGGCCGCGCGCGATGCGCTCGACGATGGCCAGGCCGAGGCCGGCGCCGCGGCTGTTGCCGCGAGCCAGGTTGAGACGGGTGAAGGGCAGCTTCAGGCGTTCTGCTTCCTGCGCCGGAATTCCCGGGCCGCGGTCGGCGATGTCGATCAGCAGCGCGTCGCGGTCGGCGTGCAGGCTCAGGCTGACCTCCTGTTCGGCACCGGCGTAATGCAGCGCGTTGTCGATCAGATTGGCGATGGCGCGGCGCAGCGCCAGCGGTCGCAGGGCCACTGGTGCTAGCTGCGCCGCAGCGCTGATCACGCGAAATCCGCGGCGCTGGTATTGGGAGGCCAATTCCACCAACAATGCCGCAACATCGGTTTCCTCGAGCGGCTCGCCCGAAGACTCGCGCGCGAAGTCGAGAAACTGATCTATGGTCTTGTCCATTTCCTCGACGTCGGCGACCATGCCGTCGCGCAGGTTCGGGTCGCCCGGCGCCATCTCGATTCCCATGCGCAGGCGGGCCAGCGGCGTGCGCAGGTCGTGCGAGATGCCGGCCAGGATCAGCGCGCGATCGCTGTCGAGCCGTGCCAGGTTGCTCGACATCTGGTTGAAGGCCCGCGCCAGTGTCGCGATCTCATTGGGGCCGCTTTCCCGAACCGGTTCCGGCATGCGCCCGTGCCCGATCTCGGCGGCCGCTGCAGACAGCGCTTTGAGCGGGCTGACGATGCGGAAGACGATCAGGTAGGCGCCGACGAGAGACAGCAGCAGGGCCGCCGCGCCCCAGCCTATCCACTGCCAGGGTATGGCGCGCTCGATGCGCTCGCTGGGCAGCGCCACCCAGTACTCGTCGTCTTCGATGCGAAAACTGACGAAGACCGCACGTTCGCCATCCCGTTGCAGCGTCATGCGCGTCGCGGCGCCGAGTTGGTGGCGCAACTCCTCGAGCACCGAAATCAACAGCGGCTTGTCCGGCATGGGAGCGACCTGTTCGTTCTCCTCTACGGCATAGACGTGTATGCCTTCGCGGTCGGAGAGCTCGCGCAGCAGCTCCTGGCGTTTCTCCGGGTGGGCGTTGACCAGTGCGCTGCGGGTCAGGTTGACCACGCTGGCCATCAACTGGGTGAGCTGGTGCGCGCGCGGCTCGTTCTCGTAGGCGCTGAAGATGGTGAACCAGGCCCACATCGACAGGAGCATCAGCAAGGCGACCAGGAGGAAGGTGCGCCAGAGCAGGCTCGCCGAGCGCAGTTTCAATTCTTGGCGCCGTCCGGGACGAACACGTAGCCGAATCCCCATACCGTCTGCACGTAGCGCGGTCGCGACGGATCGTCTTCGACCAGCTTGCGCAGACGGGAAATCTGTACGTCGATGGCGCGATCGAAGACGTCGTATTCGCGCCCTCGCGCCAGTTCCATCAGCTTGTCGCGCGACAGCGGCTGGCGCGGATGCTTGACCAGCACCTTGAGTACGGCGAACTCGCCCGTGGTGAGCTGGGTGACCGTGTCGCCGCGGTGCAGTTCGCGCGTCGCCAGATTGAGGCGGACCGAGCCGAAGGAGACGTTCTCTTCCTCGTCGGAGGGCGCTCCCGGCGGCGGCGGCGCAGCGCGCCGGCGCATTACGGCGTGAATGCGCGCGACCAGTTCACGAGGGTTGAAGGGCTTGGGCAAGTAATCGTCGGCGCCCATCTCCAGACCGATGATGCGGTCTATGTCATCGCCTTTCGCCGTGAGCATGATGATGGGCATGGCGTTGTTGGAACCGCGCAGGCGGCGACAGATCGACAGGCCGTCTTCGCCAGGCAGCATCAGGTCCAGTACCATCAGATCGAAGCGCTCCTGAGCCAGGGTCTTGTCCATCGCCGCCGAATTTTCCACGGCCTTGACGCTGAAGCCCTGCTCGCTCAGGTAACGCTTGAGCAGGTCGCGCAAACGCAGGTCATCGTCGACGACGAGTATCTTGTGCTGTTGATCGCTCATGGCGCGATCGTAATCCCATCCGGGCCGCCACGCCAGTGCTGGCGCCGCTGTTACCTCTTGTTACAGCATTCGCCATGGCATGACAGTATGCTTGCGTCCTCACGCCAGAATGGTTGTGAGCCAGATCGCCACTCCGTCGTCGCATCGAAATAGGCACTCGCTGTCAAGGAAGCTCGGATGAACATCCCCCCCTGGGTAGCCGGATCGCTGTTGGCCCTGATCGCGATTCAGCCGGCCCGCGGCGAAGCGCCGCGTCCGCCCCAGGAGTCGCAGAATGGGGCAGCGGCGCAGCAGTTGCGTCGCGCCGTGGCCGAGGAAGCGCAGCAGAGACGCGAGCCGGAGCCGACGCAGAAATTCGAACGCATGTCGCCGGAGGAACGCCTCAAGCTGCGCCGGGACGTCAACGCTGCGGGCCGCGACATCTACCGCCGTCCGGGTCCGCCTCGCAATTGAAATAGCCGGCAGCCGATAGGTTTCACCCCTGCGGTAAAATCGCGGCGTGAATCTCGCCACCATCGAATCGTCCTCCCATCACCTCTCCGTCGCGCTCTGTTGCGGCGGCCAGATTCGCCAACGCGCTGCCGATGTCGCCAACGGCGGCTCGACGCTGCTCCTGCCCTGGCTAAACGAATTGCTCGCCGAGGCGGGCATCGCCCTGTCGGCACTCGACGCTCTGGCCTTTGGCGCCGGTCCGGGCGGCTTCACCGGGCTCAGGCTGGCGTGCGGCCTGGTGCAGGGACTGGCGCTTGGTCTCGATCTGCCTGTGCTCGGCGTCTGCGGACTGGAAGCCGTGGCGCTGCAGGCGGGCCCGGGGCGGGTAGTGGCGGCCATCGATGCACGCATGGGGGAGGTCTACTACGCTTACTACGCCGTCGCTGGCGAAGGCATCGAAATCCTCGGGCCCCCGGCCTGCGCTGCGCCGTCGAACTTGCCACCGCTGCCGCCGGGCCAGGGCTGGACCGGTTGCGGCGACGGCTTGCTTGCCTATCCCGATCTGTGGCGTGATGAGCTCGGGATCCGCCGCGGCGAGCTGTTTCCGACCGCGGACGCGGTGCTGCGTCTGGCCCTGCCGCGGCTGCATCGCGGCGAGGGTGTCGATGCGGCGCTGGCAGCGCCGCTTTATGTGCGCGACAAGGTGGCGCTGACCACGGCCGAACGCCTGGCGCGCGGCGGCGTTCGATGAGCGCGCGTCCGGCCATCATCCCCATGGCGAGCGCCGACATCGACCAGGTGCTGGAACTGGAGCGGAACATCTACCCCTTTCCATGGACCCGCGGCAACTTTGCCGATTCCCTGGCTTCGGGCTATAGCGCCTGGTTGGCGCGGACCGGAGACGAACTCGCCGGCTACGCGCTACTGCTGCTGGCCGGCGAAGAGGCTCAGCTCCTCAACCTCAGCGTCGCGCCGGCGCGGCAGCGCACGGGGCTCGGCAGCAGCCTGTTCGAACACTTGTGCCGCGTCGCCCGCGCTGGCGGCGGCCAGCGGCTGTTCCTCGAAGTGCGTCGGTCCAACGCGCAAGCGCTGGCCTTCTACCGGCATCACGGTTTGCGCCAGATAGGCGAACGTCGCGCCTATTATCCGGCGGCTGGTGGTCGCGAGGACGCGATCGTCATGGAGTTGCCGCTATGAGCCTGCGTCGCGAAGCCATCCTGCGCGAGATCGGCCTGGGTCCCCTGTGGAAGCTGCGCCGGGCTGCCGAAGCGGCAGCTGTGCCGGCAGCGTCGGCGGCGACCGAGAGACTTACGGCGCCGGTGGACACGGGCGTCATGCCGACCGTTGCGGCGCGCTCTGCCGCCATTGCGCAAATGGACTGGCGAGAGTTGAAGGCGAGCGTCGCCGACTGCCGCGCTTGCGGCCTGTGCCAGGCGCGCGAGCGGACGGTGTTCGGGATAGGCGACGCCAATCCCGACTGGCTGTTCGTCGGCGAGGGGCCGGGCGCCGAAGAAGACCGCAAGGGCGAGCCCTTCGTCGGCCAGGCCGGCCGGTTGCTCGACGCCATGCTGGCGGCGATAGATCTCGACCGGCGGCAGAAGGTGTATATCGCCAACACGGTGAAATGCCGGCCGCCCGGCAACCGCACGCCGGAGCCCGACGAGATCGCCGCCTGCTGGCCCTATCTCGCGCGCCAGATCGACCTGCTCGCGCCCAAGCTGATCGTCGCCCTGGGCAAGCCGGCGGCGCAGACCCTGCTTGGGCGGGAAGTGAAGATCGGTGCCGAGCGCGGCAAGCTTCACGCCCACCACGGCATACCCTTGATCGTCACCTATCACCCGGCCTACCTGCTGCGCAACCTGACCGACAAGGCGAAAAGCTGGGAAGACCTGTGCTTTGCCCGCAGCACCCTGGCAGGGATATGCAACTTGCAATGATCGCCAGTGGCCCCATCTAGTGGCCGAAACCCTCTGAAGGAGAACCGCGATGCGTGTCAAGCTACTGCTGTTGGTTGCCGTCACCCTGCTCTCGGGCTGCGGCTACAATCAAATTCAGATCAACGACGAGCAAGTCGGCGCCGCCTGGTCCGAAGTGCTCAATCAGTACAAGCGCCGCGCCGACCTGATTCCCAACTTGGTCTCCGTGGTCCAGGGCTATGCCGGTCACGAGAAGGAAGTGTTGACGCGTGTCACCGAAGCCCGCGCCAACGTCGCCGGTATCAAGGCGACACCGGAACTGATCAACGATCCCGCCGCCTTTGCGCAATTCCAGAAGGCGCAGAGCCAGCTCTCCGGCGCCCTGTCACGGCTGCTGGTGGTGTCCGAAAACTATCCGCAGTTGAAGGCCGACGCCAATTTTCGCGACCTGCAGGCGCAGGTGGAAGGTACGGAGAACCGCATCACCGTGGCGCGCAATCGATACATAAAAGCGGTGCAGGATTACAACGTTTCGGTGCGGACCTTCCCCAACAACCTGACGGCTGGAGTCATGGGCTGGAAGACCAAGGCCAGCTTCACGGTCGAGGATGAGAAGGCCATCGCTGCGCCGCCGGCCATCAAGTTCGATCAGCCGGCCAAGTAGAGGCTGGCCATGCCGGCGTTCTGTCGCCTGTTCCTGCTGCTGGCGCTGACCGGGCTTGGCTTGGCCGCTGCCGCCGCAGCGCCGGCCGATGGCCTGCAGGCGATACCGCCGCTGACCCGGCACGTGGTAGACGTCGCCGGTATGCTGAAGCGGGGCGAAGCCGAGCAGCTCGATCAGCGCTTGATGCAGTTCGAGCAGCGCCAGGGCAGCCAGATCGCCGTGCTCCTGGTGCCGACGACGGCGCCGGAAGCCATCGAGCAGTATTCGATCCGCGTCTTCGAGGCCTGGAAACTAGGACGCAAGCAGTTCAACGACGGCATCCTGCTGCTCGTCGCCAGCCAGGACCGGCGGCTGCGCATAGACACCGGCTACGGTCTCGAGGGAGCGATTCCCGACGCCGTCGCCAAGCGCATCATCGCCGAGATCATCGCCCCGCGGCTGCGCGCCGGCGATACGTACGGCGGACTGGTTGCCGCCGTCGATCAGCTCGAGCGCCTGATCACCGGCGAGCACCTGCCCGCAGCCAGCGCCGGCAGCAGCAGCGAGGCGCCGCCATGGGATCAACTGCTGGTGATACTCATCGTCGGCGCCACCATCATCGGCAGCATCCTCTGCCTGCTGCTCGGCCGCTTCTTCGGCGCCCTGGCGACGGGCGGGGTACTCGGCGCCATCGTCTGGCTCATGAGCGCATCGCTGCTCGCGGCGATCGCGGCACTGGTGCTGGGTCTGCTTTTCGTGCTGGTCACGGGCGGCCGGGTCGGCCGCGGTGGCTGGGGCGGCGGCTGGGGTGGCGGTGGCTGGAGTTCCGGTGGCGGTGGCTGGGGCGGCGGTGGCGGCGGCAGCGCAGGTGGTGGTGGCGCTTCGGGGAGTTGGTAGATGAATCTCGCACGCAGCTTGAAGCATCTGATCGCGCCGCATTGGTTGACGCGACGCACCTTTCCGGCGGCGAGTCTGGCTGCCATAGAGGCCGCGGTGGCGGCCGCGGAGAAGCGCCACGCCGGGGAACTACGCTTCGTCGTCGAGGGCGGCCTGCCCCTCGCCGAACTCTGGCGCGACCTGTCGCCACGGGAGCGCGCGCAGGATCTATTCGCCCGGCTGCGTGTCTGGGACACCGAGCACAACAACGGCGTCCTGATCTACCTGCAGTTGATCGATCGCCAGGTCGAGATTATCGCCGACCGTGGCATTGCCGCGCGCGTGCCACCGGCGCAGTGGGAGGCCGTTTGCCGCGGCATGGAGCAAGCCTTCCGCCACGGCGCCTACCGCGACGGTGCCGTCGCGGCGGTCGAGCGTATCGGCGCCATTCTCGCCGAACACTTTCCCGCCGGCGCGGAAGAGAGGAACGAACTGCCGGATCAGCCGCTCCTGATTTGACCCCTTAATG
>Ga0172380_10000733_pt1 | contig 60395 bp, 43 predicted proteins | sample Leawe162metaG_FD_119747 | JGI IMG/M metagenome (GOLD analysis project Ga0172380, IMG submission 119747) | Leachate microbial communities from a municipal landfill in Southern Ontario, Canada - Leachate well 162 metaG | ecosystem: Engineered > Solid waste > Landfill > Unclassified | place... | reverse complement strand
ATTCTTGTGCTGCCGGCGCCGAAGATCAAACACTAAATCAAAAAAATCAACCACACTGGGGGGCACGGGAACAGAGCGATATTGAGGTTTTTTCTCCCTCCCCTGTTTATCGTGCTTTCTTTTCTTGAGGGTTCTGATGATTACCGCCTGGTCTTGCATGGAGATTTGCCGCGGGGTAAGTTCCAGAGCTTCGGAAAGCCGGCAGCCGGTGTAATGAAGGACGGAGCAGAAAACCCGGTTTTCTCTGGTCTCGACTTTGGAGGCGTCGAGAAAAAGTTTGCGCTCCGAGTCGGTAAGATAAAGCCGCTTGCCGTTTTCATCGAAAAGGGACATTTCCGGGAAAAATTAGCCATAATATCACCTGAAACAATTCGGATATTCGGTTTCCACTGCAAATCCCCCACGTAATAGCAACAGTAGTAATCATAAGATTCGAAAATGAGGAAAAACAAGGAGATTCGATGCGGCAATCTAAACCTGAACGGTTGGCTTCACGCGCGGCGGCTTTTAGCCGTCGCCGTGCAAGCAATGGTTCTGTGTCATGAGCCCCGCAGTCGCACAGTAAAAAGAGGGTAAACATAAAAATGATCTCATTTCAGTGTCAAGACATCTTCATAGAGCTTCTTCAAATGATCGTCAGACATATCCAAAATTGGTTCATACATGAAAGAATTTAGATGAATATTCTCCGGCGTCATGAGAATCACCCGTTTAATTGTTTCAAGTTGGCTACTGTCAGCTCCGGGTAACTCCTTAAACTTTTTCAATAGCGTTGGTGTTTGATTCGCACTAATGCCATCCACGAACTTGGCGTCGGATATTTTTTCTACCATAAATTTTTCAGCAGCGATTCGTATGGCGATTGAGAGGACAATTTTGTTTTCAAAGTTAATTCCATCTCCAATTTTAAGGCATTCGTTCGCCTCATTCTGAATGATATCTACCATCGGAGTCGTTTTATCAGCCGACGCTCCCGTGGTGCAAAATACCGAATTGTATATCTCGTCGAGCGATCCTTGAGTGATGCTTTCAGAGTCGTTTTTCCAGTGCAACAATGATGTGAGTTTGACAAAATCCGGATCTTTATCGCCCTTTGTGAATTCGACGATATTGCGAATGAAAGGAATGGACGCAATCCTTTTTTTTGCATCTGTAAAAAAATTCGGCTTCCAGTCATTCACAAAGACATTCTTGATCCCGACTGCCTGCTTCAAAGAAATACAATCATTGCTCTTGAAAGCCATAAGGCAATGAGAATACTTGACAAATCTGCTGTTAATTGTACGGAAAAAATCGAAATTGTGAGTTAAAATGATCTGGTTAAAGTATGGTTCTTCTGCAATATCTTTTAGGTATTGGATTATGGCGTATTTGTTTTTATAATCAAATGAGTCTGCGATGTCATCAATGACGAATACGGTTTCTTGTTTCGCCTTTTTTCGAGCTTCAACCTCAAAAATGATGTTTAAGATGTAGAGAGCCCTCTTTTCGCCTGTGCTTAGGGCCTGCATCAATGCAGCCCTCTCTACCTGTGCTTTGTCCACCCCATCCTCGAAGGTGAACCCAAGACTAAGTATAGGCTCCTGCCCCAAAATGACCGGGACCCTATTCTTTGCCGTAAGCTTGAACGGAACGAAAAAGCGACTATTGAAAATATCAATAACCGATTCCCATTGTGTCCGTTGTTTTCCCGCTTCCTCTTCAATCTCCAGTTTTCTTTTCTCAGCAGCTTGGTATTTTTCGAGCAAATCTTTATAGGTTTCAATTCGTGCCTTAAAATAAGACTTCCAAATTTCTTCTTTAAAACTTTCGATATTTGTCAGCTTAGGTAGAAGTTCCTCATGTTCCTCAAGGTAATCCTTAAAATCCCGAACAGTCGCGTTTTTATGCATCAGTTTCTCAAGGTCATCGAACTTCTTCCTGAGCTCCTTGTCGTTTGAGATGAGCTCCTTTTCTTTCGCAATCAGCTCTTCAAGTTGCTTTTGGCTAGTGATCTCCAGTTTCTCGTCAGCATTCAAATTCACTGAGTGATTGGCATTGAAAAACCCATTATCAGCAAGATTCTTTGCAATCGTGGACGCATTGTAGTAGTTAAATGTACCTTTTTTGAAATAGGTAGAAGCTGATAAAAGTTCATTATATTTTTTGATGTAGCTCTCAATCGCTGTTTTTACATCTTTTGTTCCAAGAAGACTCAAAACCTTCTCGTCAAATATCCTGTCGTAAATTATATCGGCGAATGGAGAATCTTTTTGGGCCAGCACCTCATCCTTGACGCGGATTAACGCACGATAAAATTCGTCGTCACTCTTAGTGAATGTGGAAGAAATTTCTTTGCTCAAGTCCTTCTTAGAATTAGATTGTTCCTTTAGCGCCTTCAAAAATATAGCTTTTGATTTATCTATTTCAATGTGAAGTTCTTCGTATTCCTTTCGCAGATCACTGTCAACAAGCAGGGTCGATGTTTTCTCCGTGTGACCGTATTCTTCATCATAAGGGCGGATGACAAGGACGCTTTCCTTGGGCAAATCAATACCTGTTTCATCAGTAATTTTCCTAATACACACTCGATCAGGGAATATCCGATCCTTTGATGCAGTACCGCCAGATATGTCTTTGAATGTCTGTGCTAACGATGTTTTCATCGCGCCATTAGGGGCATAGATGGCGTAAACCTTGTCCTTTGAAAAATCTAACTGTGTCTGAAGTTTTTTGATACCGTAACAATTTTCTAATTCAAAATTCAGCTTGTTCATTGCGACCCTCTTTTATTAGGTTCAAAGATCCAATTTAATTTATGCTACTTTTAACAGCTGGGCTCTCCACAAGCATATTTCGATTTGTGTGCTGCATATTAAAATACTTTGTGCAAAATTGACGATATTACCTGCGCCTATGTTGTAATAGTAAAGCACCGAACGCCGCCAGCACGCGCGACTTTGTAGTGAAGGCGAAGCCGCAACGAAAAAGACGTCGCTGTGACTGGCCTTGTTACGTTTATTTAAATTCTGACAAGTCAAAATTTCGCCTTATATATTCATCATACAAGGGAACAGTGAAATCAACTTCACCATGCTGAGGGGAAAAAACAAAACCTTTACTAATTAAGGTTGCTCGGACTGGACCAATTGACTGTAATTTTTTATTTAGCTTACTTGCGACATCTGCTGATTTATAAGGCCCTTTACCAAGAGAGGACATTGCCTTCATAAATTTCTTTTCAGCACTAGTAGCTCTGTCCATTCGAACTTTGAAGAAACTCCGATCTAAAGCTTCGATCGCTTTCTTATTTGATTCTGTGACTTCTCGTTCATTTATAACAGTGTTTGCCGCCTCATTCCAAGCGTAGCAACCAAACTCTTGAATAAAATATGGGTAACCTTTCGCCTCTTCCAAAATTTTATTTTTAGCACCATCCTCATATTCAACACTAAATTGAGCAACTGGTCCGATTAAAGCTAATTCGTCCGCTCCTTTGGCTAATGGACCTATAGGTATAAAATCAAATAGACGCTCTGCATACGATTTTGCATCACCGCTGAGTGCTGCAACTTGAGGAAGGCCTGCACAAATAAAAACAATGGGTAAAGTTTTCTGTGATATCCGATGGCTAGATGCTATAAGACCAGACATTGCTTGTTCTGACAAATATTGTACTTCGTCGATGAAAAAGCAAATGTATTTCTTTCCTTCTTTCGCTGCCTCACCTAATGCTACAAATAGATCGACAAGGTCTGTATCCAAATCACCACTATCTCCAAGTCCTACCGCAGCCTCTACATCAATTTTTAATTCTGGGCCGTCAGGAATGACCAAGGTGAACGCTTTAAGAATGCTAAGCGCATTAACAGCTTTATCTTTAAGATTTTCAACTTTATCTACTTTCAAAAGGCATTTTCTTACAGCCTTTGCAATTACTCGCCTAAAGTCGTCATTTTCAGACATTTCTAAATGTTCTGAGATGTACCCTTCATCTTCTGATATACGCTCAATTTCATTCAATAATACAGTTTTCCCAACGCCTCTTAATCCATAAAGCATTAGAGATCGCTGAGGAGATCCAAATTTGACGGACTTTAAGAGAGACCTTGCTTTTTCGATTTCGAATTCCCTACCAGCTATCACAAGTGGCTTAGTGCCCGCTCCGGGCCTGTAAGGATTTTTGTAACTCTCCATATTAATCTCTCAAAAAATTAGATTGCTTAGAATATTGCTCTGATAAAACGTAACGCCGCGCGGATGAGCGGCGGAAGCGTGGGCGAGCGGCGGAAGCGTGGGCGAGTGTGCTCGCCTGCGCTGGAGTCCGCTCGATCCGCTGGTTGGCCGGAGCGAAGCGGAGGCCAGCCAGTGGATCTTGATCCGCGCGGCGTTGGCACTCCGCGCAGCGGAGTGCCAACAAGTTATTAACTGGACGGGATTCGTCCTTTCAATAGCCATATTTGTGGCGTTAGCGATAATAGCAAAATACATACTAATATTTTGAGTCGACTAAAAAAACTAAAGAAAAGGGTCAAGTCCGCTTTTGGCTTTTATCCGTACATAAAAGTCAATACTTCCACCCCCAACAATGCCACTATTCTATCAGGTGTAATACTTTGCAAGGAAAATATGACGTGTATTTTTTGAATTACCAAACAGTATAATTGAGATGTGAAATGGCAATCTAATGCATTGAATAGAAATGGGAGTTTAACCTTCTTCCTGAGAGGTTGGGCAGGCCGGAGAGACAGAAGATGCCATAACATTCCATGACTGATCCCACACAGAAGCCGCTTGCCAAGGTCTTAAGGTGGATGTATCACACTGATGGCGGCACCTTACACTAAATCTCTGGAATAGATGATGAACATGAAGAAGCTATTTATTTTCTTATCAATTGCAATATTTTTCACAGTATTACCGGCCTTTTCTCAGCCAGGCAGCTCAACCAGCCAGTCCGGGCACGCCGGCAGCAATACTGGTATATCCAACTATTACAAAAAAACGTCAAAGCCGGCATTACCGACAAGAACTTACAACCGGAAAGACTGGCCCCACTGGACGGATGATGATCATGACTGCCAGAATACCAGAGCAGAAATTCTTATCCGCGATAACATTGGCCTGCTCAAATACAAGCGCAATAAACCATGTAATGTCACTTGGGGTAAATGGATCTGCCCTTACACCGGCAAAGAATTCACCAAGACATCGGACCTGGACATTGACCATATCGTTCCCCTGGCATATGCCCATAAAACAGGGGGGGCAAACTGGCCAAGAGCCAAGAAGAAAGAATTTGCCAATGACCAGATCAATCTTGTCGCCGTTGAGGATAACATTAACCAAGAAAAAGGTGATCAGGGTCCGGATGAATGGCGGCCGCCATTGAAAAGTTACTGGCAGGAGTACGCGCGCAGATGGCGCAAGGTTAAGCAAAAATATGGTTTATATATCGGCCCGGTGGAGGAAGCTGCCCTGAAAGACATGGAAAGACAATAATGTGGGTAATCAACATCCGGCATTGGCTCAACGAGCAGCTCGACGGTCCTGCCGCACCACAATTCAAAACCAAGGTAAAGATGCTCACCGAGTTTATAACCTATGTCACCGCTCTTGAAAGCGACTTGAAGTTGGTGATCCTCCACTTTGCTGGGGCAGTCCTGGCAGGAAACCATGCAAGACTGAATTGCACTTGAGTTGGACAGATGATGACCGAATATACTGGTTTTATGGCGGATCTCCTGACACGGTCTTTTTCATAAGCCAGCCTCCTTTTTCAGGCGGGCTATCTGTACTTCCATCTTCTTAATCCTGTTTCGCAATGCCAGGTTTTCATTATGGGTGATGACTGCTTCATGAAAAGCATCAATCAGATCAACCAAGACATCACGACAGGTCGAATCCGACTCCAGGACCACAACCGTCTTCATGATTTTTTCCGTAATGCTCGAAATAACGCCACCCGCGGTTTCTGCGGCTTTGTCGTGGATTAACTTCTTTTGCTCTACGCTACTATCTCCTTCCAAAATATCATCTTCCCGGTTTTCCAGGATACGACGACCAAGGGCGAGCATATCCTCATATGTAAGATGAAAATGAGCGGCTATTTTGGCCCGTACATCTTCAGCGCCTGGCTTGCGGCCTTTGATAATGGCTTTGATGTAGCCGCGGTCAATTTTTTGTTGACCGGCCTGATGACTTTGCGCACCCCTCCCCTCCTGATCCAACAAATAGATCAGCGCCGCATTAAAATACTTCGAAACCGATTGATCCATAAGTCAACAAGGTGCGGTGAAAACATAGCTGCGTTTTCACGCAAGATAACTTCCTTTTTTCAAATGGCACTGGAATAAAATGCTTACTGACTGGGGAAATCCTTCATCGCATCTCAATATTCCTTCTCTATGTCCACCAAACTCAGTCTTGATAGATGGGGTAACCCCAACATTCGTGCAATGAAGGGCCATTTGTAGCAGCGCACCACTTTTACTTTCGTATCTTTATCCACCCCAAGCATCATGTCCCTTCAAAGAATTAATGAAAAACATTGACGAAATCGCATCACCTTTGATATTTCCGATACGCCCCCAGGATTTGAAACAAAATACGGGAGTGCAGCAATCACCGCCCAGGTGAACTGCGCCCCGATCAGCGCGGCGCCGATCTCGATGCCGGGGAATCTGATTGCAGAATTATCAGGTCCGGAGCAGCTTGGGCGATCAAAATCGCAATCAAAAAACGATTGCCGGCAACCTGATTTGCTGGTGATTGCATGAGCATTCAATATCTCACCCTCTCAGGAAGCATCTCAATTTACGGTTTTGCTTAAATGGTTGATATTGCCGATGGATCTCAACGGTGATGTTACCAAGTTTCTACTTATCATGCTGAATTGTAATGATATCAAGTTAGAACTGCGTAGAATCCCCCATATTTTGTTGTCAATAATGTTAGGTTGGAGTAGATATCAAGAAAACTTGATAATAACTTGTTCCTGGCGGCGCAGCCGCCAGGAATCGCGGTGCTGACTTTGTCCAGCCCCTTGTCCCGTCGCCTTGGGCCAGAACTAGGAACTGGACCGGACACCGCACACCGATCTATCAAACTGCGTTTGCTTGATCGGCGCACGGCCCCGGTCAGCACCGCGATTATACAAAATAGAGCCCCTATACCAGATTGCACGAAAAGGAAATCATGAAGTTGGACGATTGGAAAGCCGAAACAATGGCGCGATTGCCAAATAGCAGAGTTTATAGTGTTTTTCAGGAGAAGTGCAAAAATGACCCAGCTGGAAATAAAGCGCTAGAACTAGTTGATACCGCTACCTTCTATGCCTTTCAAAGGACCAAAAGCATAATCCGTCATATGGGAGAATATACTCTCCACGACGGAGACCATCTATTCCGTGTCTTGTCGTTGATGGAACGGTTACTTTCCGATGAGCAGTTGCATGCGCTCAATGTACCTGAGCTTATGTTGCTGATATTATCGGCGTTTTTCCATGATATAGGGATGTCACCTGATGAACGAGACGTATTAGCGTGGGGAAAGATATGGGATGCTACGCCTCAATTTGAGTGTGACGCGGAGGAATCGGAGTACAAGAAATTTCAAAGGTTCTATTTTGCGAGACCTGATGATCGTGCTTGGGTCGAGGAATGCCTTCGCCACGGAAACAATACTGGGGCAGACCGTGCCAAAGCTCATGTCGTGAGCGAGTATATAAGAGCGACACATGCGGAGCGGGCTAGGCAAATAATTAAGAATGATTGGATAAATAAGATCGTATATCGCGATACTGATCTTACAGTTGAGTTTGCAGGCATTTGTTTTAGCCATAACGAAGATCCGCTTTCTGTATTGGATCTTGATCCTGCTTATCTGTGTGGCCCTGATCTTTATGCAAACTTACAACTCGTGGCTACCCTTTTACGTCTAGCAGACATTCTTGATTTCGACGCCAAGAGAACACCATCTATCCTTTTTTCTCACTTGTATGTGCGAAATCCGGTTTCCATAAGTGAGTGGAACAAACATCGTTCGATTGAAGCGTGGAGCATAACGCCAGAAATCATACAATTTCATGCAAAATGCCGTCATCCGGCGATTGAGGCATCTATACATGCGTTTTGTGATCTCATAGATGTCGAGCTTGGTGCATGCAACAATATCGTCGCATTAATAAATAAATCTGATCGCCGTTTCAGTTCTTCATCCTCCATTAGGCTACCCCTAAGAGTCAATCGGTCCAAGATTGAAACGAAGAAGGACATTGATGGTGCGCCCATTTATATTTATCGACAGACCCAGTTCAATCTAAGTAAAAAGCAAGTTATAGATTTATTAATGGGAACGAAACTCTACGGTAATCCTGAGGTGGCCCTGAGAGAACTGATCCAAAATTCTATAGATGCTTGCTTATTGAGGCAGGCACTAGAAGATACTTGGCAAACCAATTACATTCCGTTAGTTCACGTCAAATACTATTCTTTGGATGGGCAAGATATCCTTCAGGTAGAAGACAATGGAACCGGCATGGATCAGCACATTATCGATGCATACTATTCAAAAGTGGGTTCATCCTTCTATAAGTCTTCCGAGTTCTATGATTTGAAGTCCCAGGCCAGAGCTAGTTTTACGCCAACATCAAGGTTTGGAATTGGAATCCTGTCGTGTTTCATGGTCGCGGATACTTTAATAGTCGATACGAGGCGAGTATATGGGCCGCATGAATCTAGCAAACCATTGAGCCTTACTGTCGAAGGACAGGAAAGCATCTTTTGGATAAAACCCGGCGACCGATCAACTCCTGGCACTACAACTAAATTATTCCTTCGTAAAACTGAGAACCCTTGGGACCGAATGGATGAAAATGAATTCATTACATCGGTGGAAGGGATTATTCCGAATCCGCCATTTGAAATAAAGATCGAAACATCTTCCCACAGCAAGTCTAGGGATGCCACAAGTTTTCTTCAAATGCATGCAAGTGCATTAGAAGACCGATCGTGGGAGGAGCACGATAATATTCGGAAGATATCTATCGAATTTAATGATCCGTCAAAAGGCTTTGTCGGGTCAGCTGTTGTCGCCATATTAGAGAGTCATGGTGCCCCGGTGTCTAATGTTGAGATGACGTCTCAGACAGTCGATATAAATGGTGATCCGTACGAACTAGGAAAGAGCATTGCCATAAGTGCGAATGAAATACAAGAATCAGCTACGACTATCTCAATTGACGAGAATGGAGATATTGATCAATCGAATTCTCGTAGCTCACTGAATGAGTCTATATCCCGACTTTCGTTGCACGGTATAGAAGTTCCAACTACGTTATTCCCTAAATCATGGAGGATGCAAAAGAATCAGGTAAAGCTTTCATGGCCACTTCCTATGATATTGGTGGTGGATGTTTGCGGCGAAGCAGATCTAGATCTCAATTCACCGCGGACGCAGATAATAATGTCGGAAAAATGGGTCGACTTTGAGAAAAGGCTATCATTAGAAGTTTGTTCGAAGATTGCGAACTCTGTATCAAGCGATTACTGGGAAAAACTCAAAGATGTTTTATTATCAAATACGAAAAATTCCGTTTTCATGCAGAGTGTCAATGAGGTCGAAAAAAGTAACGATGTATAACAATGGGCTGCACGACGACATCAAATTCTCCGCTTCGCTACGAATTTGATGCGTGTGAGCCCTACCGTTGGGCCTCAAGACCGGGCTGAAAATAATATGTTAATATGTTGGGTTATTCCGGCTCTTTTGGTTTCTTCCAAGCAATATAAACAGTTTGAAACGTTATGAGAATAATAGAAGTGATGAGGACATTGACAAGGAGTTTCTCTTTCATTTTTCGAAAGGGAAACTAATTCATCCTCTTGTTTATCACTGGTGCAAGAGGGTAATATTGAATTGAAATGCCGAACCAACCGGTTCCCTTGACTCCAAGAACGACTGCGGACTTAACGGGCAAATCAGGTGGCGGCGCAAGTGACCTTGGGTTATGCCGGAAAGGAATACTATGTCAATAAAAGACAAATGTCCTATCTGCCAAAGTGATATGACTCTTACGTCAGACAGAAATGGTAGAGATGTATACCATATCGATTGCAAACATCGGTGCGGAGAATATTCAATCACCAGAAATGCTTTAATTAATTTGCAAAACACATCAATATCAACGCGACAATCAGCGAATATCTCAGGGTGGCTATGCGATAATCAAGGATATGAGATTGACTGTAAAATAATTGATAGTTTGACACAATTACCATCACCATCATTTCATGAAAAATCAGACAAGATTCTGCTATATTTAGAAAAGAGAACTCCATTTGCTGGTGCTAGAGTCAATAAAACACACAAATTTATAAGTGTTGGGTGGTGTGTAAACTACGAAGAGCTAAAAGAAATAACAAATTACCTAAAAGACACACAGCGTATTATAGAGGAATCAGCAACTCCTAATACATTTTTCAAAATTATTCCTCAAGGTTGGGACCATTTAGAGAAAATTAAATTTAGAAATTTCAGCAGCAGGCAATGTTTTGTTGCTATGTGGTTTGCACCTGAGATGGAGAAAGTTTATAGCAGTGCAATAAAACCTGCCATTGAATTTGTTGAGGAAGGTCTCACCAGACCCAGGTTTGAGGCATTAAAAATTAATAATTTTGAACATATAAACGATATTAACGATGAAATTATTGGCCAAATAAGGCGAAGTAGATTCATGGTGTGTGATCTTACCGGTCATAGAGGAGGTGTGTATTTTGAAGCTGGGTTTGCATATGGCTTAGGGATTGACGTGATATACACCTGCAGGAAAGATTGGACACATGATGAGATATTAAAAGATAAAACAGGGAATAGCGTAAAAAAGTTATTTGATTCAAATTCAAATATAATCAAAATCAAAAAAGAAGGTGTCCATTTTGATCTGGCCCATCGAAATCGTATTGAATGGACTTACGATGAATTGCCAGAATTCAAAGAACGACTGGAGAAAAGAATAAAGTCTGTAATTAAAATTAATTAAAAAATAGCATAACCGGGTCCATTAACGCAGACGGGAAGAACGTTTACGGCCTGACTGTCCAAGTCGGTTACCCGCTGGTTATGGGAATCGTTCATCTCTTGAGATTGCCACATCGAACATCTGAAAATATCAAACTACCCTCAGGTTATAAGATCTACTGTGCCATTCGAAGTCAAAAATCTCCTCTACGCCCCAGGATTTGAAACAGAATACGGAATCCCGTAACATGTAGGAATACTTATTTACTCAATGAGTGACTATTTTTTTTGACATTGACACACTCAATGAGTAGATTGGATACATGAAACCGAATGAACTAAAAACAATTAGAAAGGCAATGGGGGCCAGGCAGCAGGATCTGGTAAAAGTATTAGGCATTCCGCTGCGGACATATCAAAATTGGGAGCAACCGGAAGAAAGCCGGGAACACCGCTCGATACCGGATGAATTTGCAGACCGAGTACGAAGTCTGGCCGAGCTTAAAGCCGACCAAGGTGGGACTGCATACCCGAATGATCTAATCTGGTTGCAAATTCCTGTACGAAAGCCGGAGATGGAAGCTCTGAAGCGCAAAGCGATGATCGCAGATAAAAACCTATCGACGCTTGTCCGGGATGTTATTCTTGAAATACGTCATCATCAAGAATAGGATTTCTTCTTGTCACCACCGACCTAAAATGAACCCACCCGCCAACGGAAAACGAACCCGCCAAACTGGTATTTCAGGCTAACGCGTCACCGATTTCGAGACCCCACCTTTTCTCAATTCCCTATTTTTGTACTCATTCTTTCTGTTCCGTTTTTATTATCGTTTCGTATCCAATTGTCTGGAGGAAACGATGCCACGTCGAAAAAGTAAAAAGCGTCCTTGTCGAATCTGCCGAAAATGGTTCATACCAAATCCTCGGGTTGGGGATCGGCAGAAAACCTGCGGTGATCCAGAGTGCATGAGAAAATGGCATGCCGGAAAATGCGCCGAATGGAACAGCAAAAACCGAAGATGTGCTCAGGAAAATTATTTGCACGACAAGCTGACACTTGCGGTCGGAGAAAGTGAGGAAGACAACAAGACATCGACAGCCACCGCGTCAAAATCCTCTGTTTTCGCCTCCGGTTCCGTTTTTTTCCCACAACTACCACGATCTCTTATTCAAGAGGTGATAGGTGCGCAACAACTGGTAATTATAGAATATCTAGGCCGACAACTCTTAAGATCCGTTCAAGAGGTGATCAGAAGGCAACTAATAGAAATAAAAGGAGATCCAGCACAACTACCCCCAACAGGTCATTCAAGAGGTGATAGCATTTCCCACGGGATTTAAGATATGTTGCGACTATCATTTCTTTCTCAGGAGGCGGCATGTCGACATCATCACTATCTCCCACCGCGGAAACGGTAGAGCTTTCATTGGACTGCATTGGTGAACAGTTCAGTACCTTACGGATCGTCAATCCGGCAGCGGACACTGCCATACTCCGATCAATGGAGCGTTATGGTCAGATAATGCCCGTGGTCGTCAGTGAGATGGCTGGCAACGAGTATCAAATGCTTGATGGTTTCAAGAGACTGCGAGGTGCCAGAGCACTGAGCATGAAGTCACTCAAGTCGCAGATAATGCGTTTGAATATTCGTGCCGGTAAGGCGGCGCTGGTGCAGCTGAACTGGGTGAGAAAGTCAATAAACAGCATGGAAGAAGCGCTGGTGGTGCACTCACTCTTTCATGAGGACAGCTTAAGTCAGGTAGAGATCGCCATCCTGCTGGGGCGCCATAAAAGTTGGGTCTGTCGGCGGATAGCCCTGATCGACCGGTTGTGCGATGAGGGGCGAAGCCAGATAAAACTCGGCCTGCTGCCGATCAGTATGAGCCGGGAGCTAGTCAAGTTGCCACGTGGCAACCAGGAGGCATTGCTGGAATCGATCGGCAGACATCATCTCAGCTGCCGTGAAACCAGCAAACTGGTTGAGGAATTACAAACCCGATCTGAGTACGATCACCAGACGATTTTACAAAGGCCACGGGAGGTGCTGCAGTATCAAGACGATCTGGACACGACGGCAAGCACCTCTTTCTCTCCGCCTGTTCGGACCATACACCGTAAACTTCTGCTCATGGAACGACAGTGCCTGTCGGCTTCCTTTATCGTGCAGACCACGGAATTCGGAAAATTCGAGGAAAATGAAGAGCGATTTTTAGACAACTGTTGCAGGGAGGCTCTGCGTACCCTTGAACAAACCAGCAAGGATTTTCGCCGGATCGTGTCGTCTGATCGGAGCACAGTTCGATGACCACCATCATCCACAGCCGGGAGGAACTGGAACGGTTGCTGGTGACCATGAACGGTGAAGGTTGGAGCATTCGGAAACTCGCCCATCATTTTTCCATCAGTCGCAACATGGTGCGGCGTGTCTTGCGCAAGCACGCTTCTGCCCGGAACCAGGGCCACGATATTGTCCGAAAACAGACAAAACAGGCAACACCGCGGCACAGCAAACTGGATCCTTTTGTCGGGAGAATCAAAGAGCTGCTCAAGGATTTTCCCAAGATAACCGGTCAACGCGTGTACGAAGAGATCACCGCCGCCGGTTATAACGGGGGCATAAGTATTCTGCAAGATCGGTTACGCATGCTTCGGCCGACGCCGAAAAAGACTCCGGTGATCCGCTTTGAAACCGCACCCGGTCTGCAGGGCCAGATGGACTGGAGCCCCTATACTATAAATTTTCTGCGTTGCGGCAAGATTACAGTCAATTGTTTTTCTTATATTCTGGGCTTTTCCAGGCGGCAATATATCGATTTCACCATGCGGCGGGATTTCTTCACCCTGATTCGACGCCATCAGGACAGTTTCTCACACTTCAACGGCACGCCCCGGCAGTGCCTGTATGATAACGAAAAAACTGTTGTACTGCGCTGGGAGGCGGGAAAACCGGTATTTAATCCGTCTTTCGCCGCCTTTGTTACCCATTACGAGTGCAAACCCATCGCCTGTATGCCAAAACGGGCCCAAACGAAGGGAAAAATCGAAAGACCTTTCCAGTACGTGGAACATAATTTACTCGGTGGCCGGAAATTCCAGGATCTTGACGATCTCAAGGCATCTGCCCGTTGGTGGCTGCAAAACCGTTCGGACACTCATATCCATGACACCACCGGCAGACCGCCCCTGGAATTATTCATGGAAGAGGAATTAGAGGCGCTGACTCCGCTGCCGCATTGCCCGTATGATGCAGGAGAGGTGGCTTTACGGGTCTGCAGTATTGAAGGATATCTTGAGTTTGAAACCAACCGCTATCCGGTACCCTATGAATATGTGACCGATATTCTGACCTTGAAGGCCACGGAGCATGAAGTTTTCGTCTATTCACCGGAACTGGCCCTGATCGTACGGCACGAGCGCCTCCAGGCCGGAGCGGCGATAACCCTTGATGCCAAGGGTATCCATGGCCCACGTGCCGTGCGCTATGGCCTGGAACCGGTCCGGGAGCAATTCCTCGCACTCGGTGACGAAGCCGAATCTTTTCTCGCAGGGCTTATGGCACAACAATCAAAGAACGGTGGCTTTCATGTCAGGGCAATACTGCGGCAGAAAGAAACCTACCATTCTGACGATATCCACCGGGCCATTACCCACGCCTGCCGGTACCAGGCCTATGACCATCGGGCGGTGGAGCGTATCCTCAAGATCAAGGCAAAACCACGAACCTTGGAATCATATCGCAACGAACGAGCCGCGGATAATCTACGCAAAGCCCTGCCGCCGATCAAGCAGCGGTCGTTACAGGAGTACAGCTCACTTTTAGGAGACAATCGTCATGAAACATCGACCAGCAACGGGCAGCTTGGAACTGATTCAAAACAGCCTGAAAACCCTCAAGCTCAGCACAATAGCAGCGATCCTTGATGATGAGCTCGCCCGTGCCGCTCAAGCAGCCACGCCGCCGACCGAATTACTTGAACGACTGTTAACCGCGGAAGCCGATTCCCTCATTCAGCGGAGAATCGAACGTCGTATAAAGGAGTCAAAGCTTCCGGACAGGAAGCTATTGGCTGATTTTGATTTTGACTTCCAGAAAGGAATCGACAAGGCACAGATCTTGGAACTGGCCAAACTTGACTTTATTCGACGCAAACAAGGAGTAATTATTGCCGGCAATTCAGGCACGGGAAAAAGCCACATTGCCAAAGCCCTGCTGTTGCTCGGATGCCGGGAAACTTACCTCTGTCGGTATACCACGGCAAGCGACATGCTCAGAGAGCTTTTCTCAGGTCTTGCCGACGATACTCTTACCCTGAAATTAAAGCGTTATCTGGTCCCTGACCTGCTACTCATAGATGAAGTCGGCTTTGACCGCCTTGAACAACAAGATCCACGAAACGCCTGCCTTTTCCACAAAGTGATCGACGGGCGTTACTGTAAAAAATCGACGATGATAACCTCAAATATTGATTTTAAGGAACTGGGAGATTATCTGGGTGATCCGATCATCACCACCGCTATTGTCGACAGGATGGTACATCATTCCATTATCTTGAGCATCGAAGGCCCTTCCTGGCGGCTTCATCAATCCCAACAGTTGAACAACCATACCGCAGGCCATCAACAGTAATATATCATACCTCTCTACAGTCGTCTCTATCCGCAACTTACCTGACAGCTATTCGTTGAGCTCTTGACGTAGCAAACAGTTTCCCGCGCCTTTCTCCCATCAACGCCCCCTGGCGGGGAAGCCTTCCGCCCTACGGGCTCCAGGCTTCCCCGCCAGGGGGCGTTGACCATCTCAGCTGTTACTTTTATTTCTTCCGGTGGGTTCGTTAATCGGTGGAAAACCCTGATTGTATCAGCAGACTGCAATTTATGGGTGGGCTCGTGGCACCCCTTCAAATGGGTCTACTTTATCTCGGTGGTGACATTTCTTCTACGCATATGAAAATCTGATTACCACCGAATCTCAGCCAGTGCTTCACCGTCATTCCCGCATACGCGGGAATGACTTGGTTGATTGAGACTGACACACAAGAATAACGTTTTACGGTGATCTTGAAAGTCAAAATGTCTCCCTTTAGTTGTTCCAGGATTTGAAACAGAATACGGATTGCAATCACCGCCACGGTGAGTTGTTCACCGATCAGGCCGGCGCCGGTCTCGATGCCAGGAAATCTGATTGCAGAATCGCTATATCCGGAACAGCTGCAGCGATCAAAATGCAATCAAAAAATCGAATACCGAGCACCCAGGCCAGATGGTGATTGATGGCATTTAACGTTCCACCCCCTTTTTCTCTTTGTTGGGTTACCGCTATTACAACTCCGCCATCCTGTCACGGTTGCTCACATAGTACGAGACGACTGGTAACGAGAAAGCACGGTCTTTGATCAAGGAGAGCATGCAAAACCGGGGGAGGCTCTTCTGAGAGCCGGTGATTCTGCGTTACCAAGCCGCAACGATCGTGAAAATTTAAGTATTGCCCAACTCATTTCGTTTTGCCGCGATGTGGGCAAAGAATCTCTTTCTTCCGACGCCGACAATCTCACAGACCTCGGGAGCGGTCTTGTCTGAAATTGTGCCTCGTCCGCAGTATTTGTGGGCAAATTGAGGTTTTAAAATCCGATTCGTCGGGATGCGAAGCGAAGAGACCCAAAAATATCTCGTAGCGTAGCAGACCCTACCTTATTTTTTAGTTTTTAGTTTTATCTCCCTGGCGTTAAGTGGGTTTTCTAGATCCATCATCAAGGGAGGATAGAACCGCCGTTCATATCATGAGCCATATGAGCAAGGCCATTGATGAGGTCAGGGCCGCGGCGACCAAGGATCTCAAGGCCAAGGGGAAAAAACCGTTGCTGACGGGGAGCCGCTGGTGCCTGTTGAAACGACCGGAAAACCTTACCGACAACCAGGTGGACAAGTTTGTGGATCTGCTCAAATGCAACCTCAAGGCGGTCTGGACGTACCTTCTCAAGGAAGATTTTCAGCGTTTCTGGGAGTACCAATCTCCAGCCTGAGCAAGCAAGTTCCTTGATCAGTGGTCTACAAGAACCATACGTTCCCAGCTCAAGCCTATGAAGAAGGTTGCCAAGATGCTTCGCTCTCACAAGGGACTCCTGCTCAACTGGCTTCGTGCCAAAGGAGAGATCGCTCTTGGCTGCGTGGAGGGTTTTAATAACAAGGCAAAGGTGACCACGAAACGATCCTATGGTTTTCGATCTCCAGCACTGCTTGAAATCGCATTGTATCATACACTTGGAGATCTACCCACACCCGAGGTCTCCCACAGGTTCTGCTGAAGAGCCAAAAATTCCAGCTGGTAATTGACGAAAAGAAAGATCGGATTGGTTTCGTTGCGGCAGAAACGTCTTTCCCCAGCCCATTATTCCTTGCCAGTGCTGCCTAAAATAATATAGTATCATCTATCCCTACCAACAAACTCAATCACATAGCACAGCACAGGAGAACCAATGAACAAAACAGATCTGATCAACCAAATAGCCGAATCAGCAAACATAACAAAAGTAAATGCTGACAGGGTATTGATCTGCATGCTCGAAGCCATAACCGATTCATTGCAGAAAGGTGAGAATGTCACTCTCATTGGCTTTGGCACCTTCTCAACAAGCAAGCGATCTGCTCGTGCCGGCAGAAATCCTCAGTCTGGTAAAGCCATCAAGATTCCAGCCAAGACAGTGGTTAAGTTCAAAGCTGGAAAGAAATTGGGAGATGAGGTGAATAACGGGTAAGAGCATTTGATTGGCGACCAGATGGGCTATTTTGCGGTCCTAATCGGCCACATCGTCCAAGTTTTCAGAATTACAGGATAATTTTCTTGACTGTCTTTTGATGTTTATCGTCCTTTTTCAGCCAGTTGCTTTTGTAGGTGGAGAGCGCAAGAGACTCTGCAGCATGGAAGATGGTGATGATGTGACAACAAGACTGGGCGTGATACTGGTAGGTTATTGGTGATACAAGATTCATGCTGCCATGACAATTGCCTTTCGGTGGCATATCGTAAAAGATGGCAGATTGTCAGAGTGGCTTTGGGGACCAAGATAAACACACTCATCAAATATATCAGTATCAGATTTCCGTGTGAGAATCTGTGTGAGAAAACTAATCCAAAATCTGCCAAAGCATAAAATATCTGCCAAAATGTGGAAAATTTAACATATGCAATTTCAACAAGTTACACAAATGATGAGGTTTGTGAAGCTCAGAAGTAAATGACTCTTAATCAGCAGGTCCCCGGTTCGATCCCGGGACGGCCCACCATAAATATAATCAAGCCTTTAGCTCATTTTTTTGAGTTAAAGGCTTTTTTTATTTCACGGCATCAAAAAAGTCCTTGTGATCGTTTCAGCAAATCTACTCCTTATCCTCCATGGCCCGCAGCTCTTTTTCATATTGGTTCAAAAGATCCCGGTCATTGGTGACATATTTGGAGTTTTTTTTCTGCGCCCAGAACTCAAATTGTCTATCCGAATTCCCGCTTTCTATCCTTGCCGTCAGTTTATCGATCTGATAACGCAGATAAGCCTCACGGGCAAACGAGTCATCAGCATCTTCCTCGGGATCGTTGTCATGAACGCCGGCAAGGGATTCGTTGGATGCAGCCGCATCGCCATACTCTTCCATCCCCTCTCCATTGTCTGCGGACAAGGAGTTCCCGGTTCCGGAAAGTGAGGTTGCGTTTTTTCCAACCGTTCTGCCCTCAGAATAGGAAGTTTCTCTGGTATCCATAGTGCATTTCTCCTCTTTTTTGTCATAGACGTTTGCAGGCCGGAAGAGGTTTGCCTGCCCTCTGTTGCCATGGGCGCGAAGGGAGAGTGCATCTTCTGGCGTTTTAACGCGGCCGGACAAGCCAGGAACCTTAGCGTTCATCCCCTCCGCTTTACCTTTGGCGGCAGGAGGGGGCAAACAGCCCGTCACCAGCTGATACCGGCCCCCGTTTTCCGTCAGCACCAGGAGTTTTTCACCAACCGGCGCAGACATGGTGCCGGACAAGAGATGCAATCCCTGGCGCTGGGAATCCGCGGAAAAAAAGATCAGGTAATTATGGCCGGCAAGCAAGGCCTGTATGACCTTTACCACTGATCCGTCCTGAATATCCGCGGCAACCAGCTGATCTGCATACAATCTCGATGCCGTGACAATCTCGATGCCGGCTGCAGCGGCGATTTCCTCCACCAGCTGCACCAGGGGCGTCCTGTCGGTTTTAACGGTGAGCCGGTCCTGCCGGTAAACCAGCTGATAAGCAGACTCAGCCTTTTTGGGGCCGGTACTGGCGGAAGTGCCGCCCATCCCGCCAAAGAAAAAAAACAGGGCAAGGCTTGCCAGCATGAAGGCTTTTCCGGTGGTTCCTGTCATCACCATTGTGGACCAGGGTTAACGGGTTTGCTTGTCGATTTTATCCAGATATTCCTGCAGCAGTTTTTCCAGCTCCACCTTTTCCAGCTGGGTCAGCGGCTCCCTGGCGGACAACGAATCCAGGACATCTTTGTTCTCATATTTTTGCACCAGTTCCCTGGACAGGCCGGCGAGGCCGGCATTGTTGTTCCTGCAGCGCTTATGCTGCTGCGCCTCCTGGCTTAATGAAGCGGTAAGTTTCTGATTTTCTGCGGTAAGGGCCGCATTCTTTGCATCGCGTTCCCTGACGGTATTGACGCTTTCCTCCCGCAGTTCCTCAAAACGGTTTTTCCACTCACTGATATTTCCTTGAAGTTTATCAATGGTGGCCTGCAGCTCGGCAGGGCCTTGGGCCGTTTCTTTCCTGACCTCCTCAAGCTGGGCGACGGCCAGCTCCTTCTCCCGGGTCATGGCGGTAATGCTGGCCTCAGCAGCCCGCAGCTCGCTTTCCAGAGCTGACTTGGCCCGCATATAACTGCCGGCCAGCGATTTCTCTTCAGCGATTTTTTTCTGGATCAGCTTTTCCCGGCTTTCCAGCCTGGCCACATCCTGCTGCAGATTATCGCGCTGCCGGCTGAGGGTATGCCCCGTATAGCCAAGCCAGACGCAGCCGCCGGCAGTGACAACCAGCGCCAGCAGCAGGATTTTCGTCAAAACAGAGCTTTTCATCTCAGCCGGCCTCCTTTATCGTTAATACTTGACATTGAGATCAACCTGCAGGGTATCCACACTGAACTGGGGCCCCTTGATTTCATCACTGGTGAGCCAGCGCAGATCTACCCAGACGTTTTCCGACAGGCCAAGGGAACCGCCGAGGATCCATCCCTTGGCGTTGGTTCCGCCCAGATGGAAATCGGAATCGGTAAAGGCGTCCAGCACGGCATCCGCTTCCAGATACTTATATTTGAGAAAGGCCAGCCACTGGCCCCTGTCCTGGATCTTCGGATAGCCGACACTGAGTCCGACCATATAGCCCTCATCCTCTTCCACATCACCCAGTTTATAGGTGTCATGGCCGAAAATTCTTGCCGCCACCTCGTCCTGGTCATAGCCGACGTTTTTCACGAAATCACCGCCCAGGATAATATGCACCGGATCAAAGAAACCGACATCAAAGGTGCCGGTAACGTTCACCTCCTTGAAATCCGAGGCCAGGCCCAGGACGGTATTCTGCGGGTCAAGATAGAAAAGGGTATTGCCTTTCTGCAGATACTGCGGAGCGGTATAGCCGGTCAAGGGGGCGCCTGCGGCGGTGTCGCTTTTGCCGACAATGTTATCGTAATCATAGTAGGCCACGGCCAGCTTGAGCTGGTAGCCCTCCATGAACCGGAAGTTAAAGCCGGCCTGGCTGCCGTAAAGATACTTGTCTTCCGTGGTGTCGGCGAATTCATCAACCCCGAAGGCGCCCAGGGTCAGAAACCCGCTCAGATTACCATTGAAATCCCGGTTATAGGTGGCGGCCAGCCCTTCAAAATTAAGGTCGCTGTCCCAGACGAGATCCGTATTGAACCAGGGATTGGGAATACGCCCGCCCCAGGCGGTCAGCTCATTGCCCGGCTGCCACTGGACATAGGCCTGGTCAAAGACCACGCTGTCCTTGTTCATATAATCACCCAGGGTGTCGTTGGTGGAAACCGGATCCTCCTCGTTGCCGGTGGACAGCCGAACCGCGGCCTTGAGCTGGTCGTTGATCTGGGCCTCGGCATTCACCCTTACCCTGATGCGGCCCCGTTGCCGTTCCGTCTGGGGATAGACCACCTGGTCAGGCAACTTTGAGGGATCAAGGAAATTGGAGTTTTGTTCATCAAAGTAATCACCCTGGTAACGGAGCCGAATATCTCCGCCGAAACGGATTCTGTTGGCCCAGTTACCGGCCGCGGCCATCTCCTTTTCCTTGAACTTTTCATTCACATCCTTGGCGACCCGGCTTTCCACGTAGGGGCTGACCCGCTGCGCCACCTCGGAGGTGATATTATCGATGAGCAGTTTCTTTTCCTCTTCCGAATGATACAGCTTCGCCTCCTGCGGGACCGGCTCCGCCTGCTTGCGGTAACGGGCGATGAAGCGGTCCGCCTCTTCCTGGTTGATGATCCCCTTTTCATTGAGGATCTCGATCAGCGCCACGATACTGTCAAACGACTCGGCGGGGGTCTGGCCATAAACAGCGGCGGAGTTCAGCAGCAACGCCGACAAGGCGGCGCAGGCGATATATTTCCTGTTGATCATCATTTTTTCTCCCATCTCCTGCGGGACATCTCATCCCTGTGATGATATTTTAAGTTTAATTACCTTCGGCATGTCACTCGGCGGCGGTTCGTTCACCGCCGCTCCCTCAAGTATCTGCGCCACCGCCTTGTCCATCTCCGGATTGCCGGACGAACCCTCGATTTTGTAGGCGCTGACCTTGCCCTGCTCATCCAGTTGAATCTTGACAACGGTCTGCAGCTCCCCCCTGGGGATGCCGCCATGCTCCTCAAGATGCCGGCGCACCAGATTTTCCAGCTCTTCCCGGACGATCCGGGTATACCAGGCGTACTTCCGCAGCAGGTCCTTGCCGCCGCCCCCGCCGCCGATCAATGACCGCCCCCCCTTTCTGGCGGCCAGGCCGAAGCCATCGCTGCCCGACCCGCCCTCGGCGTCCAGCCCAAGCAGCTCGCCGGGCGGCGGCGCATCAACATCCTCTGCGGCATCCTGCTGCGGCGCCTCTTCAACCACCGATTCTTCCATGACCTCCTTCTGTTCCGGCGGCTGCTCCTTCATCTCGGGTTGAGGTGGCGGCGGCGGAGGGGGAGGCGGAGGTTTGACCAGCGTCACCATCTGCACCTGCCGCTTGCGCGCTTCCGGCTTGTCCTTGAGCAGCAGACGGATGCCGGAGACGCAGGCCATGAGCAGCACCGTCACAACGCCGGCGATGATGAAGACAATGGCTTTGTTCTGTTTCATTATTTCACTACCTTCTGGGTTACCAGCCCCATCTGGCTGATATCCAGTTTCTGCAGGAGATCAAGAACATCAACAACCTTCTGGTAATAGATCTGTTCATCCCCCTTGATGATCACCGGCAGATTGGGGTCAGCCGCCCGGTAAGTCCTGAGCATGGACTCCAGTTCCGTCATGGTTACCGGATAGGCGTCCAGATACATCTGGCCGCTGGAATGGATGGTGATCGCCTTGGTCTTCGGCTTGGCCAGGGACGGGGCGGTGCTGGCCTTGGGCAGATTCACCTTGACGCCCTGCACCGCGGCGGTGACGGAGATGATGAAAACCACCAGTAAGGTCCAGGCCAGATCCAGCATGGAGGTGATGTTCAGTTCGTCATAGACCTTGCCATCGTAGACATCTTTTTTCATTTCTTCGCCTCTTCCTTGTGCAGTTCGACCCTGATGGCGTATTCATCAAGGAAGATATTGAGATCAGAGGTGATCAGCTTGATTTTGATGTTCAGGAAGTTGTAGCAGAACAGGGCCGGGATGGCGACCAGGAGCCCCATGACGGTGGCGGCCAGGGCCGAGGCGATGCCGGGGGCGATGCCCATGATATTGGCCTCGCCCGCCTCGGCCATGGCGGCAAAGGTGTTCATGACCCCCCAGACGGTGCCCAGCAGACCGAGAAACGGCCCGCCGGAGATGGCGACCGTCAGGGAGGCCACCCAGGAGTTCAGCCGCTTGATTTCATGCATGTATGCCTTCTCGATGGCCAGCATGAAATGCTTCATGCAGTCCGCCTCGAATTTTCCGCCGTTTTCCCGGCCGCAGCCATGGTCGTCCGGCCTGGTCAGTATCTCATAGCCGGCCTGATAGATCCGGTACAGGGAAGAAGAGCTTAATTTTTCATCCCCGTATTCCATGATGGGCTCCTGGCGCGACAAGCGGTCAAAGGTTTGCCGGAAAATCCGGTTCCCCTTTTCCATGGTGTAATAGCTGTAACTTTTCCCCAGCACCACTGCCCAGCTCCATAAGGAAACAGCCAGCAGAAAGGCGATGATGATCCAGCCGTCAAGGGTGATATTGGAGACAATGATTGCCAGGTAAACAAGGGCCAGATTATCCCCCCCGCCGCCCCCGGTCTCGGCGGCGCCAAACACGGTGATGGCCGCGTCCGGGGCCTGGCTTCGGGCGGCCAGGGTCAGCCAGTCAGGGGAAAGGGCGCTGCTGGAAAAACGCACCTCGTCCAGCTCCCCGGCAAAACCTCCCTTGGCCGAGGCCCCGCCGATGAGGAGATCCGAGGCCAGTTTCGGCAGCTCGTTGGGCAAGGTCGTGGTGGTGGTGGCCACCGGCGCGCCGTTGATCAGGATATGCAGCTCGCCGCCGGCCACCCCGCTTATGGCCACGTGATTCCACTGCTCAAGGGCCAGTTCGCCCACCGGGTACGAGGAGAATTTCCGGGCTTCCCCGCTGGTGAATTCCACCACAATCGCCGTCCCTTCAATGCCTACCTGCAGCATGCCCGCCTTATCCTTGCGGGTCAGCAGCGGCGCGCCGGTCTGGGGCCGGGTGATGCGCACCCAGGTGGAGAAGGTGAAACCCTGGTTGGTTTCCAGGGAAGGCGAGGCGGGCACGGTCAGCATATCCGCCGGACCGTTCAGGCTGATCCCTTTGCCGATAATGGCGGGCAACCCCTGGCCGCCGGTGAATGCGGCAGCATTGTTATGAAAGCCGGTGCTGTCCTGCGGCATGCCCTCGGTCTCGGCAAAATGCAGAACCAGGGCCTGGCCGTTGTCGAAACAGCCCGCCGGGTCGGAGCCGTTCACCGCCTCGGCGCTGCCGTAATAGATGTACAGGGAGTTGGCGGCGCCGGCTGTGACGCGCGGCACCTTGACCCAGATGAGGGCCATCTCCTCCAGGCTGTCATAACTCTCAAGCTGATATTTCAACTGGGTGGCATCATCACCATCGACAAACCGCAGGTCCGCCCCGTCCTCCCTGGCCTGGGTAAAATCGAAATTGCCGCCGTGCAGGCGGATCAGCAGCGGCACCCCCTCCACCGCCGCGGCAATGGACGCCCCGGAGGCCGAGGTGTCCAGATTAATTTTTTTCCGGTACTTCCACCCCTCATTCCACCAGGCATCCGCCTGCCCTGTCCAGACCAGCAGCAGCAGGACGGAAAACAAACCCAACCAGCACCTCTTTGCTCTACACATGCGTCATTTCCTTTTTTTCGTATTATAATTTTTCCTGCAGATCGATTACTTCCACCTTCAACACCTTTGGCACCAGCGTTTCGCTCAGATCGCTCGTCTCCTGCAGGGCATTTTTCTGCGTCTCGCCGATTCCGGCGGCGCTTGGCGAGGCCATGGTGGCGGTCATGATGGCCCCTGCCCCGCTCAGCGCCCCGATGTTGACGCCAGACCCGCGCTGGACAGGCACCCCGACTCCGGACTGGGAGAAGCTGATATTCTGGGCATTGACCACCTTGGCGGCAACCAGATAGATATTGCCGCCATTGATGCCCGCCTCGCCTGCATCAATGGTGCCCTTGGCAAAGAGATAGATATCCCCGGCCTCCGGTGTTTGCCGCGGCCCGTTCGGTCCGTCCGGATCATAGGTGATGGCCCTGATGCCGGAGCCGCCCACCGACGGTTTCTTGAAGAGTTCGGCGATGGATTCTTCATTGATGCGGGATACCGCGTCGCCGCTGGCATTGACAGCTGTTGTTGAGCCGCGGCCGGCATTAAGGTCATTTTCGGTCCAGATGGTGATGTCCCCGCCCATCCAGCTCATGGCCCGGGACTCGTTGACATTGACCGCGCCCACGGAAAAGATATTGATGCCGCCGCCGAATTCGGTCTTGATGCCGCTGCTGCTGTTGCGCTGGGTAAAGGAGGTGCCTCCCACATCCAGGTCACCGGCGGAGAGGATGTTCACGTCGCCGCCGTAAAGGGTGGCGATCTTCGACTGGGTCATGCTGATCCCGGCACTTGCAACAGTTTCCGGATAAAGGGTGCCGAAGAGGGGCAGAATCAGTTCCTGCCGGACGCGGTCTTCGATCTCTTGGGCCTCCTTCGCCTTGTCCCCCTCGGCCAGCAGCAGGGAGATTTCCTTATTGGCGGCGCGGATGGCGTCGAAAAATCCCTTCACTTCGCCGGGGGCAAGGTCCCCGGCGATGCCGGACAGCACATAGAGGTCCGCCCCGTTAAAGGAGAGAGAGGGATGAACGCCGTCATCCCAGGCCGTCGCGGCTGCTTCCGGACCGTTGGCCACGCTGCGGATGCCCTCCGTGGTGCCGAGGGAGATGGAGCCGCCGGCCTGCACCAGCCCATCTCCGGGCCCGGCAAAACGAAAGCCGGAATAAAAGATGTTTCCCCCGATCCTTTCATAGGAACCCATGACAATGTCCCCTCCTGACCGCACAAAACTGATGTCCGTGGCGTCGATATTCTGCGCTCTCAGTTCCAGGTCGCGGATATCATTGCCCGCCGTGACCTCCGTTCTCTTGGGTGACTCAATGCGGACATTTTCAATATTTCTCCCTGCGGCAACGGTAACCGGCAGCGGATCGGCGGTATGGAGCGGCAGATCAGGCGCATCCGTGCCGAGGTCCGTGGTCTGCAGGCCGTACCAGTCGTCCGGATCGCTCTGCAGCATTCTGATAGAGGCCGGCTGGGGATAACCGGCCGTGGTGTACGAGGTGCCGCGGATGTCATGCCCGGCCGCCAGATGGAGGTTTCCGTCGGCCGCGGGGGAAAGGATGAGTTCAGCCATGGACAGGATGATATCCTGGCCCGCCTCGATGGCCAGGCGGGCGGGCAGGATGGTCACCAGACTCTTGGCATTGCCGTTTGCCGTTTCATAATCAGAATGGCCGGTAATGGCCACATCCCCCTGCACTGACTTCAGGCTGACCGAACTGCCGGGAGTGTAGCCCATGTATATCCCTGGCTCGTCCAGGGTGATATTGAGCTTGCTTCTTACGTAGCTCGGGTTCAGCACCGTGCCCAGAAAAATATCCCCTTCCGCCACCAGGGACAATGCGGCGTCCATCAGTTCAAGCTGCTGATCGGGCCGGGAAGCGCCGAAGCTGCCCTGGGCATAGAGATCTCCCCGGCCGTCGGCCGCCAGAAAACGGCCGTTGAGGTCCGAGCCGCTGCGGACCGCCAGATCCCCCTGCCCGAAGGTGCCCATCTGGGTGTCAATGTCGCCTGCCGCGCTGACCCGCACGTCGCCGCCGGCCATGGTGGCAATACCCAGGGTTCCGCCGCTCGTCTGGGCAAATGCCGCGCTCCACTTGCCGGCGCTGCGCCACCAGGCGTCCCAGTTATTGCCAAGAGTGGTGACCCCGCCCTTGATGTCGCCGCCGCTGGTCACCGCAATACTGCCGCCCTGGCTGTAATTGTAGAATCGCAGCATGCCAGCGCCGGCGGTATTCGCATAATCCACCTCATAGCTGGCCGGCACGCCGGTGGTGCGGATGGAACCGATCAGATTGCGGTTCGGGTCCTGCGGATCGGAAAAGAGAATATCGCGGCCGGTGCGGATGTCGATATCGCCGGTGGCGGTCTGGATGGCACCCTTGACAACAAGATCCCGGCCGGCATAGCCCTGAACGTTGCCCCGAAAACTGGCCAGGGTGGAGGCCAGATTGCCTTCCTTCCAGGGGGACGGATCGTAGGCCGGGTTCACCAGGGCCGCTTTGCCGAGCAGCGTATCAGAGGCCGAGGCAAAGCGGATGTTGCCCGTTTCCGTGTAAATTTTTTTGGTGTCGGCAACCACCAGCCGGCCCGTGGTGTCTGGTGCGGCGAGGTCTTTTATCACTGCCATGAAATCAGCGGAATCCGTGCGCGCCCCGGCCACCAGGTTCAGGTCGGCCGATGGCCTGATGACCTCCTCCGCCAGGTTGCCGATTACCTTCAGTCCTAATCTGACGGTTGAGGAGGTGGGCTTGTCATAAATATTTTCATTAATGTTGAGATTGCCGGCAGCCCGCAGGGTCAGGTTGACCGGCTCCGCCCCGGCGCCCAGCCAGTTCGTCAGATTCCAGGCGTTCTTGACGGTCAGATCGCCGCTGCTGCGCACCTCAATGCCGGCTCGATGATGAAAGGCGTCAGCTGCCACGTTCTCCGTGGCCAGGGTGTCAAACACCCCCTTCACCCCGGGGCTTGAGAAAGGCTTCACCTTGGCGGCATAGTTCACCGCATCCGTCTTCATGGTGTTCTGCTCCGCCGTGGTGATCTGGCCATAGGTGTAAAGCCGCACCCCTTCCGCCGTAATGCTGTCCGCCCCGATCACCTTGCCGGCCAGATCCATTTTGACATCGTTGCCCTCCGCGTTTCTCTGCGCCCGGAAAGAGACACTGCCTCCATGGCCGCCAGGGCCGCCGCTCACATCGATTACGCCGTTGTCACTGAGCCTGATGTACCCCAGGGGAGATTGCGCGCCGCTTTTCGCCGCGGCGGACAAGAACACCTCGCCGCCCTGGCCGCCCGCTGCGGTGGCGGTTGCCAGCAGCCGGGCTCCGTTGCGCAGGGTGAGGTCATTTGCCGCATAAATCCCGATCTCTCCTCCGTCATCCCCCGAACCATTCACCGTGCCGTAGATGTCGATGTTGCCGGTGGGATTTTCAGGATGGCCGGTCACGGCATTGCCGTCCGCCGTCAGTTTGAAATATTCGGCGGTTACGGTTTTGTCCGCGCCCAGGGTGATGTTTCCTTCCCGGCTCCTGACATCGATGGACTGGGAAAATCCGCCCGCGGAAAGCAGCTCGGTCAGTGCGTCAAAACCCGTGCTGCCGTTGGCGCCGGAAAGGTCCCGCACGTCGATGGTAAAGGAGCCGGCCATCCCGTTATCCCGGGCGGCGCCGAGCAGGGAACCGGCCAGAGTAAAGTCGGCAAAGGGAGCGCTGATGGCAAGCTCGCCCGCGTCCCCCTGGCTGCCGGCGGACACATCGAGAACGCCATCCTCTTCCAGGGTGAAACTGTTCTGCGCCTTGATCGTCACGCTGCCTGCCGCGGTTTCATCTGAACCAGTGGAGCGGACCGTGCCGCCCACGTTTACCTCGTCCGCGCCCAGAATGATCGTGGCGCCTGAGGTATCGATCATCCCCTGATGGTCAATGGCCGTCCCCTCAATCCGGAGACGGCCGCCCCGGCCCACCGGCCCGCCCAACACTCCGCCGGCTGCCGGCATGATGCGCACCGCATCAATGGCGCTGAGCAGATAATCCGCCGCCTTATAGGCGCCGTTATCCATCGGATCAAGGGTCAGCCGCGCGGCGCTGATATTGATGTCCGCCTGGGCCCGGAAGGCGGAGGGATCAAAAATATCATTACCTCTCTCATCCTTGCCCTGATAGGCCTGACCGGTGAGGGCGAGATCACCGCTGGTGCGCAGGTTCACCTCCCGGAAACCGTCAACCCGGATATCGCCCGGCCCCAGGGTGATGCCCTCTGTTCCCTGCAAGGTGAGGAAATTTCCCGCGCCGCTGCCGGCCATGGCGAGACTTGTCACCCCCGGCAGCCACCGCCGGTTCAGACTGGCGGCATAGGTCGTCTTGCTGTTGGCCAGGGTGATCCGGGGGGCGGCGATGCTAACCGCGGCAAAATCATCAGCTTCATAGCCGCCGATGCGCTGGGCGTCGAAAACCAGTTCCTCCATCCCGCTCAGGGAAAAATCCCCGGCAAAGAGGATATCGGTGGCGCTGTCCAGACGAATCTCTTCGATATTGGCGAACCGCCGCCACTGGGAATCAGTCAGAAAGAGCCCGCTTTCCCCTGTGGCCCGGCCCGCCGCGCTGAAGACGATGCGGCTGCCCTTCAAGGTCAGGGTGCTGTGATCGACCTGCAGGTTGCCCGTGCCCTGCAGATCCAGGTTGTCCGTATCCAGGGTAATGTTGTCCGCGGCATGCACCAGGCTGCCTTCAGCCAGGGTGATGCCGCCCGGCAGGGTGGTGCTTACCGGCTCATCTTCCTCGGCCGGGTCATAATGAAATGCCGCGTCGGTGGTGAAAACCACCTCGGAGTAGCCGCTGCCTCCCGATGCGGGCTGGGTGGCATGGACCTGGGCCCCGGTTTCAACAATAATTTCTCCTCCCCTTTCCTCGCCCAGCAGATAACCGCTGCCCGCGTTGAAGGTCACATTCTCCGCACTGATCGTGCTGTCCTGCTTCAGGACGATGGAACGGGTGATGGCCGTATCGCCGACAATGACACTGCTGAAGCCGTTGCCGGAAAAGGTGGTGTCCTTGATATTGAGCTTACCCTGCAGGCCGTCCGGAATGGGATCACCGATGACGAAGTCGTCATCCAGGCCGAAGGACTGCGGGCCTATTTCAATGGATTTTGCCGCCACGGCAAATGTTCCGCCCTGATAGCCGTCCAGGGCCGCGGCCTGCATGCTCCCCTGCAGAATAGCGGTAACAGTGGTCTGCCGGCCGGTAAGTTCAAAGGAGCCGCCGTCGCCGCCGGTCAGCTCTTTGGTCGCATAGAGCCCCTCGCCGAAAACCTCTGTTGCCGAACGCAGGGCAAAGCCTCTGGCCACCCTTGAATCAACAGCATGGCCCCGCATACCCGTATAGCCGCTCACCAGGCTGTAGCCCTCCAGTGTCTGCGCCGGGGCATTGCCCGAATAATTTCCCTGATCAATCAGCACGTAAGCCCCGGGCAGAAAGGCATATTTGGCGTTTTCCGCATGGTCCTCATCCAGGGGCAGCAGGGTATAGGTGCCGGCTGCCAGTCCGTTGCCGGCGCCTTCGGTGAGGTGGATCACCTCGCCCGGCAGCTCAAGTCCGGGCACCACCAGATATTGGCCCTCCTTGACCAGGGGGTCGATGGTTCCCTCCAGGCCCGGCAGGAACTGATAGGCAAAGATCGAGCCGCCGCCGGTCAGATCAATCTGTGCATTTTCCCGGACAATGACTTCATCTCCCTCCAGGGTCAATTTTTTCTCCGGCGCGGTGGTGACTGCCTCGGTGAGCCCGGTGCCGGCATCTTCCTTACGCTGGTAAGTCCAGAACTCGCCGGTGTCGTTCAATTCGCCGAAGGCCACCATGCCGGGCTGACCGGCAACGCTGGTCACGCTGCCCGGACTCAGCATCACCCTGCTGTTTTCGCCGGTGCCGGACATGATTATGGTGCCCAGGGGGGCGGCCAGATAGCCCTGGTGGTCGATGCGGTTGGCGGTGAGCGTCAGATTGCCGCCCGCCGAATAGAGCAGGTTGCCGGTGGGATGGGTCCCGGGCTTGATGGTGATGGTTCGGTCTGTGGCAATGGTAAAATCACTGAAGGTGGTGGGATAAATGCGATCGGCCGTAAGCGTCATATCCGCCGCGCTCCTGAGTGAGCCCGCATAGTATTGACTGCCCGAAGCCCCGCTCACCGCATAGAGGTGATCGGTCAGAGCCATATCGTTGGCTGAGGTAATGGTCAGGACGTCCACGCCGGTGAAGGAGACTGCGCCGGTGATGCCCATGGCGTCGCCGGTCAGGGCAAACCTGCCGCTGCCGGAAACCGGCGCCATGTTGGTCGGCAGATAGGAATTTTCGAGCCGCAGCCAGTCGGCGGTTATCGTGACCGCTGCGCCGCTGGTGCTCGCCAGAAGAGGGGTATCCAGAATCAGCGTACCGTCATGGTCAAGCTTGATATCATGATCAAAGATCAGGCTGTTGCCGGCGGCCAGACGCCACTGGTAAAAATCGTTCAGCCTGAATATGTCGAGCAGCTTCTCGTCGACCACATATCCGGCGCCGCCGTTGCGTTCAATGGCCAGACTGCCGTTGACCATGCCGGGGGAATAGGCCTTACCCCGCAGGGCGCCTTCGGCAACATTTATCTCCCCCCTGGAGGAGAGAATGATGGAGCCTGCCTTGCCTGCGCCGGTAAGCGGATTGGCCGTTGTCCCGAGATCACTATAGCCGACAATGGTTTCCTCAGTTCCCGAGACATCCACTTCAGCTCCCTCGGCAATCTCCAGCCTGCCCGTGGAGGAGATGTTCTGCAAAGTGATGGAGCCGGCGTCCCACACCTCATGCACCGGTTCAAGGTTGTCAATCACCTCATGGCCAATTGGCGAGATGTAACCCGCAGCCGATATACCGGCGGTGCCGGTGACAAGAAGATTGCCGTTTGCGGCAATAACCGTGATCTCGCCGGCCGGCGCCTCGATGCTGCCGGCCATGGTGACCAGCGGCGCCTCCAGGGTAACGGTCCCGCCCACCGGCAGTTTGAGGCTGCTGGTTTCCGGCAGCACCAGGCGCGCCGTCTCTTTGGCCAGGATATACTGGCCAGGGTAATCGACATTGAAATCCGCCACCCCGTCCAGATTGCCGCCTGCCGTGATGGTGTATGCCGTGCGGCCCGCCTCAGCAGCCGGCACTTCCACATAGGAGACGGCCTCGACCGCTGTTTTTGCCGCCACCGGCGCGGTTTCCCTGGTGGTTGATACGGCCAGCTCCACCCCGTCACCAATAACAAAATCATAGATGCTGTTTAAGCTGATGCGGGAAAATCCGGTGCGGGCGAAACGGTTGTCGGCCAGCACCAGTCCCTTGCTGAACTGCCTGAAATGCTGTTCGTTTTCGTCACCGGCATCACCGGCATAGCCAAAATCAAGCTGCGGCAGCGGGTCGTTCACTTCAAAATACGCATACAACTCCGGTACCTCTTTCTCCACCCGGATGTTGTTGGCAAAGACCGCGAGACTGCCGCCTTCGGCTCCGGCCAGACTGTGTCCCCGCACTTCCCCTTCCAGGACGACGTTGCTGCCGGAGATGAGCAGCTCACCCGCATCGCCCCCTTTGACTTTGCCGTCTGCCGTGATCTCATAGCCGCCGCTGACGTCAAGCAGGGCGCCCCGGGCCAGGATAACGCCGTCCCCCTGTCCCAAGCCGGGGATGATCCCCTGGTCAAAAGACTGAATGGTATCACGGCTGAGATCACGCAGGGAAATGGCCCCGCCATCGATCTGCACCCCGGTTGCCAACGCTTTGCCCGCAGCCAGGGCATCCACCTGATCAACCCGTTCACCGGCGGTGCTGATGCGGCTGGCGCCGGCCAGGATCAGCCGTTCGCTTACCTCGGCATACCAGGGATTGGTCGGCAGATTGGTATAGTTATGCTGGAGCTGCATGGTGACCGAGCCGGAGGGAATATCAATGGTTCCGAGGTGCTCGATGCGGCGGGACTCAAAGTGCAGTTCCCCGCCCGGGGCAAGACGGATATCGGCATTTTCAGCCACGGTGATCCGGCGGTTGGTCTTGACCGTCAGGGCTTCCAGTCCGGCCTCATTTATGGTTACTGCGGCGATAGAGCCCGGCGCGTCCACGTCCCGGTGGCTGTCCACGGTAAAATCCTCGGGCAGCGGCTCCTTCTTGTCTTCAATGCTAAGCTCGCCCAGCACATTGCTCTGCTCGGCATAGTCGCCGTCTGTTGCCGCCCCCCCCATCTCCAGGGTGCCGGACTTGGGCCGGCGGAGCCGCTCGGTGAACTGCTTGCCGTCAATCTCAATGATGCCGTCGTTGAACAGATCGGGATCATAAATCTGGTAGGGGCCAACGGTGGCGTGGGCGATAAGGGAGCCGTCAAAGACGAGGCTTCCGCCGATCAGGGTCAGCTTGCCTGCGTCATGGCCCTCAACATGGGCGGGGATGCGGTCATAGAGCGGCACTGCGCCGCCGGCATAAAGGCCGCTGTAGCTTTCGGTGATATCGTAGCGCTCGTGTTTCTTTTCGTAGGAATCGGCGAAAGCCTCGTAGGGTAGGTAGGAAGGCGCATCGTCAAGGTCATAAATCCTGTTGCCGAACAAGAGTTTGGTGCTGATGCCCGTGCTCTCCCCGTGATAATGGCCCCCGCCGGAAATGTCGAAACTTGCGCCGTCCCGGACAATGATATCACCTTCCGGGACCTCCACCCGGATACTGCCGCCGGTGCTCGCCTTCTGCAGGCTGGTCAGCTGGTCAGTCGCATAGGTTTCGGAAAAATCACCGATGGTGCTGCCGAACAACTCATTGACCGTGACCTCGGAACGGTAGAGCAGACCATTGACGTCCTTCTGCAGTTGATCATCCTTGAGCTGGGCCGTATTCATTTCCTGGTTGTGCCACTGGTCCGCCCCGTCGCGGACGCTCCAGGCGCCGCTCACGTCAATGACCGATCCCGGACTGAAATAGGCGCGGTCCGTGGCAAATATCCGCACATCGCCCGAGTCAGCGGCAATGGTGCCGTTGTGTTCGACCACGCCCGTTGCCTGGCCGCTGCCCCGGCCGATGCCGCCGATATATATCTCCCCGGGCCGGTGGGTGAAATCCTCCCCGGTTTTCTCCTCCGAGGTGGTGACCGGGGCCAGGGTCGCGCTGTTTTCTCCGGTGACCACCTTTTCCGTGGCGCGCAGCTCGATGGCGCCCCGGTGCCATACCGAGGTTACCGAACGGATCATGCCCTGCTGGTTGACAACCCGGCCGTACATGCCGACCCGGCCGTTGTCGGCCGCGAGTATGCCGTTCTCCTCATTGAGCGCCTGGCCCGGATTGTCGATAGCGCTGACATATTTTTCATTCTGATAGGTGGAATCCGTTTCCGGGGACAAGGTCACCCTGGTGCCCGCGACCAGGCCGATCTGGCCGTAAGGGGCGGCAATGGTGCCGCTGTTGGCCACCTCGGGGGCCACCAGAAAAACGGAACCGTCCCGGATGACTTTAGCCTTGCCGTTTTCTGCCCCGACCAGCTCAACGCTGATAAAGCCCTGGTTGTAGACAAAACCGTTGCCGGGCTGCCAGCCGGGCTGGTTCTCCGGGTCATAATTTGTACCGCCGTCAAAGGTGACGGCGCTGCTTTTCGTCAGATAGTCAAAGGCGGCGTTGTCCAGATCAAGGGCGGAGGCGACCAAACCGTGGACGTTGACAGAGGAACTGGCGCCGAAGAGAATGCCGTTTTGGTTGATGAGATAGACCTGGCCGTCGGCGGTCAGTTTGCCGAAAATCTGGCTGGGGTTCTGGTCGTAGATGCGGTTCAGGGCCTTCCAGTCGGTATTGCCCTGCTGATCGAAATAGACCCAGCCGTTTTCGCCGATGTTAAAGCTTTCCCAGGAGGCAATGGCCGTGTCCTCGTTTTGATGCACCGTCATTTTCTGCTTCCCGGTTTTTTTATCAATGACGGTATCGGTGGCAGGCAACATCCCCTTTACCGGATTAAATCCCGTGGGCAGGGCGGCCGGCAGGGGACTGGGCAGCATATTATTGATGGCCGTACCGAAAAAGGTGGCCGGCCCCTGGGCGGCAAAGGCCACGGTGGAGCTGAGGGTAATGCCGATGTTCAGCGCCAGGATGCGGGAATATCTCTTGGTCATCAGCTTGTTATTTTTCATAGCTCATTCCTTATTTAGTGAGGAGTTAGGAGTGAGGAGTGAGGAGAAAAGAAAAATCTCTTATTTAGTAAGGAGTGAAAAGTGAGGAGTAAGGAGAAAAGAAAAATCCTTTACCCTCTTCTCACTCCTAACTCCTAACTCCTCACTTCCAACTCCTCACTTCCTCAAAATTCATATTTCACCACAAAATTTACCCGCTCCGTACCACTGTCCGTCTGTTCCGTGGCGGCCAGGGCCATGGCCCAGCAAAGATCATAGGTGATCTGGTCGGTGAAGCGTCCGCGCAGTCCAAAACCGGTTCCGCTCAGATCAATACCCGCCTGCTGGCCCGGCAACGGGGATCGCAGGGCAAGGCTTGCGTAATCATAAAAAATATAGGGCACCGCGCTGACTGTTTCCCATGGCTGGTCAAAGAAAGTGGTCAGATCGGCCGCGGAAAACTCCGCCATGGCATGAATGGCATTGTCCCCCGCCTCCTCGCTCTCCTTGTAACCGCGCACGCTCAGCATGCCGCCGGCGGTATACTGCTCGTTGGAGATGAGCGGCTGACTGGCCAGTTGGCCGTCAAGTTTCAGATAAAGGCCGAAATCCGCGGGCAGCTGCTGATGCCGCTCCACCCCCAGGGTGGCGAACAGATAATTGCCCCGGGCACCATAGCGTTTCACCTCGAATTCCCGGAAATCGCTGACCAGGCCGCGGAAGGCCATGTTCAGCCCGGCGCTGAACTGGGTGAGCCCGCTGCTGTCCGGCAGGGACCCGTTATAGGAGAAAGAGAGCGGCGCGTATTTTATGGGGGTGTAAACAGGCTCATCACCGCTGGCAAAACCGAGCTGTTCATCAAAATCCTTATAGTCCATCCCCATGGTGATGTTGTGGGCATAGGACTCGTAGGAAGGCAGGGAACAGACATATCGGCCCCCCACGATATTGCCCTTGCCGGTCACCTGGAATCCCTGGCCGAAGGCGGTATCACTGTCGGAAACCACCCCGTACAGCACCAGCAGGTCATCAGGGCTCCATGGCGAGGGCAGGATGTATGATCCGGCAAAGACCTGCACCTCATCAGGCTTTTCCGGGGCGGTCTGATACTGCAGCGAGGCGGAGTGGCCGCGCTGCCAGAGATTTTCGTACCTCAGCGTGCCGTTTAAGCGCAGATTGCTGGTATTGTGACTGGCCCTGTTGCTGAGTTCAAGGGAGCCGTGCAGCGGCAGACGGTCCTGCACCTTCAGCTCCACATCGATGGTTCCCGGATATTTTCCCGGCTGCAGCACCGGCGCCACTTTCAGGTCCCGGCTGCGGTTAAGCCGGTTGAGTTCCTCCTGCAGACGCGGCAGGTAGAGGATGGAACCGGGCGCCAGCGACGGCAGATCGGTTCGGATCCGTTCCATGGTATAATACCTGTTGCCGGTGATGCGGACCCGCCGGATGCGGCTTTCCACCACATCAAGCAGCACGGTGCCGCCCTCCACCGTCTGTTCCGGAATATTGACCAGCACCGCCGGATAGCCCAGGCTATGGTACGTTTTTTCCAGGACGTCGCGCGCCTCTTCGATCTGCTCCGTGGTCATGGCCTGTCCGGTAAAGGGAGAGGTGATCTTGCCCAGTTCCGTTTCGTCAAGAATGGTGTTGCCCCTGATTTTGTAGCCGTTGATGGCAAAGGTTCCGGCAACATCGCCTTCCTGGCTGAAACAGGGCGACGTACAGATTACGGCAAGCAGGCAGATCAGGGCTATGAGACTCTTTTTTTTCATTATGGATCCGATTCAATAGGTATGCGGCGCGCTGTGAATAAATTAACTCGGTAATTAATGCCCGCTCTTTGAAACCAGGGTTTGCCCCTCCTGACCCGAACCATCGGTCCCGGACACCTTTACCTCGCATTGCAGTTCTTCATAGCCAAAGGGATGGCGGTAATCCATGGTGATGAAGTCATCATCAAAGGCCGCCACCCTGCCGATCAGCCCGCCGGAGCGGACCAGATGGCCCACGGCCGGATTGATCCTGATCCGGAATTCCTTATCGGAAACAGATGCAACGGCCGCTGGCCCGAAGGGAGTGGGAAAGGGTTTTTCCTGATCCACCTGAAATGCAACAATCACCGCCGGGCCGGTGTTTTCCAGCACCTTGAAAGGCAACCGGCCGGAATCATTTCCCGCCACGGATTCCCCGGCCTCAGGCGACCGGCCGAGCATCTTTTCCATCTGCTTGCCGTCAAAAGGCTTAACCTTAAGCCGGCTCTGATTTCGTCTGATCTTGATCGTCCCCTCCTGCTCATCCATGAGCAGCTCAGCGGTTGCCGCGGTGAGCGGCGTTTTGCTGCCCGGCACCAGTCCGACGAGCTGCTTCTGGATGGTTTCCTCCAGCACCAGGCTGAAATAGCGCTTGTCACGGTCGCATTCCGTGCATTCCGCCACCTCTCCTGCCGTCATCAGCACCGGACCATACTGTTGCGGCGGGGCAAAAATGGCTGAGTGCGGCGTATCATTTGATTGAACCGCCTCCTCGGAGGTGGTGGCGGCTAGTGAACCGTCGGCCAGGGTGCAGGTGTAGTCCACCTGCACCTTCTGGCCTGCGGTGACGGCAGGCGGCGGCGTCTGCATCATTGCGCAGCCCGCGGGCAGCAGGGAAAAAAGAACAAATAATCTGGGGAAAGTTGTGACAAACCTGAGCCGGTTGAACATGATGCACTCCATTATTTTTCATTTTAAGCGCGTATCTGCTTAAGCGAGGGATCTGCCCTTATGTTGACTATGAGACACTTAACATGACATTGTTTGTCTTTGGGTTAGACTTAGGTTAATTTTCTGTTAGCATGAATCTTTTGAGGCAGTGCCACTTCTGAAATTTCAAGGTTCCTCATCCTGCGTTGCGACAAAAAAAACCCGCGCCGAAGCGCGGGGTTTTTTACTTCGCAAGGAGCAAATCAGCTCCATTTTTTCAGACTGGCATCACTTCCTTATTTCTTGGTCGGGAATTTGAAATCAGTATCTTTCATGCACTTCATCTCATCCTGGGTGGCCCAGAAAATGCCGGGAACCTTGGCGGGATTCGCCATGTAGGTGTAAAGCGCCTTATGGATCTTGTCGTTGTTGTTTACCGGATTGGCCACATTCACCTCGTCGGCATCATAGTAGAGATACTGGGCAGCCCAGAAGGGATACATGCAGTTTTTGATGCTGGTGCGGTCGCCCTGCAAGCCCTGGTATTTAATTCGCTTGACATTACTTGAAGTGTAGCCGTCAAAGGTGACGGCGCTGCAGGTGGAACTCCAGGTTGAACCTAATGCTATCGCTTCGGCCTTGGTCATTGCCGAAGTGCTGCTGCACTTGTCGGAGTCGGCATAACCGATGGCGTAAGTGGTGGGCGTCGGCCAGACGTTTTGACCGGCATAGGTCATGCATTTCATCAGGTCGGAGGAACCCTCGTTGAACCATTTGATTGATCCACCCGTGCCGTCAATGTCCTCAGAGTCGACGAGATTTGCATCGCCGTGGAGCACCGCATGATCCAGGGTGGCATGGGTGCCGGAACCGGCGTGGCGCAGACAGAGGGTCATCTTGGTGTCAGCAGAGGTGCCGTCGGCATCAACCCCGATATCCTCCCAGTTGGCTGCCTGGCCGGAGAAGGCCAGCACCGCCTGCAAACGGCTCAGGTTGTCCACCGGCACATCCTCGGTGACGAAAAAGGAGAAGGGCACAACCACCGGACGAACATAGTTCAGGTTTGATGCGTCATAACCGTCGTAGCTGTTTTCATCTGCACTATAATAGTCGTCCGTGGAAGAAGGATTTGCCGGGTCATAATCTCCATCGGTCAGCGGACCAAGGATATAGCCCACCGAGCTCTGGGTAAAGGCCTCGCCGGAGACGTCGGAAGCGCCGTAGGTGACATTGACGCATTTGCTGGCGCAGACCCCGCCGGGGCAATTGTCAACGTCCAGCATGGTGAATTCGCCGGCGCCGCAGGGATCATCCACAATGTCGTCGCCGTTGGCCGCCATGGGGCCCCAGATGGAGGCCTTGGCGATATAGCGCATGATCACCCGGTCGCTGGTGGCAATGGAGATACCGAGACCGGCCGCAGGGGTGCAGTTGGTGCCCACGGTGGCGCCGTTGTCCTTGGTGCCATAAACGGTGGTGCTGGTGCAGCCCAGGCCCGCGGTATCGGCCAGGAAAGTTTTGGCGTTGGTGTTCCAGAAGCCGGACTGGGCGGAGGCGCCCATGATGTTGATTTCATAGTCCGCGGCCTGGGCCGCGGAGGCCATGGCCAGAACCGATAGGCCGAGTATGCTTGCTTTGATTACCTTTTTCATTTTTCTTCTCCTGTGAAATTCGTAAATGAATGATGATGACTTACTTGATGAATTCGTAAAAAGTCTATTTCACCACGGAGTTCACAGAGGTTACAGAGAAAATATTTTTAATTACAGCTAGTTATCTCTGCTGGCTCTGTGCTCTCTGTGGTTAATTTTCAGTTTTTACGAGTCCATCTTACGTAGAGGCCGTTACGAAATAACATGGCCATTTTTCAATTTCGTTACGGCTCCTTATACCCCTCAAGGGGGTACTGAAAAGAGTGCCGTTGGGGCGCATTTCTCTGGCCATGTTATTTTTTTATAACGGCTTATTGGCGTTTTTTCTGCGCAGGCCGGCCAGACCCATCAGGCCGGAACCGAGCAGCCACACCGCGCCGGGCACCGGCACTGCTGCCGTCGGGGCAACAACTTGGGAGGAGCCGTCTTCCAAAGTGCGGATGGCATAAATGTAATCGGTGGTATCCTCAGTAACAAAGCTCCACACGCCGGCATCATTCCGGTGCAACTGGTAGACGTACTGATCGATATATTGACTGCCGTCCGCGTCAAAGCTGGCCAGATTAACCTCGGCTGAATTGCCTAAACGGAGCAGGCTGGCCAACTGCCCATCAGTTTCGAATTTCTCTGTATAGCTGTTTGGATTAGAAGGAAGCAGCTGTGTGGTTTCACCGGTAAGCAGCCCGGTTATCGAATTAAAACCAGACAGATACTGACTGAACTGGTTGGTATTGATAAAATCAGCTACAGGCGTGGCGGAAGTGAAACTGGCGTGGGATGATGAAAAAAAGACATCATATGTATGCTTTGTCACCAAACCGCTTTGAGTGGTAACATCATTTAAACCCCAATAGGCCACCTCAAGATCCGCCCAGGTGGTTCCTTCCTGAAATTTGTCCAGGCCGAAGGCGCCGGGGACAAGGGCGCCGGCACCCGGATCCGGGGCGTTGGCGATGCTGGAGATGATCTCAATCTGGGTCGGGTTGTAAACGATACGCTGCAGGTCATTGTAGTAGTCGGTGATCGCGGCGTTTGCCAGGGAAACTGAACCGAAAACCATTGCGGCCATTACCGCGGTTGAAAATACTTTTCTCATTTTTTTCTCCTTATGTTTTTTTCTTTCAAAGCATCGTTTCAAGGCAGCAGCGCCACCCTGGATCAGGGCCGCTCACTTTCCGTCACCGGGTTGCCCCGGCTTTGGCTTTTTCTCGATTTTTCACATACGTGGTGGTGTTACTTTTACTTCTCCCTCTCCTTGCAACTGGTTATGAACTTTACGGCTTTATTTGTTTCTCTCCGCTAAGAACCTCCTTTTTTTCAGCTTATTTCCTTACAATTCAGCAAATTGAAAACAGTCAGCTACCAAACCGTTTTTCCCTTTTATTTATGTTGTCGGGCTTTCTGATTCTTAATGAAGTCACTAAGTCAGCAAAGTAACCGGTTGCATGTTTTTTGAAGCTGTCCGGCAGGAGATGCCGGCATCCACCCGGCACTTGCCTCTGCCGCGTGTTGTTGCATTTATCAAAACAGATCAAAATTAGACTGCGGTCAGAATCATGTTAAGTAACGGTTAGTTTCACATTTCCACTCTGTTCATTTCCGGTGAAACCGCGGCGGGCAGTGTCCCGCAGGATTTCCTCATATTTCTCAACCTTGCAGATATTGCCCTGATTCATGTTCACCCTGATGGAGCCGGTGAATTTTCCCTGCTGCAGACTGCGCAGACAATCGAAGAGCAGCTGCAGCTTTTCTTCCTGGCTGGTCTTATCCCTTTTCATTGGAGCCTCTTGCCGGAGACCTCAGCAGGCGACCCTGCGGACTCTCTCCTTGGCCTGCCCGTCCAACTGTTCCTGGCAGTCCCGGCAATAGGCGGTAAAAGGCACGGAACGCAGCCGGGCGGCGCCTATTTCGCTGTGGCAACAGGAGCAGATGCCGTAATTGCCGGACTTGATCATGCCCAGGACCCGGTCGATCTGGTCTATCTGTTTTTTGCATGAGGCGAGTTTGAAAAGAGCCATCTGATCGAAATGGTACATGGTGCTGCGGTCTCCTTCCTCAAGCCCCGACCCGACCACCTTGCGGTACTCGCCGGAAGCCATTTCCTTCTGGCAGTTGAAGTATTCGCTCAGCAGGTCTGCCCTGGCCCGGGCGAGATCACTGCTGAAACTGTCCGCATATTTACTGTGCATGATTTTTCCCCTTTTTGTCTGAAAGCACGGCTCACCGCAGAGATCATCCCAATGTCCGGATGCTCTGCGGTCAGTGCTTTCATGATTTGTTGTTCCCGCCATGGGGCAATGACCGTCTGCATGGTCACTGATCCCTTGTGGCGGGCATGAGCAAACTCATTTCAGGATTTATGGATCAAACTACCGGGGGAAAATTAGAAACGGGTTACGATGGGATGAAAAAATAATTAGATTTATTTTCGAAAAGGATAAGGGATGAGTTATTCCCCGGCGCTTGCGGGTCAGGGACGGAGAAAAGGGCGCAGAATGGAAAAACGGGGAGTTATTGAGAAAAAAAACGGCAGAGACACCCCCTGCCGTCTGATGCGGCAAACCGGATGATCGCTTGCTAGCGGGCCGGAACCTTAGGAGCCGTTACGAAATAACATGGCCATTTTTTCAATTTCGTTACGGCTCCTTATACCCCTCAAGAGGGTACTGAAAAGAGTGCCGTCCCGCGTATTTCTCTGGCCGTGTTATTTTTTTACAACGGCTTAACGGCGTCCCCGGCCGGAGGGGCCGATTTTCGTCTCCCGGGTTCGCAGGCATTGGCGCTTGAAGTCATCAAAGTCAGCGCAGGTGGTGCGGACAAACGACTCATGCTCCGGGTAGAAAGTACATCTGCTCTGGTAATCACAGGTATTGCGGAATGAATCCCAATGCTGGCATTCTTCCACGCATTCCAGGTTGCGGTAGGTCAGGATTCTTTTTTCAAAAAGACATTTATTGTTGAAATCATCCCAGTACTGGCATTCCGCCAGCGACATGGGGGCCGTTGCCTGCCCGGCGCCGGCAGCCTGGGCCACCTGGCAGGTGACGGTGAGATCATCCTTCCGGTATGTTTCACCGGCCTGCAGCCGCACTTCCCGGGCCCCGGCGGTTGCCGCGGCGACCGACAGCCACAAAAGCATAAGCAACATGATACGCAGCTTCATCATCTCCTCCTCTCTCCTGAACCATTACCTGGCAGCGATGCCGGAACTTTTCCGCCCCGCCAGCCGAAGCAGGGAAAGCCGGCGGGTACGCGCCGCGGGCCACTCCATCAAACCCTCAGCCTACCTTGAAAAAAAACAGCGGTCAAGCGGGATGGCGGGGAGATCCGAAAATCCACTGTTACGCGCAAGTTCAGACAACCTGATCTCGGCAAATTTTACTTTGATACCCGAATTGCCATTCGAGAAGGGTGCCTAAAGTACTTGAAGTTACGGCCCAGCCAGCAATTCCGCGACAGGCTTTCCCCCTCTCAGGCCTCTCCGGCCCCATCCATCTTCCTGCCGCGGAGGCGTAGGGCATGGAAAACCGACAAAACATCGGCCTGCCAGCGGGGCAGCAGGGCCGTGATGCACAGCTCCTCCACTTCGGCCATGACAAAAATAACAGTGGCAAGATGAAAGGGCCAGGATGGCCCTCCCAGCAGCATCAACAGGATAGAGCTGCTCAGCAGTACGGCGGAAAGCTTGGCCCCCCTGGTATGATAACTTGTCATACGCCTGAATTTGGCATAGCCGGCCAGCACCGGGATGATAAAACTGATCAGGGCGGTGCCGACATACAGGGCCTCCCGGATGATGACCTGGGGCCACAGCCACCAGACGGACAGGGGCACGATCAGATAGATGGCCAGATCCCCCAGACTGTCAAGCCTGGCCCCGAGCTCCGTCACCTGCTGATATTTCCTGGCAAAATAGCCATCCAGGAAATCGGTCACCAGCGCCAGGATGACAAGAAGAAGAAACTGCTCATGCCGGGAAGTCCAGGCGAGGAAAAGCAGCAGCGGCGCAAGAAATATCCTGGAAACGCTTAGTATATTTGCAATATTCCCCATAACAGTTTAATTAGATATTGTTTGCCGGCTTGTCAAGATGAGGCAGAAAACATTGCCGGCAAATACTTCAGGACAGTTACTCGTCACGGCACCATTAATATTGACGACGCCACAATAATGAAACCGGGGGTAAATTTATGAACAGCAAAAAAAGAAGACTGTCAACGGCTCGATTGTTTCTGTTTTCAACCACCACATTTTTATCTTTTTCATTGCTGACCGGGTGCGCCCAGGCCCCGCTTGGTGAACAGGGTGCGGGCCCCGCTTTCTTCAAAGGATCCCGGAAAATCGAGCAGCTGCCGGCAGAAGCCGCCCTGGCTGTGCCGAAAAACAACAGCCAGCAGACCAACCTCGGCGCACCGCTGACCATCTTTACCGATAAAAATTTTGTCGGTTCAGGCCGCTGCGCCCTCTGCCACGGGAACCTGGCGGACCGGGAGGACCGTGACATGTCCATTACCAATCACTGGCGCTCCACCATGATGGCCAATGCCGCCAAGGATCCTTTCTGGCAGGCGAAAGTCGAGTCGGAAACCAGCCGCAATCCGGCCATCAAGCAGGTGATTGAAGAAAAATGCGTTGCCTGCCACATGCCCATGGCCTGGCGGCAGTTTAATATCAACAAACAGGCATATGAATCCGGTTCCGGGGGCACCCCTTATGACGCCTTCATTAACCCGGCCAATCAATTAAATAAGGCCGCCATGGACGGCGTATCCTGCAGCCTCTGCCACCAGATTGAAGATCAGGGCCTGGGGACCAAAGAGAATTTCAGCGGCAAATTCATTATCGATGCCGGAATACCTGCCCCGCAACGCCCCCACTTCGGCCCTTACAAGGACACGGTGCCGGAGCCCATGCAGACCAGCATCGGCTACAAACCGCTGTACAGCGCCCACACCAACGACTCGGCCCTGTGCGCCACCTGCCACACCCTCTATACACCGTATCTGGACTCGGCAGGCAACGTTGCCGGCGAATTCCCCGAGCAGACCCCTTACCTGGAGTGGCTGCACAGCGAATATGGGGAACCGCTGGGCACTCGGCATGACATCTCGGAACAGCTGGACAAAGTGCGGCTTTGCCAGGAATGCCATATGCCCCACTCACCGGCCGGCGGGGTGCTGATCGCCATGCCGGCGCCGAAAGAGTCCACGGGAAAGGACCACTTCTCCCAGCATCATTTTGTCGGCGGCAATATCCTGCTGTTGAACATGATGCAGGACAACATCGACCCGCTTGGCATCACGGCCTCAACGGAAAAGATTACGGATACCAAAAAACGTGCCGCCGACCAGCTGCAGCGCCAAAGCGCCAACCTCTTCCTGCATGGCGGCACCATCAGCAAGGATACCCTGACCGTGGCTGTGGCCGTGGAGAACCAGGTCGGCCACAAACTCCCCACCGGTTTTCCCTCCCGGCGCGCCTGGCTGCATCTGGTGGTGCAGGACGCTGCCGGCGCCGTCCTGTTCGAATCAGGCAAGCCCCAGGCGGACGGTATCATTATGGGCGATGACGGTGACGAGAAGAACCTTTTTGAACCCCATTACGATGTGATCAGCCAGCAGGATCAGGTGCAGATCTATGAATCAGTCATGCAGAACACGGATGGAGAGATCACCCACACCCTGTTGCGCGGCGCGGGGTATATCAAGGATAACCGCCTGTTGCCCAAAGGATTCGACAAGAAGACGGCGGCGGCGGATATCGCCGTTAGGGGAGCGGCGGCGGCTGACGGGAATTTCACCGGCGGTTCGGATCTTGTGACCTACCGGATTCCGGTTGGCAATCAGAGCGGCCCCTTCACCATCACGGCCGAGCTTCTCTATACCCCGGTTTCCCACGCCTTTATGCAGGACCTGACCCAAGACGCCTCCTTAGCCAGGGTGGATCGTTTTGTCAAACTTTACAGTGAGGCGGATAAGACGCCGGTAACCATTGCCGGGGTCAAGGGAATAACCCGATAACCCCGGCTCTGCAGGGCACATGCCGGAAACCTTGCATGTGCCCTGCGGTCCGGCGCTGATCGGAAGGACGCGGAGTCCTGGGCTCAAAGAGGAAGCAGAATGGCCAGCCAGACCACAACGGCATAAACGATCACCAGAAATACCGCGGCCGAGCCCATGTCCTTGGCCCGGCCGGAAAGGGGATGAAGTTCCAGGCCGACCCGGTCGACAACCGCCTCCACCGCGGAGTTCAGCAGTTCGACGATCATCACCAGCAGCAGACTGCCGGCAAGCAAAGCCTTTTCCACTCCGGTTTCCCCGAGCAGCAGGCCAAGCGGCAAAAGCACCACGGCAAGCAGCAGTTCCTGGCGAAAGGCCTCTTCATGTTTGAATGCGGCCGTAAAGCCGGCAAGGGACGATTTGCCGGCCCTGATCAGACGACGGAGTCCCCGGCCGTTTCTCATCTTGTCATGTTGCATGTTTTTTCTTTTCCTTTTTCACCGGATTCAGGAGACAGGAGACAGAATAAAACGTAATAAAATCAATCATTCTGAATTCTGTCTCCTGTCTCCTGCCTTCTATCTTGCCTTCTATCTCCTGCCTTCTGCCTTCTGAATGTATCAGCTCTCTGCCATCTGATCAATAATTGCGCTCATCACTTCCGTAAATTTACCGGCCAGGGATAGCCGGGCAGTACCAGCCAGTACCGGGACGAGGTTGATTTCGATGAGATCCCCTCCCTGCCCCAGCACCTGCCTGGGGATCAAAGCGGCGGGCATCACCTCGCATGAGGTGCCGGCCACCAGCAGCAGATCGGTGCCGCTCAGCAGTCTTTCCGTGTCGAACAGTACCTGAGGAGGAATCTGCTCGTCAAAGAAGACCACATCCGGCTTGAGAATGGCCCGGCAACCGGAGCAGAGCGGCGGCACCGCCATTTGCCGCACCACGGCCAAAGGCCACCTCTTCCCGCAGGCCGGGCAGCTGAAGGATGCCATGGAGCCATGAAACTCGATAACCTGCCGGCTGCCCGCCCGCTGGTGCAGGCCGTCGATATTCTGGGTGATAATGCCGTGGACCAGGCCCATTTTCTCAAGACTGGCCAAGGCTTCATGCCCTCGGTTGGGCCGGCAGTCAACCAGCGTCAACAGCTCAGCCAGCATCTGCCACACCTTGGCCGGGTTTCTTTGAAAGGCCCCGAGAGTACCGTACTCCAGGGGGTTAAACCGGGACCATAAGCCCCCGGGGCTGCGGAAATCAGGGATCCCGCTTTCCGTACTGACACCCGCACCGGTCAACGCAACCGCCTTCCTGCTTTTTTTCAGCAAGACAACGGCCTGCCGTATTGCATTATCCACATTCAATCCTTATTTATTTTGCAATTGACTATAATCATGACATATAATTTGCTTCACATCCCAACCATTGAGTGTAATATGATTAAATCCGCAAGTCATATAAAAAAATCAGCATGAAACAGAGGCAAGAGAATGGATCCTTTTAAAAAGTTCCCAATCAACACATTTGACGAGATTGAAAGAGAATTCGGCCGCATGCTCCGCAACATGTCCACCCACCGCATGTTTCCCTTCCGCGCGGAAAACCTGTTTGTTGCCACGGATGTTTATGAGACGGCGAATGAATTCATGGTGTATATGGAAATCCCCGGCGTCGATCCCGAGAAACTTTCCGTCCTGGTAAACCCCACCAGCGTCACGGTTTCAGGAGAACGTTTGCGGCCTGATTTCGACCACACCATCTGCATTCATCAGCTGGAGGTGGAATATGGCAGATTCAAGCGCACCATCTCACTTCCCGGCCCGATTGATGGCGAGGCGGCCACCTCCACCTGCAAGAACGGATTCTTACTGATCCGCCTGCCCAAGAAAAAAATACCCAGCCCGATCAAAGTGACAATCAAAGGTGAATAAAGGGAGAGGCAATAGATATGAGTGACGACACAAAACAAAATCCCAACGTTGACCCCAATCAACTGGAAATACCCGACGAACTTCCCATCCTCCCCCTGCACGGCTTTGTTTTTTTCCCCGGCATGGGTTTTCCCCTGCAGGTCAAAAGCGAGCAGTCCAAGCAGCTTATCGACGATATCCTGCTGAAAAACCGTTTGCTGGGCCTGGTTTCCCATAAACCCGTGGAAAGGGAACCGGAGCAGATGACCGGGGAGCATCTTTACTCAATCGGCGTGGCCGGCTATATCCACAAGCTGGTCAAAAACAGTGACAACGCCTACCACGTCCTGACCAGCGGTTTCAAAAAAATAAGAATCATCAATTACGTACAGACATCCCCCTATCTCGTTGCCAAGGTCGAAGTTCTCGATATGGACGAAACAATGGATCAGGAAACCGAGGCCCTGGACCTGAACCTGAAGACCCAGTTCAAAAAACTTGCCGAACTGGTCATGCTGCCCCCGGAAATCGTCATGACGGTGGATTCCCTCACCAACCCCTTTCATGCCGCCTTCCTCATCTCTTCCCAGCTCCATATCAGCCAGGAGGAAGAACAGGCAATCCTCGAAACCGCAACCTTGAAGGAATTGCTGCGCCGGGTAACCACCCATCTCAACAAGCGGCTGGATACCGCCCAGATGAGCCAGGATCTCCAGAAATCCGTCAAGGAGGACATTGACAAGAAACAACGGGAATTCTTCCTGCGCCAGCAGCTGCAGGCCATCCGCAAGGAGCTGGGCGAGGACAATGAAAATCTCGATCTCGACGAACTGAATGTCAAGTTTGAAAATGCCAAACTGAGCGAGGAAGCCCGCAAGGTGGCCAAAAAGGAACTGGACCGGCTGGGCAGGATTTCTCCCTCCTCGCCGGAATACACCGTTTCCCGCACCTACATCGACTGGCTGCTGGAGATGCCCTGGGAGATCTCCACCGAGGACTCGCTGGACATCAAAAAGGCCCAGGAAGACCTGGACCGGGATCATTACGGTCTTGAACGAATCAAAAAGAGAATCATCGAGTTTCTGGCGGTGCGCAAACTCAAACAGGACATGCATGGCCCCATTCTCTGTTTTGTCGGTCCTCCCGGGGTCGGCAAAACCTCCCTGGGCCAGTCCATCGCCCACACCATGGGCAGAAAATTCGTGCGCATCTCCCTGGGCGGCGTGCGCGATGAGGCCGAAATCCGCGGTCACCGCCGCACCTATATCGGCGCCCTGCCCGGCCGGATTATCCAGAGCCTGCGCAAGGCGGGTTCGAACAACCCCCTGTTCATGCTGGATGAGATCGACAAGCTCGGCATGGATTTCCGCGGCGACCCATCCTCCGCCCTGCTCGAGGTGCTTGATCCGGAACAGAACTCCAGCTTCAGCGACCATTATCTGGAGATCAACTTCGATCTGTCCAAGGTGATGTTCATCACCACGGCCAACATGCTTGACACCATCCCCGGACCGTTGCGCGACCGCATGGAGATCATCACCCTGCCGGGCTACACCGAGGAGGAAAAACTGCATATCGCCAAGAGGCATCTCATTGAGCGGCAGCTGGAGGCCCATGCCCTGACCGCTGACGACATCTCCTTTACCGATGACGCCATCCGCTCCATCATCCGCTCCTATACCCGGGAAGCCGGAGTGCGGAACCTGGAAAGGCAGCTGGCCACCATCTGCAGGGGCGTTGCCAAGGACATTGTCATCGGCGAGGCCCAGAAGCCCACCATTGATGCCGGTGATCTGGAGAAATTCCTGGGGCCCATTCAGTTTTTCCCCGAGACCCTCGCCCACTCCTGGGGACCGGGGCTGGCCACCGGCCTGGCCTGGACCCCGTTCGGCGGCGAGCTGCTCTTTATTGAATCAGCCAAGATGAAAGGCGCCGCCGGGCTCAAACTGACCGGCAAACTGGGCGACGTGATGAAGGAGTCGGCCAGCGCCGCCCTGACCTTTATCCGGGCCCATGCCGCGGAACTCAAGATTGATGAAGACCTTTTTGCCCAGAACGAGGTACATATCCATGTTCCGGAAGGCGCCACCCCGAAAGACGGACCGTCCGCCGGGGTGGCCATGGTGGTGTCGCTCACCTCGCTGTTCACCAACCGCCCGGTGCGCAAGGATGTGGTCATGACCGGAGAAATCACCCTGCGGGGTGATGTGCTGCCCGTGGGAGGCGTCAAGGAAAAAGTGCTGGCCGCGGTCCGCTCAGGCATTACCGAGGTGATCCTGCCGGCGCTCAATAAAAAGGATGTGTCGGAGATCCGTGAATCGGTCAGAAATACCATCAACTTTCATTATGTGACCGACATCAGGGAGGCTTTAAAAGTAGCGATTATTGAATGATGTCGAGGCGATAGAGTTCCGCTGCCCTGCCAGACGGGGCAGCGGCGTCTTGAAAAAAAGCATTTTCAAATCATGAACCTCCCTGCTCAGTCTGCATGCAGCACCTTATGGAGCAGCAGGGCAATCTGTTCCTTGGCCAGCGGTTTGAAGGCGAACGCCCGGATGCCTTTCTGCTTCGCCACCCCTTCGTCTACCATACTGCTGTAACCGGTGCAGAGAATGATCGGAATATCGGGGCGGATGAGCAGCATCCGCCTGGCAAGCTCAATGCCGGTCATGCCGGGCATTGTCTGATCTGTTATCACCACATCGAACTGATCCGGCTGTTTGTAGAAAAGCTCCAGGGCCTCAAAACTGTGCAGCTTGGCCGTGACGTGATAACCCAGCCTTTCAAGCATGCGCTTGCCGATGCCTACGAGCAGTTCCTCATCATCCACCAGCAGGATCCTCTCCTGGCCCAGCGGGATCGCTTTGCCGGCCGGCGGCTCCGGAACCCCATCCGCTTTGCTCTGCGGGATATAGATATGAAAGGTGGTCCCTTTGTGCAGCTGGCTGTCCACGGTAATCGTGCCACCATAGTTGCGGATGATCCCATAGGCTATGGCCAGGCCCATGCCTGTCCCCTTGCCCTGCTCCTTGGTGGTGAAGAACGGATCAAAAATTTTATCGATAATATCCGGGCCGATGCCATGCCCCGTGTCACTGATGGCAAGCTCGATGAAGGTCTTGGCCGGGGAGGACTCATCCCGTAATTCCAGCGGGAGCTGCTCGGCAATTTTTAAGGTAATCCGGAGAATGCCGCCGGATTGCTCCATGGCATGAAAGGCATTGGTACACACATTCATCAGAATCTGATAAAACTGCGTGGGGTCAGCCTCGATGGTGCCGCAGTCTTCGGCAATATCATGCTGGATCTCGATGGTGGTCGGGATGGAGGAACGCAGCATTTTCAGAGCTTCCTTGATCAAGGGCTGGGGCTGAAGGATAATCCGTTCCACCTTTGTTTGCCGGCTGAAGGTGAGAATCTGCTGCACCAGATTCTTGGCGCGATTGCCGGCAATAAAAATCTCGTTTATATACTCGGACAACTCGGTCCCGGGCTTGACATCCTCCTTGGCCATCTCGGCATAACCGAGAATGACGCTGAGTATATTATTAAAATCATGGGCAATACCGCCAGCCAGGGTCCCAATTGCCTCCATTTTCTGGGCCTGGCGCAATTTCATTTCAATAGTTTCTTTTTCCTCTTCTGCCCGCAGACGCTTGACATCGGCCTCTTTCTGCTTTTCCACCATGGTGTTGGCGGAATGGGCCAGTCTCTGGAATTCTTGAAAACGCAGCTCGCTGACGGCAATGGTTTCCGCCTGGGATGACGCCTTCTCAAAAAAATTGGTAAAGACGGTGAATTCATTTTCTAATTTCCGGGTCAGAAACCTGGCGATCAGCACCATTAATAAAATGGCAAGCAGCATCGACAGCAGGATAGAGGAAATCTGCTTGACCGCCTTCCTCTTTAATAATTCCTTTTCCGCTGCGATGAGGGTCTGGACGTCATCAAGATAGACGCCTGCGCCGATCATCCAGCCCCAATTCTTATATCCCTTGATAAATGATATCTTCGGCACGGGTTTTGATTGCGTCGGTTTATTCCATACATAGCGGATGAAATCTCCATGCGGGTTTTCCGCCGCCTTTCTCTCCTCCTGGATAACCTTCACCCCGTTAGGATCGGTCATGTCCCAGATATTGACCCCGATCAGCTCCCGCTGGGTATCATTCATCAATGTTGTCCCGTGGAAATCAACGACAAAGATGTAACCGTCTTGGCCGAATCTGATTTTTGCAATGCGCTCAAGGACCTCCTGTTGAATATCCTTTTCCATGTCATCAAGATATTCACCGGTACCTATCAGCCAGTTGCACGGTTCAAAAAGTTTCACATAGGCGATCTTGGGATAATCCCGTTCCCCATGAAAGGGCTTGGTCCACAGATATTCATAAAAACCCTCACCCTTTTCTTTGGCGATGCCGATCATGTCCTGGATGACGAATTTCCCTTCCTTGTCTTGGGTGGCGAGCATGTTTCTGCCTTCAACCTCAGGCCGGTCGGCAAACAGCTCCTCTATCCCGTCAAGGGAAACGGCGAAAAAATATCCCCGGCCGTTACTGAAACGGATAGGCCGCAGGGCCTCTCTGACAAGATCTTCAATTTCCGCAGCCGGCATCCTGCCGGCATTTATCCTGTAGAGGTGCTCTGCGATCGCATACGCTTCATATACCCTGTTTTTCACTTCGGATCGCACGCGATGTTCAAGCAGTGATTTCATGAAGGCGATATAATCAACGGTTTTCTCAACCTCATTTTTAATCAGGGATTTCTGCTGCTCGACATATTTATTCTCAATAATTTTCGATTCGCTGAGAAATTCCCGGTAATCACTGTAGATGGTTATCGTGCCGCCCAGAACGCTGGAAAGAACCACCAGGGTGACGGCACTGAACAAAAATATCTTGATGACACTTTTATTTTTTTGCATGACAAAATACTGGGGCTTCCCGGGTGGCGGTCCCTGCTTGCGGGACAATTTGTCGGCGGCGAAAATCAGGTGAAATCACGCCTGTTCATGCCGCAATCAATGCAAGCGGCATGGGCAAGTTAAGTGCGGAGGGCGGCAGTGGTCCTCTGTCCGCCGTTTTTCCACATGATGGATTTTGGCATGAAAGGATTTACGAAGTCAAGGGATGAATGAATCACTTATTGCGGGGCGGGGAGCACCGACCGGCATGGCTGGCACAAGCCCCTCTATGGGCGGGGCAGTGCGTGTGCCGCATCAGTATCTCCGGATAGGGAGGTATCTTTCCGGCGGACGCCGGTGAGAGATCCGGGGCTCAGGCCATGTACGGTAAGGCAAATGGCTAAAAGCGCCCCGGTCAAACGGGTAAAAGGAAGCGGCGGCAACGCTGCCTTGCAGTTGCCGCACCATGAGCTGCTGCTGATTAATGCATATGGCCTTGCATCTTATGGGGAGAACGCATGGCGTCAATCATGTCCCTGGTAATCTCGGGAAAAGACAGCAGCTTGCTGCCATGGTGATCCTTGAGAAAATTCTCAGCTGTTGATTTGTCCTGGAAAGGAACAAACTCTTCCCCCATGGGACCATAGACGTCACTGCCCACCACATAAAAGGCCTTGCGGCCGTCCAGCCAGGCAAGGGTATAATAGTCCTTGACCCAGATCTCCTCCACGGTCAGCTTGCCGTCAGCCCCGAACGAGGCGGGATCAAAATAAAAGGCCATCAGATCCTTGACCCCGTCAAAGAGTTGGATCTTGCCGGCGCTATCCCGGAGCTGGGTAATCCAGTTCGGGTATTTTGCCACGAACATGCCGCAAACCGCGCAGCGGGAAGTGTTGTCGATCTTCTCCTGCGGCTGGGCAAAGACCGGCGCCGCCCAAACAGATGCGGAAAAAAACAGCATTGCCGCCCCATAACCAAACAAACGTCCAATTTTCATCGCTTTCCTCCATGAGCAAAATATTTATCAAGCAGCCGCTGCAGCTCTGCCTTATCGACTCCGCCAGGCACAGCGGCATTAATTTTCTGATCCGGATCAATAATAATGGTCTGCGGCACAATTTTCACCCTGTAGAGCGCGGCAACTGCGCCGTCCTTATCCATCACCACGGGAAAGGGGATGGCCAGATCGCCGGCAAATTGGGCTACTTCTTCCTGTGAGGCTCCTGAGTTAAGATAAACCACCCGCAACCCCCTGTCCTTGTATTTATTGAAATATTCATTAAAAATCGGGGTATCTGCCCGGCAGTATATGCAGTCAGTGCTCCAGAAGCGCAGAATTACCGGGTGCCCGAGCCACTCATGCAGAGTAATCTTGCCCCCCGCCATATCCGTAACCGTGAAATCCGGGGCTCGGTCGCCAATCTTCAGCTGGCTGTTCCGCTGACCGGACTCGCAGCCCGAAAGGAGCAGCAGAAGCGCCAGGGCTGTCAGGAAAAAGACCATTTCCTTCCAGCATAGCCTGTCATGGGGCCGGAGCGCAACTGACATCACACTTGTCCAAAGGCTAATCTGCCATTTTTCATATGCAGAATGCGGCTGTTATGCTGGGTCATCGCCAGATGGACATTGTGGGTTACCACCAGAAAGGTCATGCCCTGTTGATGAAAGCGCCGGAACATGGTGAGAATATCGGCTTCGGTTTCCTCGTCAAGATCACCGGTGGGCTCATCCGCCAGAATAATCTCCGGCTCGTTGATAAAGGCCCGGGCAATGGCGATCCGGCGCTGCTGGCCGCCGGACAACTGGGCCGGATAGACCTTGGCCTTGTCCGCCAGTCCGACTTCCGTCAGCAGGCGCATGGCGCGATCCTTTCCTTTTGCGGCATCTGCCTGGAAATACAGGGGTAAAAGGAGATTTTCCAAAGCGGTAAGGGTGGGGATAAGGCTGGCAAACTGGAAAATAAAACCAATGGTCTTATTGCGCAGCAAGGAAAGATAGGTATCACCGGAACCCCAGTTGTCCCTGCCGTGGATGCGGACACTTCCCCGGTCAGGGCTGGTCAACCCGCCGATAAGACTGAGCAGTGTCGTTTTCCCGGAACCTGAGTGCCCCAATATCACGGCAAAATCACCGCCGGCAACATCCAGATTGACATCATCAACCGCCTGCACCACCGTGTGATCGGCCCGATAGGTCTTGCTCAACTGCTCGCACTGAATAATCACGTCACCACCCCGCTTGGCATCGTCAGCAGAAATCAAATTATATCAAATCGCTTGTAATTTATTTCCCTGTCTTCATTTATATCTTTTTTATAAATAGCTGTTGACATAATGTGCCACAATGTGTCACATTATGTCAACAGCTATTTGTGCCAAGCTCTGGAAACAATATCGTCGCTCGGCCAGCAGAAACGGCATAAGCAACCATAACGAACTGCTCAATAATAAATTCAACTTTCTGAGTTGTGGTAACATGTTGAAATTAAATTGATATCCTCATGGTCCCCGCAGCTTGTTTCCAGAGAATTCAGCAGCCAGAAATCAGGAGCCAGAATAAAACGTAATAAAATCAACCATTCTGAATTCTGTCTCCTGTCTCCTGAACTCCCATGGCGAAGATAAGAGCAGCAACTATGTCACAAAAATATCATTATTTCGACAAAATAGATCAAGTCAGAAAGTTGGGAATAAAGGGTTATTTCGTTTCGGCTTCTCATTAACCGCGCCAAGGACCTCTTCATGGAAAAAGATGAACTGATCCGGATTCGCAGAAAATTGAAAAAAACCCAGAAGGACCTTGCTGCGATTCTTGCCGTTACTCTGCGAACCATCCGCAGTTATGAACAGGGTGATCGAAACATCCCTCCCCATATCGAAAGACAACTTTATTTCATATTAAGCAGAATCAATGACCATCATTCAACCGCAAAGATGTGCTGGGATATTAAAAAATGCTCCGCTGAGCAACGGCAGGCATGCCCGGCCTGGCAATATCGCTGCGGCACGCTCTGCTGGTTTATCAACGGCACGATCTGCGGATGTACAGCCGAGGAAAGCTGGCAAAGCAAAATGATGATCTGCCGCAACTGTGAGGTATTCCGCGCCATGCTGAGTGCCCCGGAGATTTAAAATGACAGCTTACAGACGGTGAGCAAATTTCTGCGAAACCGTATTATCAATAAATAGGAGGGAAACTATGAAATTGACAAGCAAGAAGGTTATCAGCACCATCGCGGTCAGCGCCATGATGCTGGGGATCGCGGGGGCCAGCGCCCTGGCCGGGACAGAGTATGGAGGAACGGCCTATGTAGCCGGTATGGGCGGGCATTTTGCCAAGGCGACTTTCAAGATTGATCCCGCCGCCGAAACCCCGATCACCATCGAACAACTTGATAAGGTGGATATCGGCACGGGCGACACCCACCCCACCCACGATGCCCGCATTGACAGCCAGGACCGCGACACCCTTTACTGGTCTACCTACAAGCCTGATCATGGGGCAAATGACGTCTACCATTACGGCAAAAGCAATCTCAAAACCGGCAAAGTCATCAAAGATGCCACCATGAAGATTCCGGATAAGGTGCTCAATACCAAGGCAGGCTACTGCGCCTCGGCCCAAACCAGGGATTATTTCATGCCCATCTCCATGAACAAACCCGGCTACATCAGCGTCATCAGCAAAAAAGACATGCAGGTCAAACACAATGTCTTCTTTGAAGGCACCGAGGCCGACATCAAGACAGGCTACAAATTCATCCACGGCACCAATTCACCGGACATGAAGGAGATTCTGATTACCCTTAACGAGTCAAACGTCGGCCAGGACAATAAGGACCTGGGCGACACGGTGGGCAAGCTGCACCTGATCGTGCTGGATGCCGCCGCCCTTGAGCAGGGCCAGGTAAAGGTTCTGCGCCAGGGCACGGTTGACGTCAACCAGAAGTCCTCCATCAGTTTCCGCCAGTATTACTCGCCGGACGGCAAATACATTGCCAACGCCACCGGCGATATGCTGATCATCCTTGATGCCAAAACCTTGACCCCGCTTGATAAGGAAACCATGCCCAACCTGGAGGAAAACCATGATGCCATCTTTACCCCGGACGGCAAATATGTCATTGCCACCTCCAGGACCAAAAGCATCCTGCCGGGCTGTGCCGATCCGCAAAAGCCGGCTGACGGCGAATGGCGCATGGACGGCCAGCTCAAGCTTTATGACGTGGCTGCCAAAAAATTCATCGGCAATCCCACCTCAACCTGCCTCAAATGCCATGACAGTGAACTGGGTACCGGCCCTGACGCACCCCATGCCGTGCTGTGCGGTATTGATGTGAACTGGAAGTAAATGTATTAGCAGCCATAACAGGCACGCCGGGAACCGCCGACCAGCGGTATCCCGGCCATAGTCAACCTGCGGCTTGACGGGCAGCCCGCTTACCCAACCCGGCCAGAGTTATTGTATGATCAAAACAGCAGACCACCTTTCCGCTAACCGCCCGCCTTCCGCGCCCCTTACCCTTAACCTCCAGAGGACCCCGCGCCATGCACCTTGACAGCGTCCTGGCCATTGCCGCAATTGCCTGGAAAAACGTGGCCAGAAAGATATTCCGCAATTTCGTGCTGGCCCTGGCGGTTTCCCTGCTGGTTGCCCTGCTGGTTTTTGCCCTGCTGTTCACCAAAGCCGTGCGTGAAGACATCGATGCCGCAGCCATGCGTCTCGGCGCCGATATCGTCATCGTCCCGCCGGAGGCGAAAAGCATGGCGGATGAATTCATTCTCGAGTCCCTGGTCAAAACATTTTACATGGACGAAACGGTCTTCAAGACCCTCGTTACTCTGCCGGATATTGCCGCCGGAACCTATCAGATCTACCTGCATACCCTGGATTCCGGGTGCTGCAGCATCGATGAGGGACAGGTCATCGCCATCGATCCAGCCACGGATTTTGTCGTCACCCCCTGGGTGCAGGGCAATAAGCACCTGAACGCCGGGGAGGTTTTTGTCGGCAGCTATGTCTACGAATATCTCGGGCTTATCGCCACGGCCAAACTGTTCGGAACAGGGGTGGATATTGTCGGTCATCTGGAAGAAACCGGCACCGGACTTGACCGGGGCATCTTCATGCGGGTTGAAGACCTGGGCAAGATTTCCAAGGAAGCCATGGGCTCGTACACCCCCGGCAAGATCTCCATTATCTTCCTGAAAGTCAGGGAGGGGGCGGATGTGGATCAGGTGGTGGCCAGGATCCGCGACATCAATCCCAGAATCGGCATCATGACCCGAGGCTCCATCGGCGCCGATGTCCGCAACACCCTGCGGGACATTCTCCGGGTATTTTCCATCACCATCACCATTTCCTCGGTGCTGGCCATCCTGCTGGCCTGGTCAACCTTCACGGCCATGGCCAACGAACGGCAGCGCGAGGTCGGCATCCTGCGGGCCATCGGCGCCCGCCGCCACCATATCGTGCAGATGTTCCTGGGCGAGGCTTTTATCATCAGTTTTATCGGCGGGCTGTTCGGCACCGTTTTGGGTCATGCCCTTATCCTTTACCTGGCCGATGATTTCAATCTGCTGACCCGCCTCGGCGCCCATTCCATTCTTTCCCAGGCAAACATTCTGCTCAGCGCGCTTTCCATGTTTTCCGGGATAGCCGTCTGCCTGACCGGCGCCCTGGCACCCGTCCTGCGCCTGGCGTTCATGGAGCCCCTGCTGGCCATCAAGGAGGAGTAGAATACTCCAGCGTTTGAACGTTTCAGCGTTTGAACGTTTAAACGATTTCAGATATGGGACCGCACCCATTGCAGCAGATTGCCCAGGTCCATGGCCCCGGGCTGGCGCGCCACCTCCCGGCCGTTCTTGAAAACCGCCAGGGTCGGAATGGAACGGATACCGAACTGGGCGGCCAGGGCCTGCTCCTGTTCGGTATTGACTTTTGCCAGCCGCGCCCGGGGTTCAAGCTGGGCAACTGCCTGGGCGAACACCGGCCCCATCATCTTGCACGGCCCGCACCAGGGGGCCCAGAAATCAACCACCACCGGGATGCCATTGCGCTCCACATGCTTCTGGAAGGAAGCTTGATTTAATTCCACCGGTCTGCCGGCAAACAGCCTGTTTTTACACTTGCCGCACAGCGCCCCGGCCCCAAGCTTTTCAGCCGGAACCCGATTGACGCTGGTGCATTCGGGACAGACAATATGTATACTATTCATCGTGCTATTCCTCTCTGTTATTCAGGAGCCAGAATTGTCTTCTGTCTTCTGTCTTCTGTCGACTGACTTCGGTCTTCCAGGAAATCCTCAGATTATAAAGTAAACCGATCCGGCAGGAAATCAACTCTCCTCCTCTTCCCTTTTCTTGCACTCCAGCCGCTTTTCCTGTACAACTTCGGTGTTTGCCTTTCCCAGGCCGGGAGCCCGGCAATTCTTAATTATCTCACAGGGATCAGATCAATGTTTGCCAAATTATTACATCTCTATCAGTTTGTCGACCAGACCATGGCCATGCTTTTTGACCGCTTCCCGGCGGAGATCCGGTGCGGCAAAGGCTGTACGGACTGCTGCAATGCCGTCTTTGATCTCTCCTATATCGAAGCCGCCAATCTGCTCGCGCACTTCAAGACGCTGCCCCCTGACAGCCAAAATGAAATCCTGGCCGGATGCCCGCCGGCAGAGCAGCAATGGCTGGAAATTTTCCAAGGCAATGGCGACCCCTCCACGGCCCGGATCCGCTGCCCGCTGCTGAGCAGCCAGGGGCTGTGCCGCTGTTACGCCGCCCGGCCGATCAACTGCCGCACCTACGGGGTGCCCACCGTCATCAACGGCGCGGCCCATGTCTGCGGGCTGTCAAACTTTTCCATGGGCAGCTCCTACCCCTCCCTGGATCTTGCCCCGCTCCAGCGCAGCCTTTATGAATATTCCGTTGACAGCGCGGGTGAAAAGCTCGGCCGGCAAAGATGGCCCGTGGCCGTCATTCTTCTCCATCCGGAACAGCTCACACGGAAATAACCGCCCACGGCAAAAATGCCGCATGCCACCCATTGCCTGATGTGAGTGCATCCAAGCCATCATTGCGGGCCAGCGAAGCGCGACCCGGCAACCAGGAATTTCCCATTCCCGTTTACCCGACAAACTGGCCGCCATGGCAATAGCAAACCGACACGATCAAACCAAGACGGCGCGGCGCTTCCCCCCCTGCCTGTCATAGAAAGAAGCCATTGACAAATACTTAACAGATGTTTATTTTTTGTACCAAACGGTCGGTTTTCTAACAGTTCACTGCCGAGGTATGCCTATGAATTTCAGACTGCTGTCCGTCCCCTTTCTTCTGGTATTTTTTTTATTTTTGGCGGGATGTGCCGCAACCGGCCCCAGGGGAGCCGCAACCTTTATCGACTTGCACAATGGCATTTTCCAGGTGCCGGGATCGGACCTGATGTGGCAGAAGGAGAGAAGCCCCTTGTTTACCAGCAAGGAAGAGGCGGTTGATTATGTAAGGAATCTCAGGTTAGGCGGCTACACCGACTGGCGGCTTCCCACCCCGGACGAGGTGCTGACGCTGCACAACGTGGTTGATTTCGGCCAGGCAAAAGAGGGTGATTCCGACATCTCCCTGTCCGGCAACTACTGGTGCGCCTTAACCGGAGATGAAATTATCGCCGGCTCCTGGCAGGACGGGGTGTCCTGTGAACTGACCCGTTCCTACCAGCCGAACACCACAGGACATGTGCGGGCGGTGAGGCCGTAAGGCCAGATTGCTGCTCGCGGCATCTGAATCAATAAATTTTCAATTGACCGATTCGGGCCTAATTTGCCTGAATTGAGCAAAAATATCGCATCCAACCAAAGATTGCATATCTAACATACTGATTTTACGATTAAAAAACCTGCTGAAACAATCTCCCTTCGTCAATTTTGGATTTACTATATCAGCAAGAATGTAAAGTTGATGATAAGTTGATTTTGTTAGATATTTGATGGGGCAATATAAAGGGATGAACGTCCGGCTCACCGGACCGGCGCTGTTTGCCGGGTCCGAGTGGAGCCGGTGGTTAGAGCTTATTTTTTAATCATTGCGAATAGTCTTTCAGGATATTCAACTTTCGTATCACTACAAAACCTGTAAAAGGTATTCAAAATATTGTTTCTCAAAATTTCTAATTGTTGTGCCAGATATTTTTGGTCTTTATGTATGTCATATTTTTCAGTGACAGATAGAAACTTTTTCACTTCATCCAACACATAATTTAATATTGAAATAAATTGAGGATTTTTAACCTTTGAAAGCTTTACTTTTTGATCTACTAGAAATTTTCTGTATTCAAGAACTGACTTTATTGCATTTTCTGTACAAGTTGCACAGCATTGCCATGATGTTAAAAATCGCTTATCTTCTGACCTTATCAGGATTTCAGTCACAATTTCTTTTTCTAAATTCAGACAACCTGAACTCGGGACTTTTCTCTACCGGAGGTCACGGTTGGCAATAGGTTGATTTTGCGTAAGAAAATCATTTTCTAAAGAAATCAGCAGAGCGGGCTTGCCGATGCGGCAGGAT